>Ga0187847_10003442_pt1 | contig 12083 bp, 9 predicted proteins | sample June2016WEW_4_10_FD_132458 | JGI IMG/M metagenome (GOLD analysis project Ga0187847, IMG submission 132458) | Peatland microbial communities from SPRUCE experiment site at the Marcell Experimental Forest, Minnesota, USA - June2016WEW_4_10 | ecosystem: Environmental > Terrestrial > Soil > Wetlands...
CCGGTGCTTCTTCTACAGGTACCGTCACAATCGTTCCTGTCGAAAGAGGTTTACAACTCAGAAAGCCTTCGTCCCTCACGCGGCGTTGCTGCGTCAGACTTTCGTCCATTGCGCAAGATTCCCTACTGCTGCCTCCCGTAGGAGTCTGGACCGTGTCTCAGTTCCAGTGTGGCTGATCGTCCTCTCAGACCAGCTATCCGTCGTTGCCTTGGTGGGCCATTACCCCGCCAACAAGCTGATGGACCGCGAGCCCCTCCCAAAGCGAAAAAACATTTCCTTCATCGGTCATGCGACCATTGAAGGGTATTCGGTATTAGCACCGGTTTCCCGGTGTTATCCCAATCTTCGGGGCAGGTTGCTCACGTGATACTCACCCGTTCGCCACTGAATCTTCAGGAGCAAGCTCCTTGGATTCCGTTCGACTTGCATGTATTAAGCACGCCGCCAGCGTTCATTCTGAGCCAGAATCAAACTCTCCATCAAGATCTTTCAAGAACCGAAGTTCCCTACGAATCAGAGAGCCAGATGAGTGACTCTAATACTCACCTGACAACAACGAGTATCCACGGGGTGGACTCGTTGCCTACTACTCACTTCTTTTGACGAACGACGCGTCCGGTTAGATCCGTCCATCGTCGCCCGTACTGGCTTTTGGCTCTCGTTCTTCCGTTTTCAAGGAGCGACAACACACGCGACCGAAGTCGGAGGTGTGAAGTACACCATTGCGGGATTTCTCCCGCAAATCTGACGCCAAGTTGCCCTGGCGGCAGGGATGCCTACCTTAACAGCGCGGTTTACCAAGGTGCAAATGCACCTGGCCTCCGTCTCCGTTGGTGGGAAGACCATCGTAGCAGGTCCACCAAGCCCAAAAGTGCGCTTTTCAGCCAAAATCTGGCGTTTCACAGAAACCAAGCCCCGACCAAGAGAAACGGAGTCCCCCGCCAACTCAGGTCTGCGCGTACTCGACGAACGCGCTCAGAGTGCCGATGAGGCGCATCTCGTCGATGGTCTTCGCTCGTGAATTGAGCAGGTCCTCGGTACACACGAGATACGCGAGGCAACGCGCTCGACTCACCGCCACGTTGAGCCGGTTGCGTGAAAAGAGGAACTCGGGGCCCCGCGGCATATCCGCAGCCGAGGAAGTTGTCATCGTAAAGAACACCACCGGGGCCTCGCGACCTTGGAACTTGTCCACGGTGCCCACCTGGACCCCAGCGAGGACAGGATTCTTCTGGAACGTTGATTGCAATAATTGCACCTGATCGTTATAGGGCGCCACCACCATGAAGTCATCAGCCTCGAGTGGCGCTTCGATACCGTGCTGGTTGGTCCACGGCGTGCCAATCATGGAAGCGATTTGTTCGGCGACGACGCGTACTTCTTCACTCGATTCCGTTGAACGCTTCGTGTGCCGTACCTCAAGCCAGCGCAGGCCGGTGCCAAAGCTTGTCCCCTGGCGTGCACAACTCTCGTGACTAGTCAGGCGTCCTTCGTAGATCTGACTCGAGATGAAAGAACAGACATCAGGATGCATGCGCCGGGTGACGGCGATGAAGACGCCATCGCTGTTAGGTAGCGTCGCGTGCTCGCCCAGCACGTGCTCGAGGACGCTGACCCCCGAGCCACCGGGATGTTCGGCTTGAGCGACTTGAGCCAACTGCAATGGATCGCCGAGCAAAATTAGGTTCCGCGCGGCGTTGGCCGACGCCAGTGCGTCAGCCAACGCCAACTGACCCGCTTCATCGATAACCAGATAGTCAACGGGATAAGGCCGCATTCCCGCGCGCGACCACAACCACGTCGTACCCGCTACCAGGTTGTAGTCGTCGTTCTCCGCCTTCGCACTTGAACCTTCGTATTTAACGCCGTCCAGGGCCCCGCTCTTGGGCTTGTCACCTCGACGTAGAACCCGCACCTGATCGCGGTCGCCCTTCTCATCGAACACCTCGAGCGTGGCACCGAGCAGGTTGTCAATCGCCGCATGACTCATCGCGGTGATACCCACGCGCTTGCCCGAGCGCACCAGTGCGTGGATGATGTGCGACCCGCTGTAGGTCTTGCCCGTTCCCGGAGGTCCCTGGAGCGCGACGAAGCTCTCGTCCAGGTGACCGACCCAACTCAAGATGTCTTCGAGATCGTCGACGTAGACGCCACCCACGGGCCCGTGTCCCTTGAGGAACCTAGGACGTTCGCGCCCGAGCAGCGCCATGGACACACGACTGGGTGGGTCCGCTGGATCAAGAGTCAGAATCTGCTCGGCCAGGTGAACCAGGACACCGGGCTTCTCGCGCGGACCAACGTAATCGTCGAGAGTGAAGACCACCGGCATCACGCCCGCCTCGTCCTCACGTTCTCGCCAGCGAAGTCGCAGCTCGCGACGCTCGAGGTCGATGTGGGAGACATAACCGAAGCCGTGCTCGCCGCCAACACCCGTGAAGATCACGCTGCTGCGGCTCACGAACGCCGGGGCCACCGTCTGATCGGGCCACGTGAACACGGCGTCGGTCACGGCCGCGCCGCGTGAGACACCCTGCTCGAAGTGCTCGAAATGCACGTTCGCGATGAAGTCCGGATTGCCATAGAGCGTCACGAAGTCAGCGCTGGCTTCGGCGATCTTGGGTGTGACGTTCGCCGAACGCTCGCGACGCCAGTAATTCAACAAGTCGCCCAAGAGACGCTCGGGACTGCCGTCGTCGTACTGTTCGAGCCGCGCCACTAGTTCGTCGGTGTCGTACTCGAACTCCTCGATCTCGAGTACCGCTTCGCGCCACTCGAGGTCCTCGGGCCGTTGACTGATGAGCCAATCGCGCAGCGCCTGCGTGGCCCGCACGTCGTCACAGTTGTAGACCGCAATCGCCTCGAGGATTGCTGGGTCGCCAGTCTTCATGTAGTGCTCGTACTCGACCACCGCTCCGGCGCCCTGTTCGATGCCGCCGCGCCGCTCAAAACTTGCCAGCCGTTCGAGATACTTCAGGCCGTACGACTCCGTTCCCACCACGACGGCGTTCTTCGCCACCACGAAGAGGTCAACGAAGAGGCCGCTCTCAACGAGTGAGGTCAACAGCACCTCGCTGTCGGTGCCGCTGGTCAATCGTTCGAGGGCGGACCGTTCAGTGTGGTTGTAGTGGTACACGTGCATCAACGGGTACTCGCGTCGTCGCTCGGCGAAGAACTCCACCAGATCCTTCACCATTCTCTCTTGCTGTTCGAGAGTGTGGGCCCAGCGTTGGTCGTAGGACCACTCGCCATCCGGCGCCCGCAAGTAGAGCCCGCTCAGAAAGAACAGGTCGTGTTGGGGGGTCCAGAATGGATGACCCTCGAAGTCAAAGAAGACGTCGCCCTCATCGGGCGCGGGGAGGAACTGAAACCCGTGACCGAAGACCGGGTCCTCTCCCGGATCTACGAGTTCGAACGCGGGGGGTTCGTCGGGCCTTTGGCGTGAATCGACTTGGAGGTTCGCCTGCCGGATCAAACGGATCAGGTTCTCCTCGTGGATCTCGGGTACCGGTGTGGTGCGTGCCGCCAACTCGACCACGGTGCGCACGCCCGCGTGCTCGAGCGCATCTTGTTCTGACGCCCGCAAATTTGCGACGTAGACCAGGGAGTCGGCGCTGCGCCATTCATTCTCGCACCGGTCCTTGAACTCGCAGTAGTCGCAGTGATCGCACGGCGCCGGCGTGGTGTCAAAGTCAACGTCACGTTCGAGTAGGGCGCCGAGTTGGCTACGAAGCCGTCGCCAGTAGGGACCGAACTGTTCAACGACGAGCGACTCTTGAACACCGGTACCGAGCCAAAGGTGCATCAAACGCGGAGCGGATCCGCAGAGGGCCCTTATGGCGTCGGCGTAAAAACAAAGCTGCAGCACGTGACCGGGCTTGCCTTCGGTCCGCGTGAGCTTGGCGTCAATCGGTTCGTACTGCGCGTAACCGTCGACGGGCTCTTTCACGCGAACGAGGAAGTCCGCGATTCCTCGAATTCCTTGGTGAACGAAGGGCATCTGGAAGATCGCGTCGTGACCGTCTCGCATGGGGTTACCCACGCGAAGAACCCACGTGTCAAACGATTCGCCGGGATTGCGGCCGGGAACCCGGTAGACCGACTTGCCCTGGTTCTCCAGATCCGCGAGGCAGTCGTGCTCGTGGGTCGTACCTTTTTCCACCAACAAGTCCGCGAGAGATCCGCGGGCCGCTGCCGGCACGGAGAGCGAGCCCGCGTCGACCTGGTTTCGCAAGGACAAGAAGTGTGCGCACTCGAGCCACGCGGTGATCTTGGAAGGAGTGAGGAGCCGGTCGACCATGTGCTTTCAGCGTAGGTTGAGCCCGTGACACGACCCGGTTACTGCGAGGGAGTACCTGGCTCAACCAATCGCTCGCGCAAGCCTGCCACGGCTTTGGCCAATCGCTCGCGCTGCGCCGCGCTCGCGAGCGGGCCCGAAGCGCCCGGTGACGAGCGTTGCACGAGTGACCAGCCGGAATCGAAGAGCGGCACGAAACGAGCCAGATCCTTGTCGGCTCGAACGAGCTCGACGAGGGGCAGGCCCTTGGTCGCCGCCTCACCCACCAGCCGTCCCACCCGTTCGTGAGCCTGTCGAAAAGGCACGCCCTCCTCGACCAGCCGCTCGGCGATGTCGATCGCTACCAGGTTGGCATCCGCGGCGGCGGCCGCCGCGACGTCAACGTGAAACTCTAGTGACGCGTACGCACCCGTAAGGGCCCGCAATGCGAGGCGCACCTGGCGAATCGAGTCGAAGAGTGGCTCCTTGTCCTCTTGAAGGTCACGGTTATACGACAGTGGCAGACCCTTCAAGGTCACCAGAAGGCTCGTAAGGTTCCCGACGAATCGACCGGTCTTGGCCCGCACCAATTCGGCGACGTCGCTGTTCTTCTTCTGGGGCAACATCGATGACCCGGTCGTGAACGCATCGCCGAGGGTAGCGAAATCGAACTCCGCGCTGGTCCACAAGACCAGCTCCTCACCCATCCGCGACAGGTGCACGCCGAGCAGGGCCACGTCAAACAGCGTCTCGGCCACGAAATCGCGGTCACTGACGGCGTCCATGGAGTTGGCGAAGGTGTCACCGAAACCCAGCAATGCCGCGGGCACGGCGGGATCGATGGCCAGTGACGTGCCCGCCAACGCTCCCGCGCCCAGGGGCGACACGTCAAGGCGGCGTCGCGCGTCGAGAAGACGATCAACGTCGCGTAGCAGCGCCCACGCGTGGGCGTTCAGGTGATGGCTGAGCAACACCGGTTGGGCACGCTGCAGGTGCGTGTAGCCGGGCAGTGAAGCGTCTTCATGAGCCGCGCCCAAGTTCACCAGTTCGTCGACCAGCGCCAAAACAAGACCCGAGACTTCACCGAGTGCGTCGCGAGTAAAGAGCCGCATCGTGGTCGCTATCTGGTCGTTGCGACTGCGAGCCGTATGAATCTTGGCGCCGACGTCGCCGAGCAACTCGGTCGCTCGACGTTCGATTGCCAAGTGGATATCCTCATCGCTGCCCGAGCGCACGAAGACGCCCCGGTCGAATTCCGACTCGATCTCCTCGAGGGCCCCGAGCAGGGCCAATAATTCGTCACTCGTGATCAGGTCCGCCGCCTCGAGGCCGCGCACGTGGGCCATCGTCCCCATGATGTCGTGGTGATACAGCACGTGATCAAAGGAATAACTCTCCGACAAATCCCAGAGTGTCGAATCCATGGAGGACGTGAACCGTCCGCTCCAGAGCGTCATGGCCGCGGCGGCGTAGCGTTCTTAGCGCCTTGGCGTGCCGCCCAAGTCTTCACGCCCAGTCCGTAGATTTTCACGTACCCTTCGGAGTCGCTGTGTCGAAACGTGTCCGCTGCGTCGTAGGTGGCCAGTCCGTGGTCGTAGAGCGCGTGGGGACTGCGTCGACCGGTCACGCGAAGCAGACCAGGCGCAGCCAGACTGAGCCGGACGTCACCACTGACGTGACGCTGCGTGTCGAACATGAACGAGTCCAGGGCTTCCTTGAGCGGCGAGAACCACATGCCGTCGTAGATGAGCTCGGCCCACCTCGTCTCGAGGCGCGCCTTCTCGTGGTGGAGGTCGCGCTCGAGCACCAGGTCTTCGAGGTCCGAGTGCGCAGTAATGATGGCGAGTGCCGCCGGGCACTCGTACACCTCGCGACTCTTGATGCCCACTCGCCGGTTCTCCACCATGTCGATGCGGCCAAAGCCGGTGGCGCCACAACGGTCATTTAGGCGCTTGATGAGGTCGGCGAGCCCGAGGGGTTCGTCGTCGATGGCAACCGGCAGTCCTGCCTTGAAACTCAACACCAACTCAACGGGTTGCTCGTTGGTGATCTTGGTCAAGGTGTAGGGCTCGTCGGGTGGCGCGGCCCAGGGGTCTTCCATGGCGCCACATTCGATTGCCCGACCCCACAGATTCTCGTCGATCGAGTAGATCTTCTCCTTCGAGGCGCGAATCGGGATGTCCCACTTCTCGGCGTAGTCAACCGAATCCGCCCGGGACATGCCCCAGTTGCGCGCGGGTGCCAGGACCTCGAGGTCCGGGGCCAACGCGTGCGTGCCGACTTCGAATCGAACCTGGTCGTTTCCCTTGCCAGTGCATCCGTGGGCGACGGCCGTGGCGTCGAATTTGCGAGCCTGATCAACGAGGTGTCGAACGATCACCGGGCGCGAGAGTGCCGAGACCAGGGGGTACTTCCCCTCGTAGAGGGCGTTCGCGTAGATGGCGCTCGCGCAAAACTCTTCGGCCATTTCCTGGCGCGCGTCCACCACCACGCACTCGAGCGCCCCCGCCGCCATGGCTCGGGTCTGGATGTCCTCAAAACTCTCGGAACTGTCGGCGTCTTGGCCGACGTTCACGAGTACGCAGACGACTTCGACCCCCCACTCTTCGATCATCCAGCGCACCGCCACCGAGGTATCGAGACCGCCGCTGTAGGCGAGCACCACACGCTTAGCCATGACTGTTTCCTTTCATTGACGTCGACGTCACTTCATCGATACCCGCGAGGGCCCGGAATTCACGAGCCAATTCCTCTCCACCGCGCTTCTCGCTCGCGATCACCAAGATCGTGTCATCGCCGGCGACGCTGCCGAGCACACCTTCGAGCGCGCTGCGATCGAGCGCTGACGCGACGACGTGCGCGCATCCTGGTGGCGTTCGCACCACCACGAGACTGGCCGAACTCTCGACCGACACCACCCACTCGCCCATCATTCGACGCAGGTGATCCAATGGCGCTGGGCTCGAGAGGCTGGCGCCGCCCACGACGATCCTTCGCGTGCCGTGTTCGTCTCGGATCTTCACCGTGCCGAGTTCTTGGAGGTCGCGAGTGACCGTAGCCTGGGTGGCCGCGATGCCCTCGGCGTTGAGCCGCCCCACGATCTGGGCCGCCGTCGAGATGACCTCGCGCTCGAGCAGTTCGTTGATCCGATGTTGACGCTGCGTTTTAGTCATGGTCTTCCTTCTTGATCCAACGTAAGACGCCCAGCATCGCTGAACGACGATGAAACACTTGACGCCAAACGAGAGAGTTTTCGCCGTCGATCACCTCGTTGGTGATCTCGTCGCCCCGGTGGGCCGGGAGACAGTGCAGCACCACGGCGCTCGGCTTGGCTTTCTTCAAGAGAGCGTCGTTCACCTGAAAGGGTGTGAAATCCCGGCGACGCCGTTCGGTCTCGGCCTCAAGGCCCATCGAGACCCACGCGTCGGTGTAGATAACGTCAGCGTGGCGCACCGCCTCATCGGGGGAATCGGTGAGCGTGAGCGAACCCCCTTCGACTGCGAACGGATCCTCCGCGCCACCACGGGCGAGCTGGTACGCGGGCGGCGCGGCCACCGTGACGTTCGTTCCCAGGCCCAACAACGCGACCGCGAGCGAGCGGGTCACGTTGGTGGCGTCTCCTACGTAGGCGACTTCGAGCCCGCGCAGCTGGTCAACGTCACCTCCGGCAAAATGCTCGGCGATCGTGAGCACGTCCGCCACCGCCTGGGTCGGGTGGGCGGTGTCGCTCAGCAGGTTCACGAGCGACATCGCGTCATTGGTCGCCGCGCGCATCCTCTCGAAGACTCGATGGTCTCGTACCCGAAGCGCACTGATGGCGTACATCTGGGCGAGCGTGCGGGCCACGTCCTCCGCGGATTCTCGCGAGTCCAGCCCCATCTCTTCGTCACTGAAGAACGTGACGTACCCTCCGAGTTCATGGACCGCGCACGAACTCGAGGCTCGGGTACGAAGGCTCGGTCGTTCGAAGACGAGTGCCACGCCCTGTCCCTTCAAGGTCTCGTCATCGAACGGTGAGACCGCACCGTCATAGATCGTCGCGAGATCCTCACGGGTCAGGTCTTCGATGGTGATGAAGTGGCGGGTCACGCCAGTATCTCCGTCGCGGGAATGGCACCGTTGATCGTGTCGCGCAGGGCGTGGTGTCGCGTGCCATTCGCCAGGAGCACGCGTTGGGCCCCGGCTTCAAGCGCGTCAAGCGCCGCGCGCAGTTTGGGCACCATGCCGTCACGTGCCGCACCCGAGGCCAGCAGCGACCTGACCTGAAAGGCGTTCATGTGCGCGAGGGCCGAAGAAGGATCTTCCGGGTCGTCGCGCACCTGGTCCACGTCAGAGAGCAGGATCAGCGCCTCGGCTTGGAGAGCCCCGGCCAGCGCACCCGCCGCGGTGTCGGCATTGCAGTTCACGAGTTCGCCCGACTCGTCCACCGCCAGTGAACAGATCACCGGACTGAAGCCGTTGGCCCAGAGCGAGGTCACGACCTCGGTGCGAACAACGGGCGTCGCCCCGGCGCGCTGCCAAGGCTCGCCGAGTGACGTCGAGACGAACAGCGAACCGTCAGCCCCCGAGAGTCCCACGCTAGGCACCCCGGCGTGGTTCAGAGCCGCCGTGACCAGAAGGTTGACGTGGCTCAGGGCCATCGCCACGTAATTCATGGTCACGGTGTCGGTGATCCGTAGGCCCTCGTGGAAACGGCTTTCGACTTGGGCGGTCTCGAGAAGGTCTTCGATCTGGGGACCGCCGCCGTGCACGAGCGCGACTTCGGAACCCCCGCTCACCAGGTGCGCGACGTCCTGGGCCAGTTGGGCGAGCAACGGCGCGTTCGGGGCCAAGGAGTCCATGGCGTGGCCGCCGATCTTTACCACGAGGCGCTTCACGGCGTGACCCCGCTGCGCGGTAGACCAGTCGTCTCGTCGCGCCCCGTCGCCACGTTCCAGGCCTGGATGGCTTGACCCGCGGCACCCTTTATGAGATTGTCCAGGGAACTCATGGCGATGAGCCACCCCGTACGTGCGTCGACGCGTGCGCTCACGAAGCACAGATTGCTGCCTAGGGGATCCTTCATCGTCGGTGGTTCGTCAACGACGACGACAAAGGGGTCGTTCGCGTAGCGTGCGCGCAGGAGCGCCAGTGCACCCGCGGTGTCGAGTGAGGCGTCGGTGACGCGCGCGTAGGCGCTCACCAGTTCGCCGCGACTCGTGGGGACAAGGTGCGGCGTGAACAGGAGCTGGGCGCCTATCTCTTGTTGGATCTCGATGGTGTGACGGTGATCGAGAAGCCCGTACGCCTCGGCGTTGCCCGCTAGACGCGAGAAGTGCAGCCGATCACTCGGTGCGCGGCCGGCTCCCGATACCCCGCTCAACGCGTTCACGATGATGCCTTCGTCACTGACCACGCGAGCATCGAGGAACGGTCCGAGGGCGAGCGCACTCGCGGTGGGATAGCAACCCGGTACCGCGATAAGACTCGCCCCGGGCAGTTCGTCGCGGTGACGCTCGACGAGACCGTAAACCGAACGCGAGAGCAACGAGGGCGCGGCGTGGTCGTGGTGGTACCACTGGGCGTAGTCCGCCGGATCCTTCAGTCGAAAGTCCGCACCCAGGTCGACCACCTGCACACCGCGTTCGAGCAGCGTTGGTACGTACTGCTGGCTCGCGCCGTGGGGCAACGCGAGAAACACGACCTCGAGTTCGTGCTCGAACACGGCGTCGGTCGAGGCAAAGGAGAGGTTGGGGTACACGCTCGCCAGCGCGGGGGCGTGCTCGGCCACCGTCTTGCCGGCGTTCGAGTCGCCCGTCGCCACTACGATCTCCAGGTCCTCGTGGGACGCGGCGAGACGCAACACCTCCAGGCCGGCGTAACCGGTCGCTCCAAGGACGCCCACTCGCATACTGCCATTTTATGCATATGAGGGCATAAAACTGCAAATTATCTCGCGCCGGGTTAGTCTGGGTGGATGACGCGACGGGGTTGGCTCTTGTTTTCAGCGATGTCGGTCATCTGGGGCATCCCGTACCTCTTGATACGTGTGGCGGTACGCCACCTCGATCCTGGCGTCTTGGTGCTCGGACGCACCGGACCCGCGGCCTTGTTGCTCCTGCCGCTGGTGTGCTGGCGAGGGCAAGTGCACGTGCTGATCAAGAACCTGCCGTGGATCGCGGTGTTTGGCGTCGTCGAGTTCGGCATCCCTTGGTTTCTCATGGCGACCGCCGAGAAGCACATCACGAGCTCACTGACCAGTCTGCTGATTTGCGCCGTGCCACTCTTGTCGGTCGTCGCCCAGAAGATCCGGCGCACCGACGAGTACATCAGCGCGCGACGATACGCGGGCTTGTTGGTCGGGGCGATCGGTGTCGCGCTACTCGTCGGGCTCGACCTCAAAGGTGGTTCGATCACCTGGATTGGCATCATGATGATCGTCGGCGTGGGCTACTCGATCGGACCGATCATCCTCGCCACGAGACTGACGCACGTGCCCGGTCCGGTCGTCGTGGCGGGCGCGACTTCCTTCGTCGCGATCTGTTGGATACCGTGGTCGGTGCTGCACTGGCCCGCGCACTTCTCGAGCGAGACTTTGAGTTGCGTCGCGGTGCTGTCGATCGTGTGCACCGCGGGTGCGTTTCTCACCTTCTTCGAACTCGTCAAGGAGATCGGCTCGACCAGGTCGGTCGTCGTCACCTACGTCAACACCGCCATCGCTGTCGTGCTCGGCATCGTGGGACTCGGCGAACCGCTCACCGTGGGCATCGCCATTGGCTTTCCCCTCGTCATCGTCGGCTCGATCTTCGCCACGAGCATCCCCCGCTCGACCGTCTCCTCAGAGGACGTACTGGGCGGCGACTCGAACTTGATCGTCAACGAGTAGCCACATCTCGCCCGGGGCGTGCACGAGTCGGACCTCGTGACCGCTCTCGACCGGCCCGTGGTGGATCACCTCAACCTCGCGCACCGGCACGTCGACGACCTCACTCACAGCCTGCCAGACCGCCGCGTTGTTCACGTGCCCGACCACGTCCAGATCGGCCCGGCGTAGCGGCCAGGGCGTGCTCGACGCGTCCGGCGGCGGCGTGCGTAGCGCCACCCGACCCGAGACCCTGCGCCCCTGGACCGACTCGCCGTACACGTCGAGGAACTGAGGCTGAATCCGCACCGGATGACCGGTCACGTCGACCGGCACCCAGAGGACCGCCGCCTCGAGCACGACCTCACCGAGTGACGTGATATCCGTTCGCCGTTCGGCCCACGCGGCTCCCACACCCGAACACCACGTCGTGAGCTCGAGTCGCTGGTTCATCTGGGGCCATTGCCCACGCGCGCGGCGCACCACGGCGCGGCGCACGACCCATACGTAATCAGAGACGATTCCCGTATCTTCCCAGTCCTCGGTCGCGACGTCCTGAAGGAAACGAGCCACGCCGTCCAGGCGAAGGGCTCCCGTCGGATTCGCGTCGCTCAATCGCACGATGACCTGACTCGTGAAACGACGACCCCGATCGCCCAACGGCACGAATTCGATCACCGGGCCAAACTAACGCGCGCGACGCAGAGAAAGTTGGATTAGCGAAGCGTGGCCCCGAGGGTTGCAGCCGTGGCGATGAGATTCTCTCGAATCTCTCCCACCTCGGACTCGCTCAGGGTGCGCTCGAGCGAACTCACCCGCACCGCGTACGCGAGACTGCGTGTGCCAGCGGGTAGTCCGTCGTCGTGGTAGACGTCAAAGAGTCGCACGTCTTCGATCAATGCGTCGCTGGCGCGCAAGACAAAGGCGAGGTCCTGGGCGTGCAGGCCTTCGGGCGTCACGAAGGCGAGG
>Ga0187847_10003444_pt1 | contig 12079 bp, 12 predicted proteins | sample June2016WEW_4_10_FD_132458 | JGI IMG/M metagenome (GOLD analysis project Ga0187847, IMG submission 132458) | Peatland microbial communities from SPRUCE experiment site at the Marcell Experimental Forest, Minnesota, USA - June2016WEW_4_10 | ecosystem: Environmental > Terrestrial > Soil >...
GCCGATAAGGAAGAGCGTTCCGGTCGCGGGACGGAAGGTCCGATGTGTGACGTGCGGGATAAGCAGTGGCGCTTTGCCAGGCTGAACGAGTCGCACATCGACCGCATCGGGTATGGGCGTACTCGGTTTTCCGATCCGTGCGCCCCAATCAGAGGATGTTCGCGGCGAGCTGATGCGCCCTTGTCGAACCAGCGGTAGTGACTTGCGCAACTACATCTCCCAAGCCTGTGCATTCGGCCCTTCCTTCATTTGTGACCGACAGAGCGCCGACGCACACATCCCCGATGCGCTCCAAATCCGGAGTCACCTGACGCAGCGTGAAGCACACGCCGGATAAGCCTGTTGGGGAATGAACAGAGAAGAGTACGCTGCATCGAATCGCACCACATCGGCTAATGGATGCGCTCCGAACTCAATCCTAAGTAGCAGCAAGTAAGTGATCCGCATCACGACACGATCAATATTCAATTGCGCGCGCAGACTTATCGAAATAGACAATCAAGCCAATTCACTCATTCAAATGATCTGCGCGGAACATCCATCAGCATGTGAATCGCGAGTAGAACCCGCAATATGCCCGAGAGCTGCTTGTCGGCGTCATCCAGAATCGCAGGCAGTGAAGCTTCGATATACGGTCGGCCTTTACGAATGGTGATGCCGCGCTCCAGCGTGAACGCGATCCTGACTTGATGGCTCGACCATTTCATTCGTTCAGCGGCAGAACGGAGGAGTCCGACGGTTCCTGGTGAACAGGTTCGACGAGTGCCGCGTCGTTGTTCCTCACGTTCCCAACTCGACTGCTGAACAATCAGGCTTTCGTTTCTTCGGCCGGGAAGGATCGAAGCAAATCGACCGGCAACTGCGATCCATCCTCCGGAGCGAGCCATCGATCGTAGTCCTGGCGACGCAGGATGACTGGCATTCGATTGTGAATGGGCTCCATCAATTCATTTCGGTCGGTCGTGATGATCTTGTACGTCTCAAGTGCCTGGCCCGTGGTCTTGTCCTTCCATCGCTCCCAGAGCCCGGGGAATGCGAACAGAGCGCTATCCCCGGACAAGGAGGTTTCACGCATTGATCCGAGCGCCGCCAACCAAACGCCAGGGACAACTTTCAGCAGCATCTTCGCTAAGGACGCCTGCGGCTTAGTTCTAGTCGCCTTCTCGGACAAGTGCCCCAGAGACCTTTTATGAGCTTGCTGACCCTGAAGTGAACGACAAAGGACATTATCGTGGGCTATTTCGGCCGTCGAAAACCTCGGCCTCATATGCTCCCATTCGGGCAGCAGTCCCATGCTGTCGGCGCCTAAAACCCCGGAAAGCAGCTCATGCCCTTGGCGCCGACCTCAAGAGCCACGCTATAGGGTTTCTTGTAAATGGTTCTGATCTTGTTCAGGAACCAGCCGTGCTTCTCCTTGTGCGAATGATGGACCCTTTTCAGAGATCCGAATGGAAACTCCACGTCCTCGCCGTGCGCCAGCGCCGCGGCCACTTCATCGAGAATGAAATTGAGAAGCTGTACCGATTGGCGGCGAGACAAGCCCCGCTCCTGCAACTTGCGGACTATATATCCCTTGTTCAGGGTCTTCTCCTTGCTTTCCATCGACGTTCACACATCCCCTAGATCACCATCAGCGTAGATGCTACTCCAGGCTGCCAGGAATCACGCATTCACTTCCGCGCACTTTTCCGCGCGCACAGAAGCTGGAATTCATCGACCGTCGAGATCGCGCGTCTGCAGCACCGGTTGTCGGCCACGCCCAAGAATGCAGCTCCCGATCTCCAGCCTCGTCCAGCTCGTGCACGATCGTGTCCGAATCCCGATTCGCGGGCCAGTCGTCGATGGCATCCCAGAGCCTGCCGAAGTGCCTCTTCACCCGCTTCAACTTGCCGAGCGGAAACTCCACCTCACAGCCGCGCTTCAAGGCACGAATAATGCGCTCCAGTATTACGTTCACTATCAGCACCGACTGGCGGCGCGACAGACCCCGAGCCTGCAACTTCCCAACTAGATAGGCTCGGCCTAGATTCTTCGGTTTGCTCTCCATCGACGGTAACCAGTTCTCCGATACTCGACCATCTTATCGGAACCTTTACCAAATCGAACTAACTGTTAGTGAGTAGATACACGATCTCCCGTGAGCAGAGCACCTTCTACAGTGTGGGCTAGAGGGAAGAGTGTAGGCTCTTCCTTCTTACCTGGTTGACAAGCGGCTCTCTCTGTTCAGACTTATCAACCTGTAGTGAGCTGGCAGAGTGGGAATCCAGTTCCCAGCTGTGTGGGTATCTGGCCTTAGAGTCATCCGAGTTGCCGTCGATTCAGGCTGCCATTCCGATCCACTGGATGGCCTCGCATTCAACCCTGTACCTCCTTCGCCCACCGGCGAAGGCGCGCCGTCATCGTGGAGCCAGCGCGGCTTACCTCAGCTTGACCCGTCTCTGTACGGGGCCCTCCGGGCGCCTTACGGCCCCGCAGGCGGATGGACAACAATCTGTTCGGCTGCTGCCACCCGGTAACGTCCTGGTCTGTTTTGCGCATCGGGATGCCTCCCTTGGCTTGAGGATCGATGCTCACGATCCGGGTAACAGGCTTATGCCAACCCTTACAGCCAGCGCCAGGTCCATCAGGACGTTATTGCCTGGCTGCCGTTTTATCCATCCTGCCTATATGCGAAGTGTGTGACCGGGCCGGAACGCTTCAAAGGGATGCGATGATCCCATCCCATTCACTCGACGTCGGCTCAGCCTGTGACAAGGCAATGTCGTCACAGCGCTGCTTGTCCGGATCGCCGCCTTGTATCCCGATAAGTTCTGTCTTGATGATGTGCTTCTCCCCAGCCTCGTCCAACCGCTGCCCCAGGTCGGCGAGGTAATTCCACTTCGGCCATCCTTGCTCTCTCCAAATGAAGCGCTCGGAACTGACGCATCTGAGAAGGTATTCGCTTGCCGACATGAGGAGGACTTCGCACGGTAGCTTGAGGACTCGCTTGGTCTTCCGTCCTTCACGGTCTTGATGAACCGAACTAGCATCCCGCCCGACGTATTGCAACCGCACGATAGTCACAGCCGAACCCCCGATATTGCAGGCCGGCGGTTCACTGTTCTCATCTGCGAGAAGTCGGAATTCAAGAACCTGCAGCCGGATTTGAAGCCAGGGGGCTCTACAAAGAATGCGTGGATCATGCGCGATGAATTCCTGAATCTTAAAGCAGATCCAGAGTTTGGTTGGGATGGGAGCCTGAATGCGTTTCTAAACAAGTGGGGACTCTGGAATCTCGGTGGTGGTTTCGCGGATGAATGGTCTGCTTTGGTAGGTGCGAGACTGAGAAACCCCGGTTTCGTGCTAGCACTGCCTCATCTGCTCAAAGAGGAGCAAGAAAACTACCGCAAGGCCCTCTTGAAGAGCAACGCGCGCCGCTGGCTTCGCGCGCACCCGTTGAATCTCGAAACAGCTGATGAGCCGCCGTTCTTTTTCGTGCGAGGAAGCTATTGCAAATTCGCCATCGAAGTCACGATCACGATTGATCATTTGGCGCAGAGGCGATATGGAATTTGCAAGCGCTGCCACAAGGTCTTCGAGAAAGAAACTCTGCACAGGAAGAGCTATTGTTCGGACCCCTGTATCAACGCGGCTGGCGTTCAACGTTGGCGTGAAAAGCGGCGGACGTTGCCAAAGAAGGGGACAAAACGCAATGCCAAGAGGTAAAGTCAAAGATCGCGATGGAATCTATCGGCGGAAGGATAAGCCGGGCACCTGGTGGGGTTCATGGATTGACGCCAGCGGCAAGCGTAGACAGCGGAAGTTGGAGGCTCACACGCTCCAACACGCCCGTACGTTGCTTTCTGCGGAAAAGGCCCGCGTCGAAAAGACTGTGACGCTTGGATATGCGCCGCCCTCTGCGGAGACGTTTAGTGTCGTTTCTGCGCGATTTCTGAAGCACCAGAAGGCCAAATTGACTCCAGCTGGGTACAAGCGCGAATCCGGAATCATGGAATCGCATCTTAAGCCATTCTTTGGGTCCGTCAAACTCGCAGAGGTCCGCCGCGCCGACGTGCAAAAGTACATGACGCATCGTAGCGGGGAAGTCTCCCCCGCGTCTGTAACTAAGGAATTGAACGTGCTCAAGCACCTGATGGGGCTGGCCGTCGAATGGGAATTGATTCCCACGAATCCCGCCCACGGAGTCAAGCCTCCAAAGGTTCCGGCGGGCCGCGTGCGCTATCTCCAGCCCGGGGAACTGCGAGCAATCCTGGAGGCTTGCCCTGAATGGTTGCGCCCGATTGCATGCCTTGCCGCCGCAACCGGGATGAGGCGCAGCGAAGTCCTAGGGCTGCGCTGGCTGGACATTGACTCCCAGGGCGGTCGGATCATGCTTCCCCAAACGAAAAACGGTGACGGGCGGATTGTCTACTTGAATAAGCAGGCACAACAAGCCATCGCGGTCGTGCCACAGGGAAAAGCGAAGCCAACTGACTTTGTGTTCAATGGTGAGCCAATGACCGCCAGTTGGATGCGAATGAAGGGCGCGGATATACACACGGTTGCGCTGATTCTCGGACACAAGGACTTGAGAATGGCTGCGAGGTATCAGCACCTCAGCCCAGCGTTCCTGTCGGATGCGGTGAAGTTGCTGGACGGGGCGTATGCGGAGTCACCCGAGAAGCCCGAAAATGGGGCAAGTTCCGGTTCTATCGTTACCAAGGCGTTACCGGCCGGAAATTAGAGGGCCAGTGGATTAGCTTTAAAATGCTGATTCTAATTGGCGTCCCCGACGGGATTTGAACCCGTGTTATCGCCGTGAAAGGGCGGTGTCCTAGGCCGGGCTAGACGACGGGGACGCTCAGGAGAGCAGGAACGGCCGAGGATGGCCGTATGCGCCCTTATGAAGGCTATCAACTCACTCCAGGCATGTCAAAAGACAGGGCTCCCCGTTCGCGTCCGCATTTGAGCCCGACTTGCTGGCGACTTCAGCCGCCTGTTCAGCGGCGCTTGGTGACGGCGGTTCTCCCATAGGTGCAGAGCCCAAGGGTACTTTCCACAAGAAATTGCCACCCGGCGTGATGTTAGAGACTCCACGAAACTGGAAAACGCCCTAGTCATGGTGGAAATAGAAGAGGTTCCCGTCCAGATCCTGTACGGTGAATTGCCGTAATCCCCAAGGCTTCTTCTCCAGCGGATCCACGATGTTCGCACCGAGCGACTGCAGTTCCTGGTATGTTGCATCGATATCTTCGGCAAAGACCCAGTGAACGGCAGGCTCGAACGGTGGCTTCCTTTTTCGAAAGAAAATCGTTGCATTCTCGCGCAACACGGCCCCAATTTCTTTGCCTGGGTAAAGCCATCCGATCTCAAAGCCGAGTGCGTCTCTGTAATGCTGTTGCGCGCGTTCGACATCAGCGACCGGCAGCTCCGGCACGGGATGGCCAATCGAGGTCATTTTCTCCATTTCGCCCACAGAGCTCTCCTTTGCTCTCCTTTATGCAACAAGACCGGCCGCGCGTCAAACGGAGGGCACGGGCCTCCCCCGGTCCGAAGCGAGTCCGAAGCCCGGAGTCAATTCCATGCGGCCCTGAACCCCCTTGAGAGCCCAGACCTCCACCGCAAAGCGGCCCTGCGTTATCCTCAAGGCTGATGCGCCGCTTCCGCTATCTCGACCTGCTGACCATCGGCTTTGTGGTGGTGCTGCTTGTTTCGAACCTGGTTGGCCCAAAAATCTGCCAGCTCGGCCCCCTGCGCCCGAGTGCTGCCGAGTTTCTTTTCCCGCTCACCTATATATGTGGCGATGTTTTTACCGAAGTCTATGGCTACGGCTCGTCCAGGCGGGCCATCTGGCTGGGCTTCTTTGCCATGGCGCTTCTCGCCGCGATGGGGCAGCTGGCGGTCGCGTTGCCGCCAGCTCCCGAGTGGCATGGGCAGCAGGCATTTGCCACCGTGTTTGGCGTCGTGCCGCGCTTCGCCTTTGCCAGCCTTGTTGCCTATTGGTGCGGGGAATTCACCAATAGCTACACCTTGGCCAAACTCAAACTCGTGACCGGCGGCCGCTGGCTGTGGACCCGCACCATTGGTTCCACCATCACCGGCCAGGCGGCCGATACGGCGGTAATTATTTTTGTCGCCTTTGCCGGATCGCAGTCACCGCTCATGCTGCTTCGGATGGTGCTTTCGTCCTATGTGATCAAGGTCGCCGTGGAAGTGGTCGCCACGCCGGTAACTTACCTGGTGGTGGGGTGGTTGAAGCGCGCCGAAGGGATGGACGCCTTCGATCGGCGAACCAACTTCAACCCATTCGCATGGCAGGGCGAAAACGCCTGATGCCGCATCGACCGGCCTGCAACAACAGCGGGCGCGCACGGCGAATATTCTGCGACAATGAACTGTCTCCGCGCGTCAGATGAGACAGACCTCAAACGATTTTCTTCTCATGGGAATAGCCGCTGCTGTTGCTCACAGCCGCGGCCCGGGGACGGGTTGTACGATGGGTGCTGCATTCCAGACAAGATTTTCGATTGTATTTTGCCAGTCTCGGCTTCAAACGAGGCATATGAGGATTCCAAATTTGAAACGCACTTTTGGTTTAATTTTCGCAATTGCTTTGGGCCTGGCGATTACCGGTTGCCAGCAGAAACCGCCGGCACCGGCTGCGGCCGCCGGGATGCAGGCGATGCCGGTCAAGACCGTGGACGTCACCCTGGCGCCAGTCGCGCAGAGTAGTGAGTATGTGGCGACCATCATGTCGCGCCGCTCGGCCACCCTGCAGCCGCAGGTCAGCGGGCGGCTGACGCAGATTCACGTCCGGTCAGGGGACCACGTGCAGGCCGGCCAGGTCATGATGGAGATCGACGCGCAGCCGCAGTTGGCCAATGTGGAAGCGCAACGGGCGACGGAGCGCCAGAAGAAAGCGCTCTACGACTACAACACGGTGGAACTCGAGCGGCAGCACAAACTCTTTGACGCCGGCGTAATCAGTCGCGATGCGTGGGACCAGGCGCAGCAGTCATTCGCCAATACCAAGGCCGATTACGAGTCAGCCGTTTCCCTGCGCAAAACACAGGAAGAGCAACTGGCCTACTACTCAGTCCGGGCTCCATTTGACGGGGTGATTGGCGACGTACCTGTGCATGTGGGCGATTACGTATCGACCACCACGGTTCTCACGACTCTCGATCAGAACAAGGATCTGGAAGCGTACATCTACATTCCTACCGAGCGCTCCACTGAGGCTCGGCCAGGTCTGGGAGTGGAACTCTACGACACCGGCGGCAAGCTGCTGGAAAAAACGAAGGTGGATTTTGTCTCGCCGCAGGTCGACAGCACGCTCCAAGGAATCCTGGTGAAGGCCCCAGTGCACGGCTCTGCGGAAGCGGTCCGCAACGCGCAGATGATCAAAGCGCGAGTCATTTGGAGCACGAAACCGATGGCCGTGATTCCGGTTCTTGCCGTCACGCGCCAGGGCGGCCAGAGTTTCGTCTTCGTCGCGCGCCAGCAGAACGGTCATTTCATCGCCAGCCAAACGCCCGTTGTTTTGGGTGACACGGTTGGAAACACATACTCCATTTCATCGGGGCTCGCTGCTGGCGACAAAGTAATCGTGTCGGGCACGCAGTTCCTGGTCAACGGTATGCCGGTGTTTCCCTTGGGCGCCTGAGTTCGCTCATTGATCCTGCGCTCCGGCGCAGACAGTCAAGCGCCGGTAGCGTTGCGTTCGCCAGGGAAAAGGGGAAAGAGGGTTCAGCTTGTTTGTCAACTTTTTTATTCATAGGCCAGTCTTCGCCACCGTCTGCGCGCTCATGATCATTCTCGCCGGGGCGATCTGCATTCCCAATCTGCCCATTGCCATGTATCCCACGTTGACGCCGCCGCAAGTTGGCGTCTCGTGTAACTACGTGGGAGCCAATGCCGACACGGTCGAGAAGGCCGTCACCATTCCGTTGGAAGAAGCCATCAACGGTGTAGAGGGCATGCGCTATATCAGCTCCTCCAGCACCAACAGCGGAACCAGTCAGATTACTGCGACCTTCCGGACCGGCTATAGTCTTGACATCGCAGCAGTCGACGTACAGAACCGCGTTGCCAGCGTGACAGGCCGTCTGCCTGCAGCAGTCAATGCAACCGGTATCTCGATCAGCAAGGCAAACAGAAATTTTGTCTTTGGCGCCGGCTTCTTCACGCGCGATGGACGCTACTCACACGAATTCATCTCCAATTACCTTGATATTTACGTGAAGGACGCGATCAAGCGTGTTCCTGGCGTGGGCGATGTCACGATCTTCGGCGAACGAAAATACGCCATGCGCGTCTGGCTCGATCCTTTGAAGCTGGCCGCTCGTGGGCTCACGGCCACAGACGTCGTGAATGCCTTGATCGAACAGAACGTCGAAATTCCCGCAGGGCAACTGGGCCAGCCTCCATCGGACCAGAATCAGGCGTTTCAAATTCCCGTACGCGTGGTCGGCCGTCTCACCAGTCCAGTCGAATTCGACAGCATCATCGTGAAGAACAATGCCAATGGGCTCGTACTTCTAAGAGATATCGGCCACTCCGAAGTGGGAGCCGAAGACTATAGTTCGTCGCTCGAATACAACGGGCACGCCGCCCAAGGCATTGGCGTGCTGCAACTCTCGAATGCCAATGCGCTCGATGTCGACGCCGCGGCGAAGGCCGCGCTCAAAGAGCTCTCGAAGAGCTTTCCGCCCGGCCTTGAATATGCGGTCGCTTTCGACTCGACAACCGTCATCGGCGACTCGATCCACGAAGTCCTGGTAACGCTTGCTGAAGCTATCGCCATCGTGATCCTGGTCATCTTTCTCTTCTTGCTTGACTGGCGCGCCACCATCATTCCCGCGGTTACGATTCCCGTTTCGCTCATCGGCACCTTCGCGTTTATCAGGGTTTTTGACTTCTCCATCAACTCGCTCACGCTCTTCGGCATCACGCTCGCCACCGGCCTGGTAGTCGACGACGCCATTGTGGTCATCGAGAACGTACAACGCCACATTGCGATGGAGCACTCCGATCCGCATGAAGCCACGTCGCACGCCATGGGCGAAGTGACCAGCGCCGTGATCGCCACCTCTCTCGTGCTGATTGCCGTGTTCGTGCCCGTGTCGTTCTTCCCTGGGACCACAGGCATCCTCTACCGGCAGTTCTCGCTGACGATTGCCTTCTCCATCGCCATCTCGGCCTTCAACGCGCTTACACTCTCACCGGCTCTTTCGGCGATGTTCCTTCGCGGCGAAGAAGCGCGGCCGCGTCAGCTCGACTTTCTCCATATCCGCCCTTTGTCGCGCGCATTCGCCGCGTTCATCCACGGTGCGGACGCATTCATCACCTGGTTGTCGAGGACCTATGCGCGAATTATTCATGTTGCGCTGCAACTCCGCTATGTCCTCCTTCTCGTCTTTTTCGTTGGCCTCGGCGCCACGGTGTGGGTCTACCAACGCGTACCGACGGGTTTCATTCCCCAGGAGGACCAGGGTTTTCTAATTGGCATCGTGCAGGCGCCGCCGGGGTCTTCGCTCTCCTACACTTCCGCTCTGGCCGATCGCGCGCAGGCCATCATTTACTCCAATAAGGACATTGCCGGCGCATTCTCAATCATGGGTTTCAGTTTTTCAGGAGGCGCGTCCAATGCGGGCCTCATGTTCATCAGCACCAGACCCGCGGACCAAAGGCGAGGGAAAGGTCATACTGCCGCGGATATTGTGGCGGATCTCTCGCCCAAGCTACAGTCGCTGCTGTTCGCGCCCAACGGCGGCCTCGTGGCAGTCATCGAACCACCGGCTGTCAGCGGCGTCGGTAGCTACGGCGGGTTTCAATTCATGCTGCAGGATTCGGGCGGCAATACGTTGTCGGATCTGGATCGCGTGGCACATCAGATTGTAGGTGCCGGCCGCGCGCGCAAAGACGTTACCGGGCTTATCACAACCTTCTCAGCGAACGATCCTCAGGAACTCGTCACGATCGATCGCGAGAAAGCAAAGTCCATGAATGTGCCACTCTCGCAAATTACGGATGCGCTGGGTGTCTTTATGGGTTCCGAGTACATCAACGACTTTGACTTTAATAACCGCACCTATCGCGTCTTTGTGCAAGCCGACCAGCGCTTCCGCATGAATGCTGGCGATCTGCACAGCTACTATGTGCGTTCCGGAGCGGGCCAAATGGTTCCACTCGACAATCTAGTCACTGTGACGGAGAGCTCCGGGCCACCCGTGATCTCGCATTACAACCTCTTTCGCGCCGTCGAAATCGATGGTTCGCCCGCACGTGGTTACAGTTCAGGGCAGGGAATCACCGGCATGGAGGACCTGGCAAAGCAAGTCATGATGCCCGGCATGCGCTATGAGTGGACCGGCTTGACACTCGATGAAATCGAATCCAGCGGCAGAGCGTTACTTATCTTCGGACTCGGTATCCTCGTCGTCTATCTCACCCTCTCTGCGCAATACGAAAGCTTCGCGCTGCCATTCATCATTTTGCTTGCCGTGCCGATGGCTGTCCTCGGTGCGCTTGGGCTGGTGTCGCTGCGCGGCCTCTCGAACGACGTCTATTGTCAGATCGGCCTCGTGATGCTCATTGGATTGTCGGCAAAAAACTCGATTCTGATTGTCGAATTCGCAGAGCAGTTGCGGCGCAAGGGCCGGTCCATTGCCGACGCTGCCATTGAAGCTGCCGAACTGCGTCTCCGCCCGATTCTGATGACGTCGTTTGCCTTCATCCTCGGCGTCATGCCACTCGTCTTCGCCACCGGTGCAGGTGCGCTGGGCCGACGTTCCGTGGGTACCACCATCGTCGGCGGCATGCTGCTGTCGACGGTGCTCAACCTGATCTTTATTCCTGTGCTCTACGTCATCTTGAGCCGGCTGCTGAAGCGCGGGGACCTTGGATCGACTGAACCGGCCCGCGCATAACGTCGCGGTCAGAGTTCGGTGGCCCACCCTTCCGAGTTTTCCCTGGCGAATGGGCGGGAGACCGAACCTTCAACCTGTTCAAGGGGAGTACCGAGGTTTGCTCGGGAACGGTACCCGGATTCCATTTGCCGAAGATACAGAAGATGTGTTCCGAGTCACATAGACCCCAGCCAAGCGAGTGCTAGCATGATCCGTTTTGAAAACCGCGCCGCGCGTTTGCGCCTCCGGCCGCCGATGGAAAGAAGGCGCTTTGATGTCCAATACGCGTCGGGAGTTTTTGCAGTCCAGCGCCTCTCTCACCATCGGCATGATGAGCGGAGCCGCGTCCTCTCTGGCAGCCGTGCCAGCCGTCGGAACTCAAGCGCCACAAAGCACCGCATCGCCGGTCCCCGCTGCACCCGTGCAGGTGCCGAAGATGAAGTTCGGCAACGCAGAAATCGGCCGTCTGGTTCTCGGCGTCAACCCGATGTACGGGTTCAGCCACTACAACCACAACTTCAGCACCGCCATGCGCGAGTGGTACACGCCCGATCGCATCTGCGAAGTTCTGCACCGCGCCAGTAGCTACGGCATCAATGCCTTCAACTACGTTCACGTGGATCGCGCCCAGAGCGACTGGGAGATGTTTCAGTCCCAGGGCGGTAACATGCACCTCATCATTCAAGTCATGGCGAGCGACGACGCGGCCTTTCTGGTTCAGAATCTCAAACCGCTGGCCCTGCAAAGACGTGGGGAAGAGATCGACAAAGCTTTCCAGACCGGAACCATGGCGGCCGAGAGAGAGTGGTGTAAACGCGCGCGCGATCTGGGCGTGCTGGTTGGCGTGGGCACCCACAAACCGGAGGTCGTCGAGCTGGTTGAGGAGCAGGGATGAGACATCGACTTCTACTCGGGCTGCGTCTACAACCGCACCCGCACCGAGGCCGAGTGGATGCAGGCTCTAAACGGCGAGATCATGGAGATGCCGCACGACATCTATATGCGGAGCGATCCGGCGCGCATGTACAGGGTGATGCGCCAAACCTCAAAGACCTGCTTCGCCTTCAAGATTCTGGCCGCCGGACGAATCGACGGCGACGGCGTCGCGCAGGCCTTCCGCACGGCGTTCTCCAGCATCAAGCCGCACGATGGCGTGTATGTAGGCATGTTCCCCAGAGGCAAGGATGAGA
>Ga0187847_10003449_pt1 | contig 12066 bp, 11 predicted proteins | sample June2016WEW_4_10_FD_132458 | JGI IMG/M metagenome (GOLD analysis project Ga0187847, IMG submission 132458) | Peatland microbial communities from SPRUCE experiment site at the Marcell Experimental Forest, Minnesota, USA - June2016WEW_4_10 | ecosystem: Environmental > Terrestrial > Soil >...
CAAATCTGCGCGCACGTGCCGCCGCTGGCGGCTGTTTTCGTGCGTGCTTGTCTTGGTATGTTCTCCGCCGTGCCGGACTAGGGCCGGTTCGGCCCGCGCTTAGTCCGGCGCTGTGAGGCGTTTCTGCATACGAAGGTATGCATACAGCGGTCTTCATGCGATGGTGGAACCGTAGTCAGAAGTTTGTTGCATCTATCTGACACGAGGCTATCCATGTCCATTCCGGCATCCAGCATTCCAGCCGCCATCCGGGACCGCATCTCCGCCCCGGCGCAGCCGCGCGTCTGGACCCCGGAGGACTTCGCCGACCTGGGGCCGCGCACCGCAGTCGATCACCGGGGTTGCAATCGTAGTTTCCCTTGTTGAATCATCAGTACCCGACCTGTCTGCCGGTGCTAGGCTGATTGTGTATAGGAAACACAACCTAGCCGATTCCGAAGAGGCACAGGACGCGATGGCTACCAGAAGAACACTCCGCCCGGCGCAGTCGCAGGTGGCCGACAGCTACGAACACAAGACCGCCGACAGTCCCATGCGGCCCGATGTGGGCACTCAGGCACAGTTCAAGAAGCGCAAGCCGCCCAAGACTTACAGCTACGACACTTCGCTAGACCCGGCGCTGAGCTGGGACGAGAGCAGCGGCAGCCGAGGGCTGGGCGAGTGGCTGCTCGGGCGCATCACGGACGCGGCCCGGCTGCCCGCGCCGCATCGCTTCGCGGAGCCGCAGCGGCTCACCGGCGCGGACGGCAAGACGCTGGCCACGGTCATTGGCCTGGAAGACGCTGTGGAGCAACTGAAGGCGATTGAGAGGCCGTTTCTGAATTGGGCAGGCAAAGCCGAACGGCTGAGCTTCGATGTGCCCACGCTGCCGCTCTTCATCCATGAACGGCTCTCCACCAAAGCGATTCTGGCCACGCTCAAGGGGCACAAGCGCGAGGGCGTGGACTTGCAAATTGACCTCTTCGGCGATCCGCGCCACTCCATTGTTGAGCAATCGCTGCGCGCCTATGAGCACCGCGACCGTTGGGTCAACCGCATGATCCTGGGCGACTCGCTGGCGGTTATGAATTCCCTGGTGGAGTACGAGGGGATGCGCGGCCAGGTGCAGATGATCTACATGGACCCGCCTTATGGGGTGAAGTTCGGCTCCAACTTTCAGCCCTTCGTGCGCAAGCGGGATGTGACGCACAACGACGATGAGGACATGACCCGCGAGCCGGAGATGGTGCAAGCCTACCGCGATACGTGGGAACTGGGCTTGCACTCCTACCTGACCTATCTCCGTGACCGGCTGCTGCTGGCGCGGGAACTGCTGACTCCGAGCGGTAGCGTCTTTGTGCAGATTAGCGATGAGAACTTGCATCATGTGCGGGAAGTGATTGACGAAGTTTTTGGCCAGAGCAACTGTTGTGCAGTCATAACATTTAAGAAGACAGGTGGACAGAGCAGCACTCTCATTTCTGGAGTTTGTGACTACATTCTTTGGTATGCACGCGACCGGGAGCGAGCAAAATACAGAGAGCTCTTTTTCGTGAAGAAACCGGGTGAGGAAGGCGCAAAGCAGTACAACTGGATAGAGACCGAGGATGGATTCCGCCGTGCCATGTCGCCTGGTGAAACAGTAGAAAATCTGCCAGACAAAGCTCGAATCTTTCAGCCCTACCCCCTGGTCTCAATGGGATCATCTGCGAAAGATACTCCGTTTGTTTGGAGCGAGAAGACATTCTACCCTTCGCCAAACCGACACTGGAGTGTCACAAATGTAGGTTTGGAGAAGATAGCAGCAGCAAGCAGACTTCTCGCGATTGGAAACACACTTCGTTTTGTAAACTATTTGGAAGATTATCCGGTCACACCATTAACGAATCTCTGGACGGATACGCAAACAAGTGGCTTCGCGTCAGATAAGTTTTATGTGGTGCAGACACTTCCAGAGGTTATCGCACGGTGTGTGCTGATGACGACCGACCCCGGCGATTTGGTGATTGATCCCACCTGCGGCTCAGGTACGACGGCGTATGTCTCCGAGCAATGGGGACGGCGGTGGATCACCATTGACACGAGCCGCGTTCCTTTAGCGTTGGCGCGGCAACGGCTCTTAACCGCTACCTTCTCTTGGTACGAGCTGGTGGACGAAAACCGCGGCCCTGCGGGCGGGTTTGTCTACAAGAGAAAGCAAAACAAGAAGGGCGAAGAGGTGGGCGGCATTGTGCCTCACGTCACACTCAAATCCATCGCCAACAATGAGCCGCCGGACGAAGAGATTCTGGTGGACAGACCGGAAGAAGATAAGAAGACTGTGCGCGTGACGGGCGCATTCTGCGTGGAGGCCACCATCCCCACGGCCGCCGACCTGGAAGGGATGAACGCGAATCCAGAGGCCGAGAACGTGCAAGCCGCGCATGAGGAGACGACGGAGAGCTTCACCGACCGGATGCTGGAGATTCTGCGACGGTCCCCGCTTTTGCGTCTTCCGGGTAACCGGAACGTGGAATTGACGAACATTCGCAAGCCCGCCAAGAGCCTGAGCCTGCAAGCCGAGGCGCTGGTGGCCGCGACCGCCGAGGGCCAGGATGCCACGATTGCCGATGCGGCAGACGAGGCGCTGGAAGCGAGTGGCGGGCTGCTCGACGGGCTGACCAAGCGGCCTGTGGCCTTCATCTTCGGGCCGGAGAATGGGGCGGTGAGCGAGAGGCTGGTCTACGAGGCCGCGCGCGAGGCTTGCGCGAAGAATTACACACACCTCTACGTGATCGGATTTGCCATTCATCCCAACGCACGCCAGCTTGTGGAGAACGCGGAACAGATGATCGGGATTCGCGCCACATATGTCCAAATGACGCCGGATGTGCTGATGGGCGATCTGCTCAAAAACATGCGGTCCAGTCAGATTTTCAGTGTGTGCGGCTTGCCTGAGGTGGAACTGCGACTGCGCGCCGATGGCAAGTATGAAGTGGAGTTGATGGGGTTGGATGTCTTCGACCCTGCAACGATGGAGAGCAGCCACGAGAAGGGCGACGATGTGCCCGCCTGGTTCCTGGATACCGATTACAACGGCCTGTGCTTCCACGTCTCGCAGGCATTCTTCCCCCGCACGAGCGCATGGGAGGGGCTAAAGAAGGCACTCAAGGCCGATTACGAGGCCACGGTTTGGGACCATCTGGCCGGGACGGTGAGCGCGCCGTTTGAACCGAACGGCCACCGCGAGATTGCCGTGAAGGTGATCGACGACCGGGGCAACGAACTAATGGTGACGCGCAAGGTGGCGGAGGCGAAGAAGACGAGATGACGGGCTTTCAGGGATTAAATGAGAAGCTGTTATCCCTGGGATTCCAGGGCAGCGGCTCAATGCGGTTGGTGATTGGGAGGGTGACAATTACCGGCGGGCCTTCGCCGCGTGGATTCTCTTTCATGTTCACCGAAGGCTCGGCGCGATCCATGACGCAATATGAGGTTTCCGGTCCCCTGTCGGCGACCGCTGAGACGATGAGAAACCTGATACGCGCCAACCTCATGCTGAACCATGCCAGCAGCGTCGAGGAGTGGGACACCTTGCAGTTCAATCTGGAGAAGTCAGGGCAGAATCGATGAGCGAGTTTGAAGTAGCCGAACCAATCCTGAATTCGCCGTTTGAGGAGCCGCGCCACTATTGGTATATCCGCGAGGGCGAGACGCCGGAGAAGCGCGAAGGGCGCCGGCCCGCGTTTGTGTTCCCGCCGCGCGACCAGACGGTGAGCTGGACTCACGACGGATATGTGCTGCGTCCATCGAGGCTCTATCCGGCAGGGTATGAGTTGGCGCTGGTGAACCTCATCCGGGAGCGCCGGGACGCATGGGAGACCGCTGGGTTTCCAGGAGTTTCGCGGACCACCTTCGATCTGATTCAGTGGTGGCAGCGCGAGGGGCGGGAGAAGCCGCTCTTCTATGCGCAATTGGAGGCCGCAAAAACAATCATCTTTTTGCGCGAGGCGCGCCAGGATTTCTTGCAAGGGATTCGCATTCCGGCGGACGAACCGAGCGACGACCGCAAGGCGGAGGGGCTCACCGGCTTTGAGCGGTATGCGGCCAAGATGGCCACCGGCGCGGGCAAGACGACCGTGATGGGGATGGTGATTGCATGGAGCGTGCTCAACAAGGTGAACAATCGCGGGGATGCGCGTTTCAGCGATGTGGCGCTGGTGGTGTGCCCGAACGTGACGATCCGCTCGCGGCTGGAAGAGTTGAAGCCAGAACGCGGCGACGCGAGCGTCTATCGCAGCCGCGACCTGGTCCCGGCGTACCTGATGCCGCAACTGATGCAAGGCAAGGTGCTGGTGACGAACTGGCACGTCTTCGAGCCGCAAGCGATGCAGACGGGCGGGGTGAGCGCAAAGGTGGAGAAGCGCGGCAAGCCCGTGGACGTGAAGGCCAAAATCATCATCGGCAAGAAGACAACCACGGCGCGCGGCAAACGCTATGTGACGCTTGCCTCTTTTACAGCGGCCACGGCGGACGGCGCCATGCGCGTGATTTCCGGCACGGAGAAGTATGCGCCGAATGGCGGCCTGGCCGAGGTGGAGATTGTCGAGCAGAAATACATTGAAAGCGATACGGCGCTGTTGCAGAGAGTGCTAGGGCGCGACGTGGGCGGCAAACAGAACATTCTGATACTGAATGACGAGGCGCACCACGCCTACCGCATCCGCAAGGATGAGCCGGACCCGGACGAGGAAGACGAGGAGGGCGCGGACGAGTTTTTCAAAGAGGCGACGGTTTGGGTGGATGGGCTGGACAAAGTTCACAAGCATCGGGGCATCAATCTGTGCGTGGACCTTTCTGCCACGCCCTACTTCCTGGGTCGCGTTGGGCAGGAGACGAATAAGCCCTTCCCGTGGGTGGTGAGCGATTTTGGGCTGGTGGATGCGATTGAATCGGGGCTGGTAAAGATTCCGCAACTGGCGGTGCGGGACACCACGGGCGCGGAGATACCGGGCTATCGGAATATCTGGCAATGGGTGATGGAGCCGGGCAGATTGACGGCTGCGGAGCGTGGAGGCTCACGGGCGAATCCCAAGCCGGATGCAGTGCTCAAGTGGGCGCACACTCCGATTTCAATGCTGGGCGGCCTGTGGCAGACGGCGCTGGACAATTGGGGCAAAGAGGGAAAAGAACGGCCCCCGGTATTCATCCTTGTTTGCAAGAACACGAAGCTGGCCCAAGTGATCTACGCATGGCTGGCAAAGGGAGAGCAATCATCAGAGATTCCGCCGGCGCGCATCGCGGGCCTGCGCAATACCGAAGAATTGGTGTACACGATCCGCGTGGATTCCAAGGTGGTGGACGAATCCGACTCGGAAGGCGCAAAGAGCGACGATGTACGGTGGATGCGGTTCACGCTGGACACGGTAGGCAAGACAGACTGGCCGCGCGATACGCAAGGCAGGCCGATTTATCCGGAAAATTTTGAAGAGTTGGCGCGCAAGATGAAGCGCGGGTTGCATCCGCCGGGCCGGGACGTGCGGTGCATTGTGAGCGTGGGCATGTTAACGGAAGGATGGGACTGCAACACGGTGACGCACATCATCGGGCTGCGCCCGTTTATGTCGCAACTGCTGTGCGAGCAGGTGGTGGGGCGCGGCCTGCGACGGTCGAGCTATGCGCTGGTAGACGGAAAGTTCCCCGAAGAGGTGGCCACGGTGTTTGGCGTGCCCTTTGAGGTGATTCCGTACAAGGCGAACCCGGCAGGCGCGGCCCAGCCTAAAGAGAAGCGGCACCACATCCACGCGCTGCCCGACCGGCAACACCTGGAGATTCGCTTCCCGCGCGTGGAGGGCTACACGCAGGCGATCCGCAACCGGATTAATTTTGATTGGGACCATGTTCCGCAGTTGGTGATCGATCCTCTGCATATCCCGCCGGAAGTCGAGATGATGGGGCTGAGCGTAGACGTTGAGGGCAAGATGAGCCTTTCCAGCCCCGGCAAGACTTGGTTGGCGGACTTGAAGGCACGGCGGAGCCGTCACCGGATGCAAGAGCTGATTTTCGACACGGCCAGCCAATTGACGCGACTTTATGCCGGACAGCCCGGATGCACTGTGCCCACTCAGGCGCTCTTTCCGCAACTGCTGCGGATTGTCGAACGGTATGTGAGCCAGCACATCACGGCTGTACCGCCAGCGGAGGTGAAAGACGCGCTGCTTTGCTCGCCTTACTACGGCTGGCTTATCGAGACGCTAAAGGAGCATGTACGACCGGATACGAACCAGGGCGAGGCCCCCGAGGTTCCGGTGTATGAAACTCATCGGGAAGACGGCTCGACGGCGGACGTTGACACCTGGACAAGTCGAGATGTGCGCCCCGTTCTGCGTAGCCATGTGAACTTCGTAGTAGCCGACACACAGCAATGGGAGCAAGCCGCCGCGTACCTGATAGACACTCATCCGCGCGTCCGCACGTTCGTGAAGAACGCCGGGCTGGGTTTGGGGATTCCGTACCTGCATAACGGCCAGATGCATGAATACGTGCCGGACTTTCTGATTCAGTTCAACGATCTGCCGGGCGTGACGCTGATCCTCGAAACAAAGGGATACGACCCGCTGGCCGACACAAAGAAGAGTGCAGCGGAAAGATGGGCAGCCGCCGTCAACGCGGAAGGCAAGTTGAATCCTGAGCGCAGGCACGGTCAATGGCGCTATGCGATGGTCCGGAAGGTGGGGGACATTCCGAGCGTGCTGGCTGCGGTGAGGTAAGGAGTAAACCGACGTTGTACGTTCCCAACAAGGTGCTCGCCGCCGAGCACAACCAAGCCATCGTCCAGCTCTACTTGGAGAAGCGCAAAGAAAGGGCATGGAACCCTCTTCGAGCGAATGGGCTGAAGACAGCAACCGAGAACGTTTGCCGCAAGGGTGGGAGGCACGCGGTCGGAGAGCTAGTGAGTTGTTTTTGATCCTCGCACGTACTTGAACTGGTTGCCGGCTTCCGAGGTGGGCGGGATTGTCTCGCCCCTCTCAATCACTACGCGACGGCCGTCTTCAACTTTGCCTCCGCGAGGTCCAACCTCGCGGAGTTCACCAGAGTCTGGTGCCTTCTCGCCTGGGTTAAAGGTCGCCATAAATTCCTCCTTATTATGAGGATACCAGCAATGCTGCTGCTTCGACACAGAACAAGGGTTTCAGCGGAGTTTCACAGCGTCTTGTTGGGGCGGGCGTCTGGCCCAAGCCCTCACGATTGAACCTGAGCATGAAGTTGGGTGCATAAGGCCCGGGCCTTCGGCCTTGGGAACACGACGGCACCCCCAATGGCCCGGACGGATACCGCTCCCGTGCGTAATCGCCGATGCTTGATGCCAAAAAAGGCCGCTGTGAAAACGTGGTACGGATTGTTGGCAGTAACCGAGATTCGTCTGTGGACAATTCGATGAATGCTGGCCGACTTTCGGGACATATCCAGGGCCGGCTCATCCCCGGAATCGATGGACATTTGGGAGGCTGCCGTCAATGAGTCCGCAGATTCAAATCTGAACCAAACCGAATATCTGGGAGCACCTCCCAAATAAACGTAGCCGAGCGGCGGCCCAAGGGTTTACAATCTCGATTCCGCTCCTGAACATGATTAGCCTACTCCGGGGCGGTCCCATATAGTGCGATCAGGAGGTTTCCATGATCGAAACAGGTGTGGATGTCTTGCTGACCCTCCTTCACGCGCGAGGCGCCTCTGGGAAACAGAATGAGCCAGTCCTCGGAATCACACGTCTTCAGAAGCTGCTCTTTCTGCTTTGGAAGGAGGGCAACTTCTACAAGACAGTGCCGGATCTGTACAACTTTAAGGCGTACGACTTCGGCCCTTGCATGGACGATTTGTACGACGACCTGGAATTCACCCAAGTGATCGGACTGGTCGCCGTCGACGAATCCGCCGAAGCAAGCGAATTCGACAACGGCGATGAGGCGGCGTTCATGCGTTCCCTTGGGCTCAGGATGCCAAAGCCAAAGAATCGCCGGGATTACTCACTTACCGAATCGGGCATCGAAGCATCCACCGACCTCTACTCCGATTTGAGTGCTCAAGACATAGACGCCGTGGAGAACATCAAGCGGCGGTTTAACGGGATGCCGTTCTTCGACCTGCTCAGATACGTTTACAACAAGTACCCAAAATTCGCGGAGAGGTCAGTCCTGACGATATGATGCCGGCTATTGTCCCATACCGGGACGCGTTGACCCTGATCATCGCGGGTCTGAGCATCTCTCTCACGATGTTCTTCGGCCATTTCAAGACGTGGAGACATAGGATTTGCTTCGAGTACGACAGCAAACAGTCCGCCGCCGTAACCGCGTTGAGGGACAAGTTTAAGGAAGAGGCTGAGCAGCACTTTCGAGCAATTCAGCAGCATCTAAGGCGCACAGGCGGAACAGTTCAGCAGTTCTACGCCGAGAGCAAACAGCGCACCCTGATCAAGACCTTGGCCTTGCGGCTGGAGCGCTGCAACGAGATTATTAGGCTTTATTCTTACTTGACCCTTGTGAGCCAGGTTGTGGAGGTCGGACTGCTAGTCGAATCCGCCATCTTGATCTTGAGCATCGGAACTATTTGGGTTCCCATAGGCCACTATGGGGTTTTGTGCCTCGTGGCAGTCCTGCTGGGCATCCTCGCGATCCTTGTCGTGCTAATGTTCACGCTGCTCTACCTTGAGGCAAGATTTCTAACGGCAACAAACGGGGCCTTAAGGCCGGAGTTTGACTGACTATGAGCACAACGAAAAGCGAGCGCGAGGTCGATCTATACGAGGGCGTGATTCGTGCGTTTCCGAAATACGACTGCTTTACAGAGGTTCCGTTTTTCGGCAAACACGTCGATCTCGTGTTCGCGCAAGCTTCAATGCGGAAAATCTGTGCCGTAGAAGTTAAGCTGACAGACTGGCGCTCAGCCCTAAGGCAAGCGTCTCTGAATCAGCTTTTCGCGTGCTACTCGTACGCTGCGTTTCCTGCCCGAACCGCCAACCGGTTGGCAAGGCTCGGGTCAAAGGTCTTCCTTGAAAGTGGAATAGGGATCATTTCTGTTTCGGACACAGCCGACATCATTCTTCCGGCAGCGAAGAGCAGCTACATCTACAAGGATCACCGAGTGCGGATCAGAAAAACGCTGAAGGGCTCAAAGATGCAATCGCCCAAGGCGCTGGAGGTCGTTCGAAATGCCATTGCCGCAAGAAATCGCTCCGTGGAATTTTTACAGACTCGGACCAGCTAAAGAGAAAGAATTGTTCAAACGCCATCGCAACACCTACAGCGGCGTGGCGATCTCGGCCCACCTTGCGTCTTATTATCAAAAGTTCTGCCTCGAATTCGTGGGGGAACTTCAAAAGCCTTATTTTATAGACCCAGTAACCCATATATTCGCCGCCGATCCAGATTCCCTTCTCAGGTTCCTCAAAGACAAAACCACGATGCGCACCAAGCGCGACCAGTTCGGCAACAAGATCAAGGGTGGACTCAAAAGGTCGATTCAAAAACTGACTACGGCCTACGGCCCCATTGCGGAAAAGATTGTGAAGGACGGACGCCGCGCAAGGCTCTCGGACTTTAGCGACGACGCAAAGACCCTCGATTTTGTAAAACGCGTCTGCGCCTTTCAAACAGAGATGCTCTCTGAATTGCCGCAGAAATACAAGAAGTACCAGAAGTATGCGATCAAGGCGGGGGCTTTGCAGACCGGCGTTAAGAATTATCCAGCATTCGTGATCCCCCCGTATTTTCCGATCGTGGATGAGGGCTGGCTCGCACTCAATGCGAAGATGACCAAGTTGGCGAAGCAGTTTGCCGGGGAACTGCCAATTTTCTCTGTAATAGCCGGAGAGGTGGACAAGCTCCAGGGCATGAGAAGCGCTATCGTCGAGGCGTACTCAAAACTTGAGCTCAGCGGGTTCTTGCTTTGGGGGGATGGTTTCAAAGGCGACCAGGGGTCATCGTCGATTACGGCTTACCGCTCCGTGGTCAAGGCGTTGGCAGGGGATAAAGGCCAGCCTGTGATCGCCCTTTATGGAGACGCACTTTCGTTGATCCTTGCGTATGGGGGCCTCACTGGATTTTCTTGCGGAATCTGCTACGGAGAGAAGCGTGGATGCGACCAGGACATGGATATAGAGGGCGCTTTGCCGCCCTTCTATTACATCGCAAGACTAAAACGCAAATACCAGTTAGAAACGGATATTCGGCGCGTGAATCTGAACCAGCACGTTGACTTGCTTTGCCCGTGTGCAATCTGTAGTGGTACCGCGGATCTTCTGAGCCTGGATGACTCACAAACGAAGGAACACTTTATGCTTGCGCGCCAGTTAGAGATTGATGCAATTCGAGGGGGACTTTCTGCTGCTGCAATTAAGAAGCAGCTGCAAGATGCCTACGAAAAGTATAAGAACACTCCCCCATTCAGCGGCTCCTTAGATCACCTCATGACTTGGGCTCGCTTGCTATAGGCAGGGACGAATACCGGGAAGGGGCTCATTTACCTGACCGATCCCTCGAAATGCCGACATCGCAAGAAGGAATTCCCGGTTATCTCCGCCTTACCACTCAACGAGCTGTCCAGGAAGGTGTTTGACCGTGCCCTCACACCCGTATCTCTTCACCGGCGGGACTTGGAGACAAATATATCCCGGCGTCGTCGAGGCGGTGGGAATGTGAGAAATCGCCGCAGCGATTTTCAAGGGCGGTGGGAAGCGTGGGAAACGGCTTCATCGCTTTCCCATGCTTTCCACAGGCCGGCATTTCCACGGTCAACGGGGTTTCAGCCGATACCGAGGCGGCAGTACACTTGAGCATGATGACGCTCCCAAAAGAAAGAAGCGCCGACGCACTACAGATTGCGCTCCGGGCTGCCCGCGAGAACGAGACAAGGTGGCTGGAAATGTCCCCGGAAATTTCTGCCGACAGCGAACGGATGGAGCAGTGGGCCAGTACAGCGAAACTCCGGCGGCTTGAAGTCGAGCGGATCGAAACACTCCTGGCCGAGGTGGAGAATCCAAGCCCAGGCCCAACGCTGCGCTAGGGCCGCGCAAGAACCAGATTATCCGACCGATTCCATAGAGCCTCAAAATCGGCGGAAAACGCCGTTACCGCATCGGGCGATTGAATGTAAAAGACATCGTTGTCCTGATCTTCCAGCCCAGCCGGCGACCATTCGGCCGAGCCGGTACGGATGAAGCTGTCGTCCACCGCATAGCTCCTCAGGCGCATCAGTTCTCCGCTGGCCTTGACTCTCACATCCACCCCAGCCGCTTTGAGGATCGCGCTCGTCGTCTCATGGCCGTATGCACTCGATTCCTCCTGAGCGTACTGGTCAGCATCGCGGTACACGCGGACCCGCACCCCTTGCCGCTCCTTGCTTGCAAGCAACTCCGCAATCTCTTTATCTGTGAAGGCGTTCATCGCAACGTCTATATTGCGCCGAGCCTTGCCGAGCACAGCGAGTTCCTCAGCCTCAAGATTCGCCCCAGGCGCGTAATCGACATGCTCCGGCGTCCTGCCCGCCGCCGAGGACTCCGCAGCCGCTACAGCGGCCCGTCCGGCGCCCCCCGGCGCAGCCGCAGGGGAGTGCTGCAATGTCCGAGCCATTATTGCCAGCGTCAGCACCCCCATACCGAGCATTACCGCCCGCATGACGCGCTTGTTTAGTCCCCGCCGTCTCTGCTGCTCCGCAACGGTCATAGGGGCGTCCGGCGTGGCGCTAGAGCCACGCCGAAACGCATAATCCCCAGCTTTCACTACCATCTGCGCCAGGTCCATACAGCCCTCTTTCTGATGCTCCTACTTGCGCCGCCTTTTGCGGTCAACCCCATCCAGCAATTCCGACAGGCTCATATCGTACATCTTCGCAACCTTTAGCAGCGTTTGCAGTGAGCAGGTCTTTCCGGCTTCGATCTTTCTCCAGTGGGATTCAAAGAAGTCGAAATTACGTGCCACGTACAACTGTGTCCAGTTGCGCTCAAGCCGGAGTTCCTTAATCCTCTTTCCGATCTCCAAACACAACGCCTCGTACTCATCCAAATGGCCCTTGCGCGATCCCTTTATTGTAGAAAGTCTCGGCATATTG
>Ga0187847_10003452_pt1 | contig 12062 bp, 8 predicted proteins | sample June2016WEW_4_10_FD_132458 | JGI IMG/M metagenome (GOLD analysis project Ga0187847, IMG submission 132458) | Peatland microbial communities from SPRUCE experiment site at the Marcell Experimental Forest, Minnesota, USA - June2016WEW_4_10 | ecosystem: Environmental > Terrestrial > Soil > Wetlands...
TCGCCGAAAACAATCGCTTGCGTAGGACAAGCCTGTTGGCATGCGGTTTGAATATCGCCGTCGGCTAAGTCGCGTCTTCCCTGCAGGGCAATGTTCTTCGCCAGTTGGATGCGCTGCACGCACATGCTGCACTTTTCCATCACGCCGCGCGAGCGCACCACCACGTCCGGATTCAGTACCATGCGTCCCAGCGGGCTCGCCATATTGAAATCGAAATCCGGATTGTCTGTGTAGTTGTACCAATTGAAGCGCCGGACTTTGTAAGGACAGTTATTGGCGCAATACCGAGTTCCGATGCAACGGTTGTAGACCTGCTGATTCAACCCGTCGGAGCTGGTGGTTGTGGCCAGCACCGGGCACACCGTTTCGCAGGGAGCATTTTGGCAGTGCTGGCACAGCATGGGCTGATGCACGCTCTGCGGATCGCTCTCGGAGCCACTGTAGTAGCTGTCGATGCGGATCCAATGCATGATACGGGTACGCTTCACCTGGTCCTTGCCTACAACGGGGATGTTGTTTTCAGCCTGGCACGCAATCACGCAGGCGGAACAGCCGGTACAAGCGTTCATGTCGATCGCCAATCCCCAGGAGTGTTCGCCGTGGAGTCGGTCGGCCCAGAGTGTAGGCAAGGCTTCTGAAGACTTAACTTCGTAAGCGGGTTGACTTAGCTCTTCCAGCGTGGTCTCAAGAACGATCGGACGGCCTTCCATGGAGAATTGGCTTTGCGTGCCTGCAATCTCTTCGCGGCGCCCGGTCTTCTCGATGCGCACGTTCGTCGCCGAGTACTGGCGCGTCCCGTTGACAGTCAATGCCAGTGGAAATACATTCACGCCAACGTTCTGTCCAACTTTACCCACCTGCCTGCGCCCATAACCCATGGCCACCGAAATGGTGCGAGGTTCCTGCCCCGGTTGAATGAAGACGGGCGCATCAATGCTGCCATGATCGGCCGTCAACTTGACGACATCGCCTTCCGACAGCCCCAGTTGTTGCGCCAGTTGCGGGCTGATCGCTGCGTAATTTCCCCAAGTCACTTTACTAATTGGATCGGGGAGTTCCTGGAGCCACGGATTGTTCGCATGACGCCCGTCGCGGGCGCGCACACTCTCGTAGAAGTGCAACTCATAGCGTTCTTCTGTGCGGGATTTCTGCGCATTCACGATGCTTTCAGCAGCAGCCTTCCAATTGCCGAGATGCGCTGGAACAACGCTGGGTCCTGTCGCGGGTAACACCACCACGCCGTCTTGCAGCGAGCGCTCCCAGAATGCGGTTGCATCCTGCAACTCCTTCTGCCTGGGGAACAGACTCTTGGTCCAGAACGCGCGCAGGTAGCTGTAGTAACTTGTATCGGGTTGGCCCGACCAAACGAGCAGACTTTCTTGGGTCGCGCGCGTGTCAAACAAGGGAGCGATCAACGGCTGCGCGAGGCTGAAATGGGAATCCACAGGTTCAGCGTCGCCCCAGGCTTCCAGAAAATGGTGGTCAGGACAAATCGCATCGGCGTGAGAGCTGGTTTCATCGGGCCGGTCGGAGAACGAAACGGAGAGCGCAACTTTTTCCATCCCGCTCAGAAAGCGCGCGCCATTGCCATAGTCGTACGCAGGATTCACGTTGTAGAGCAGGAGTGAGTGCACATCGCCTCGATTCATCTCCTCGATCAGGGCTGCCATGGCCGTGTCGTCGCCGCCACGCTGTGCCGATGGGCGATCCAGGTCAATGGTCTTGCCGATGTTGCCAAGTAGAGCGTTTAGAGCATTGATTACGATCTGCATTGAAACATCGTTGCGTCCGCTGACCACCAGGGATTCTCCACGATGTTTCCAGAGTTCCTCCGCAATCGCATCGAGTTTCTTGGCATCCACGGGATCGGGACCATCGAGGACGCTGGCCGTGCCGCTTTCGCGGGCGATGCGCCGCAGCAAAGCTACAGCCGCTACGCCAATCTCCGATGGCGCGATGGGGATGCGCACGTCGGCGTTACTTCCAGTCACGCTTAAGGTGGGTTCAAATTGAACGTGCAATGCGGGCGGCCCCTCAGGCTTGCGATTGCCGGCGTACTGGCGGGCGAACTCTACCGGAGAGAGCCAGGTTCCCAGGAAATCCGCATCGAACGCCACGATGACCCGCGCCTTGTCGAACGCGTAGTGTGGAATCACCACGCGGCCAAAGGACTCGCCATTGGCTTCGCGCAATGCGCTGTAAGAGACAGCGTCATAAACTACATGCTGGAACGTCGGGTAGTATCTCCCGAAGTCCGCGATGATCTGTTGCGTCGAGGGACTAGTCACGGTCTCGGAGAGAAGCACGATCTTTTCGTTCCCCTCGCGGGCCTGGTTCAGGGCTTCCAAGATCTGACGATCCACCTCCTGCCAGGTCGTGGCCTGGCCTTTCCACCTCGGTGCACGAAGCCGTTCGTCGTCGTAGAGCGAGAGCACGGTCGCCTGCCCCACGGCACAGGTTCCCTTGCCGAACAGGGCCGATTCGTTATTGCCCTCGATTTTGATTGGCCGGCCGTCACGCTGCTTCACCAGAAGGCTGCACGAAGATGAGCAACCACGACAGGTGGTGGCGTAAAAATTTGCGACTCCAGGGATAATGTCGTCGGCGCCGGACAGCAACGGTATGGCATGTTGCACCGGTCCACGGCATCCCGTCACGCCGACCGCAGCCAAGCTAAATCCCATCATGGCCAGAAAGTCGCGGCGGGTTGCGCTGGTTGCGAGGTCTGCGGAGTTGGCGGGAAGTCCGCCCGGAAACTCTCCGCTGAAACGCGGTCCGTCGTGCAATTCCTCCACGCTCTTCCAATAAGCAGGTTCGACACGTTGTCCGATCTGGACAAATTGACCCTTCGCGCTCTTGCAGGGCGGTTTGTTCTGGAGGTCCGGGTCCATATTCTCTCTTTCTCTTTTCGCTGTACTTGAGTTTTGTTTCCCGCGCTAATAGTGGCAACTTGAGCAATCCAGAGCGGCCGTCGGCTTCTGTTTCCGCGAAAGGCTCACCAACGAACGTTGGAAATCATTCGTCGCAATATTGGCGTGCTCGCGATGACATTGCAGGCACCATCCCATGGTGAGCGGTGAGTATTGCCTCACTTGCTCCATGCTTTCCACAGGTCCATGGCATCGCTGGCAGGCAACGCCCGAGAGGACATGCTGGCTGTGGTTGAAATAGACGAAGTCGGGAAGGTTATGGATCTTTATCCAGCGAATCGGTACCTGACGCTGCACATCCTCTTTTAGCTTTTCAATTTCCACCGTCTGTTTTTCTACGATGCTGTGGCAGTTCATGCAGACGCTTGCCGGAGGGATTCCCGCATGGCGGCTGGTGCGCGCCGCGTAGTGACAATAAAGACAAGGAATCTTGTTATCGCCGGCGTGAACCTTATGAGGGAATCGGATCGGTTGCTCGGGTGAATAGCCTTGGTTGAGTCCCATGCGCGAGAGCTCCCAGATTCCGCCTCCGCCCCCGAGGAGCAGCGCCAGAACAACCACGACTGTAAGTGACGTCTGCATGCGATTAATCCTCGTCCGGCCAGATCCAACTGCCTGGATTGTGATTGTTCGACCACTCCGCAAAAGCGCTACTTACCGCACGGAAGGGCTGAGCGATCAACACCACGCAGCCTTGCAACACGACGACAAGAAATATTGACAGCCGGGTAAGCGGAACCACCGCAATCGCCGCGAATGTGGCCAAGACATGAAGCCTCACAAGAGCCGGCAATTCTGTCGCAAGCTGGACCGCCGGTTGGCCTCGCAAAAGCGAGTCGATATACGGCCCCAGTGTTATCTCGCCCCAGGACGATCCCCAACGATAAAGGACTGCGACCAATACCCCCGAAACCAGGACGGTAAAGAATAAGCCCAGAAATAGCGCGTCAAAGGCCTCACTCATGCGGGACCGGCCGGACCTTTCAAGATGCCGCCAAATCATTACAGCGCTGCTGGCAACGGCCGCCAGTCCAGCAGCGAGAGCCAAGCCTTCCAGCAGGTAGAGCCCTGCTGTGCTGCTGTTCCAGGAAAGAACCGCGCGCGGAAACAGCAATCCCGCGACATGCCCCGCAATTAACACGAACACGCTGATCCGGAAGAGCCGCCCCCCGAAAATCGTCTTGGCGTCGGCCATCTCTGCGGCAAGAACAGAGGGTTGACGGGTCGCCACGAGGTAACGTACCAGGGTTCCCGCCACTAACAGGACAACTGCTATATATGGCCAAAGTACAAATAGGGAGCTATTTTTCATAGCTTCCTGACTTCCTGAGCTCTGGGTGTTTATCCGCGGCGTATGAAGTTTGCTTGTCTGATAAAGCTGACGCCCGGAGGAACGCCTTCAGTGCAAAGGACTCCCTCGCTGTTAGGTAACCTCCCTGGGTTGTCTGGATCTGAAAATTGAAGCATCTATGGCGCAGAAACAGAGTCAACTCCGGATCCTGGTAGCGGAGATAGACGACCGTCAGGTCCGGACCGAGGCTGCCACCGCGCAATCCGGTGCCACGCACGCTATGGCAGGTTACGCAGGCTTGCGCCCCATACTTGGTCTGTATCTCACCGTAAAACAGCTTACGGCCATTCTCGGTCTCTGCGGATGTCGCTATAGCTGCGTCGCGCTCGTCGACAGGCTTGATATCGGGACCGCCGATGGCAAGGTAGTCAAGGATGTCGTTGATCTGTTTCTCTGACAGATCCACCCAATCTGGCATGCGCTGCTGTTTGAACTGTGCGAAGAGGGCCGTCGCCGTTGGGTCTCCCGATTTGATTACTCCGGACGAACCATGAATGAACTTCAACAACCAATCACGCTTGCGTCGCTCAGTGACACCCTTCAAATCGGGTCCCACCTTGATTCCTTTGCCGTATGTATGACATGCCGTGCAGCGGCCGTTGAACGTCGCCGCGGCTTGTGGTGAGAAACTTGGCCCAGTGCCATAGTCGGCGTCATCGCTGATCCCGGCTTGTAGAACTTGCGATGGCTCCGCCAGCATGAGCAGGAGCGACAACGCACACAAGCCCGCACATACTCCCGCACCAGTTGCAACTATGCGCCTCATCCCAAAAGCCTCCTCTATCCCTTGTCGTTCTACTTACCGTCATCGACAGTTCGGCACATGCCATTTCCAGGTTGTTTGCTGTAAGAGCCACAAATGACCCAACGTTTTTCTAACCTGTAACTCGGTTATGTTCACCTTACTAGGGTGAATGTGCCGTCCTAACAGGCATGTGTGAATGGGGAGGCGCAAGGTGTATCCTCAGAATCCCAATCCGAAATGCATGGCAAAAGTCACCGGATCAGTGCTTGGACCACCGACCGGACGATTAAATCGCACTGGAAGATCCGCCTCCACGAAGTAGGCCTTAAACAAACTGCCTTTGGATTTTATTGGCCAACCTTTGTTTAACAGCGGAGTGAAACCATACTCAGGAGAATTAACTACGAATGCAGCGCGAATCCCGGGTGCGAAGCCGTGGCCAACGTTCCACAAGAACCCAGGATGAACCGTGAGCGATACGTCGCGTGGACTATCTTGTACCGACGAAATGAACTCAAGATCAAATGCCATCCGGCCTGTTCCCTTAACTGTGATTCCGGCCGGAAATCCTATGGAAAAATTGTCAGTCAGGTTAGTAGTTTGACCGCCAGCCCAAGTAACTAGCGGGAGGACGAAACCGATATGGCCCCCAACTGTTGTTTGAGCTTTCCCGGTCGTAGATAGCACAGTCACTGAAAGAACAATGACCAGAACCAGTCGGAGCATTTGACTTGAAATCACCCGCGCTCTGTAAGAACACACCGACGCCTTCATGGAGTTTCCTCCGATTAGAGATTTTTGCGATACACGTGCTCACGCTCTCCGCAAATGCAGAGAGAAGAGTAGTGCGTACGGGTTGCAGTGTGGCTTGCGTTAGGGGCGTGCTGAACGGTCAAGGTTTATTGGAATGTAGTGAGAACTTCTTAGACGGCAGTTTTGCAGCGGCCAAGAAGGGGGGAACTCAACATTCGGCAAAACCAAGCATGTCGTTTGGGTCGTGCTGATCGCAGATCGGGATCTTCCGTCGTGCAAACGGCCCGCAAGCGCCTCTCGGGAACGAGCAACACTTGCCCAAGCCTGCATTTCCAAGGAAAAAGACCGATCGAGGGGAAAATCAGTACGGTCTATCTTGATAGGCACCCACTAACGGGACAGCTAGGGTGGCGCGACATGGTAGCCGTTCGTAAGGATTCGTGTCCTGATCATTCAGGACATCTTCCTCTTCGCTCCGGTAGCTCGTGGTGACTGGACTAGACGCCAGTCTGGAACTCGAGATTACCCGAACATGTCTAGCTATCTTTTAGTAACCCGACATCATGACAGACGGTGACCATAGGGGCGATTGTGCCGTAACCGAAGTTTCTTGTCAAGCGGAAAAGTGGTTGCTCATGCGAACTGCTTCGACCGGGGGTAACAAAACTGACCAGAAATTCGCAGGAAGAAAGACGTAGGCGATAACAGGAGCGGACTATCATGCCGTAACAAATGGAGAGTAAAAAACGACAGTATTGGTGAATGAGGTCATATCAGAGAGAGCTTACCGCTCTCTCTTTTCCCCGTTTTAGGATCTGTAAGTTACAGTAAACACGATGCCAAGGTTACGATGACTGCCATCAATCCCGTGACTCTTTACCCGCTATTGCCCGATGGTGGAGGTGTGCGGCAGTGTTTACCGAGTAATTAAGGCTGGGCGGTGATCCGCCTGGAACTGTGCGGGCGCCCCAGAAAGCGCACGAGAAGCCGACAAAAAACTCTCAGCTCCGTCTATACTGTTGTCTCTTTCTGAATTGCGATGCAAACGATCGCCTCGTTGACCGAATATTCCAGGCTCTCAATGCGTGCGGGCCGCGTCACCCTGACCGCCTGTTTCGCGCCGTTCGTTTTTCTCGTTTGTTGCGCAGCGCAGCAAGCGCCCAGCACCTTTTCCGTCGGCGGCATTGTTAAAAGCAGTCTCACGCATCAGCCCGTTGCCCGCGCTCTCGTCGAATCTGCCTCGGACGCGGTCCTCACAGACAGCCAGGGCCGCTTCGAGCTGCACCTTCCCGAGGGTGGCGCTGACATAAGCGTGCGCCGCCCCGGCTACGAGGGCCAAGAAACCGGCCGCCCGCCCGCGCAGCTACGCGTAAACGTCAGCGCAAATACACAGCCGGTCACCATCTTTCTTACTCCGGTTGCCTCCATTACCGGGCATGTCACGCTCTCATCAGGAGACCAAGCGGCAGGCATAGAATTTATTCTCTTTCGCAAGCAAATTGAAGAAGGGCATGCCCACTGGATGCATGCCGGCCATACGATTACCGACAGTGTCGGCACCTTTCACTTTCCTGGGCTCGCCGCGCCAGCTGCGTATGTGCTGTGCACGCTTGGATCGGCGGATCGCAACGTTTCCTCCGATCCGGGCACGCCAGTCCCGGGCTATCCGGGCGCCTGCTATCCAGGAGGCGCCGCTCCATCATCTGCCATCGCCGCGCCGCTTACGCTCTCTCCCGGACAGCAGGCGCAACTCGAATTCTCCTTCACCCGCCAGCCCTTTTATCCGGTTTCAATCTCCGTTGCCGGCAGTAGCGCCAGCCGTCCGCCCTTGATGATGATCCTCGACCGCTCCGGCCTCCCAGCCAATGTCAGCAACCACTTCAACGATCGGAGCGGAAGCTGGGAATTCATTCTCCCTAATGGGAACTATTATGCAGAATCTCCTTTTTGGGGCGATGCGCCGGCCTATGGCCGCCTCGACTTCACGGTCGCCGGCGCGCCTGTTAGCGGCCTTACCCTTGTTCCCGCACCCGTCGTACCGATTCCCGTTGAAATCCGCGAAGAGTTCACAGCAAACCCGGCGCCTGTTTTTGGCGAAGCTAATGACTCCCCGCGCATTAGCGGCCCGAACGGCGACCAGCCGCCGGTGCAAATCAGCTTTGATCCGGTCGATCGGCCTCTCGATGGAGCGAGGGGCGTCAATATTCGCCGCAATCCCGGATCGATGGACACGTTTCTTATGGATCGACTTCAGCAGGGCGTCTATTTGCTCGACGTCCGAGCGTTCGGGCCCCAGACCTACGCTGCATCGATCACCAGCGGCAGCACGGATCTTCTCCGCGAGCCTCTGATCATCGGAGCTGGCAGCAGTGTACAGCCCATCCAGATCACCCTGCGCAACGACACGGGGTTTCTGCAGTGCACGACTAAAGCCGGCCTTGCATCGGTGCCTGATCAGGGCGCTGCCGGTGCATCGCCGATCCCGGTCTATGCCATCCCGACGGACTCGGGGCCGCATCGCATCTATTCTTCCTATGTGCAATCCATCAGCCTTCCAATGCCCCCACTTCCTTTGCCTCCGGGAAAATATCTGGTTCTGGCGTTTGAGAAGGAACGGGAGATCGACCTCGACGACGCCGACGCGATGACCCGGCTCGCTGCTCAGGGGCAAACCGTCACCATCCAGCCGAACGCAACGCTTGACCTGCAGGTAGACCCGATTCGCAACCGCGATGAGGAGACCGCACAATGAAACGCCCGTTTCTCGCCGCGCTCTTCTTCGCCGCGATTGGCGCCGCGGCCGCGCAGGCACAAGCTGGCAATCGCGTCATCTCCGGCGTCGTTAACGGTGCAAGCGGCCAGCCGCTCGAAGGTGCCGACGTCACGCTCGTCGAGAACGACCACTCCGGTCCTTCCGCTGAAACCGCAACCGACGCCCAGGGCCGATTCAGCTTTACGAGTCTTCCCGACGGGCGCTTCGACTTGATTGCCTCGCGCCGCGGTTATGTCACCTCAGCTTACGATCAGCACGGCGGAGTCTCCACCGCCATCGTCACTGGCGAGAACCTCGATACGACCGGACTTGTTCTTTCACTCGCCCCGCTGGCCTCCATATTCGGCACAGTCACTGAAGACTCTGGCGACCCCGTTCCCCGGGCGCAGCTTCACATTTTCCGCGAGGACCCGATGCGTCTCAACGCAAAGCAGCGCGCCAACTTTGCCAATGCCGACTTGATGGGCAACTTTGAAATCTCCCAGCTTACGCCCGGGATTTATTATCTCTGCGCCACGGGTGTCCCCTGGTACCGGCCAAGCCGTCTGAACTCAGATAGCCAGGCAGACGAGCCCCGCTCGCCCCTCGACGTTGCCTACGCGCCCAGTTGTTATCCCGATACAGCCGATCCCGCGGCTGCGGAACCGATCACCCTCAACGCGGGCGACCACATCGAGATCAACCTGATCTTCCATGCTGTTCCTGCAATTCGCGTATCCTTTCAGGTTCCAAGGCCTGGACCCAACCAGGGCTTGCAGATGCCGCAGCTTCACCAAAGCATCCTGGGCGATAAGGAGTTCGTCCAGGGCGGCGGTATCTCATGGACAAATTCCGACAATTCCGCCGGCAGCGCCATGACAGTCACCGTTTCCGGTGTAGCGCCCGGCGAGTATGAAGTCGAAATCCCGGAAGGCGGTCCCAATCCCGGTTCGGGCCGATTTGGCGCGATTCGAGTCTCATCGAACGACCTCTCCGTCGACACTTCTACGCTTCAGTTTGCCGCTTCCGTCTCCGGCAAGGTCTTGATGGAGGGCAGCGGAAAACAGCCCGAATCGTCATCGATTTCTCTTATCAGCGATGAGCTCGAACAGGTAAGCAATGCTCAAATTCAACCTGATGGTACATTCCATCTCAACAGCGCGCGGCCGGGCGATTACGAGGTGCGCATCAACGGGAGCGATGGCTTGCTCGCCGTCAGCCGGCTCACGATCAATGGGGCTCCGAGCCGCAGCTCAACGTTGCATCTTGGGTCAGATCCCATAGAGCTCACTGTCGTCGCTGCCGCGCCCATCACGTCTGTTACCGGCTCCGTTGTGCACGACGGCAAACCCACAAGCGGCGTCTTTGTTCTGCTTGTTCCCAACGATCTCCACGCAGGCAGCACCGCCTGGATTACCAATCAGAGCGACTCCGACGGCAGCTTCGTCTCTGAGCGCGTCCCACCCGGCCGATACACTGCCGTCGCTATCGATCAAGGTTGGAAACTTGACTGGCGCCGCCCCGAAGTAATCGCGCCCTATCTCGCGCACGGCGTCGCCCTCACGATCCCTCTTGGCTCGCGCTCCGCCGCTCTCAAGAGCCCGCTTGAAGCACAATCCTCTGTCGCGCCGCCGGCGCAGTAACGGCGCCGGTCCGGGGTGCTCGTCGGCAATACGTTGTTGCTCAACCGCGGGTGGATCGTCACCCAAGCGTCAGTAACTCCGCGATAAGGAGAGTCGCTAACTAAGGCCCCCTTCGTTTTGGTTGGCACAGTAATACATTTTCCGAAGAGCCTTGGTGACAACATGATGTTGTGTCGGGCGGTAGCATAAGACTGTCTCCTGCCGGTTTCAAATCGGGGGCATGTACTGGACTGTATGATTTCTCTGAAAGGAAGATGTGAATGCCGATCAATTCAATGATTGCTGAAATCGACGCGGAAATCGAAAGGCTCGAACAAGCCCGCCTACTGCTGTCAAGCCTCGATGGGGTTGTAAAAGAATCCCACGCACCAGCCAAGGAAACAGCCAAACGTAAACTGAACGCAGCTGCCCGGAGACGTATCTCCGCGGCTCAACGAAAGCGGTGGGCATTAACAAAGGGTGCTGCGGAACTTACCCCCGTCAAAGCAGCCAAGGAATCCGTACCACAATCCAATCCAGAGACGGAGGCTGCCGTTCCGGTCAAGAATCGGGGAATGAGCGCAGCCGCACGGAAGCGTATCGCAGTGGCACAGAAGAAGCGTTGGGCGGCGATTAAGGCAGCAAAAAAGGTTGTGAAAGCCGCTCCCGCCAAGAAGGTGGTAAAGAAGGTTCGGGCGAAGAAGGCACCAGTCAAGAAGCCTGGACCCGCGAAGAGATCTGAGTTGAAGAAACTTTCTATGGCGAAGGGAAAGAAAGTAGTGCCTGAGAAGGCAGGTCCTTTTCGAACCGAAGCCGCTCCATTTTAGAGTTGGTTACACAGAAGAGGCCTCGGTTGGAAACGACCGAGGCTTTGTGCTGACTGCATTCGACCGTGCTTAGAGGCTCTGGGAAACGAGAGACGGCTGGATTTGATTCTCGATCGCGGCAAAGCAGAACCTCACGCAGTCGCCCGGAATCAACGGCTACTCCATGTTGCGCCAGCGCAATCTGTTCTACACCGGGATTTCACGCGCCAGACGATTGCTCGTGGCGGTCGGCCAGAAGAAAGCACTGGGCCTGGCGGTTAGGAACGATCGCGGAAAAGGTATTCCGAACTAGTAAATAGTTTGATGGAACAGGGGCAGTAACAGCCCCCGATGGCCGAGACCGTAGTGGCGGCGACATCACCATTTCGGTACCGACGCGGGGTTCGCTGGGTCCCTGGATGCATGAATGCCCTACGCCGGTCAGTTGACGTACCGATCCTGCACAGGTACTACGGGTGGGATGCCGTTATCCGATAAGGCATATTGTGCACGACCGATACGTGGGACAAATTACGAGCATCCCTTGGGCAATGGAGATCAAAGGCTCTTCTGTCGAAGAGTCGGCGCGACTGGTGCGGACGCTGGCAGACTCAATTGTCGCGCTTGGCGGCTGGGTACTAAGTCAAGGCATCAACGGATCTGGTGTAATAATCATGCTGTTCGAGTTCGAACGACAGAAATGCGCAGACATCTATTGCACTCTAATCGGTGCGGGTGTGGAACTGAACTTGAACGAGCACGCCCACCTCACCGCACTCTGTCAGTGCACTAACGGCCGCCAGATGGAATGTGGCAAGGAAATCGCCAGCATCGAACTTGAGGTTCAGACCTTCCCAGCGCGGGCGGCGAGGCAGGCGCCAACATCGCAAGCGGCATGACTCGAACTGACGCGGGCCTAGGCTGTATAGACATATACGTATAGCGCCAGGTCCTTTTTGGGGAGGACAGCGCAGGGTAACTGAAAAGCAACCGCAGATCCTTCGACTCCCCCCAGCGGCAAGCCGCTACCCCATGCTTGCGTGGCAATCATGGGGCCCCAAACGCGCTCCGCTCAGGATGACAATTTGGATTCAATCGCTTAA
>Ga0187847_10003455_pt1 | contig 12057 bp, 10 predicted proteins | sample June2016WEW_4_10_FD_132458 | JGI IMG/M metagenome (GOLD analysis project Ga0187847, IMG submission 132458) | Peatland microbial communities from SPRUCE experiment site at the Marcell Experimental Forest, Minnesota, USA - June2016WEW_4_10 | ecosystem: Environmental > Terrestrial > Soil >...
CTGGAAGGGATGTTTGCGACACAACTTCAGGTCCGGGTGACGTTGAATTGGATCGCCAAACTCGTCGAAATGGGCCAAGGTAGTAATCTTTGTACGCGGAAAATTAAGATGCGTTTGCCCTGGCATGTGCCCGGGGCCAGGCCGCGCGCGGGAGGCCGGTTTGCTAGAATCCGAACGGGACGCAGTGATTTATCCGCATTTTTCCTGCGAGACGGAGAGTGTTGCTTGAACGCGCAGGGGCTTTTGCACACCATTCAAAGCGCCACCGGAAAATTTCTTGCCGTAGATCGCCGTCCCCGACTGAATGACCGGCTGCAGCACCACATTGTGAGGAGCGATATGACTGAGATTGTTGCCATCCGTGCGCGTGAAGTGTTGGACTCGCGCGGCAATCCGACCGTTGAGGCGGACGTGATTCTGGAAAGCGGCGCCATGGGGCGCGCCATTGTGCCTTCGGGCGCTTCAACGGGCGAACATGAGGCCGTGGAGCTGCGCGATGGCGACAAGAGCCATTACCTGGGCAAGGGCGTTCTGCAGGCGGTGGCCAATGTGGAGACCGTGATTGCGCCCGAGATCGAAGGCATGGACGCCTCGAATCAGAGGTTGCTCGATCAGTCGATGATCGCGCTCGACGGTACGCCGAACAAGAGCAAGCTGGGCGCGAATGCGATTCTGGCTGTGTCGATGGCGGCGGCGCGCGCCGTGGCGCAGACGCTGGAGATTCCGCTCTACCGCTACCTGGGCGGCGTGAACGCGTGCGTTTTGCCGACGCCGATGCTGAACGTGCTGAACGGCGGCGCGCATGCCGATTCCAACGTTGACTTTCAGGAGTTCATGATTATGCCGGTGGGCGCGGAGCGCTTCAGCGAGGCGTTGCGCTGGGCCGCGGAGATCTTCCACACACTCAAAGGTGTGCTGAAGAAGAAGGGCTACAACACGGCGGTGGGCGACGAGGGCGGATTTGCGCCTTCGCTCAAATCGAATAGCGAGGCCATCGAGCTGATTCTCGAAGCCATTGAGCAGGCCGGCTACAAACCCGGCGAGCAGATTGCGATTGCGCTCGATCCCGCGTCAAGCGAGTTCTACGACAAGGAAACGAACCGCTACGTCTTCAAGAAGAGCGATAAGCGCGAGCTGACGAGCGCGGAGATGGTGGGCTTCTACGACAACTGGGTGCGACAATATCCCATCGTTTCGCTGGAAGACGGCCTGGCCGAGGACGACTGGGAGGGCTGGCGCATTCTGACCGACAAGCTGGGCAGCCGCGTGCAACTGGTGGGCGACGACATCTTTGTAACCAACGTGAACCGCCTGCAACGCGGCATCGATGAAGGCGTGGGCAATTCGATTTTAATTAAGGTGAACCAGATCGGCACCGTGACCGAGACCTTGGAAGCCATAGAACTGGGCCGCCGTTACGGCTACACTTCCGTGATGTCGCACCGCTCGGGCGAGACCGAGGATACGTTCATCGCCGACCTTGCCGTGGCCACGGGAGTGGGCCAGATCAAGACCGGCTCGGTGAGCCGCACGGATCGCATTGCCAAGTACAATCAACTGCTGCGCATCGAAGAGGAGTTGGGCGGGGGCGCGGTGTATTTGGGGCTGGAGAGCTTGAACTACGGCGAGTAACCACCTGCGATGTGGCGGACGGCTTCGCCGTGGAAAGTTTAAGTTGAGAGGGAGGGGATGAAGGTTTCCTCCCTCTTTTGTTTGCTCAACTCCGCGCAATGCTGCGACCGCAACGTTGTTCCGCAAGGGCTGAAGCCCCGCATTCGTTTTCCGCCGGTTGTGGCCCGGCTGAAGCCGTGCCCTTGTTACAAAGCTTCCTTTAATTGAGTTTTTCAGCAACATGTAAAGTTGTGCCCTGACACTTTGTGCTTCTCATGCATTTTTCGGCAGGTACTGAAGTTATGCCCTCTCGCGCTTCGCTCTCAGCAAGAGGTTTTCCGCAGCCTGTTCAGGGCCTAGACTGAAGTTAATGCGCTTGCTACTCACTTCCCTTCTGTTGTTTGGCCTTTTACCTGCAGCCGGCCAGACCGCGCCCGAGATCAAGCTTCACGATCTGAATGAAGCCGAGGCTCTGGGCAGCGAGATCTACACCGACTCGGGCGCTACTGGTCTTGTACTCGTGGTCGTGCGCGGGAATGAAGTCTTCTTCCAGGGATACGGAGAGACGGCGCCGGGATCGCACACCGCTCCCACAAAATACTCCGTGGTCCGGCTGTGCTCGCTGACAAAGATATTCACTGCGGACGTTCTGGCGCAACTCGCTGCCAATGGTGTGGTACGCCTGGACGATCCGCTGGAGAAGTACGCTCCGCTGGGAAGCGAAGTGCCGGAGCGGGGCGCGCCGATTACGCTCGAGGAACTGGCCACGCACACCGCTGGTTTGGATCGCGAGGTGGGCACGGCTCCGCGTCACACTCCGCACTTTACTTATCCCGACTTTGATACACGCTGGAACTGGCTGGCGCACACAGAACTCAAGTACACTCCGGGCACGCAGGCGCTTTACTCGAACGTGGGCTTCGATCTGCTGAGCGACGCGCTGGCTCGTGCGGCGCAGACGTCCTATCCCGCGCTGCTCGAAACGCGTACCCTTGAGCCTCTGAAGATGTGGGAGACAACTTTCTATCCCAGCGCTGAACAGTGTGCGCGGCTGCTCCAAGGCGCGCATAACGAGGGCCCTTGCACGGCAACCGAGAACACCATGGGCAGCAGTGGGCTCTACTCCACGCCGGAAGACGTGGCCAAGTGGCTGCGCTACCTGGTTGGTGACGGTGCGCCGGCGCTGCCTGTGCAGGCCGATGCTGCGCACGCGGTGTATCTGCTGGCTTCAAGCCTTACGAGCACCAGCGGACTGAGCCACGCGGGCCGGCCGAGCGGAATTGGACTGGGATGGATGCACCTGGGCGCGAACGACGACATCTCTCACATCATCGAAAAGACCGGAGGCGGAGCGGGATTTACCACGTATATCGCCATTCATCCGGCAAGCCACACGGCACTGTTTGTCGCGGCCACCGATGGACCGCCTGATGCAGGGACGAGAGGATTCCGTCTCTTTCAAGCCGCGAACGATGCGCTCCTGGCTCTGGCCGATCTGCCGCCGCGTCCTCGCCAGACAGTGAGAAGTATTGCGCCACGCAGAATCCCACGTGGCACACTACTGGCACGCACGCAGGAGCCACGCAGACGGAAGCGGCCAGTGCGCGTGGCGCAAAAGAAGACCGTGGCCCCGGAACTGTCCCGCCCGCTGCGCGGGTCTGTAAATTGAATGGAAATTGAATGAGGAATCGAATGGGTCTGTGAAGGCCATCACCCGCATACGGCGGGCTACCCCGTTATGCTTGAAGTGAACAGACAAAATCACTCAAGGTGCCTTTTCTTTTATGCCCACTAAGCGTCCTCTTGTACTGACCATCCTTGATGGATGGGGATATCGTGCGGAAACCGCCAACAACGCTATTGCGCTGGCGCACAAACCCACATACGACAAGCTGCTGAAGGAGTTTCCCAACACGCTGATCCGCGCCTCGGAGCATTTTGTGGGGCTGCCTGACGGGCAGATGGGAAACAGCGAAGTGGGCCACCTGAATATCGGCGCGGGCCGCATTGTGCAGATGGACATTACGCGCATCGATGCGCTGATTGCGGCAGGCGAGTTCGCGAAGACACCCACGATTGTGCAGGCCATGCATCGGGCGCGCGACGGCGGGCGGCAATTGCATTTGTTCGGGCTGGTCTCGGACGGCGGCGTGCACTCGCATCAAGAGCACCTGTACGCATTGTTGCGCACGGCGCGCGAGAACGGGCTGACACGAGTTTTTGTGCACGCCTTCATGGACGGCCGCGACACGGGGCCGACTTCGGGCGCCGGATACATTGAAAAGCTCGAACAGAAGATGCGCGAGTATGGCGTGGGCAAGGTGGCCACCATCAACGGCCGCTACTTTGCCATGGACCGCGACAAGCGCTGGGAAAAGGAGCGCAAGGCCTTCGATGCCATGGTGACGGGCAAGGCCGAGGGCGGAGCGCATGCCAATGCAGCGACGCGCATCAAAGAGAGCTACAACAACGGCGTGACCGACGAGTTCATCATTCCGTTTGTGGTTGTGGATGGCGCAGGCAAGCCGGTAGGACAAATTCGCGACGAGGACGTGTGCATCAACTTCAACTTCCGCGCCGACCGCGCGCGACAGATTACGCGCGTGCTGGCGCGCGAGAGCGGATTGAATAAGAAGGGCGGACGCGACCTTGAAGGCTGGGAATCGTTGGATGAGACGATTCCGCGTTCCGAAATTCCGAAAAAACTGCACTACCTGTGCATGACGCAATACGACAAGCTCTATGAGCTACCGGTGATTATTCCGCCGGAGTCGCTGGATAACATTCTGGCCAACGTGCTGTCCGCGCATCAACTGCGCAATTTGCGCGTTGCAGAGACGGAAAAGTTTGCGCACGTGACCTACTTTTTCAACGGCGGCATTGAGACGCCCTTCCCCGGCGAGGACCGGGTGATGATTCCGTCGCTCAAGGTGGCTACCTACGACCTGGCGCCGGAGATGCGCGCCGAGGCTATCGGCGACGCGGTGGTGAAGGCGGTGAACGATACGGCGTTCGACCTGGTGGTGGTGAATTTTGCCAACGCAGACATGGTGGGCCACTCGGGCCGGCTGGAGCCGACGATCAAGGCCTGCGAGGCCGTGGACGCGCAACTGGGGCGCATTTTGAAGGCCATCAAGGAGCGCAACGGCAACTGGCTGATCACCGCCGACCACGGCAACGCGGAACAGATGGTGGACCCGGTGACGGGCGGGCCGCATACGGCGCACACAACGAACCCGGTGCCGTTCATTTATGTTGGCGAGGAGGCGAATCACTACCGGCTGCGGACGGATGGGTCGCTGCGCGACATTTCGCCGACCCTCTTGAACTTGCTGAGCCTGGGCCTGCCGAAGGAGATGACGGGCGGAGATCTGCGGGTGCCGCTCGTGGCCAAATAGGCTCAAGCAGAACCCAACGCAACAAGGCCTCCCGATGAAGGAGGCCTTGTTGCGTGATTATCGCTGCTGCGTTTAGCGTGGCAAGAGCGACTTGATGGAGTCAGGCAAGCGCTCTTCAATCAGCTTGGCGTGCTCGGCGGCGATGCCGCCAAGGTACGATGGCGCGGGAGTGGCCATCAGCACCAAGGCCAGGGCAATCACAGAAAAGATCAGCCCCGCGACGCCAGCCGAGATCAGCATGTGATAGGTGTCCTCGACATCCAGCCCGAAGACATTGAAGGCCACGTGCTCCAGAGGGCGGATGTGCTTCAAGACCGCAAGCGCGAAGAGGAAGAAGACGGCCGCAAGCGAGGTTAGAACCGCGAGCGCGACGTCAAGGCTGCGATGAAACTTTTGACGGGCGCTGCAACGGGCACATTCGGCAAAATGGTGTTCGTAATCCCGGCGCATCTCAGGGGAGATGCCGGAGATGTCGTATCGCCAGCTTGCCAGAATTCCGCCTACGACCCGGTCGGTGCATTCGATTCTTGCCGTAGACATAGTGACCCACCTTGCAAAGCATTCAGACTTCTACGACACGCTTCCGTGTTGAAATTCGTTGCGAAAGCTTGTCCATTGGACGTCGCGCCCCAGGGGTCGGTTGCAGATCGTCCGGAAATACGTAACGCCACGCGATCCGCTGGCGCCTTGTGACGGCCCACGGTGCTTCTGCTGTTTGTGGCCGCTATTCAATAGTATTGTAACCCCTTCTTTACTAGAAGTTGATAGCAGAAAGGGGCTCGTGCTGTGCAGCGAGCAATAGACGGTTTGCCAAAAGGCTGGCTCGGCCTGTGAGGGCGCGCTCGGCGGCGACCCTGGCTAGTTCTGGAAGATTATTGTTTTCAGATAGATGCCCCAAAATGATATAGGCGGCTTGGCCGTCGTAATCTTCGGAAAGAAATGCTGAGGCGGTGTCGTTTGACAGGTGGCCAACCCGGGAAAGCACCCGCTGCTTGACCGACCAGGGGTAGGGCCCGTCGCGCAACATCTCTAGATCGTGGTTGGATTCGAGCAGCAGCAGGTCCAGATTGCGAAGCTGCTCCTTGACGTTGGGCGGAATGTAGCCGAGGTCGGTGGCAAAGCCGAGCCGCACCCCTTCGGAGCTTAAGACAAAGCCCACGGGATCGGCCGCATCGTGCGGAATCGTAAAGGGGTTCAGGCAGATATCGCCTATAGAGAAGGCTTGGCCGGCCTGGAAGTACTCGACTGCCGGAAGCCAGGTGGGATCGGATTTGAGGGTAGACGGACTGCCTGAATCTGGCTCTGGAACGGAGTCCGACGCAGGCGGCGCGGCAGTTTCGGACGGATTTTCCATAGCCTCTTCGCCTGAATCGTCCTGGGCGTCGTTTTCTACGGGCTCGGTTGCCGATTCAGGTTCGGCCCGCCGTTCCGCGGCCTGTTTGCGGACCATTTCGAGCCACTGGCCATAGGTCATCCGGCGACGGGGCGAGAGCCAGCGCATCCAGGCGCGGTGCGTGGCTTCAGTGAAATAAACCGGGATGCCAAGCTTGCGCGCCGTGACGGCGAGGCCGTTCACATGGTCCTGGTGCTCGTGGGTGACGACGATGGCGTTGAGGGTTGCGGGGTCTTCACCAGCCAGCTTCATGCGCCGAAAGAGTTCGCGGCAGCTCAAACCAGCGTCAACGAGGATGCGGGTGCGGCCACCGGAGAGAACCGTGCAATTGCCCCTTGATCCCGACGCCAGCACCGTGAAACGCACCATCCCTTGAGCATAGCGCGGATGGTTACTTTCGCCACGTCGCAAAATACACAGGCTCAACTGGCCGATGACTCAAGCTATACTGGGTGCCAAATCAACCACACCATCCTGCCGGGGCTCTAGGACGCCAGGACCTCCGGCTGGAGTGAGGATGGGTCTCTGGCTGGCAGAAAATCGCTGCAATGTGCACTGGCTGCCGCATTGACCTGGGGAGGCTGGGTTCATGAAGATCGTCGCCTATGTTGTATCTGCCCTCATCGGCTGGGCTGCCGCACATTACTTTTTTGATGGCGGGTCGGCAGCTTATGCATCCATACTGATCTCCTATCATGTGTACCTTGTCCTTCTTGTCGCCATGGCATCGCACGAGAAAAGCCTGTCTATGTCGATCCCCATGACCGTCGTGTACCATTTGGCTTTTGCCGGGCTTCTCGTGGGGATTGCGTATGGCAGACATCACATTCCGTTCTTCTTCGTCGTTCGGTGGTTGGTTCCTAGCCTGGCGCCTTTTGAAACTCAATGGCTCTTCAGCGGAAAAATCATGCAGTCAACGGTCGTTGAAGAAACACACACGCCCATGGTCGAAGCAACTGTCGATGACCACGAGGCCTTTCGCGAACATATGATGCAGCGTGACCGCCCCTTCCGCAAGCCTGGCCTCTCAATCAACGAGGAGTTCAATCTTTGGTTCGCCGATCGCAATAAGAAGAGAGTCCAGGCGGCAGCGCTGGCTACAGCACAGGCTGCGAAGGCTGGTGGTTCTGCTCGCAGTGGCTCAGTCTCGACCCAATAGGCATAACGGCGAGATGCGATCGGGCCCGCGGCCGCCGTTCTATGATGTTCAACATGAAGCGCCGTCCCATTCTTTCCGTTCTGCTTGCGCTCGCCTGGCTCGCGCCGGTCTGTGCCCCGGCCCAGGCCGCTTCAGTACAAAACTCGGGGCGGGCCGCGCTACCCCGACGCCAGCACCGTGAAACGCACCATCCCTTGAGCATAGCGCGGATGGCGCGCCTGCCCAACTCAGGAATCATTGGATTGCGAAATTCGGGCAGGTGGACGCGGCAAACCGGAAAACCGCCCTCAACCATCAAGTTTCAGCACGGCGAGTTCTTCAAATTGGCGGGAATTGCCGTATTCTGACCCTGAGAACATGAACACAACACCTGCAATATCCGGCATTTTGGCTGGAGGAAACGTCGGGAGAGCGTTTAGGAGGACCCAATCCATGGCAACCAGATCGCGCGTTTCCGGATTCGCACTGGCCGCGGCAGCGCTTTTCACAGCAGGTCTCGCCGTTTGCGCTCCCCATGGGCGGCGAGTTTTTGCGTCCGATAAAAGCGCGATTGCTCCGGCCCCAAACGACTGGGATCGCCAGGCGGCGGCGCGTTATCTCGATAGCCGCGAAACCTGGTGGCAGGGTTGGGACCACGCGAAGAAAGAGCACGGCACGGTTTGCGTTTCCTGCCATACCCAGGCGCCTTATGCGCTGGCACGTCCGGCGCTGAGCCGGGAGATGGGGGAGGGTGAGATGCCCGCACCCGAACAAGCCATGCTGGCCAGCATTACAACGCGGGTGGAACATTGGGACCAGATGCTGCCGTTTTATCCAGACGCTCATTCGGGCCCGGGCAAATCGGTGGAGTCGCGCAACGCGGAGTCTGTGCTGAATGCGGTGATGCTGGCATTCTCCGACGCGCGCAATGAGAAACAGAGCGATCTGACGCTAATGGCATTCGATCATGCGTGGGCGCTGCAATCGGCTGCTGGGCCTACGGCGGGCGCATGGGTATGGCAGAATTTTCACCTCACTCCGTGGGAGTCGCCCGAGTCGGAATACTATTGGGCAGCGATGATGGCGGTGGCGGCGGGAAAAGAGCCGAACGGCTACGGCATTGCGCCCGGCGTTAAGGATCATGTGGCCACGCTCAATAATTATTTGCGCGCGCACTACGATGCGCAGCCCTTGCTGAACAAGGTCGTGATGCTTTGGGCTTCGCGCTGGTTCCCCGATCTGCTTACGCACGCGCAACGAAATGCGCTGCTGGGACTTATATACAGTGCGCAGCGCTCTGACGGAGGATGGAGCCTGGCCGGCCTGGGCGCGTGGACGCGCGTGGACAAGACTCCGGTAGACACCCGGCCCGACGGCATTGCGACGGGGCTGATTGTGCTGATTTTGGAAGAGGGCATGGACACGAGTCAAAACAAAAGCCGGCGCGCCAAAGCGCAGGCGGAGCAGCGCATCGAGCGCGGGATCGCATGGCTTAAGGCAAACCAGGACAAATCGACTGGCGCTTGGCCGGCGTGGTCGCTGAACAAGGCCCGCGATCCGAAATCCGTGGCGGGCCCTTTCATGAGCGACGCAGCCACCGGCTACGCAGTGATGGCGCTCGAAGGTTGGCCAAGAACCAAACAATGAGCACGACTGGCGTTAGAAACGCTCTGACGACAATCCCTCAGAGCTTTCCAGGTACTGAAGCTGGAATCTCGATCGAAACGAGGGTGCCGCGGCCGGGATTCGAGACTATGTTGAAACTCGCCTGGTTGCCGTAGAGGACTTCGAGGCGCTCCTGCACATTCTTCATGCCGATGCCTGCGCCGGTGCGGCGTAGCGCTGAGGGGGGCCGGCCATTTATACCCACTCCGTCGTCGGCTACTTCAATCGAAACGCGATCGCCTTCGAGACGACTGCGCAAAGTGATGGTGCCGCCGTGGATGCGCGGCTCCAGGCCGTGCTTGATGCTGTTCTCAATGAGCGGCTGCAGCAGAATACTCGGCACCAGGACGTCGAGCGTGCGCGGATCGATGTCTTTTTCGACGCGCAGCTTGTCGGCGCCGAAGCGCACCACCTCGATGTCGAGATAATCGTCGGTGAATTTTAGCTCTTCGCGCAGGGGAACGTAGGCGTCGTGGTCCTTGAGCAGAGCGCGGAGAATGTTGGAGAGCTTGGTGATCATGGTGCGGGCCAACTCGGGCTTGCTGCGCACCAGCGCGGCTATGGAGTTGAGGGTGTTGAAGAGAAAGTGCGGGTTGATCTGGCGCTGCAGAGCGTCAAGACGGGCTTCGAGCAGCAGGCGCTTCTGCTCCTCGAGCGACATCTCGATGCGGAGCGCGTTCCAGACCTTGAGCGCGATGCCCACGTTAATGGGCGCGGCGAGCCAGACCAGCGCCTGCAGCCAAAGCTGATCGGAGAGCAGCGCGAAGAGGCGGTGTGGAAAGAGATGAGCGAGCCAGTCGCGGGCCGCCTCCAGGATGGCGATGAGAAACAGAAGCAGAATCTGGCGGTCGATGCGCGGCTTGATGAGGTTGCGCCGCACCCAGCGGTAAAGGCTCAGATCGATAAAGGGAGTAAACGACCAGATCTCCTCCTTCTCGACGAAGCCGCCGATGATGCCGGCGGCGAGACCCAGCAGGACGTCAAAGGGCAGCGCGAGATATTCGTGGTGCAGGACGGCGGGAACAGACAAAACCGCTCCGCCCAGCATGGCCCAGCTGGGACCGATGAGCAGGCCGAGAAGAATGACGGTTTCAAACGAGATGTCGGCAGCGAGAAAATTCGGCACCCAGAAGCGGAGCCAGACGCCGATGGTGAGCGGCGCCAGAAAAAACGCCAGTAAACCAAGCGTCTGCGCGGGACGGCGCTTTTCTGCAAAAAACAGCCGCCGGAAGGTGGTGCCGCGCGCCAGGATGCTGGCCGTCGCGGCCATAACGGCGAACTTCACCAGCAGCGTGACCCAAAGAAGCTTATCTGTCGCCACGTCAACACTGTATCGCGACGACCCACCCTAGTGTGGTATCCCAACGGTTCGTGTCATAAGCCGAAGCCGCGAAATGCAGGTCCTTCGACTCCACTTGGCCCGGATTCGGGCCAAGCGTCGCTCAGGATGACAGCTTGATTTATGTTGCGAACTTTAGAGACGGGACACTAGCCACAAAAACGTGGCGAGGGTGGGGCACCCGGCGCGGGGCGAATGCGAGGAGCGCGGTTACAACTTGATGCGGATCAGGATAGGCTCTTCGGAGATCTGCGGGGAGGACGAAGGCTGGACCTTCGGCCCCGTGCCGGTGCGCTCGAAGCCCATGCGCTCGTAGAGCGCCAGGGCGTCGCGCATGACGGGCATGGTGTCGCCGACGATTTCCCGGTAGCCGGCGGCGCGAGCTTCAGCCATCGCCCATTCCATGAGCGCGCGGCCCAGACCGGAGCCGCGAAAAGCCGGACGCACGTAGAGGCGCTTGGCCTCGGCGCGATCGGCATCGACGCGGCGCAGGGCAATGCAGCCGGCGGGCTGGCCTTCGATGGTCGCCAGTGCGAGGCGGCCGGCGGGCGGGGCGTAGGCGCCGGGAAGGCCCGCGAGCTCGTCGCCGAAGTTTTGGAAACAGGGCGTGAAGCCGAAGGAGTTCCAGTACTCCTCCAGCAGATGGCGCACCGCGGCGAGCGATTCCGCGCTCTCGACAGGTGCGATTTGCCAGGTTGCGGTCATGCAGATTGCTCCTAAACGTATTTTAGGGAAATGGCAGGCGTCGAGACCATCGACCCGGCGATTTTCGATTCAACGTAAAATAGAAGCATGGGACTGGAAAGTGTGAAAAAAGTTGCGGAGGCGGATTTTCCTACGCGGTGGGGCGTCTTTCGCATTCTGGGTTTTGAGGGCGTGCTTGCCGAGGGTCAACCGGGCTGTGCGCCGGCGAGAACGGTGGAAGGGCTGGTGACGCTGGTGATGGGCGACGTGCACGCGACGCCGCCTCTGGTGAGGATCCACTCGCAATGCCTGACGGGAGATGTTTTTGGGTCGCTACGCTGCGATTGCCGGTTGCAATTGGAGCTGGCGCTCCGCAAAATCTCCGCGGAAGGCGCGGGGATTGTGCTCTACGAGCAGCAGGAGGGCCGCGGCATCGGCTTGATGGCCAAGTTGAAGGCCTACGAGCTCCAGGATCAGGGACTCGACACCGTGGAGGCAAACGAGGAGCTGGGTTTTGCCGCCGACTGCCGCGGCTACGAACTGCCGGCCGAAGTGCTGGAGCTGCTGGGCGTGACGCGCTTGCGGCTGATGACAAACAATCCCGACAAGGTGGCCGCGCTCGAGTCTGCGGGCATCACGGTGACGGAGCGGGTGTCGGCCGAGGTCGAGCCGCAGGAGAGCTTTGCGGGGTACCTCAAAACTAAGCAGGAGAAGATGGGGCACATCCAGGATTCGGTGGTGAGCGGGGATCGCTAAAGCGGTGTCCCCGACGTTCGTAGCATAAACCGAAGCCGCGAAATGCAGGTCCTTCGACTCCACTTGGCCCGGA
>Ga0187847_10003456_pt1 | contig 12057 bp, 9 predicted proteins | sample June2016WEW_4_10_FD_132458 | JGI IMG/M metagenome (GOLD analysis project Ga0187847, IMG submission 132458) | Peatland microbial communities from SPRUCE experiment site at the Marcell Experimental Forest, Minnesota, USA - June2016WEW_4_10 | ecosystem: Environmental > Terrestrial > Soil > Wetlands...
CTGCCAGTCGCGCGTCCGAGTACTCCAGATAGATCTCTTCGGGCAGAATGCCGGCGCGCTGGACCTTCGCTACCTCGGGCACACGTTGCAGCGTGCGCTGGATCAGATCGGTGAAATCATCCAGCTGCCGATACGAATACCGGTTGTTAGCTACTTCCGCGATGCGTTCCTTGGTGGCTTGAGGATCGCGAATGATAATCGGACCCCACGCGTCGGGATGAATGTCGTATTCTTGCAACCGTTTTTCAATGAACTGCTGTCCATACGCGCGGATTTCCTCATCTGACTTCGTCGTTGCAAAATCGATTCCGGAACAGCTCCCTTCGGACAAGGAACGAACATCATGCGCAATACCGTCCCGTTGGGCCTGTGCGGAGAGGATCACAAATGGCCGCTCAACTACCGCAGGTGGCACGGATGCCGGGTAACAATAGAGAACGGTGACTCGTTTGCCCGTATCTCCTCGGCGCTCCTTCTCAATCGCATCGCGCACACCGCGGGCGCGCAACGCGATTTCAAGATCCGGCACGGTCGGACTGGCAACAGTCAGCATCAGCGCGGCCGTGTCTCCGAAGTCACTGATCCAGGTGATTGGTCCTGCGCCGTCGGGAAGGTCCGTGATCTGATCCAGTCGTTGTCCAATGTCCTGGAATTCCTGCTGGGTGTTCTTGATATTGTCCAACAGCCTGACTTGCACAACAGAAATATTGTCCTGGGTGGTGGACTCCACACGGTCCACTTTGCTGTTTCCAGTGATGGCTTGCTCGACCTTCCGCGTGACCAACTGCTCGACCTTGTCTGCGGAAATTCCCGGCCAGGGGGTTATGGCCAGTGCGATGCGCACAGGTATGTCGGGATCCTTCCGCTTGGGCATATTCATGTAACCAAATACGCCCCAGGCAAGCGTGGCGAACAAGGCGACCCAGGCAATCTGCCGGTTGTTGACAAAGAATCGCGCGATATTACGACTGTGATTGGGGTTCTCGGCTTTCATTGCAGGACCTCGACAGGCTGCCCATCCTTAAGCAGATTGGCGCCGGTGGTGATGATGCGATCGCCTGGGGTTAGCCCATTGAGTACGGTTATGTCGGTTCCAGTGACCGAGCCGATTTCCACGCTGTGGAGGCGAGCTACTTCTCCGGAACTCGAGCTTGAAACAACGAACACGCCATACTTGCCATCTTTCGCTTGCACGATCGCTGCAAGGGGCACCAGCAGGGCCGAAGATTGGCTTTCGCCTTCGGCATGCGCCAGTTCTAGAGAACCGATCATACCCACCTTCAGCAAGTGATCGCGGTTCGGTATCGCGACTTCGACCTCGAAATTACGCGTAATCGTGTCCGCCGCCGATGACATGCGGCTGATTCGCGCATGAAAGGTGCGTGCGGGAAACGCGTCGATGGCAACATCAACTGGCTGGCCCACTTTTATCGAACGCACCACCGTGTCGGGCACGCCAACTATGATTTTCACAGTGTCGGTTTTCGCCAGCGCGAATGCGGGAACGCCAGGTCCGACGAACGCGCCCACTTCCACGGCCTTCTTGACGATATCGCCGTCGAATGGCGCTATCAAAGAAGTGTCGCGTAGGGAAATTTCCGCTTCGCTCGTCTGGGCACGAGCCGATTTCAGCTCGTCCTGGCTTGCGTCATAATGCTCCCGGGCAGCATCGAAATCGGGTTTGGTGATGCTCTCAGAGTCGTATAGGTGCGTCGCCCGGTCAAAATCGAGTTTCGCCTTCAGAGCGACAGCTTCGGCGGCTTCTGCCTGCGAGGACGCCTGGTGTACCTTGTCCTCGTATTCCGACGATCGGATGCGGACGAGCACGGCGCCCCGGCTGACCCGATCTCCTTCCGCAAGGTCGCGCATTCTGCCGTCCTGGCCGCGTACCTGCTTGAGCGAAATGACGTATCCCGGAATTCTGAATGCCAATGGAACTTCCGAATCAGGCGTGACTACCGCCGAGAAGCGCAAGCCTCCGTCGCCCGCACTCCCCTGGTGATCTATAGCTTGAGCCTGTACTCCCTGCGGGGGCTGATCCAGCGGCTTATTCGAGCCACAGCCGGCCATGACCAGCACGAATGCAAGTGTTACGATTGTCGTTCTCACGTTTATTCCTCTCCCATCGCGCGGCGCAAATCTGCAAGAGAACTCCAGTAAGAAGAAAGCGCCTGCTGATACTGAAATGATGTTTCCGCACTTCGAGCCTGAGCTTGCAGAAGATCTTTGATGAGTGCGGCTTGTTCTTTGTATTTGTTGCTGGTGACGCGGAGGTCCTCGGCCGCGGCTTCGTGACCGGTGCGAGTGGCCTTCAGTAACAACGCAGCCTCTTTCCACTTCCGGTATTTCTGCCCGACCTCAACTCCGATTTGCGATTCGGTCTCCTGTGCGCCGTTGTGCGATTGCGCCAGGGTGTTGGATTCTTCGCGTACGCGGTTGTGCTTTCGTCCCCAATCGAATGGCTCCCAGGTCAACGCAAACCCGGCCACACCGACGTTCGCCGGAAGGACTTGCACATTCTGAATCCCGATATAGCTAACGGCGACACCGAAGTCCGGTATGTACTCGGCTTTGGCGAGGCGGCGGCCGTAGTCGGCTTGTTTTTCCTTGAGGTGAGCCTGGCGGATCTCAGGCCGATTTTCTGACGCCTGCCGGCGCGCTTCCTCCAGACTCCAAGCTGCCGTGTCCTCCTCCGGAATGAAATCAACCCGAAAGGGAGTTTCGAGATCCCGCGCCAGGAGTTGATTCAGGTGCTCGTGTTGCGTGGCCAGTCTGTTCTCCGCAACCGACAAGTCATATTGCGCCTTAGCCAAACGCGCATCGACCTCCAGCGCATCGCCCTTGAGGACGGTCTTCTCTGCGATGTAGCGCTGCGTAACTCGCTGCGTTTCTTCCAGCGTTCGTACTCCTTCCCGTGCTGCATCCACAGCAGCCTGCGTTGCTACAAGCTCGAAATATGCACTACGCACCTCGGCCGCGATCTTCTGGCGCTCAGCGCGAACGTCTTCTTTAGCGATATCGCGCCCAAGTTCTGTGGCGTGAATTCCCAGCCCGATTTTGTACTGCTGCGACAGGGGCACATCCATGCCGCCAGTTATGTAGGCGGTTAACTGTGCTGGCGTATGGACTTTGGCATTTGTGGAAGGAATTGGCCCCACCCCTGGATACGTCCCGAAAACTCCCTTGGAAAAAGTGAAGTCAAATGGCTGCAGAAACTCCCCACCGAGTGCAGCGAATTGAAAGTGGGGCAGGCGCCGGCTGCGGGCCGTACTCACCTGGAAGTCGAACTTTTGTGCTTCCAACACCGAGTTCTTCACCAGCCGATTGTTCGTGAGTGCAATGGAGACGGCGTCGTCGAGCGTAAGCAGCGGGACGTCCTCCGTGGCTTGTTGCGCAAGCGACCCGATCGGTGACGCAAATACAAGAATTGTCAGAAGCATTGCGAGATGGTTCGATTTCATCATTTCTCTACCTGGACTTCGGCTGAGGCCCGACGGCACTTTGGACTTGAGCGAATCGTGTTGTCGCTCGCGTACTCCAAGATTGCAGGTGCCCTGCCAACGTAGGCTCGCTTGCAAGTTGTTGAGGCGGAAGTGCTGGCGGTCAACAATGCTGAAGAATGCCCATATCTGGTCGATGGGTGCTGCCCTCATGCGGGCACCGGGCGCGGTGGTGGGCGCTCAAACGAATCCCCCAAGCGGTGGATTTCCGGATGGAGAGGAATGGGAGATAGATAGGAGCGTGAAAAACGGAGTGCCCGCGAGCGCTCCCAATGCAATCTCCGGCATTGCCTTGGTGGTAAGAATGAACCCGTTCACTGGCACACGGGCAGTGAACTCGGTTGACTGAGACGTTAATCAGATTTGCTCCAGATGGGCGACGAGAATCAGGACGGGCGCTGGCCGTTTCCGTTTGAACCACCCGACACGTGCGCGTTACGTTTTTGCGCGCCAATAAACGGGAGCTGAAGCCGTTCGCAAACGTCCAGGGAATACGAAGTCTCGGCCACGAACTGGCCTCCGAGCTTCTTGATAAACAGAAGCACCTCTTCCCCGATGGCGTCGATGAACAGCACGTCCGTAAGATCGACAATCAACTCCAGTTTGCTGTCACAGCGCGCGACGAGCGTCCGGACTTCCTCAGCTCCCTTGCCCGTGAATCGACCTTCGAGCCTGCAGATCAATGCACCGTCTAATTCTTGTGTTGCGACACGTAGCATAATGGCCCCTCTTACATTCGTTAGCAGCCTCAAATGGCTGGCTAGTTGGGATTGCAGGTCTAGTACCGGAGTTCGTCGACGCAACTCATTGAGATTTCGGGATCTTTCGAGTAAGAGACGCCAACGAGAACGGGCAGTGCCAGCATGCGGGCAAGTTCGCGGCAGGCATCAAGGCGGCTGAATCGGCCGCCTTGAAGAGTTGGCCTCCGCGATCGGCCGCAGACCGAACGCACACGCATGCGAAAGACCGCGAACAAAAGACCGCGAACATCGGAACGGAAGGTGAGTCAATGCGACAACGCGGCCGAAGTATCCGCGTTGCCGAGCATCCTTTTCGACATGAGTTGGAGCGTGTCAAACGCAACGCAATAGGCGCGCTCAACGGCGCTCGGGCTCACCTCGAGCTGCGCGGCAACATCCTCGCAGGATTCCTTGGCAATGCCGTACATGATGAGTACGAAGCGACAAAGAAGGTCGAGTCGAGCCCGCAGAACGTCCGATCTTTCGACAAGAAGCTGAAGATCTTCCGGTGAAAGAGGCGATCGATTTTCGTGATCGCCTTCCAATCGCTCGTATGTGGGTGCAAGCCCGGCGATGTCTGCCTCTTGCATCTGGAGCGCGCAGCGAAGGGTCGCTCGTGCGGCCCAGTGAGCGAGCCATTCGTGGAACGCGGGGCCCTGTCGCTCTGCGATATTGCAAGCGTCAATGACGCATGCGGAGGCAAGCTTGTCACCAATTAAGAAACGGGCGAGCCAGTGCAGTGTGTCATGGTAGTCCGCGAAGATCTTGCGGACGTCTTCCACGGTCGCATACCGGTGACTAGGGTGGACCAGGATATCCAGGATGTCATGCCATTTCATCGCTGATCTACCTCCCAACCACCAATGGATGCGCAACAACGGTGCCAAAAACCATCTCGGGCAGGTTGCTGATTTCATTTGGCTGGGCATTGCGGCAACCGTTTGCAACTGCCCGCATCCGGGCACTGCGGCAATGAATGACCAGGCGGCATGGCACCGAATGCGATCAGGCTGAATAATCAGCGCGAGTGATACTTAGCCTGCGCATCTTGTTCTGCAGCGTAGTTCTCTTAAGTCCGAGGCGCTCTGCCGCTCCACCTTTGCCGGCAATCCTTCCAAACGCAGTTTTCAACGCGTCTATGATCGCCTGCCGCTCTGCTTGCTCGAAGGTCGACGCGGCCGCAACCACTGTGCGGCCAGCGGAGCGGTTCAGTTCTGCTCGTGGCACATTCAATTCGTCGCCTTGCGTAAGTATCACGCAGCGCTCAATGAAGTTCTCCAGTTCGCGGATATTTCCTCGCCAATCGGCATTCACCAGAGCCTCCATCGCGGGTCGCGGAACGGACCGGATGCGCTTTTGCATACGGCGGGCGAGACGCGACACAAAAAAATGGACCAGAAGTTGAATGTCTTCGCGCCGTTCGCGCAGCGGCGGGATTTCAATGGGAAACACCCGCAGCCTGTAGAAAAGGTCCTCGCGAAACTGATTATTGCGAATCATGCCTTCCAAATCGCGATGCGTGGCCGCAATCAGACGAACATCAACCTTGATGGTCTTTGTACTTCCGAGGCGTTCAAACTCCTGTTCCTGCAGGGCACGCAGGAGTTTCGGCTGCAAATCCATGGTGATGTCGCCGATCTCGTCGAGAAAAAGACTGCCGTGATCAGCGAGCTCAAAGCGGCCTCGCTTCTGCATGAGGGCGCCCGTGAAAGCACCCTTTTCGTGGCCGAAGAGTTCGCTTTCCACCAAACCCGAAGGAATCGCCGCACAGTTCAGACGAACAAATGTGCGCTCGCGCCTTGGACTGAGATTATGAATTGCGCGGGCAACCAGTTCCTTCCCGGTACCGGTCTCACCATGCAGCAGTACCGTGGACCTGGTTGGCGCCACGATCGCGACCTGGTCCAGCACCTTGCGGATGGCAGCGCTCTTGCCGACTATGTCCTCGAAGTTGTATTCAGACTCGATTTCCGATTCAAGGTAAAGCCTCTGCTCTTCCAGATCGTCGCGCGATGCGCGGAGCCGTCCATAGGCCAAAGCATTCTCGAGTACCAGGGATGTCTGGGTACCGATCTGCGACAGCAGGTCGCGGTCCGCCTCGTTGAACCCATTCGCCCTGCGACTGCACATGGTCAACAGGCCCAAGGGGCCATCGGCGCCGAGAAGTGGCACCAGGACAGCCGAAAGCAGGGATTCAGCTCGACACGCCTCGCGGAGGGGCGCGGGTATATCTGCTTCCGCGGGCGAGTAATACTGTGGCGTCCGGAGGCGCGACCATTCGCTCCATAACTTCGTCGGCTCGGCAACAACAACCTTATCGAGAAAGCCCCTTCCAGTCGGGAAATCGAGAAATCTACGTTCCAAACTGCCCGAATGCTTGTTGAAGAGCCACAATGAGGTCATGTCATTGCCCAAATGCTTGCGCATCGACCCTGCCACAGCCTGAAACAGTTCCTCCGCTTCCAGCTTACTGACAATATGATTGTTGATCTCCAGCAACAAGCTGAGCCGATCTCGCTGCTGCACGACCTCCCGGTGGTAAAGCTCCGCGGTGTCTCTTGCCAGTGCGCACTCCAGCGCGACCGCAACGTGGGAGGCCAGGGCGCTGAGCATCTCGACATCTTCAGGGGCAAACTTCTCGCCCTGCAACTTTGGCGTCGACAGAATTCCGTAGTGTTTTTGCGCGGTTGCTACTGGGAACAAATAGGTGCTTCGTCCGGCGACTTCCGCTGCAAAAGGAGCCATGTCAGGGTGCTCCAGCATTGCCAGCGACAGGTTCGGGACAAACACCGGCTTCTGTTCGTCGAGCACTTGCGCCACCAGACCAATGCGCAACAATTCGGCTCCACGTTTAATTGCGGGAGCGTCGGCATCTCGATCAAATTCGAAGCTGTATAAACTTTCGCCATCATCGCTCAGCACGTAAAGTTCGGCCCCGTGCAATCTGGAAGTGCTCGACACAACACCTCGCAGGCTTTGCAGCACGGCTTTTACCGTGGGCTGCTCGGCGAGGGCGCTGGATGCATCCAGCAGCATTCGATAGCGATCTTCGGCGATGGTCATGGCACGTAAGCTCTCAGCAAATCTCGGCTAACAACTGCGCGCAGCCTGGTCTTCGTACCCGACGGCAATCTATTGGCCGGGCGATATCGCGAGCCGAACTTCGGTAAAAACGCGGCACCAGATATGCAAAGTCCGACGCAGAGTGGCTTTCGCGAACGCTGAAACGCGCGCCGCTTGCATGCGCCAACCGATTTTTTTGCGCCCTTCAGTATCTGCCAATCAAGTTCCCGCTGCAATCGATATCGAATGCTTATGCTATCGGCGGCGTCCACGGAGAACGAGATCCTGTGTGGAACATTCCGGGTATCGACTTCCGCAATTTAGCCCGCGCCCGAGCTGTGTACGCTTTCACAGATCCGATCGGAACTCCCAGAACCCGCGCTGTTTCGCCAATGGAAAGATGATCCACAAACCTAAGGTGAAACGTTTTCCGCAGCGTCGGTGAAAGTTCTGCCGCTGATTTCATCAACCGCGTATTCAAAGTAGAGCTGTGGCACTCATCCTCGGGATTGGGCCGCTGATCCAGCAAAGTGTCGGACAGCGAATACCCCGGCTGTTCTCCGATTCGCGAATCCAGGGACAAATGGATATAGCGCGACCGCTTGCGCAAACGCATTTTTGCGCAATTGATAACAATCGTGGTCAGCCACGTCGAAAGTTGCGCGTCGCCCCTAAATTGGTTCAAATGCTCGAACGCCGACAACAGCGCATCCTGCACCGCATCCTCGGCATCGGCTTTGTCCCCCAAAAGTCTATAGGCATATCGATAAAGAGACGGTAAGCAATGCGACAGAACAGAGAGCAGCTCCGCGGGTGAAGGCTTCGTCGAGTCCAGGGCGATGCCCTCACTTAATTTCTCCAGGCATCGCATGCTATGTTTGCGCTCCTCTGTCCCTACCAAAGCACGTGAAGTTCCATGGACCCCAGGCGAAGAGGAATTTCGTTGTCATCTGGATTCAGGGGCGGAGCCCGGAAAAGAAACCACTAAAACCGCATCGGAGCTTGTCGTTTTCAGCGACTGCCTTGTTTGCTGCGCTGCTGCTTCGTCGATGTCATGCTGCAGAACATCATGGAGCGCGCTCAGCACCTGATACTGCATCATTGCCATTTGGTAGCTCTGCTGGAGAAGATATTCGGCTTGTTCGCGGGTAATTTGATTTGCTTGTTGGGCCTGCACGATTACAGAGAAATCGGACGATGTCTTGTCTACCACCAGGCTCATGGCGATTTCGTAGGATTTCAGAATGTCTTGTGGGCCCAAGGGCATTTCGGGTTTGAGCGTAATCAAATCGGGTAGAACAGGATTGGATTGCATGCTGGTACCCGCAAGAATGCTCTCCGGCGCTTCTACCGGGATGTTCTTTTTCTTCGGCTGGGCTGCGGCACTGTGCCACGCGGTTGCAAGAATCAATGTCGAAATAAGGATCTGTCGAGCTTTCATCGGTGCTCCCTGCGAGCTGCACATGCTAATAAATCTGCTGCTGATTGCGTTCTGATCGCTGCCTCTTCCGCGCAGCACATTGCTGCCAGCACAAGCTATTTCGAGTTGTGCTCCGTGGCGGGTCTTTGGCTTTCTATGGGGACCTGAAGCGACCGACCCAACATGTCGTTGTAGGTAATTGTGTTTTTTCCGACTAGGACCAGCAGTTCATGCCCTCTGGCGTACTTCGGCGGCAGTTCGCCCAATGGCGGCGTGTACAGTACCACGTAAATGGTGTCGCCCACCTTGACGGAAACATCATAGCTCGCGGGCTCAGACGCACCGTCCTCTGCAGCCTGACGCGCCTTGACCTCAGTAATGATGGCTACTTGATACTTTGATGTAGGCTGGCCAAAAGCCGCCAACGTAAGTAAACACAAAGTGACTACAACGATTAGCCTTTGCATCCTTCACTCCTCGCGTTCCTGCCAGTCCGGCAATCCTTACCAGTAATGACTGCTACCCAAGTCAGGAGTTGGTCTTAACATCCGCGTTGGAACGCAATCGAGATGCCAACGCTCGAAGCGCTTACAGAGCCGACAGCGGGGCTGTCGTTTCATGTCTTTGCCACGCGTCGTGTTGCGCGGGTCGCCACTCACCACTCAAGTTGCGACCACATCCGGGCACACGTGCCTAATGCAGGGCAAAGAGACTTGGGGATCTTAGCTTGCGCGGTCCCTGTCCGCCCGTCTTAGTTTTGAGGGAGATCTTCGGTGAAGAGGACGCCAAGCACTTTCGCCGACTCGGTGCAGTTCGGGTAACTCCAAAACGAGACCCCTCGCGGTTCTGCGCGCGCACGCAGGCGGTGCAGGTTCGGAAACTCGGAGCGTCAATGGGCGGTCCTTAATAGTGCGCAGTGCCCATAGCGCGTAGTGCCCCCTTAGATTGCGATGTAAGCTATTTATTCCTCAATCACATACACAGAAAATTGTCCTCAAAGCAACCGTCGATTCCATCCTAACTTATTGATTTATAAATACGTTACAGCTAAGGCCTTATTCCTCAAAGATCCGGAAGAATCGCCCTCTAAGTCTTTTGTTTTCAAAGACCACACCAGGGGGGTCTGTTGCGTTCAAAAGTGTTTCACGCTATCGGCGAACAGCGGAATCGGTGTATGATGAGTGCCGTTTTTTAGCCCAAAAGAGGTTCCATTTGAAACGTTGTAAGAAGGCTTTCATTGAACGCTAAGGTGGAGCATGATGCCGACCGGCAACATCCTTGGTATTTCTAATCGCGAGCGGTTTGCCGCCATCGCCATCGTTGCTTGCCTGTTGCTTGCGTGTGCTTCCGCCACCGCAACTTCGTCGGCTTATGTGCGCGTCAACCAGGCTGGCTACGAGGCCGGCAATCCGCCATTTCAGGCTTATCTTATGTCCACAGCCTCGGAATCCGGGGCGACTTTCAGCGTTATCAATTCCGAGGGACAGACGGTCTTTTCGGGCCCAATCGACGCGTCGCCTTTCACCTGGAGCAACAAGACGCTGGTTTATAACGTGTACCCAATCAGCTTTACAGTTCCAGGGCGACATTTACACGATTTCAGTCCAAGGTCCCGCAGCGGCAACGTCACCGGAGTTTGCAGTGGACACTCCGGAGGTGCTCTACCCGGGTTTGCTCCTGAATACCTTGTGGTTTTACGAGACCGACCGTGATGGCCCGAACTATATCCCCAACGCTTTGCGTACCGCACCCGGACATCTCAACGACGAGAACGCCACGGTTTACGAAACGCCTCCCCTCAACGGCAAGGACCTGATCACCACCAAGGCAACGCCGCTCACTTCCACCGGAACCGTCATTGATGGGGCCGGAGGCTGGTGGGACGCCGGTGACTACATGAAATATGTGGAGACGATGAGCTACACGGTAGCGCTCATGGAGATTGGAATTCGCGATTTTCCGAATCAGATGGGCCCGGCTGCTCCCGTGGGGCCTCCTGCTCCGCCCGCTTCGGTCTCTTACGCCGGAAATGCTTCCGGCGCGCCCTCATCGTCCGACTTCTCGGCCGAAGCCCAGTTCGGCTTCAACTGGCTCCTCAAGATGTGGGATTACGGCAACGACACGCTGTATTACCAAGTCGACAACAGTCAGGACTGGGCACACTTTCACGATCTCAAGACGGAGTATGACATCTGGACGCTGCCGCAGACGGCTGACGACTACGAAGGCTGCACCAACGACTACTTCTACATCTGCTACCGTCCAGTATTCGTCGCCGCTCCAGCCGGGTCCGAGATCAGCCCCAACCTTGCCGGCCGCATGGCGGCAGCGTTCGCCGAATATTACCAACTTTACCGCACTACGAATCCGACTACGGCGAACCAGGCGCTCCTCTATGCCGAGGATATATTCGCGCTCGCCAACACTTCTCTTCCGGACCCCGCCAATTCCGTTGATGACGGCACCTGTACCTCGGGATGCCTGCTCACGATCGTCCCGTTTGACGGCTATCCCGAGACAGTGTGGGATGACGATATGGAACTGGGCGCCACCGAACTGTATATTGCACTGCAGTCCGCGGGCGGAAACCTGCCGCCAGGGTTGCCGGTCACCAATCCCCTTACCTACCTTACCGACGCCGCCCAGTATGCGAGTAACTACATCACCAAGATCTACGGTACCGGCAACGAAGATACTCTCAACCTGTATGACGTCAGCGGCCTTGCACACTTCGAGCTCTATAGAGCCCTGGGACTCGCGGGCAATCCGAGCGGCTTAGCTGTGAATCAATCGATTGTGCTCACCACGCTCGAGAACCAGCTGGGCGTGGCCATTGCCCAGGCGCAAACCGACGCGTGGGGATTTGGTGTTCCATGGGAGAATGGCGACACGACCTCGCATGGCGCTGGCCTGTCGGTGATGGCGAGCGAACTCTATTACCTCACCAATATCGCCAGCTACAACACTTACTCGCAGACGTGGCTCGCCAACATCTTGGGCGCTAACTCCTGGGGCTCATCCTTCATTGTGGGGGATGGAAGCACCTTCCCCAACTGCATACAGCACCAGGTGGCAAACTTGGTGGGAGCGCTGAATGGAACCTCGGGGGGCACGCCGATACTTTGGGGCGCGGCTTCCGAAGGCCCAGCTAACGCGGCGACTTCGGGAACTCTTCGCGGCATGAATCGGTGCCCGAAGAATGGCGTAGATACCTTCAAAATCTTCAATGGAAATGACGGGAAATATAGCCGTTCGAAAGAAGCCGTTTATAGAGACAACGTGCAGTCCTATAGCACCACCGAGCCTGGCATTGACCTGACGTCTACGTCGTTCC
>Ga0187847_10003459_pt1 | contig 12048 bp, 11 predicted proteins | sample June2016WEW_4_10_FD_132458 | JGI IMG/M metagenome (GOLD analysis project Ga0187847, IMG submission 132458) | Peatland microbial communities from SPRUCE experiment site at the Marcell Experimental Forest, Minnesota, USA - June2016WEW_4_10 | ecosystem: Environmental > Terrestrial > Soil >...
CGTGTACGCCTTGTTCGGGACTTTCTTCGTCGGCCTGCGCTGTCCGGCGGATCGGTTGCACCAGTTGCTGGAGGGAAAACTGCCGGCGTAGCTCTCAACTCTCAGCTGTCAGTTCTCGGTCAAACAAATTGGTTCTCAAACTGATGGCTGGAAAATTTCACCGAAATTTGAATTCGTGGAGCTTCATATCGACGCGCGCTCCGCGAAATGTCACACCTTCCATGCGCAAGCGGAATCTCTGTTCGGCTCCGCTTTCTCCGGGCAGTTTGATGGCGCCGCCCGCGCCGACCACGCGGTGCCATGGCAATCCCGCGGACTGTCGCAGCAGGCGGACGACCTGGCGCGCGGCTCCCGGCCAGCCTGCCGCACTGGCAATCGCGCCGTAGCTGGAAACTTTTCCCTTGGGCAAGGCCCGGATCACACGTAGGACGCGAGCGCGCTGGTTGGCCGACGCGGTTTCCCTGATCTTGTTTCGCGAGCGCGTCTTCCCCGTTGTTGTTGTTGCCGGCATTTTCTTTCGAGAACGGATCGGAGCCCCAGGCGCTAACGATGCGAGAATCGCGTGTCAACCGGTTCCCGCATCTTAACAAGAGGCATGATAAATTGGCCGTGTTAACCTAATCAGCCATACAAAAATTTACACAAGGCTGCGGCATGAGGCCTTAGCATACTCGCATCGCAAAACTTCGACAGCAAACATATTGGTGGAAACTCAGGTTCCGTGGAGAGAATGCGCATGTCCCGTTGGTTGAAAACGATGTCCCTTGCCCTGGCGATCGGGGCTTTTCTTGCTATGAATATTTTCCTCGCCAGTTGTGGTTCCAACAACACCCAGTACCGGCTATTCAATGCCATGTCGAATCCCAACGCCACCTTTAACTTTGACGTAACGGTGAATGGAGGACTGGTGACTGGGGCCTCCGGCTTGGGGTTCGGCTCTGCCCAGCCATCCACCGGATACACAGGCATATCCTCAGGTGGCGAGGGGATCGCTGTTTACCAGGTCGGGACGGCCACCACGTCGGGTGCAGATCCCCTGGTGAAGAGCACGGTCAACCTGAGCGGCGGCAATCAATACACCGTGGTTTTGATGGGAAATTCGCAGTCAGGCCTGACACCTTGGGTTGCGCAGGCTTTCCCGGACACCAATACCTTGCCGTCATCGGGCGATATTGAATTTCGCGTGATCAATGCCGCGCCCAGCCTGCCGGGACCCGTGAACATCTACATCGTTCCCACGATGAGCATTTCGGGCGCCACGCCCACCTTTACCGGGGTTGCTTACGGCCAGCCGAGCCAGACGCCGACCGAGTACGCAACCCTGCCTGGGGGACAATACTTTGTGTATGTAACAACCTCCGCGGGCACTCCGCTTTTTTTCCCATCGAGCTACAACGAGTCGAGCGGGATCTACACGCTTGTCCTGACCGATGTGCAGGACGGCTTTACGTTCTACACCCAGCCCTGGCTGCTGACGGATGTGAAATGATACGGTGCGCTAAACCGGGTCGCGGACTTACCGGGGACGCTTAGCAGGCGAAGATGTCTACGGCGCTTATTTTCCGTACGACTTCGCGGCCTTCTCTTCATCATCGAACACTTCGAACACGGTGAGCAGTTTGGTGACCGACAGCAGATCGCTCAGGCGCTGGCTCAGGCGCGCCAACTTGACCGCGCCGCCGGCATTGCGGGCCGTGGTATAGAGCGAGACCAGCGTTCCCAGCCCGCCGCTATCGATGTAGGTGACTTCGTGCAGGTTCAGCACGATGCTGGGGTTCTGGACGACTGCCTTCTTCACCATGTCTCGCAGGCTTGCCGACTCTTCGCCGAAGACGAGCCGTCCGCTGCAGTCCACTACCAGCGCGCCCGCCAAGGTGCGCGTGCTCATTCTGAGTTGCATGACCGCTCGTCCTCCGTGATTGTGATCAGAATGCTCGCGGAAAAAGGCCGCGAAAATCAAAGCAGAAGCCTACCCCGGCGAGCGCATGGGCGCAAGCATCATCCACATCGTGAAAAATAACTTGGGCCGCGCGAGATGGAAGTTCGCGGCGCGCAGCGCGAAGCTCGTGGCTCGAAGCTGCCTTTCCTCTCAGCTTGTATAATCAGAAATTCCGATGAGCTATCAAGTCCTGGCGCGCAAATATCGTCCGCAGAAATTCTCCGACGTTATCGGCCAGGAACACGTCACGCGCACCCTGCAAAATGCGATTGCGCAGGAGCGCATCGCCCACGGCTACATCTTCAGCGGGCATCGGGGAATCGGAAAGACGACCGTCGCCCGCATCCTGGCCATGGCTCTGAACTGCCGGTCGGGATCGAAGCCGGCGGCTGAACCTTGCGGAGTGTGCGAGTCCTGCACCGAAATTCGCGCGGGCAACGCGGTCGACGTGATCGAAATCGACGCCGCCACCAACCGCGGGATCGACGAGATCCGCGAACTGCGCGACGCGGCCCGCTACCGCCCAGCACGCGACCGCTTCAAGATCTACATTCTCGACGAAGCGCACCAGATCACCGATGCGGCCTTCAATGCCCTGCTCAAGACTCTGGAGGAGCCTCCCAGCCACATCATTTTCATGATGGCGACGACGCAGCCCGAGGATATTCCGCAGACGATTCGTTCGCGCTGCCAGCACTTCAGCTTCCGGGCGGTCAAGTTTGAGGATATCCTGCAGCAACTGCGTGACATCTCCGCGCAAGAGCAGATCGCGGCCGACGATGATGCGCTGGCGCTGCTCGCCGAAGCGGGCGATGGCTCGATGCGGGACGCGCTGTCGATTCTCGATCAGGCGATTGCGTCCACCTCCCAGCATCTGACGCTCGACTCGGTGAGAAGCCTGATCGGATCGGCGTCCGCGGGTGCGCTCGAAACGGTGATGCAAGCCGTTGCCGAGAGCGCGAGTGACAAGATTCTGGTGCTGATCGACGAACTGCTGGGCGAAGGCCACAGTCCCACACACTTTGCGCGCCAACTGGTGCGCTTCCTGCGTAATGTGACGGTAGCCAAGATCGCGGGGCAGGATTCTCCTCTGCTGCAGGTTTCGTCCGACGAGCGGGCGCGTGTGGGCCGCATCGCGGGATTGTTCACAGAAGAAGAGTTGGCCCGCCATCTGCAGATCATGCTGCGTACGCATGGCGAGCTTGGATACCGGCAGGAGCAGCGCTTCCATCTCGAACTCGGACTGTTAAAGATGGCGCATGCGCAGCGCCTCTTGCCGATCGAGCAATTGCTCAGCGAGGCGGCGAGTTCTGGATCGTCGAGGCCGGCCGTGGTCCGGAACATTTCCGCGCCCACAGAACCTCGTCGCAGCACCGAACCAACAACCCAGGTGCGCTCCGCTTCCGTGTCGCCATTTGCGGCGGACTCGGCGCGCAAGGGCACTCCCCGAGCGGACTCTTCCGGCGATGCGGCGGCATTCGCGGGCGGGGGCGCCCGCGCCACGCATTTGTCCGGCGGGACCAACGCCAACGTGGTCATTATGGGATCGGCGGCACCGGCGGTAGCAGAAATCGTTCCGCACCCACGTCCTGAACCTGCTGCCGAAGAACCATCCGAGCCGGAACGCGCCAGCTCCGAACCCACGGCGCATCGACCTGGCGGCGCGGTAACGGTGCTGGCGGCATCTCCGGCCGGCGCGGACTCTCTCCGCGACACGGTGCTGTCAGCGTTGGCCAATCAGCCCATGCTCGCTTCCCTGCTGGAACGGGCGCAGTGGTCGCTCGACGGAAACACGCTGACCGCGAAGGTGGCGGCGTCGAACACGATGATAGAGATGTCATTCACTGCCGAGGCGCGCCGCATTGCGATGGCATCCGCGAGCGGGCAGGCTGGCAGGCCCATCAGAGTGCAAGTCATTACCGGAGGAGTGGACCTGGAAACGTCACAGTCGGGATCCTCCGCGCGGCACGGGGCATCGAACGGAAAGTCGGCCAATGGGAGTGCTCCCAATGGAAGCGCGCGCAGCCGCGCTGAGCAGGATCCGGTAGTGAAGCGAATGCAGGAAAAGTTCGGGGCCGAGATCCGTACAGTGATTGATTACCGCGAGAAAGGAAGGAACTGATTTTGTAATTTGGTAATCGGGTAATTTTGTAATTTGAAACCCATTTCGCACGCGGCACAATGGGTCGCCAGCGGCCGGGTTTGAAATTACCAAATTACAAACTACAAATTACCAATTCCCCTATGTCTGGATTCAATCTGCAAGAGATGATGCAGCAGGCCAAGCAACAGGCTGAGATGCTGCAGAAGAAGATGGAGCAGACCGTGGTCGAGGCTTCGTCCGGCGGCGGCACGGTCACGGTCAAGATGGATGGCCGAAAACACGTGCTGGGCGTCATTATCGATCCCGAGGCCGTGAAGGCGGGCGACGTCGAAATGCTCCAGGACCTGGTCATGGCCGCGATCAACGAGGCCGCGCGCAAAGTCGATGACACCATGAAATCGAGCCTGGGAGGAATGCTCGGCGGCCTGGGAGGATTTCTCTAAATTTGTAATTTGTAATTTGCAATTGAAAAGCCGATCCTTGAACTTCGCCCCTGCGGAAGTTCGGCCCCCGCGGGATTTTCAATTCCCAATTACAAATCACCAATTACAGATCCCAACATGTCCAAGTTTGCCGAGCCGATGACCCGGCTCATCGATCAACTCAAGAAGCTGCCGGGTGTCGGCAGCAAGAGCGCGCAGCGTCTGGCGTTTCATATCCTGCGCTCGAGCGAAGACGACGCGGAAGCGCTGGCGGCGGCTGTGCGCGACGTCAAGGCCAGCCTGCGCCTGTGCTCGCTCTGCAATAACATCACCGACGTCGATCCCTGCGTGTACTGCTCCAGTCCAACCCGCAACCAGAAACTGGTCTGCGTGGTTGAGGAGCCGACCAACATCGCGGCGGTCGAAAAGACGCGGCATTTCAATGGTGTCTACCACGTGCTGCACGGGTCGCTTTCACCCCTGCATGGCATTGGCCCCGAGCAGCTCCGCATCGGCAACCTGATCAGCCGCGTCACCAGGGGCGATGTCGAAGAGGTCATTCTCGCGACGAATCCCACCGTCGAAGGAGAAGCCACTGCCACCTACCTCGCCCAGCAACTGAAGCGGCAGGGCATGCGCATCACGCGGATCGCAATGGGTGTCCCCGTGGGCAGCGATATCGAATACACCGACGAAGTCACCATGCTCAAGGCCATGGAAGGCCGTCGCGAGGTTTAGGCAGCGGAGGGCTGCGACCCCGCGATCCATGTTGTCGGTTTAACAAGACACAATCGAACTCAGCTGCAATCGGTGTGCAATCTTTTGAAGTCTCCTCCTTGCGAATGAGGGACTAACCCGCCGGGCCGTGAGCATTAACATCAACGCAAGTCGTTAATAATCAATCATATAAGTAATACTTTAAAACTATTGCATAAATTGAGGTGCTGGCCCGTCAGTTGCTTAGTAACCACCGTCCATGTCGCTCCTTTGACGTTTGCTGGCGCGGGATGCACGCGCGGACGCGTAAAGCGACTGCCAACACCCAGGGCCAGCTGCGTTGCGTTGTGATAGTAACCGCGTCACAACCGACGCCCTCCGAAGCCGGGCTAAACAGCCCGGTTTCTTTTTTTTTGGCAAAGGTTAGTCCCCAGTCAGGGCCTGAAGAAAGGGATTCTCTTCCCGCTCCGCCGAAATCAATCCTTCCGGCAACGAACCGCGATTATATTCCGCCATCCTGTTCTTCCATTTGAGGAAGTCCGTAATGCTCTGCGGTTCAATGCGAACTTCCACGCGATGCAGGCTGGCCAGAAGTAGGTTCATCTCATACTGAAAGCCCACGTCCGAGCGCAGCTTCTTCGCCGACCGCTTGATCGTTTCAATCTCGCGGCCGTGGACCTCCAGCAGTCCCCATCCGTCGGGAACCTCGTCGCACCGAACCATTCCGCGCGGTGCCAGATAATAGCGCTCCGAGCCGACCCCGGTCTCCGGTTGCTGCCGAAATGGCTTGGCGCGGTCGGCGAGGAAATCGGAGCGCGTCACCTTGCACTCCACCAGCACGGAGTGGCAGGCCTTCTTCCAACCGATCGCGTCCGGCATCTCGCCGCTGACACAAGCCTGTTCAGAGAGCACGAGGCCGCACCGATAACGCCGCAACCAGGCTACTGCCAGGGAAACAAGATTTGCGTGAGTCACAGAACTAGCTTGGATGGAGAAAGCCTGTTTGCAAAGTGCCTGCCTTGCTACTCTCCCGGAAATTGTTTGTCGGCGGCTTCAGCTCTCAGATCTCTGCTCCAAGCTCTTAGCAAAGTCGCGCAATCGCGACGCGGTCGTTCTGGCCAGCAGCCGACGCACAGGGCAGGTGCCGATTGGTGACGGTCAAATCGGCACTAAGGTTCCACATTGACAATGACCGGCGTTGAGGCAATGCCATTGGCCACGACCTCCAGTTGGCTGCGGCCGGGTTCCTGGCTGTACGGCACATCAAAGTGGGTGGAGGAAACCGCGTTTGACGCAACCGCCATCGAGCTATGGTCGTGCGTTCGGCTATAAAAAACATGCTTCGTTTTCAGATTGGTAATGCGAACCAGCGGATAGTTTGTCGCGTTTTGCTCTTCATCTCCAAACATCGAAGCTTGCGACATGCCGTTCAAACGAATTCCGGACAAGGTGTACGATCCCCCTGGCCGAACCGACGTAGGAGCCTGCGTAACAAGGGGCGCCCAGGAGGCGCTGTGCTTGCTGGTGGACGGAGTATAGATTTCCACATCAGTTGTGTTGTCGGTCGCCAAGACCTGCCCATTCGGGAGCGGCAATAAGCTGATCGATCCGGATAGGTCATTCGCCGCATTGGGGATCGTGGGCACGGAAACCAGCTTTTTACCATTGAATTCGAAAAAGGCAACTGGCGGACTTGAGTAGTACCCCGGCTGGTCGTAGCCTCCGCTGGCGGCGAAGAGTACGTTGCCATCCACCAGAAGGGCCCCGGGTGCATCCTGCGCGGTGTACTGGTAGCCTTGCGGGCTGATGGGCAGTTTAGGGCCGACCGACCATTTCTTCGTGAGCGGCGTGTAGATCGATGTGAAACCCTCGCTGCCGACCGCAAAGACTGTGCCATCAGGCCGCAGGACTGCCGGGCCCATCTCGAACAGATAGGGGTCGGTGAGCGTGTTGATCGTGCTGCCCGCGCTCGACCAACTATTGGTCGCCGGATCGTAGATTTCGGAGTTGGTGGGATTTGCCGGATAGCTTGGAATCAGGCCGAAGGCGTAATCGGTATAGCAATCGACGGTCAGCACAGCGCCGCTGGGAAGCAGTGTCCATCCTTCCTCGTCATTCAAGTCCGACTTGGTATTCGTGCCGGTTTCGGTCCAGGTGAAAGTCGCCAGATCCAGGGTCGCTGCCTGACGGCTCATTTTGTCTCCGATCATGAATGTTCCATCCGGCAGGACCACGTTGGGTGCGTCTCCGATCGGATTGGGCGCAAAGGCGGCGCGGGGCGGGTACAAGTCGACGAAGAAAGGCGGAGGCGGCACGGACGTCCAGACGTCGGTGAAGGGGTCGTAAATCGCACCCTGATTGGTAAGCGTGAAAAATTCCTCATAGCCGCTGAATTCGCCGCCCTCAATGAGAACTTCTCCGTTGGGCAGCACGGCTTGCGAGGGAGCGGCCTCGACATAAGGCATGGTCGCCAGTTGCGTCCAGGTGCCATTCAGATAACTTCCGTTGATGTCGGGGGTCAGCTTGAAGATTTCTCCGTCGGCGGCGTACGGGTTCGCATTCTGGATGATCACGCTGCCGTCGGTGAGCAGGATGGGGTTGGACGCGCCACCAGGGCCGAGATCGTAGTCGTACTGCGGATCGATGATTTCGGGTACGGGCGGCGGATTCACCAGCGTCTGCCAGGTTTGGGCCGCCGCCGTCATTTGCATCACGAGCAGAATAGCCAGGGAGAAAATCAGGAGGGGCCCCCTCGATCGCAAACTCGTTCTGACAATGCTGGTCGTAGCGACAATGGCCGGAAGTTGCGGGCAGGCGGAGCGGTTCCGCATAAGAGTCTCCTTTTCAAATCGAGCCGGATTCTAACTGGGTCTGGGCGCGAGCCGGAATAGCTCGACCTCTTTTTCTCGCCCCACGCGAGGCCAGAAGTATAGACGGGATTCGAGCGACGGTACAGCCTGAAAGGCTTTGCAGCCGCGGGGTGGCAATACTTTGCATACCGTCCCTTTTCAATGAAGCCTGCATTCAAAGTCGCGTTCACGCCTACGCGCCTGATGCAACCGGGTATGCCGAAAAAGTGGGCTTCTCATACTCGCGCGAAAGACCGCACCGATCATTGTTATGTTATTTGACGTACATACAAGCGTATGATGTTGTGATCTCTCCACAACACGCCGCCGCGCCTCGCCGGGTGTCGGTTTCTTGTGAAAGGATGACCTTCGTTCGGCGAAGCGGACCCATGGAACCAGCTCGTTATAAATCGTCGTTTCAACCCCGCCAGGAGTGGCAGCGCCTGTACGAACTGGTTTTGCACGAACCCGAAAACCACGAACTGTTCAACCGCATCGAGGCGGCCCAGACTGCGATCCTGCTCCGGCGCGATGCCGTGATCTATCTGATGGACGAAGAAGGAGAAGAGAAGAAACTTGCCGAGGCGCTTGCTCATCTCCGGTTTCTGAAAAAGAACCGCCTTGGATTCTCCGATCCGGAAGAAGACGACGACTATTAGCGGCTGGCGGCGGCAGTCCGGTTCGGCGCGCCGGGCAGGCGGAGCGATTTGACCATCACGGGACGCCGGAGAACCAACTCCAGGAGATGGCGGGCGCCCGCTACGTCTTCGGCGGAACGGTCGAACGGTGAGTAGCCCGCGAACTGCACCAGCAAAACGCGGTCCTGCAAAGTAACCTGGAGTTTGGGCGCAACGGCTTTTACCTTTCGCCCATTGCGTATCGTTACGGTTTGCGGGTCCCCATTGCGCGCATCCTTGCGGATATCAAGCGCATTGGCAAGGCGTAGCACGCCCGCCAGTTCGAGCGCGGTCCGGCGATCGGGAAGATCGAGGCGCTGCATGGTCTTGCCGCGCTGGCGAGGCAGTGCCCCGCGATGGTAGCGCGCCACCACCGCGGCGAGTTCCAGTTCGCGCGCACTCCAACCCAGAGGCCTCGGCAGATTGCGAATCATGCGAAGAGAGTTTTTCTGATGATCTTCGTGCCCTTTCGCGCGGCCGACATCGTGCATGAAAGCGGCCGCCTGAAGCACGTCACGGGAATCGGGATGGGATGGTTGAACGACTCCGGCTCGCGCCAGCCCATCGTACAGGTGAAGCGCGAGTTGGGTGACGCGCTGAGCGTGCGGAAAATCGGGATCGAGAAATCCCGCCCATACCCGCAGACGGCTCAGCGCCGCGGCGCGCAGTTGCGGTCCCGAGGGCAATTCGTGCCGCCAGACCTGCCAGCGCGAAGCTTTGCCGACCATCATCTCCCGGTAGCGTTCGAGGCGGCGACTGCGTTCCTGGCTAAGTTTCCCGCGCCAGCCGTTGCGGCTGGCAAAGTCGGGAAAGGCATGGATCTGCAGTGCGGTCGCCCACAGCACATCCAAGTCGTGAATCTCGCCCAGCAGATCCTGAAGCTCTTTCAAATCCTTACCCCAGTGCGTATGTTCCTCGGGAAGGAAATTCTCCACGGTATAGCGGAAACGCTTGATGCTGATACGCAACTCGTGCAGCGCGACCTGAGAGCGGGAGCGCAGGGCGCGTTTGTGCAGTTCATAAGCGTCTGTCCATTTCTCGAGCGCCAGGTGAAGATACACGACGCTGCCTGGGCGCACGCGCGATGCTCGGCCCGGAAGCGTGCGGCTCCACTGCCGCCAGCGCTTACGGTCAAACTGGTCGAGATCTTTCCAGGCCAGCTCTTTGCATTCGGATTCGCGAGCGCGGACGTGTTCGAGCAGTTTGACGAGCACCGGGTCCGCGGGATCGCCCAATTTTTCGATCCACTCCTGCATGACTTGCATATCGCGCAGTTCGCCCAGCGCGCGGAAGAGCTTCCTCCCTGCTTTCTTCATGTCTTTCCACGAAGAATCGGGGTCGAGGACCATGAATCCGTCGGCCAGGGACCGGCAGCGGCGCAGGGCAACACGCAGATCGTGGACCGGATCAGCCTCGAAGCCGGCGGCTGCGCGATCGCACTCGTCCAGGACGCGTTCCATCCAGGCGCGCAGGCCGAGCTTTGGCTTGGCTTTGGCCGGCTTTGGAGTGAGCGTTGAAACTGGACTGGCTGCCGCCACGGTTTTTCTCCCAGACGGAAACCATTGTCGCCTCTTTTCGCGGATTCTTCTACCCGCGGTGTGGAGTGGGTCCGGACACAACGAGGGTGAATGGAATAAAGTGGTTTGCATACGTTCTGGCATGCGGAGCCTATCAGGAGCAATGCGGAGATTTCGAGTTGCAAACCTCGATTTGAGAGGCTAATCGGGGAGACGCTCGAAAGGATTTGTCAAAGATTGGGCGGGGACCGGGAATTTGTTTGGTTTCCTACCGAATGCGCCCGATAGCCGCCCGCGAGCAAAGCCATTTAAACTTGCGCCATTTCAGATGGTAGAAACTGTTCCGAGAACCTGTTTTCGTCAGGAGAAGACCGTGACGGCATTCCGCAAATCGACTTTCGCAATTTCGGGGTTGCTTGTGCTCATTGGATTACAGTTTGCATCCTTTCCCGTAAGGGCAGCCGCGCAGTCTGTTACCGGTGATTGGGAAGGCACTCTGAATCCTGGGGCGCAGCCCAAGAAGCGAATCGTGGTCCACATCGCGGCAGCGCAGGATGGGACCCTGAGCGGCACGATTGACTATCCCGACGATGAGAGTTCCGGCGTCATGATGACCGCGATCACATACAAGAAGCCGGTCCTGCATTTCGAGAGCACTCCCAGCCTGGTCGTTTTTGACGGGACGATGAGCGACGAAAATTCGCAGATCAGCGGGACGTGGACCCAAGGAGGAAAGAGTCTGGATCTTGCTCTCAAACGCACTCCCTAGCGCTACGGATCCGCCTGAATTGCGGGAGTCGGCAACATTCCGCCTTTATCCTCGCAGCGCCGCCTCCTGACGATGCGCAGCTCGGCGCTTCTACCCTTGGATGAGACAAATCTCTTTGGAAACAAAAAGGCCGGACGGGGTTAACCATCCGGCCGTGTTCTTCAAAAGTGCGAAAGTGCTCGTCGTCACTTCTTGTAATGGTCCCAATTTAGTTGCTTAATACCTTTTCGCGTTCCTCGGCATCCTGACGTTCTTCGCGCGGCGAGGAAGGCAGGGCGAACTCGAGAACCTCATCGACAGTCTTCACGTAGTGAGTTGTCAAGCCCTGCAGTTGCTCAGGGGTAAGGTCTTCCTCCACGTTCGTTTTGTTGTCCGCCGGGAGAATCACGTCGTGTACTCCGGCGCGTTTTGCCGCCAGCACCTTTTCCTTGATGCCGCCCACGGGAAGCACATTGCCGCTGAGTGTGATCTCTCCGGTCATGGCCAGCAGCGGACGTACCTGCTTGCCCGTAAGCAGCGAAACCAGCGCGGTCACGATCGTGACGCCGGCCGAAGGGCCATCTTTCGGAATCGCGCCCGCGGGAACGTGAATGTGGATGTCATGATTCGCGAAGAATTCCTCGTCCACACCCAATTGCGCCGCGTTCGAACGCACCCAGCTCAAGCCGGCCTGCATGGACTCGCGCATCACGTCCTGAATCTGTCCTGTGATGGTAAGTCCGCCCTTGCCCTTCATCTGATTGGCTTCGACGAAAAGCACGTCGCCCCCGGACGGGGTCCAGGCCAGGCCAACCACCACGCCGGGGCGCTTGGTACGCTCGGCGATTTCGCCTTCGCTCCGAATCTTGATGCCGCCCAGAAATTCCACCACGATTTCTGGGGTGACGAGGAGCTTCTCGTTCTTTCCTTCCGCAATCCGGCGCGCCTGCTTGCGGCAGATGGTGCCGAGTGTGCGTTCCAGGTTGCGGACGCCTGCTTCGCGCGTGTAATGGCGGATGACAAAACTCACCGTCTCTTCCGGAAATTCGATCTGCTCCTTGGTGATTCCGTTTTC
>Ga0187847_10003467_pt1 | contig 12014 bp, 16 predicted proteins | sample June2016WEW_4_10_FD_132458 | JGI IMG/M metagenome (GOLD analysis project Ga0187847, IMG submission 132458) | Peatland microbial communities from SPRUCE experiment site at the Marcell Experimental Forest, Minnesota, USA - June2016WEW_4_10 | ecosystem: Environmental > Terrestrial > Soil >...
CCTCGGCGCTCGCCACAAAAAGAGGGACGCCTTGTAAGTTGAACTGAGCGCGACGACGGAATTCCTCTTCACTGAAGGCGCGGGACTTGCGGATGATGAAGTCGATCTTCCAGCCCGTTACCAAGTCAACCACGTTGAATATGGTCTGCCGTTTGTGCGCTTCCAGGGCCACGTCCAAGTCCACGTAGTATTCATCCCTTGCCAGAAGCTGGACGAACGTTCGCAACTGATCCGGGGTTGCTGCAACTACAACGTCAATGTCCTGGGTCGTCCGTGGAGCACCGTAGTAGGCGCTCGCAAACGACCCCGTAAGCATGTAGGGAATGCTGGCTCGGTCAAGCGTCGCTGTGATCCGATGGAAGACGCCCGCAACGCTCATCGCATCGACGCCGGCATGGGCCCCGGCAAGAACGCCCGCCGAAGGAGCTCGCGTTTGGCATCCGTGTCAGACCACTCCGGATGTTCTCGCCGGATTCGCTCCTTTGCCAATTCTTGTACGAAAAGGCTCATTTCCAGCGCCATGAGGAGGCGCTGTTCACCCGACATCGTCCGCTGAACTCGGAGTTGTACGGCTTGCGCCGAAGGGCTCGTATCGGTGACAGGCACGGTCTAAGCGTTAGGATGCACCAAGAGATCTTCCCGCGTCAACGTGGCTAAGCACACGTCCCGACGGGAACCTCGCAGCGACAAGACGGCTTGGCTGGAGGCGCCCGCCTTCATAGACGACCGGCTCCGGAACCTCGCAACAGCGGCTCGCACGCTAAGTTGCCTTCTTTCCACCCTCCCGAACGTCATCTTCGCAGGCTGCGCTCGCAGCGGGTGCTTCCCGCCCTGATCGCCAGTCTCGGGTTTGCGGTTTTCGTCTTCAGAGCCTTCTGGCGCGGCGGCTGCTACTGGAGGTTCTTGCGGCGGGTTCCCGTCGGTTCCCGACGGCGTTCCGCCCGGCTGCGCATCAGCCGAAGAGTTGTCAACAGCCTCTGCAGGTTGGCTAAGCCCGTTTCGCCATGTCCAGAAGCATTCCACAACCGGGCCGCGAATCAGGGCTTCTTGTTCGCATTTCTAGCCACGCCATCCTTCACTGAAGGCCGTGCCATCTTCTTCGCGGGCGACGCTGTTTTCCTGCTTCGGCTCCTTGCCTTCACGCGCTTTGCCTTGGCCGGCGCGGGCACAAAAGGCCCGGTTCTGGCGGCGGCGCTCTGAGCCATATCCAATCCAAACAGTTCGGAAAGGTCCTTGCCGCCGAGGACCTTGGCTGCAGCCGGTCCCTTTTTGGCCAGCGGAAGCGCGGCGTCGGCGTGGACGATCAGCTCTTTTTCGTCGACCCCATGGAGCCTGAAAAGGAGTTCAGGTTGTTTGTCTAAACGGGCGCCGATGCCGTAAAGGACCGCCGCGACATGCTTGCACATCTCGGCCCAGTCCGGGCAACTGCACGAGAGCTTAATCTCCTTTGGCGAAGGGAACAGGCCGGCATTCTGCTGGCAGATGCGTTCCATGACGCCCGTGGACAGGCGTCCTTGCAGAAGCTCGATCAACGAATCAATCGCGCCGGCACAGTCTTTGCAAATGGACCGCCAGCGCGCCTTCGTGACCGGGGCGACTTTCACTGCTACTTCATAAATCTCCGAACCGCTGACCAGCGCTTTGATCTCACCGGAAGAAATCTGAAGATCGATCACGGAACCATTACGCACGTAGGTTCGCCCGCGCGGCAAGCGGTTGGCAAAGTCGCTGTAGCGTTCGAGGTTATCGCACCACGCCTTGCCCCAAAAGGTACTGACGATCGTCCGCCCTTGAATCATCACCGGCGAAACGGAGTGCCCTTTCTTCCTGCGCACGTCCATTTTGCGCAAGGCTTCCAGCCGGCGCTCCGCCACCGACACATAAGGTCTCCATCCCCAGCCGTCGTACATGGATCAAGCCTCCTTAAGCGCCGTATTGAGATCCAGCGCCACCAACTTTAGCAGTTCTTGGTCTTGCAATTCAGTCAGGAGCAGGTCAGCCCCGCCCTCGATCAAGTCCTTCGAAAGCTGCCGCTTTGATTCGATCATTTGGTCGATCTTTTCCTCGACCGTTCCCCGGCAGACGAACTTGTGTACCAGCACGTTCTTGTTTTGTCCAATGCGGAAAGCGCGATCCGTGGCTTGGTTCTCAACCGCGGGGTTCCACCAGCGGTCGAAGTGAACCACATGGGATGCGGCAGTGAGGTTGAGGCCGGCGCCGCCCGCTTTGAGAGAAAGCACGAAGAAAGGTACAGCCTCTTCTTCTTGAAACCGGCGTACCAGATCCTTGCGCTTCTTCACTTCGGTTTCCCCGTGAAGCACCAGCCCGGCGCGCCCGAAAATCGATCCTAGAAACGCCGCGAGCGGAGCCGTCATCTCCCGAAACTGAGTGAAGACGAGAACCTTCTCTTGTTTGGCGGCAATGACTTCGGCGATATCGCGCAAGCGCGCCCACTTGCCGCTGTCCTCTTCGCTCCAAGCGCCGTCGCCCAGCCACTGCGACGGGTGGTTGCAGATCTGCTTGAACCGCATCAGGAATGAAAGTACTAAACCTTTACGACGGATGCCATCGGCGCCATCGAGCGCCTCTGTTAGTTCTTCCACTGCCTGTTTGTAGAGGGCAGCCTGCTTGCGGCTGAGTTGGCAGAACGCCTTAACCTCGGTCTTGTCCGGCAAGTCTGCGATCACCGTCTTGTCGGTTTTCAGTCGCCGCAAAATGTAGGGGCGCACCAGTTCACGCAGTGGAGCGTACGGATTGTGGGGCCGATCCTCCAGGCGCTTCACGAAGTTTGAAAACTCCTTCGACGATCCGAGCAGCCCGGGATTGATGAAATCAAAGATGGACCAGAGGTCGCCAATCCGATTTTCGACGGGCGTGCCGGTGAGCGCAAACTTCGCCTGCGCCTTCAGCATCTTGGCGATCCGGGTTTGCTTGGCATCCGGATTCTTGATGGCTTGGGCTTCATCGATCACAACCAAGCGCCAAGAGGCTTCTGCGAGCCATGGAATTCGCAGCAACGAGCCGTAACTCGTAATCACCAGATCGACATCCTGCAGACGCTCGGGCGCGAGCGTCATGAGATCGGCTGCGGGCAGCGCCGAAGGATGAGCGATGAGCGAACTCAAACTCGGCGCAAACCGCTCCAGTTCCGACGCCCAATTGGCGAGAAGCGAAGCGGGTGCAACCAGAAGACTTGGTTTCCGTTCGCCGCGGTTTTGCTTTCGCAACACCAGCAACAACGAGAGTATTTGAATGGTCTTGCCCAATCCCATATCGTCGGCGAGGCAGGCTCCGAGGCCGAGCTTTGCGAGGAGATAAAGCCAGCGCACGCCCACCTGCTGGTAGGGCCGCAGAGTACCGTTCAGAGCCGAGCCGGGATCGATGCGACCCAATCCCTCCGGACTGCGCAGTCCCCTCAGAGTCTCCGCGAGCCACGGACCCGCGACGACCTGCGCCCAGTCCGCTTCGCTGGCAGCAGATTCGCCGCCCACAGCCACATCGGCCCCAGCGAGCATGCGCATGGCTTCCCGAAGACTGAGACCACTTTCGGCAGCGGTCCGCTCGACCTGGCCGAAATATTCCATCATTCGGCTTAACCGCTCCCGATCAACTTCCACCCAACGCCCTCGAACCAGCGCGAGCCCATCCGACTTAGCCAACAACTCCCGGACCTCGGCAGCGGTCAATGTTTCCCCGTCGAGCGTGACTTCCATGCGGAAATCGAGCAGTGCATCCTGGCCCACTCCCGACAACACCTTACCGCCAACTTTGGCCGTCACCTGCGGGCGCAGAGGCCGGTTGGCTTGCCAGGTCGCTGGCATCCGCACCACTACGCCCGCACTCTCCAGTTGCGGGACATCTCTCAAAAGCTGCATGGCCTCGTGCGGCCTCCACCGCAATGGGTGGAAGATCTCGCCCGCATCGACCATGGCTTTCAGCCACGAGCAGCTTTCCGAGGCTTGCTGAACGGGGAGAAGCAGCGACAGCAGGCGATCCTTGTTGGCCGCGCCCGCATACTCGCGGAGAGCCTGCCCTAGCGGAAGATGTTGGGCCTTGGCGTGTGCCGACAGTCGAGTGGTATAAGTTGCGAGAAAGGCGAATGGGGCCGCCTCGTCCTTGCGGTTCTCGGCGAGGTTGAAGTGCACGCGGCCGACAAGGTTCCACGCCGCGTTGCGGCGCTTCAAGAAATCCTGAACGCCGCACTTCGATTCAGATAATTCCAGCCCGAAAGCGCTGTCCAGTTCTTGCCAGAGACACTGAAGGACAGTTGTCGTCAGGTACTCCGCTCCAGTCATCGGGGGCGCCGCGAGAGCCAGCCAAGCCAGTTCCGCATCGGGCGGAGATGGAATATGCCTCTTTATGGACCGGGCTCCACCTTCCGGCAGAGTGCAGATGGCCGTCACGTAGCGCGCGCCGAATTCTCGCCAATAGGAGAAGACGGGAGGAAGCGCGACTCCGACTTCACTGGCTCCGAGTTGGAGCAGACCATGGCCCGATCCACGCACGAAGGCATCCTGTAGACGTTGAGCAGGCTCGGGCTCAAGAGCCGATGCGTCGCGATCCTCGATCAAGGTGAGGTGGCCGTGTGGAGTTAGGACGGGGATTAGGAAGACCGAACCCATGCAGAGAACCTACCAGCCCACACAGGCAAGCCGCAACGGTTTGATAAACCGGCACGCTGAATCCCTCTCGATGGCTTCTTCACACCTGGGACAATGTGATAACAGTGGACTTCGGAAATGAACCGAACTCCATCTGGCCCGCCTAATGGGAACCTCACAGTGACCATCGTTCGATAGGTGGCCCACACATTACAGCTCCAAGCCATTTCGCCGATCCTCAGGACAGTTTTTCCCGGAATTTCCAGCATAGCGGGAATGGGTCGAGGAGATTGCCCCAGTCTTCGGAGATCGATCCCGGCACTGCGGAAGTTTTCGCCCAGTCTCCGTATTGTTAGGGCTTTGCCCATGGTCGGATTAGTTTCGTCTTTTGTTCGCTACCTGTCAAGCTCCTTTTTTCTTTGTCCGGTCGCATTGCACTCAAGACGGTAAATAATGTCATCCTTTAATGGAACCCATATGTCACCCATGTTGGCATTGAGGAGGACCCATGCGGCCTCGGCACGCCCTGACAACTTATCGCTTTGGGGTGAGCGCATTTTTGCGCGCGCTGCGCGGTGCTTAGCGAGCAGATATTCTATAGAACATGACTTTCCCGAAGGATCGAGCTGCTGCAGCAAGTCAAAGTCCCGAACGTTGCGGGACAACATCGCACATCTGTGGACACGGCGTTGCTTGAGACCCGAGGTGGGTACGGGGAAGCCGGGTTACGCCTCACCCGATGTTTGGGCATCCTCAAGCCACAGGTTCACGAACCATTCCAGGGGTCAACGATATCAAGACCACAATCCTCGAAGTCTGCAACATTGCGAGTCGCGAGCTTGGCTCCTCGCACTTGGGAAATGGCCGCGATCTGCGCATCCGCGTGGCTGATAGGTCTGCCGAGCGCACGGCGGTGAGCGGCAATCTCAGAAAAAACTCGCGCTGCGTCGCTCTCGAACCCGAAGATGCGGCCCGCCAAATCGTCGGTAAACATAGCTTCCGCCGCTGCCAGCAGCCCCCCTCGGCGCTTGCCCTTGGTGAGCAACTCAATACCGCAAAAGATTTCTGCCTCGGTGATTGACGTCGTAAAGAGTTCTGTTGCTGGTTGCTTCGCAACCCATGTCACAACCCGAGCAGATGGCTTGGGCCTCATGAGCTCTGAGAGCACGTCAGTATCGAGGATGATCATTCGCCAAATCCTGGGACCCGGCGGATAGCATCACGTCGCGGCAACTCAAATTCGAGCCCGCCAAACGCTGCAAATCGTCGTTGAATGGTCTCAGCCAGGTTCCCCTTTACCGGTGAGGAAGCGGTTAGAGCTGAGCGCAAAATCTCCCTGGCCTCCTCCTCCATCGAACGTCCATGATGGGCAGCACGGACCCTCAACCGGGTCTTAGTTTTCTCGTCAAGTTGTCGAATCGTTAGTGTCGCCATGCTGTCAATGCTATCACTGCTAGCTACGGATGCAAAGCGGCCTAACTTCCCAGGCTGCAGTGCGACGACTTGTGGTAAGAGTGCTTCCAGCCCTGACGGACACCGCTGCTGCGCTGGTTAACGGTGCCCGGCAAACGAACAAGGCGCTTACCTGCCATGCCCGCATCCATCGCTGAAAAACTCGGAGTGGCAGCCGGCTAGTCGCACCTAGACGCACATTTCTTTGTGGGAGCGCACGGTATGTCGGAACCGTTTGGAACGAACCGGAGGCTAGCGGTTCCGAAGGGTGGGTCTCCGTGCACAGTAACGGAATCCGCAAATCATCGAGAACTCGGACTTGGTACAAAGGTGCGTCAGAGGTTGGCAAACGAAACGACGGTCAATCGCGCTAAGCAAGCGGCAGCGATGCTTACTGAGCACCTATTTTATAGAACACGACTTTCCCCGAGGGATCGAGTTGCTGCAGCAGGTCAAAGTCCCGAACGTTGCGGGACAACACCGCACATCCATATTTTCGAGCGGTGGCGAATAGCAGCGCGTCGTTCAAGACGCGCCGCCGCTGCTCTCTTCCGTATCCCTGGGTTCGTGCCAGGGTGCCGGACAGCATTCCGGCTTCCCGCCAGATCTCGGGATCGGGCGTAATCGTCCGGTAGCTGGGCCGCCGGTCGATGACCGCGGCAACTTGGTCGATGATCTTGGACGTTTGAGAGTGAGCGGGATCGAGCAGTCCGCAGGTCGCCGCCAGTTCGGCTTCCGTGACTGGCGAATGCCAAGCCTCGGTCGCCCGGAGCATTGCTTCGCCCTGTTGCGGAAAACGGCCTTGCAGAATATCAATGTAGACCGTTGTATCGTAGAGCAGCTTGGCGGGTCGATGGCTGGTCGTTCCAATGAACTCAAGCTCCGATTCGGCCCGCGGTCTAAGCTGTGCTCGATGTTTGTCGGGTTTGAGTCGCCTAAGAGTACCTTGAAATTCAGAACTCAAGGTCAGCCTCGCCACCAACCGTGCCGCGCCGGGAAAGCAGCCAGTCCGCATAGTCGTCGGCAACCGCAATGTTGGCCAGCGCCACCTCGATCAGGTCCGTGTCCGAGTCAATCCCGGTGCGCTTTTTTGCCCTTGTTACAAGGGCTTCCGGCATTCTTCCCCGGACTACCTGGGTGCGTTCGCCACGTAGTAGTCCTTCCTTCTCGGCGATAACCATCACGTCGCGCAACTTGCTGGAGCGCACGAGACTTCCCTCCCCCATGCCCGAACGTTTCCTTCTTCGTGAGGAACTGGATTGGGCGCTATGCTTCACCACTCACCTCCCGGAGACGGACTGCACCGCCATTTTTGTGTAGCACAATACTAATACTATTGTAGCACATTGTTGAGCCCGATGTATGCGACAAGCTGAGATCGAACCCACCGAATAATTCCCTCCCTGCCGGAACGAATCCCTGGGTTCCCGATTCCTTTGAATTTCGCGAACGGGCTCTTAGTCCTGACGGGTCGCACTCGTACGCCATTTTCATCACTCTCAAATAACAACCTGTCGCCAGGGCGAACACCCAGCACACGGCGAACCTCGCGCGGTACCGTAATCTGCCCCTTGCTCGTGATTCTCGCCTGTTTCTCCAATACCTCACCTCCGCGATTCCTTACTTTACACACGCTCTCCTTACTTTAAGAATGATGGTGCGGGCGAGGCGATGGGCATCAGCGCCGCAGGAAATAGATTCTATTAGTCCAGTCCCAATTCCCAGTTTCCCTTGCCAGTCTGGTCAAGGCCCAGACCAAACCACCGATATCCGCGGGCGAAATTGTTTTCTCGTCCACAAAAACCACCCCGCCGTGCGTTCGCCCTTCTTCCGCCCAGGTTTTGAGCAGGGGAGGAATCGTCCTCCGGTCATAAGTAACCAGCGTTAATCCCTGGGCGGCGGCTTCTCGCAAACAAGGGGAGTCCGCTTGTCCCAGGAAATGCCCATTTTCCCATTCCACCATATAGCGAACTTCTAGCTCGCCATGGCGGCGACGCAGACCATGCGCTACGTCCGGTGAGATATGCTCATCGAGAAGAAGCTTGAGCATTTCGGTTTTTCGCCGCCTTCTTGGGAACGAATTCGCTGGCCTGCGGCAACATGCGCTTCAGCGTGTCAAAATCCGTCGTCTCATTCTCAGCCATGGCCGCATTTATTTCTTCGGGAAAAGCAACGGCATAGTTGACCGCGGCCTGGACTTTCCCCTCTGGCCACTTGAGATGTTCCGCTACGGCCGACACATCGTTCTTGTAGCTGCGGACGAGCAGCATGACCTCCCATACGGCGAGCGTGCTCCCTTGAAGGCAGGCTTGCCGGCCCGCAGCCGAATCGCGAAAGTCAATGAATCCAAATTCCGACCGGCGCAAGCCTTCCTCCACCAGGCGCGCACTGGCGTCGCTGGGGGTCCACCCATGGCGATTCGCCATGCGCTTAAGACGCTTTCCGCTCTCCGCCGGCAGGCGCATGCTGATGACCATCGAATGGGTTGATCTCATAGCAATCTCCGAGATGTAACTATTGTAAGCATCGTAACAGATCCGTCGCCGCATATCACGACTAACGCAATGCAAACGAGGAAGCAGCGTGAGAGGCGTTGGTCCAAAAACGGCACCCTTGCGACTGGATTCGATCTCCTACGAGGCTCTGCGCCGGCAGGTGCTGCGCCGCGATAGTTGGCGCTGCCAGCTTTGCGGTTCAATGTCCAATCTCGAAGTTCATCACAAGCAATTCCGCAGTCACTCCGGAGACGATTCCGAGTTGAACATGATCACGCTCTGCACCGCCTGCCACAGTCAGACGCACCGGAGCGATTTAGCTTAAGCCTTGGTGGGCCGAAAAGGCTTCCAGGTGAAGTCGGGATAGCCGGCTGGAGGAAGTTGTTCCACTTGCGTCAAGTTCGCGGTTGGCTACTGCCAGCGCAATGGGCTACAGGCACGGTGATAAGATAGGCTGCAACAGCTGACGAACTGCAAACACAAAGTGCCGTAGACTACATTTCTGATCCGCTGACTAACGTAGTCTGTTTTGAGCAGCCAGTGTGAATAATCTCGAAAAGGTAGAGCAGGAGTCACAATGTTCACCCCCAGACTGGAGATCCTCCCGCCTGCGCAACGCAGACTTTGGGACGAACTGAGGCATACTCCCAAACAGTTCGTACTTTACGGGGGGACTGCTCTGGCCCTAAGGCTGGCGCACCGAAGCTCCGAAGATTTTGACTTCTTTTCGAATGATTCGTTCGCCCCAGACTTGTTGTGCAAGGTGATTCCATACCTGCGGGACGCCGAAATGAGCCAGTTTGAGGCCAACACGCTGACCGCCATCGTGGATCGAACCGGGCCCGTGAAGGTCTCCTTCTTCGGAGGCCTCGCGTTGAATCGGATACACGATCCGGACGTAGCTGCAAACAACGGAATACAAGTCGCGTCGCTTCTCGATGTCGCTGCGACCAAACTGGCGACGATTCAACAACGCGCACAAGCCAGGGATTATGAGGATATTGCAGCGATCATTGCCGCAGGGATTCGTTTGTCTGAGGCTCTGGCGGCTGCCTCGACTGCCTATGGCAAACAGTTTAATGGCGCCTTAAGTCTAAAAGCACTGACGTACTTCGCGGATGGGGACTTGCCGCAGCTCAATTCTGGCATTCAGGAGAAACTTCGTACTCTGGCTGGTGAGGTTAACTTGAAGGAGATTCCGATTCTCAAAGCGAGGACCGGCGTGACTGGGGAGGGCGTCCGAACATGAGTCCCTGGGATCTGCAGATGGTGGCTAAGCGGGTTGTGTGGTTCAAGAAGCCCGAAGATGCACTCCGAGACACCAAACTGTTTCTCGCGCATGTGATGACCTACGGAACGCTCAACGACATAACGGCGACGCTGCACTACTTCTCGGAATCCGATTTCGAAGCGGTCCTCGATGACCCACCTCCTGGAATCTTTGACCGTCGCTCATGGATATACTGGAACGTGCGATATCGTCGCGAGCCCGTGCCCGCGTTACCCAAGCGGAATTTGGCTTTGGTCGAATCTGGCGGCGCTCCAAGCAACGGCCAGGCGGCGGGATGAGCTGAAATGACAGCAACGGTACGTGTTGTCTACGGCTAACAAATGAAGACCGTCGGCCGTCCCTTTTCAGCTGGTTTGGGCCTTAGGGGTTGGAGCTTGCCAAACTGGCCAGGAAGAAGCGGAAAGACTTCAATTGTGCAATCTGGTTGCACCGCCCGCGAGATGACCACGAACCAATTCAAGGTCGAGATCGAAAAGGCCCTGACTGGACAAGAAACGGAACCTTGGGAGATCGTTTATTTCAAGCTGTACGAGAGCCAAATCCCCGTGGTCGACCGCGCGATTGAGACCGCGGCGCTGATGTTGGGAAGCGATCGATCTCGCGGCTACTGTCTGGAAATGATCTGTGCGTATTTCCTGGCCGGGGCCAACCTGGACAACGGAGATCCGGAGATGCTGCGGTTCTCGATGACGAGATTCTTCAAGTTTCTACCCGGAGAGCAGCGGCAGGCATTTCTGGCGCAGGCGACTCAGAAGGCGTCGTGAATCAGATTCGACCAAAGCAGCCGCGCCTGCGGCTGGATCCTGAATCGTACGAGCAGCTTTGTCAAACGGTGTTGCAAAGAGATGGCTGGAGATGCCAAGCATGCGGCACAACGGCGAGCCTTGAGGTTCATCATCAACAACATCGCAGCTAGTCCGGAGATGACTCAGAGTGGAACCTGATTACGCTCTGTGCCGCATGTCACAAGAATGTGCATCGTGGTGCGTAGCGAAGCCACATGGGACTAGCTCACGCCTCCCTGCCTATCAATTGCAGTCTCGTCGGTAATGCGGTTTGTGGCCTGTAGTTGGCGATACCGTGCCGGGGAGAAGAAGGTTAACTGGCCTCAGCTGCTATGAATTCCGCACTGGCTGTCACTTCGGGGACCACGCCCTCCTTCGAGGCGAGAGCGCGATCCAGCGCGTCGGCAAGGACGACCGGGAAGACCGAGGTCAAAAGATTGGTGTCCACAAGTAGAGCGCGGTCCGTATAAAACCGGGAGATTTTCATCGAGCCGCGCCATCGATTGGCGGTCGTCACCAACTCCAGCGTAAGATTCCAAGCCGCCCAGCCATCGCGAAACTTCGGAGCGCCGGGCTTACTCCATTCGAAATGTAAACTCTCTCCCGGTCTCCCGCGCAGACGTTTGTCGCCGATGGTTGGAGGTTCCTCCGCCTCGGCCTGGACCTCTAATTCGAACCCGTCAAAATCGTTGGTCGAAAAAGCGGCCTCCAGGATGCGACATACCTGAACATAATCGCTAGTGCCTTTCAAGTCTTCAGTGGCTCGACGAATCGCAAGATCGTTGATGAAGATCTGGCGCTGCCCGAGGGTCCGCTGCGCTACTCGAGCCAACTCACCAAACTCCAGGTAGCCGAGGTGTTGTACTCCGACCCACATGCCGGTCCCAAGTACGGCGAGCACTAGGCCTAGGGAACTACCCGAAGGCCATAGCAAGAAGAGGCTCAGGAGGGCAAAGATTGCGGAAACTCCGTAAAGCACGATCACAACTTGCCGGTGCGTCAACCCGCGCTGCAGCAACTTGTGATGAATGTGCTCACGATCGGCGGTGAACAAAGGCCTGCCACTTATCAACCGACGCATCACCGAAAGCGTGGTCTCCAGTATCGGCAAGCCGAAGGAAACCAGTGGAATCGCGACCGCAATGACCGTGGGCGCCTTCTCAGAACCCACCAATGCCAAGGCACTGAGCATAAATCCGATGAACAAGCTGCCGCAGTCACCGAGAAAGATCGTCGCCGGATTGAAATTGAAACGCAGAAAACCCAGGATTGCTCCGGCCAGGGCAAGGGTCAGGAGCGACACGAGCGACGAACCATTGAAGATTGCCACCACGAAAACGACCAACGTCGAAAACAGCGCAGAACCGGCGGCGAGACCGTCCAAGCCATC
>Ga0187847_10003468_pt1 | contig 12011 bp, 9 predicted proteins | sample June2016WEW_4_10_FD_132458 | JGI IMG/M metagenome (GOLD analysis project Ga0187847, IMG submission 132458) | Peatland microbial communities from SPRUCE experiment site at the Marcell Experimental Forest, Minnesota, USA - June2016WEW_4_10 | ecosystem: Environmental > Terrestrial > Soil > Wetlands...
AGGCTGCATTCATTGGCCGCGTCTTTCACCGGAATGCGCACCGGAATCGGCTTCAGGCACTGAAAGCGGGTGGAAGGCTCGAAGTGCGAGCACTGCTTGCAGCAGTGCAGCGCGACATTGCACTTCGGGCAGGTGCCGTTGAAATCCGTGCCCTCCGGCAATGCCGTCGAGCAGTTGTAGCAGCGGGAGGCCGCCACGTGTTGAACCAGACGCGGCAAGCGGGGGCCGGTCACATCGATGGGCGGACGCGGTCCTTGCGGCTTGGGACGATCGTCCCGGGGAGCTTTGCCGTCACGGTCCGTGTCCATGTACCCGTGTTGTCTGTATTTGCGATCGCTGTCCATGGAGGAGTACTCCGTTTGTGCGGGAGAAGAGACTTTCGATTGTGTAATTAACTATACCGGGCGTTGACGAAAACCAACACGCTCCACGTCTGCCGCAGGCCGGTCCATGGGCCAGGGGGGCGACGTGGGATCACTAAGAGGGGCTGGGGCGGGATCTCCGACTACATGCCGAACGGGCTCGGCCTCCCGCCAGTGCCTAAACTCATACATACCACGGAACGGGGTACAAATGCATCCCCCTTTTATGACGAGACCAATGGTGATGAGAGTAATAGTATCGTTTTCAGGCTTACCACCGCTACCCGCCGGAACTCCATTTCAACAGGTTGGTGCACGGACGCGTCAGCGGATCGTCGAAATGGTTGGGGCTGACCCTCAGGGCGTAGCCAAGCCGTCCCGTGCGGTCCGGCAGAATCTCCTTCCCGAACACGGTCGCTGTACCATGCTGCTCGAACACCGGCAGCACCATCACTTCGGTCTCTTCCAGATGTCCGTTGCTGCCCACGCGGCCCATCACCAGTTCCACTCGGACATCCTCCGGCTTCAGGCCGGCCAGGTCGATCGAGGCGCGCACCGGCACAGGCTTGCCGCTGATCCAGGAACCGGTCGGACCGTCACCTGACTCGAGGAACCGCACTCGCTCCCAAACCTCGCGCACCCGCGCATTCCAACGCGCCTTGTCGTGCGTCAGGCTGAACTGTCCCGCCACGGCGTGCAAATGCTGCTCATGCGCCGGTTGGTACAGCTGATCCATGTATTCTTTCACCATGCGCCGGCAGTCGAACTGCGGGGTAATGTACATCAACGACTGTTTCATGCGCCGCACCCATTCGCGCGGCGCCTGCTCGCGCCGTTCGAAGAACATGGGCACGATCTCATTTTCGAGGAGGTAATAGATCGCGCTGGCGTGCAGCGCATCCTGGTCTTCGGAGTACGGTTCGCGCTCGCCGATCGCCCAGCCGCCCGAATGCTCGTAAGCTTCGTCGAACCAGCCGTCCAGGATGCTGAGGTTGAGCACGCCATTGATCGCGGCCTTCATGCCGCTGGTGCCGCATGCTTCTTCGCCGCGGCGCGGATTGTTCACCCATAGATCCACGCCCTGCACCAACTCGCGCGCCACCTTCATGTCATAGTCTTCCACGAAGACCACGTGCTTCCAGAGCTCCGGATCGCGCGAAAGCTGGACAATCTCGCGAATGAAGGTTTTGCCTGGCTGATCCTTGGGGTGCGCCTTGCCGGCGATGACAATCTGCACCGGCATCTCTTTGTGGAGCAGGATTCGCTTCAGCCGCTCGACATCGCGAAACAGCAGCGTAGCGCGCTTGTAGGTGGCGAAACGGCGCGCAAAACCGATGGTGAAGGCGTTGGGGTCCAGCACTTCGCTCGAATGCCGCACCTCCGCAACCGCCGCCTGGCGCCGCACCGCCGAAGAGCTCTGCCGCTCCCGTACAAACGCCACCAGCCGCCGCTTCCGCCGCCGGTGCGCTTCCAGCAGTTCCTCGTCGGGAATGTCTTTCACCTGCTCCCAGATCGAGACGTCGTTAAACCGCTCCCGCCATTCCGGCAGCAGGTACTGGTCGTATAGCCCCGCCAGATCGCCGTTCAGCCAGCTCGGCGCATGAACGCCGTTGGTGACCGACGTGATCGGGACTTCCCAAACCGGCAATTGCGGCCACAAGTCGTGGAACATCTCCTGCGAGACTTGCCGGTGCAGCCGGCTCACCGCGTTGCGGTAGGCCGAGGTCTTCAACGCAAACACGGCCATCGAGAAACGCTCGTCGCGGTCGAACGGGTTCCGCCTGCCGAGTCCCATCAACTGGTTGAAGTCCACGCCGATCTCGCCGCAGTAGGCAGAAAAATAGTGGTACATCATGCCCGGATCGAACAAGTCGATGCCCGCCGGCACCGGCGTGTGGGTGGTGAAAACGTTGCTGGTGCGTGCGGCCTCCAGCGCCTCCTCAAAGCTGAGCTTGTCCTCGCCCATGTATCGCCGCACCTGCTCCAGCACCAGGAACGCGGAATGCCCCTCGTTCATGTGGAACACGGTGGGCTTCAGGCCGGCAGCCTGCAGCGCCCGCATGCCTCCGATGCCCAGCACGATCTCCTGGCGGATGCGCGTGTCGATGTCGCCACCGTAAAGCGAATCGGTAATGTCGCGGTCCTGCGGCAGCACGTTTTCCGGAATATTCGTGTCCAGCAGGTAGAGCGCGATCCGCCCCACGTCCAGTCTCCACACCTGGATGTACACGTCGCCGGTGGGCAGCTGCACCGTGACCTTCAGGTCGTTGCCCTCCGCGTTCTTCAGCGGAACCAGCGGCAGCGTGTAGAAATCGTTGGTCGGGTAGCGTTCCTGCTGCCAGCCATCCGGATTCAACGCCTGCCGGAAATACCCCTGCTGGTAGAGCAGCCCGATGCCGACCAGCGGATAATCCTGATCACTCGAAGACTTCAGGTGATCGCCCGAAAGAATTCCCAGGCCGCCCGAATACACCGGAAGGCACTCGGTGAGCCCGTACTCCGCGGAGAAATAAGCGATCAGCTTGCCGTCGGCCGGCGGCGGCGCCTTCCTGATGTTCGAATCGAAAGTATCGCAAGCCAACTTGTAGAGCGCCAGGTATCTCGCATCGGAAGCGGCCTTGTCCAGTGTGGCTTGCGATACACGGCCCAGCATCAGTACCGGGTTGTATCCACATTCCCGCCACAGTGCCGGATCCAGGCGCCGGAAGATGGCGCGCTGCATCGGCTCCCAGCTCCACAAGATGTTGTAGGCCAGCTCCGTCATCCGCGAGAGCGAGGGGGGCAAAGCCGGCCGAACCAGAATCTCCCGAATCGGTTGGATGTGAAATGGCATACGCCAGGACCACCTCTACGATAACAAATCGATAAAAATGCTACGGCACTGCACGCCGGCCACGGCGCGTGCGTCACAATAGTAGAAGGTTATGCGTTTAGTGCCAATCATCTGGCTGATCGCGGCTGCTACCGCCTCGGCGGGAGAGTACGCCGTCTTTGCCAGTGGATCGCGACTGCACGTGGAGGGCCACGAACTCCTGGGCGCTGTCGTCCGGCTCCACTCCGACGGCGGCTACACGGAACTGGCGGCCTCAGCCATCGTCGGCTTCGAACCGGACGGCCAAAGCGCGCCCGTAACCGCGCTGCCGGGCGAGGCTCAAAAGCTGGAATCCATCAGCCTGCTTGCCCCCCAGCAGCTGGCTGATGCCGCCGCCGACAAGTATGGGCTGCCGCGCCAGTTGGTTCGCAGCGTGATGGCGGCCGAATCCGGGCTCGACCCGCGGGCATTGTCTCCCAAAGGCGCCGTCGGCCTGATGCAGCTCATGCCGGCCACGGCCCAGGATTTGGGAGTCGATCCCAATGATCCGGCTCAGAACACCGATGGGGGCGCGCGCTACCTGCGCGACCTGCTGCTCAAGTACGACGGACAGCTCTGGCACGCGCTGGCAGCCTACAACGCTGGCCCCCAGGCGCTGGAGAAATACCATAACCAGATTCCTCCCTACCGGGAGACCATCCTCTATATCGACCGCATCGATCGGGCCATGAAGCGGGCGGCCGGAGCCTCGCAATAGCTGCGCCAGCCGTCAGGGAGCATACATCGTGGCCGCGATCGTGCGGCCGCTGAATGTACCGCTCAGTGCAGCCATGGAGAGCGGCGTCCAATCCTGATAGGTCACCGTCAGCGGTCCACTGCTCGATCCCGGACCGGTGACGACCAGGTCTGCCTGAATGGCCCCGGTCCCAGTCACATTCCATGAAATGGTTCCCGACACGGCGACGTCCTGGGTCCACTGCATGGAACTGAGATCGAATTCGATCGTGCTGCCTTGGTACCGGTAGCTGAATGTGCCGCCGCGCAATCCGACGCCGGATCTGCTGTAGTTCACCCAGTAACGCGCCAGGGCATCGCCGGCGGTGTAGGCGGCCGCAGCCGCCACCTGCAAATCCACCGTGGTCCCCTGGTTACCGTCAAGCGCTGCCGCTGGTGCAAGCTCGCTGGATGCCAGCGCGAACTGCGGCACCAGCCGCACTTCGGGAATGGCGGATGCGCACGACGTATTTCCCGGGTTGAGCGTCTGAACGAAATTGCGCACGATGTTCGACGAGCAGTGATACGGGTCGGCGAGCGCCGTCACGTGAAAGCTGTTTTCAAGGACAATATGCTGGGCGGCGGGGAAGAGTGCAGCGGCCTTGGCACCCTGAGTGGCCGGCGTCAAAGAGTCCAGGTCGCCGGAGAGGACGATGGCCGGCATTCCCGGAAAGACCGTGCCCGGGGGGACCGGCTGTCCCGGCGGATAGGCGGCACTGGGCACCGGCCACCGCAGGCAGAGGTTAACCACGCTGTAATCGAGCGGCATCTGCAGGAATTCATCGATGGTGAACGGTGCAAACACGTTCGGATCCTGCGCCTGCTCCTGTGCGATGGCGTTCTGCCCCTGAAGGGCGCGCACGCCGAGCGGCGCGGTCATTGAATAAGTCTGCGGGTAGTCCGTGCAGCTCACCGCGACAAACAGGCCGGAGCTCGATTCGGAAGGCCGGACGAATCCACTGGCGCCGTAAGCAGCCTCCTCGTTTTCCGCGATCAGACGCAGGAAGGGAGCCTGGTCGTTTTGGTTCAGCCAGGCGCGTGCCGCGGCGTCGAGTTCCCGGTAGACCACCGGGCCGGAGGCGTTGGAGAACATCACATACGCCAGGCCCTGCGCGTTGGCCGTGACGGTTACCGGAACGCCGTCGCCGTTCGGCGCGGTGCCTGTGACTGGATCGGCGCGGACGGAATCGAGCAGGCTGTCGATGCGGCTCATCGAAACGCCGGGCTGATACGAACACGAGGGCGAGCGCTCGCAGGCAAGATTGAAAGCGTTGCTGGCAGCCGGCGGGGCCTCCGGATACCACGGGCTCTCGCCCACCACCGGCCAAGCCGAATCGAGCACCAGCGACCGGAGCATGTCAGGGTGCCTGCCGGCGAAGGCCTGGCCGAAGTATGTGCCATAGGAATCGCCGTACAGGTCCACTGGAGGAAGTTCGAGCGCGTCGATCAGCGCGGCCAGATCGTCCGCCGCCAACCCGGTTCCGTAAAGGTCGGAGATATCGCCCAACTCGCCCCCGCATGCCTGGATGGCACTCTGGGTATATTCGACCTGGCTTTGCAGCGGCGTGCACCAGATCGGGCCTGACGTCCCGGTGCCCCGGTTGTCCATCAGTAGCAGGCTGCGCTGTGCCAGCAGCGGCTCGAACAGTCCCAGGTATTCTCCGGCAGAGCCCGTGGTGGAATACCCCGGCCCTCCCTGGGTGGCGACCAGGGCGCCCAGCGGCGGCAGCGACGGGCTCGTCTGCGGGTGAAACTGAAAGCCGATATCAATCGTGCCGGGAACCTGCCCGGTGGGATCGAGCGGCCGCGGCAGCACGCCACAGTAAGCCAGGCCGCAGCGGGTCAGCTGCAGCGTGCCCACCGTGATCGCGGCGGGTCCGGCCGCAGCCGCGGCGGACACGGGCAGCGCTTTGCGGTGCACCGGGGTGGCGCCAAACGCCACCACAGTTGCCAGCAGAGCGTGGACGGCCGCATTTCTCCAGGACATCGGAACGAGCTTATCAAATGAGCCGCCGCCGTGGTCCTTCCCCGTGGTAACGCCGGCGGTCTCTTGCCGCCGGTGCCTTCGTTGCCTTGGCCGCTCTCCTCGGAATCAGGCCGCGGCCATCGAAGAGGCCGTTTCCGCGCCCACTACGGCAGCCAGTGCGTGCATAATCGCCGCGATGCGGATGGCGGCCAGCACTGTTTCCTCGCTGAGCCCTTTTTCGCGCACCGCGTGCTCGTGCGAGTCGACACAGACCTGACAGCCGTTGACGGCCGACACTGCCAGGCACCACAACTCGAAGTCCGCCGGATCAGCCCCGTGGGTGCGGATGCTCTGCATGCGCAGACGTGCGGGCATAGCGCCATATTTCTCGTTGCTTGCGAAGTGGCGGAAGCGATAGAAGATGTTGTTCATCCCCATCACCGCCGCCGCCGTCCGGGCCCCATCCAGCGCTTGCGGGCTCAACCTGGCGCTCGCCTCGGAAAGTACTGCGCCGTACAGCTGCGGATTGCGGGCTGCCAGCGCGCAGGCCACGGCTGTCCCCCAGGCCTGCTGGGCAGTCAGCTCACTCTGCTCTATGACGCTGCCCAGATTCAGCTTCAAATCCCTGGCGTACTCCGGAATGGAGTTCTGTAGTTCCTGAAAGGTCATGCCCGGCTCCGTGGCGCGTTATACGCTGAACTGCAGCACCTCTTCGCCCTTATGCCAGTTGCATGGACAAAGCTCGTCGGTTTGCAACGCGTCCAGCACCCGCAGCACTTCTTGCGGATTGCGGCCCACCGAAAGATCGTTCACCGCTACGTAGCGGATGATATTGTGTGGGTCCACCACGAACGTCGCCCGCTGCGCCACTCCCTCCTGCGGGTCCAGGATTCCCAGCGCCGTGGCCAGCTCGCGCTTGATGTCGGCCAGCATCGGGAATGGCAGCGTCTTCAGGTCCGGGTGGTTCTGCCGCCAGGCGAGATGCACGAATTCGGAATCCGTGCTGCCGCCCAGCACCAGCGCGTCGCGATCTGCGAAATCCGGGTTCAGTTTGGCGAACGCCGCGATCTCCGTAGGGCAAACGAAGGTAAAATCCTTCGGCCAAAAGAAATAGACTTTCCATTTATCCGGGTAGTCGTCATCTGTGATCGTGCGAAACGTCTTTCCCTTCTCCAGGCTCACCGTCGCCTGCAATGAAAACGAAGGGAACTTCTGTCCAACTCCTAACATGTCTGTGCTCTCTCCAGTGTTCTCTTAAACTTCGAGTACGGTGTCGATCTTGGCCGCCAGAATAAAATCGCTCTCGGTCAGGCCGTCAATTTTGTGGGTCCAGATCTTGGCTTCCACGCGGCCCCAAGCCAGGTACAGATCCGGGTGGTGGCCCTCCTTCTCCGCCAGCGCTCCGACGCGGTTGACGAAAGCCAGCGCGGTGACGAAATCAGGGAACGCGAACATCTTCTGCAAGTGATGCTCGCCGACCACCTGCCAGCCCGGCACTTGCGCTTGCAGTTGCGCCAGTTCTTCGCCTCGTAGCGCGGGCACCCCGCCGGTGCACGGTTTACATTGCTTTTGCGCCAAACTCATGTCGTCTCTCCAGTCAGTGGCGGTGAACCGCCACACTTCTCACAAACCCCGCGAAATACCACGTCGAAGCTCCGCACCTGGCGGGCTCCGAGCGGTGTTCTTGAACCCGCCGGCAGCTCAAACCAGGCGATATCTTCCACTTCCCCGCACCGCTCACAGGCAAAATGATGGTGCGGATGCAGCCTGGTGTCGAACCGGGCGGCTTTACCCTCCGAAATCACCTCCCGCACCAGCCCGGCACGAGCTAGCGACTTCAAGCTGTTGTAAACCGTGGCTCGCGACGCCCGGGGGTCCTGCCGGTTCACAGCCCGAAAAATCTCCCCCGCCGTCGCGTGGACTTCGTGCCGGGCCAGGTAATGCAGCACGGCATAGCGCTGCGCCGTGGGGCGTACCGCCGCCGCGCGAAACGCCGCCCGCAGCTCATCGAACAAATTGGACACAGTCTAAACTCAGACTAAATCTGGATACTCCGATTTGTCAAGCCCGGGTCCGCTCCCTCCGCTGCTAAGATATTTAGCAGTGGATTCCGAAATCACGCCTGACCAGCCGACGACACCCCCGCCTGAACCCCACCCCGCCTGGAAACGCGTTCAGCTCGCCCGGCATCCCAAGCGGCCTCATGCGCTCGACTTCATGGAGCGCCTGTTCACCGAGTTCCAGGAGCTGCATGGCGACCGCTCCTTCGCGGACGACCCCGCCATCATCACCGGCATGGCGCGTTTCGAGGGCCAGCCCATCGTGATCGTGGCCGAAGAGAAGGGCCGGAATACCAAGGAGCGGCTGCAGCGCAACTTCGGCATGCCTAAGCCCGAGGGCTACCGCAAAGCCTTGCGGGTGATGCAGATGGCCGCCAAGTTCGGGCGCCCAGTGATCACCTTCCTGGACACTACCGGCGCTTACCCCGGCATCGATGCCGAAGAGCGCGGCCAGGCAGAAGCCATCGCTCGCAATCTGCGCGAGATGGCGCGCTTGCCCATCGCTGTGGTCGTGGTTTGCATCGGCGAGGGCGGGTCTGGAGGTGCGCTCGCGCTGGGTGTCGGCAACACCGTCCTGATGTTGGAAAATGCCGTCTACAGCGTGATTTCCCCGGAGAGTTGCGCCTCCATCATCTATCGCGACTCGGGCCAGGCCGAACGCGCCGCCGCGGCCCTGCGGCTCACCGCCGAGGATCTGGAGGAACTCGGTCTCATCGATACCATCGTCCCTGAACCCGAGGGCGGCGCGCAGGAAAACCCCGATTCCGCCGCCGACAGCCTGCGCAAGGCCCTCCACCACGCCCTGCTCGACCTCTCCGGCCTCAGCGGCGAACAACTGGTGGAACACCGCTATGCCAAATTCCGCAAAATGGGCAATTTCTTCGTGTAGGGCCAGGGCCTGCCCGGCCCGGCGCTCACCAAACCGCTCACTCCGCGGCTAGACCGGAGATTCATCCCTGATTCCGCTAATCTTTCGTCCTTTCTTGCGTCTACTGAGAGGCTGGGGGCGCTTGCGTCGCCGGACGCACGACCCAGCGTTGTAAAATAAAGGGTGAACTCCCACCTGCAAAATTGCGTCTAAAGCGGTGATAGGACATCGTCGTGAAAACTAAGTGGAAAGTAATTATTACCTTGGCGGCCCTGCTTGTGGCCGTTATCGGTGTTTACGCGAGCACGGTTTATAGCAAGCGCGGCGTGGTGACTGTACAAACCGGACAGGTGGCACGCGGTGACCTGGCTGCCATCGTCACTTCCTCGGGCGAAATCAAGCCCAAGAACTACATCAATATCGGCGCCAACGCGTTCGGCAACATCACGCAAATCCTGGTCAAGGAAGGCGACCACGTCCGCAAGGGCCAGTTGCTGGCACGCGTGGAAAACACCCAACCCGCGGCCGATGTGGCGGCGCAAGAGGCCAATGTAAGCTCCACGGAGGCTGACTCGAGTGCTTCGGAGGCCGGACTCAAGGCTGCCGACGAAAACATCCGCACTATGCAAGCTGGGCTCGAGCACGACAAGGCCGACCTGGATCGCATGAAGGCCGACTTCGATCGCGCGCAGGAGCTATTCAACGAAAAACTGCTCGCGCGCCAGGATTTCGAGCTCAAGAAATTCACCTACGAAGCCCAGAAGGCGCTGATCGCGCAATCCGAGGCGCGGATCGTGCAAGCCAGGGCCCAGCGCGAACAGAACGCAGCTCAGCTTGCCTCTGCCCAGAGGCACATTACGCAAGCCCGGGCTGGCCTGACACGCGCGTCCGATGTCCTTCGCAAGTACGACACCTTCGCCCCTCTCGATGGCATGGTCACCAACCTTCCCATGCGCGTCGGCGAGTCCGTCGTGACCGGCATCCAGAATTCCGAGGGCAGCACCATCATGACCATCGCCGATATGTCCATCATTACGGCGGAGGTCAAGGTGGATGAAACCGACATTGTGAGCGTGCATTTGGGCCAGCCAGCCGAGATCACCATCGACGCCATCCCCAATAAGACTTTCAAAGGGCACGTCAGCGAGATCGGCGATACCGCCATTCTGCGCTCCACCGGCCTCGCCGCCTCGCAAAGCGCCATTTCCAGCCAGGAAGCGAAGGACTTCAAGGTGGTGATCGCGATGGACAATCCGCCGGACGAGGTTCGCCCCGGCCTGTCGTGCACCGCCAAGATCACGACCGCCACGCGCTCCAGCGCGCTCACCATTCCCATTCAGGCGCTCACCATCCGCCAGCGCGGCGACCTGGAACAACCCAAGCCCGGCGCTCCCTCTAGTGCGCAAGCCGCCACCAAGCCGGACCCCGCCGCCGAGAAGGCCCGCAAAGAAGAAATCCAGGGCGTTTTTGTCGTCAACGCCGGCAAGGCCGAATTCCGCAAGGTCGATACTGGCATCACCGGCGCCACCGACATCGAAGTCCTCAACGGGTTGAAGCAGGGCGACCAGATCGTCACCGGCTCCTACCAGGTGATCCGCACCATCAAGAACGGGGCCCAGGTTAAGGTCGATAACAAGGCGCCGGTAATGGCCGCTGCGTCCAGTTAGGATTCGTGAACCATTATGTCAGCCGTCGCCGATAACTCACTACTGGAGCGCACCGAGCAGCTCAAACGGGATGGCATCGTCATCCGCACCTACGATCTCTGGAAGACGTACACGATGGGAGATCAGACCATCCACGCGGTTTCGGGCGTCGACATCGAAATCAAGCGCGGCGAGTACGTCGCCATCATGGGCCCGTCCGGCTCGGGTAAGTCGACCCTGATGAACCTCATCGGCTGCCTCGATACGCCCTCCAAGGGACAGTACTTCATTAACGGCAACCTGGTGAGCGAGATGACGGACGATGAGCTGGCCCGCATCCGCAACAAGGAAATCGGCTTCGTTTTCCAGACCTTCAACCTGCTGCCGCGCGCCACCGCGCTGCACAATGTCGAGTTGCCCCTCATCTATGCCGGGATGTCGGCCACGGAGCGCCTGGAGCGGGCCAAGCAGGCCATGCGGCACGTGGACCTGGAACAACGCATGGACCACAAGCCCAATGAGCTGTCCGGCGGCCAGCGCCAGAGAGTGGCCGTCGCTCGCGCCCTGGTCAACAACCCGTCCATCCTGCTCGCCGATGAGCCCACCGGCAACCTGGACACCGCTACCGGCAACGAAATCATGGGCCTGTTCGAGCGCCTGCACCAGCAGGGCAACACCATCATCCTCGTCACCCACGAAAACGATATCGCCCAGCATGCCTGGCGCGTCATCCACATCCGCGACGGCAAAATCGAGAAAGACGAGAAAATCCGGTAGGCGTGAGCCGGTCCCCGGTAGCGCCGGCGGTCTCTGCCGCCGGTGCGGTGGTACGGTGCAACTGCAGCGCCGAGCACCAGAAGAAAAGCTCCCTGAAAGAAACACCGGCGGCACGAGACCGCCGGCGCTACTCAGCCTTTTACTTCGTGTAAATCGTCACGTCCACATTCATGCCGGGACGCAGCACCACTCCCTGATGTTTGTCCACCAGGATTTTCACCGGGATGCGCTGCACCACCTTGACGAAGTTGCCGGTCGCGTTCTCGGGCGGCAGCAGGCTCATGCTCGCGCCCGTGGCGCCGGCAATGGAATCCACGTGGCCGTCGATGGTGGCGCCGTACATATCTACGTGAATTTCCGCCCGCTGGCCCGCCTTCACCTGGGCCAGTTGGGTCTCCTTGAAATTAGCCGTCACCCAGATGTCGCTCAGCGGAATGATCGTCATCAAGCCCTGGCCGGGCTGCAGCATTTGTCCGATTTCCACGCTCTTGCGCGTCACCACACCATCCATGGGCGCGGTGAGGGTCGTGTAGCCGAGTTGGAGTTCGGCAGCTTCGAGCGTGGCGCGCGCTGCCTGGACCGTCGCCTGCGCGGTGCCCACGTCAGCCGTTCGAACCGCCACCTGTTTACGGTTGGCTACCGAACTGGCCAGCTGCGCGTTCGCCTGCGCGACGCGGGTTGCGGCAGCCGTCAGCGACGCTCGCTTGATCGCCGCATCTTTCCCGGCCGAAGCTAACTTCTCCTGC
>Ga0187847_10003470_pt1 | contig 12009 bp, 8 predicted proteins | sample June2016WEW_4_10_FD_132458 | JGI IMG/M metagenome (GOLD analysis project Ga0187847, IMG submission 132458) | Peatland microbial communities from SPRUCE experiment site at the Marcell Experimental Forest, Minnesota, USA - June2016WEW_4_10 | ecosystem: Environmental > Terrestrial > Soil > Wetlands...
CGGCGAAATGGGCGACAGCCACATGGGATTGCAGGCTCGGCTGATGTCGCAGGCACTGCGTAAATTGACGGGAACCGTCTCGAAATCGCGGACGTGCCTGATCTTCATCAACCAGATTCGCGAGAAGATTGGCGTGATGTTTGGCAATCCGGAGACGACCACGGGCGGGCGCGCACTGAAATTTTATTCCTCGGTGCGCATCGATATCCGGCGCATTGCGGCGATCAAGGAAGGCGACGTGGTGGTGGGCTCGCGCACTCGCGTAAAGATCGTGAAGAATAAAGTGGCCGCGCCGTTCCGCGAGTCGGAGTTCGACATCCTCTATGGCGAAGGCATTTCGCGCGAGGGAGACCTGCTCGATCTGGCGGTGAATAATAACATCGTCGAGAAGTCGGGATCGTGGTTCAGTTACAAGAGCGAGCGCATCGGACAGGGCCGCGAGAATGCGCGCGCCTTCCTGAAAGAGAATAAGGACACCCTGGCGAAGATCGACTCCGAGGTGCGCAAGGCGCTGGGGCTGGTGCCTTCGGCGGCTCCGGTGGCAACAGCGCAGGCGGCAGCGGCGCCTGCTGTTGGAAAAGTCACTACCATGCCGACGACTACTCCGGAGGCGGGGAAGATCCCGGCGGCGAGGCGTTAGGCAGGTTTGTTAGAACTAAACTTGATCTAGAAGCGATGATACCTGCTCAAGCTTGTGCTCTACTCGCAGAGCCTGTCGACGGGCTAAGTCGTAGATTTCCTCGATCATCTGTGAAACCTCCTCTTCTGCGGAGGATGTGGGCAGATCGTTGGTACTAGCTTCGAAAATAACGTTCTCGGCTTGATCTGACATTCGCAGGGTGAAAGCCTGAGGATCAAAATTGGACCCGGCTGCATAAGAAATCGTGAAATAAAAAGGCTCCGAACCGCCAGGAAGCGCACATCGAAAGGCACTGGAGTATGTCTGCTCCCAGTCCACCTTTCGCTGGCGAGTCTTTTCCAGCAGCTTCTTAATGACGTCTCGATATTCGTTCGGATCAGACTTCACGTTTCACCCCGACCTTCAAGCTCAGCCTGTATTTTACCCGATTCTCCCGAAAGGATCGCCAGAATTGCGTCGCACTTCTTAAGCACCCTAGCCTTGTCCTTTGCATCGATCTCACCCTTACTCCGCATGTATTCCCCGACCTGTTGGGTTAGGCGGCTGGCCTCTCGAAAGCGCTCCTTGGTGGATGAATCCAGAAACTCCCACCTCGCAATGGCGCCATTGATCTCGAAGCGCAGATCCCTGGCCAGAAAAGAGGCCACGGCCAGGTTTTCATGTTCGATATGGCTGAAGAGTTCCGACGCACTGGAATTCAAATGATGAAATTTGTCAGCGGCTACGAGGCTCCGCACGTCTCGCCGGGCTTCGTCCGCGCTCCGCTTAGCTCCCTTCGCGGCGCGGAATGCAAGAATGCTGTAAATCAAGCCGGCAGCACCTAGCAGTGCACCTACGATACTCGACCAATCCGCAAACTTCGTGAGCATCCGATGACTCGTCAGAGCTTCAAGACAGCTGGAGCCCATTGGGTCATGCCAATCATACTACCCGCCAGTCGGCTAGCCCCATTTCGAGAGCAGCCACCTGCGATTGCCATCTCCGTTTCGCACCGCATACAATCTAGGTCTCGTACGACGAGGCCTTGTGAAGCGCATTAAAGCTATCTATCCGGGGTCGTTTGATCCTCCCACGAACGGGCATCTGGACCTGATTGAGCGTGGCAGCGAGATTTTCGACGAACTGGTAGTCGCCATCCTGCGCAATCCGGAAAAAGATCCTCTGTTCAGCCTGAGTGAACGCCGCCAGATGCTCGAGTCGATGACCAAAGGATTTGACAACGTCTCGATCGACACCTTCCACGGGCTTACGGTTGACTACGCGCTGCGGGTTGGAGCACGCGCGATTCTGCGCGGGATTCGCGCCATCAGCGACTACGAATATGAACTGCAGATGGCGCTCATGAACCGCAAGCTGCAGCCGGGACTCGAAACCGTGTTCATGATGCCGGCGGAGAAGTATTCGTACCTGAGTTCGAGGCTGGTGCGCGAGGTGGCGGAACTGGGTGGCGCGATCGACTGCCTGGTACCGGAACTGGTCGCGCAAAAGCTGCGCGAAAAAATGGATGTGGCGCACAAATTTACGGCCGCCGGCGACGCCGGTCGTCATGACTCGGATCTGAAGACTGTGGAACGCATGACGCCGGTATCCGTGACTTCAGAACGCAAGCACAAGTCCAGAAAAAGGAAATCATGAGCACATTCAGCGCCATGACTCGCCCCGTCCAACTGACGGAACGCATCAACCGCATCGGGCCGTCGGCGACCATGGCCGCAGTGGCGGAAGCGGAGAAACTGCGGCAGGCAGGCATCGACGTGGTCGACATGACGGCGGGCGAGCCGCATTTCACGACGCCTGAGCACATCAAAGAGGCCGCCATCGCGGCGATTCGCGGAAATTTTTCGAAATACACCGCCGTCGGCGGCACGACCGAATTAAAGGACGCGATCATCCAGCGTCACTCCACCGATTTCGGCTCGGCCTACAAGCGCGAGGAAACGTGCGCCTCGGTGGGCGGCAAGCACGCGCTGTTTAATGTGATTTCCGTGCTCGTCGATCATGGCGACGAAGTGATTTTGCCGGTCCCTTACTGGGTTTCATTCAAGGACATGGTGCGGTATGCCGGCGGCCACTGCGTGCTGGTTAAGGCGGATGAGTCGCAGGGTTTCCGCGTGACCGCGCAGATGGTGGCGAGGCTGATCACGCCGAAAACAAAGCTCATCATTCTGAATTCTCCGTCGAATCCGTCGGGCGCGGTGATGAGCCCCGAGGATATGACCGAGGTCGTGCGCCTGGCGCAGGAGCGCGGCATCTGGGTGATTTCCGATGAGTGCTATGTGTACCTCAATTACACAGACAAGAATTTTTCAGTAGGCTCGCTGAACGAATATCGCGACCGCTTTCTGGTGGTGGGGTCGCTTTCGAAGACCTATGCCATGACGGGTTGGCGGCTGGGATTCACGCTCGGTCCGGCAGAAGTATTGTCGGCAGTACAGAAATTGCAGAGCCAGCAGACGACGAATCCGACGTCCTTTGTGCAGAAGGCGGCAGTTGCGGCACTGTCCAGTTCGCAGCAGTGCGTGGCTGATATGCGCGCAGAGTACATCACGCTACGCGATCATATCGTGGGTGGATTGCGCGCGATTCCAGGCATCAAGTGCACGATGCCGGAAGGCGCGTTTTACGCATATCCGAACGTGTCGTGGTTCTTTGGGAAGAGTGGCATCAAGTGCAGCGCGGACGTAGCGCATGGGTTGCTCCATACCGCGCACGTCGCGACCGTGGCCGGAGAAGGCTTCGGCACGAACGAGCACGTCCGAATTTCATACGCGACCTCGATGCAGAATATCGACAAAGCACTGGAGCGGATGCGGAAGTACTTCAGCGAACTATAGATTGTCGTTATGCTGCGGATGTTCCTGGCCGGGCCGTTCTTTCCATGAAATTTCACCATAGGTACATTTGCAGTATTCTGCTTGCCGCGTTCAGGGTTCCATTTGAATGACCCAACTCTACCCATTCCTGATGTCCCCCGCCTTCGACCCGCGCCCGTGGGGCACACTCGATCTCGCGCCGATCTATCCCAATCACAAGTTCAACGAGAAAATCGGCGAGGCGTGGCTCACGGGGGATCACTGCCAGGTTTCCAATGGATCATTGGCAAGGCGCACGCTTGCGGAGTTGAGCAAGGAATTCGGAGCGGAGCTTGTGGGGACGGCGGCTCGCGATCCGCAGCGCTTCCCCCTGCTGCTGAAATTCTTATTCCCGGAAGAGAAGCTCTCGGTGCAGGTGCATCCGGACGACGCTACTGCGCAGCGCTTTGGGGATCCCTGGGGAAAAACGGAATGCTGGTATGTGGCTCACGCCCGGCCGGGATCCCAGATTGCGCTTGGCCTGAAACCCGGCGTCACGCGCGCACAATTCGAGCAGGCGATCCAGGAGAAGCGCGCCGAAGAGTTGCTGAACTGGGTCAACATCTTCGCGGGCGAGATGATCTACGTCGCTGGCGGCACGGTGCACACGCTTGGGCCGGGATCGGTCATCGTCGAAACGCAGCAGCAGTCCGATACAACGTACCGGCTTTATGACTACGGCCGCCCACGGCCGCTGCATCTGGAGCGCGGGCTCGCCTCAGTCAAAGAAAAGGTGGCTTCGGGCAAAGTGATCCGCCCGGCGCCGGTCAATCTTGAGGGAGGCAAGAACCGGCAGTCTGCAATGATTGCGGCACCTTACTTTACGGTGGACCTGTTCGAACTTAAGGAGCCGCACGATTTCTCAACCCGCGATGACTCGGGCAAAGACTCGGTGCATATTTTAGTTACGGTGGAGGGCTGCGGGATCGTCGAATCCTCGGGACGAGCTCCGGTCACGCTCGCCAAGGGCGACGCAGTCGTAATTCCCGCTAATGTGGGAGACTTCACGGTGCGGCCGCAATGGGCGGTCGAGTTTCTGAAGGCCTATGTACCGGGAATACCAGCACCCGAGCCGGCAACGCGCCTCTAAACCACTAATCACAGGGTCACACAGCAGAGGGGAATTTCCAGTGTGACCCTGCGTCCCATGCGGTTTAAGCTTTTCGCCGCGAAGTGATAGGCTTTGAGTGCCTGTGAAACAAACTCCACATTTTTATCCCGTGATACTGGCCGGCGGACGGGGCACGCGCTTCTGGCCTCTGAGCCGCAAGCGGCGAGCCAAACAACTGCTGGCGCTCGACGGCAAACATTCGATGATCCAGCAAACGGTTGCCCGTCTTTTGCCGCTCGCGCCGGCAAAGAGTTTCTGGGTGATCACAAACGACGATCTCCGGCCGGCGATTATGCGGCAACTCCGGAAGCTTCCTGCGCAGCAGATTGTCGCGGAGCCCGCCGGACGCAATACGGCTCCGGCCATAGGCCTGGCAGCGTTTCTGCTCTTGCGAAAAGATCCCGACGCGGTCCTGGGCCTGTTCCCTTCCGATCACGTGATCGTCGAGCCCGCCAGATTCCACGAAACGCTCAATAAAGGAATCAGGATCGCCGCTGCCGGGCAGAATATTGTGGTGCTTGGAATCCGGCCATCCCGGGCGGAAACCGGATACGGGTATATTGAAGCGGGCGTCCCCGATGCGACCGGAGCGCAGCGCGTTCGGCGATTCACGGAAAAGCCCGACCTGGAGAGGGCCCGCCAGTTTCTGGCTGCGGGCAATTACTTCTGGAACAGCGGCATGTTCTTGTGGCGCGCCGATACCTTGGCGAATGCTTTGCGGGAGCACTTGCCGAAGACGGCGGCCATTCTTGAAACGATCGCTGCTGACTACGGCACGCGCAGGTTTGCGGAAACTCTTCGCAAGCTTTACCCGAAATGCGAGAACATCAGCGTAGACTATGCCATTCTGGAGCCGCGCTCCGCGAAGGGCGAAGCCGCGTCGCAGATCTTCTGCCTGCCGGCGGATTTTGGCTGGAACGATCTTGGCTCATGGACTGCTCTGCACGAGCATCACGTGGCCAAGGGCAATCCGGAACATGGGAGCCTGGTCAATGCAGCGGGCAACTTTGCGCTGAACGCCAAGAACAACTATGTTCATTCTCCCGGGAAATTTGTTGCCATCGTCGGAGTGGACAACCTTGTGGTCGTCGACACTGGCGACGCGCTGCTCATCACGACTCTGGATCAATCGCAGGATGTCGGCAAAGTGGTGAAATATCTGGATGAGAAGAAGTTGCTTAAACTAGTGTGAAGATCGCCGTTCCCTGTTCGTCTTTCGGCACTCGCAAATTCAAGAAGCATCGTTCCGGTGGAACGATTCAAAGGGAGTTGCGAATGAACGACGGCGACCACCGAATCGCGAACGACGAATAACGAACAACGGGCTCATGACAGACATCAAATTTGGAACTGACGGCTGGCGCGGCATCATTGCCGACGACTTTACGTTTGAGAACGTGCGCCGGGTGGCGGGGGCAATCGCCTCCTATGTCCTCAAACACGAAGACCCCAGTCACGGCGCGATCATCGGCTATGACACCCGCTTTCTTTCCGATCGCGCCGCGCGCGTGGTGGCGGAGATTATCGCGGGAGCTGGAATTCCGGTGCTTCTCTCTAACGACTACCTCCCTACGCCCGCGGTTTCCTTCAACGTCAAGAAATTCGGCGCGGCGGGCGGCGTCATGGTGACGTCAAGCCACAATCCGTGGAACTGGAACGGCGTGAAATTCAAAGCCAGGTTTGGCGGATCGGCCACGCCGGCCATCATGAAGTTGATTGAAGGCGAACTTGCCGCCAACGCGATGCCGAAAAGTACCCAGCCTGCAAGAATCGAAGAGATCGATCTCAAAGCCGCCTACGTGGAAGGTGTGTGCGCGTTCGCCGACCTGAGCTTGATTCGCAAAGCTAATTTCAAGTTTGCCATCGATTCGATGTATGGCTCGGGGCGAGGGGTCCTGCCCGGCATCTTCGACAAGAACGGAATTCAGTACGTCGCCATCCGGCAGGAAGTCAACCCGTTGTTCCCGGGAATCAATCCGGAACCGATTCTGCCCCACGTGGCGCTGTTGCAGGAGACGGTCGTTAAGGAACAATGCCATGCCGGCCTGGTCACCGATGGCGATGCGGACCGCATTGGCGCGGTCGCAGAAGACGGAAGCTTCGTCGATGCCCACAAGTGCTTCGCGGTTCTGTTGAACTGGCTGCTGGTTCGCAAGAATTGGCCCGGCGATGTTGTCCGCGCCTTTAACACCACGGGCATGCTCGACCGCATCGCCGCCAGGCACGGTCGCAAACTGCACGAGGTTTCCATCGGTTTCAAGTACGCCGCCGACCTGATGATGGAGCGGGAAATTCTGATCGCGGGCGAGGAGTCCGGCGGCATTGGATATGGACGGTTTCTGCCCGAGCGCGATGGCATTTTGAATGCGCTACTGCTGGCCAACGTTATGGCGGAAGAAGGAAAACCGCTGGGGCAACTGGTGGCCGATCTGCAACGCGAATACGGCACGCACTATTATGGGCGGCGCGACCTGCACATTTCCGATGAACAGAAGAACGGGGCGGTGCGCCGGGCGGGCGACCCGCAAACCAAACAGATTGGACACTATGCCGTGCTGCGCAAGGAGAATCGCGACGGCGTGAAATTTTATCTCGACGCTCCCAGGAATGGCAATGGAGCCGACGCGTGGGTTTTGTTTCGAGCTTCAGGGACGGAGCGCCTATTGCGGGTGTACGTGGAAGCGGCGACCCCCGAACTCGTTACGGAGATTCTGGAAGCTTCCGAACGCTTTGTGCAACAGGGCTAAACCAGGAACTCTGACGCGGCCCTCTGCGACGAACGCTGCCATGAAAGATACAAAGGCGCGCAGAAAATCCGTGGGCTGACGGAGTTTCCATTTCGCCAAGTGCGCGCCAGCTAGTGGTGTGGGGACATGGCCGTTGACGCCCTGCTTAACCAACTCCCGCGTCAGTCGCGCGAGTCGGCACGGTAGAATAATAGTGAACAGGGGATCATGAGCACGACGGAAACAATACCGGTTGCAGTCGATTCGCCGGAATCCCGCCGCTACAACCGCATCAAGCGGTGGCTGGGCGTCGGCGATTTTGTGATCGGCTTCGGCCTGCTCGCCGTATTATTGGCGACGGGATGGACAGGAACGCTGCGCGATCTGGCGCTGGGCGAGCATCACGGCGCGGCGCGCAACTACAGCGTCGCCGTATTTCTGTATGTGCTGATGCTGATGCTGATCAGCAAAATCATAAGTACTCCCCTGGATTATTACGGCTTCCGGCTCGAGCACCGTTATCATTTGTCGAACCAGCGGTTCGGTTCGTGGCTGTGGGACGAATGTAAGGGCCTGCTCATCGGGCTGGTGATCGCGACCGTCGTGGTCGAGTTGATTTATTTTCTGCTCCGGCAGGTTCCACAATACTGGTGGCTGATCGCTTGGGCGGTATTCCTCGGGTTGATGGTTTTGCTCGCACAACTGGCGCCGGTCGTGCTTTTTCCAATCTTCTACAAATTCGAGCCGCTCGAAAATGAGGAACTGAAGCGGCGGCTGATCGTGTTGAGCGAGCGGGCCGGGACTCGCGTCCGCGGGGTTTACCGCTGGCATCTCTCGGAAAAGAGCACGAAAGCCAATGCGGCTCTCACCGGCCTGGGAGCAACCCGGCGCATCATCCTGGCGGACACATTGCTCGACAATTATTCAGAGGACGAGATTGAGGCCGTGCTCGCTCACGAACTTGGCCACCACGTGCACCGGCATATCCTGAAAAGCATTTTCGTGCAGGCGGGCATTACGCTGCTTGGTTTCTGGCTGGCGAATGAGGTTCTGCGCTATGCCGTGGAGCGGCGCCACATGTTCGAGACCTTGTCGGACTTCGCCAACCTTCCGCTGCTGATTCTGGTTTCGACTGTTCTGTCCTTCCTGCTGATGCCGGCTCTCAATGCCTACTCGCGCTTCAACGAGCGTCAGGCTGACCGTTACTGCTTCCAGTCGGTGGCCAGCGTGGAGCCATTTATCTCATCGATGAATAAGCTCGCCGATCAGAATCTCGCCGAGAGAACTCCTTCCCGCTGGGTCGAGTGGCTGCTGCATTCGCATCCCGCGATTACGAAGCGAGTGGCCGCGGCGGAGGGGTGGGCGCGGTCGCACTAAGTCTTCCGCTACAGGCATTCATTCGCAGGACCGCCTAAAAGAATGCGGCCTTGAACTGATTGTGGCGTTGGAGAGCCTGTTTCATCAGCGTCTGGAACTCGGGCTCGTTGCGAAGACTTTGCAGCAGAGGGTCGCTCACGAAGTAGGGATAGCAGAAGAATCCACCCTCAATGCTGTGATGCAATATGTGCAGAGCCGACGCCTTGTCGCCCAGCTGGGCGTAGGCCTGCGCGACTTTGTACAGTCCCTCGGCGTCGCTGACGCCGCGCTCTTCGATCCGGGCTTCTGTCTGCTTCAGAAGCTGCAGTCCCCTGGGATTGTCGCGCTTGATGGAATAGCTCAATGCCTTTCCCACGGCGGCCGGAAGCAAGGAAGAATCCCGGTCAAACGCACGGTCAAACTCCTGCGCGGCCTGCTCGCGATTGTTCAGATAGTACTCGGCAAATCCGCGGTAAAAGAGAATGTAAACCGAGTCGTTTACCGGCAGGCTCTGCAGGAACTTTTCATACTCACCCAGGTAGAGATAACTATTCATCGCAGAGCTGTTGATCTTGACCTGAGGATTGTTCTGGCGCGCCTTTTCGCACTCTGCCAGAGATTCCTGCAACATTCCGCCGAACCGGTACGCGTAACCAAGCTCCCAGTGGGCCTCGGCGTTGTTCGGACTATCCCGCAAGACCGACCTCAATAAGGGAACCGCCTGCTCGACTCGTCCAGTGTCGGTGGACAAGTTCGCCATGTAAATTCGCGGCTCAACCAGTGCGGGGTTGAGGGCGATTGCTTTTTCGTAGGCTGCCTGGGCTTTACCGTAGTCCTCACGGCCGCCGAACTGAAGCGATGCATTGGTTGTATAGGCGCGACCCAGATGTGCCCATGCAGGCGCATAGTTTGGCTCAAGCGCGGTGGATTTCTCGAGCATCTCGATCGCTGCGCCAAACTGGTTCAGCGAATAAAAGTCGATTCCGCGCAGGTAGTATTCATATGCGGCGGTGCTGATCGGCTTCTCCGGCTTAAGGTTGGCAGCCTCGGCGGGAGACAGGCTCAACTCCAATTCCTTGATAATCTGCTGCGAGACGCGGTCCTGCACGGTCAGCAGCCTGTCATATTTCAGGTCGATCGCCTCCCGCCACAGTATTTTGTCCGGTTTCACATCGATCAACTGCGTGGTGATCCTGAGATCGTCCCCTTCCTTGATGTAGGTGCCAGTGAGCAGCGTATCGACCTTCAGGTCGGCGGCAACTTTTTTCGGATCGATGATCTGGTTGCGGTACTTATCGACTGAAGAGGAAGGGCGAATGGTCAGAGCATTGACGTATCCGAGTTTCGTGATGATCTCGTCGGCCAGTGAAAACCCAAGGAAGTCGGTCTCCGAGTCCGGCTTGAGATTTCGGAATGGCAGGACCGCAAGGCTGCGCGGCCGGACTGCCGTCGGAGAAGAAACCGATTGTCGAATGTAGAAGTATCCAGGGGCAGCGGCAATCGCGAGCAGGACCACGGCGAAACCCCACCTCCAGCCGCGGGAAAAGCGTCGACCGGGTACCCGGCCGGGAAGCATCGCGACGGCCGGAGTTCGCCAATCGGATGTCGTCTTCACTCGCTCCGCCAGCGAACCGCCGCGGCGCGGCGTTTGTTGCAGCTTGGCCTGAAATTCAGCTTCTTTCCTGAAATCCTGGAGATCAATCAGCAGGTCCCGCACCGATTGATAGCGGGTCTCACGGTCCTTGCGCAGCGCCTTGCTGATTATGCGCTCGACCTCGTACGGCAGGTCGGGAGCGAATTCAAGCGGAGGCGGGGGATCAACCTTCAGGATTTCGGCGATCACATCACTGGTAGTGCCACCTTCAAAAGCGGCTCTTCCGGTGACGATTTCGTAGATCACTGATCCCAGACTGAAGATGTCGCTGCGCGCGTCCACTTCGAGCCCCCTTGCCTGTTCGGGGGACATATACTTCGCCGTGCCCATCACCAAGCCGGGCTCGCTGATCGATGAAGTCAAGGTCGGTGCATTGAGGCGGCTGGCTTCGCCGGGACGCTTTTCGCTCAGTTTTGCGATTCCGAAATCAAGCACCTTCACAATGCCGTCGGTTCGAACGATGACGTTCTCGGGCTTGATGTCGCGATGGACGATACCGGAATTGTGCGCGGCCGCCAAAGCGCTGGCCATCTGTATGGCAATATCGAGGGCCGCCTCCAGTGGAAGTCTGCCCGCGACCAGCTTCTGGCGCAGCGTTACACCCTCAATGAACTCGGAAACGATGAAGCGCATTCCATCCGCCTGCGCGAATTCGTAAATCGTAAGAATGTTGGGATGGTTCAACGCCGACGCAGCATGCGCCTCGTGCTCAAAACGGCGCAGCCCGCGTTCATCCAGCGTGAGCTGCGGCGCGATCATTTTGAGGGCGACCTTGCGCCGGAGATTTGTGTCCTCGGCAAGGTAGATCTCACCCATGCCGCCCGCACCGATCTGGGAGATGATCGTGTAGCGCCCCAGGCGGGCGCCCGGGGACATCTTTTCGCGGCGCTCATCGTTCATCATCCGATGAGCCGCCTCGACTACGGGCTGGCGCAGGAAGTCAGCGGACTGTTCCGCAGAAGCGAGCAGGGATTCGACTTCTTTCCGCAGTGCGGGATCATGCGCGCATTTTTCATCCAGAAACGCCGGGCGAGCTTCGGGCGCCAAATCCTGGGCCTCATAAAATAAAGCCTCGATTTGCCGCCAGTGATCGGACGAAGAAGGCATTACCCCGCAATCCTACAATATGCGCGGTCCGCCGTCCCCAAAATGCCTGGAATGGAGCTGAGAATTTATCCGTCGTTTATTTTGTACTTCCGAACAGAATTTCTTCTACCCGCCGCAGGTCCTCCTCGGTATCGACACCGATAGTGTCGAACGGAGTCTCCGCAACGTAGATCGGCACGCCATTTTCGAGAAAGCGCAACTGCTCAAGCCGCTCGCTGCGCTCGAGTTGGGACTCAGGCCAGCGCACAAACTTGTCGAGGGCCGCTTTACGATATCCGTAGAATCCCAGATGTTTGTAGTATGGCGGGCCGACGCCATCCCGGTCGTGCGGGATAGTGGCGCGCGAAAAATAGAGCGCTCGACCGGAAACGTCGGCGACCACTTTTACCGCACTCGGATTGTTCACATCCACATCCGCCGCCGGGGTCTTCAGCGTTCCAACTTCGACGCGCGGATTCTGCATCATAGCGATCAGGCTTTCGATATGCTCCGGACGGGTAAGCGGTTCATCACCCTGAACGTTCAAATAAACATCCGCTTCGATCACGGTAGAGATCTCGTGC
>Ga0187847_10003471_pt1 | contig 12008 bp, 11 predicted proteins | sample June2016WEW_4_10_FD_132458 | JGI IMG/M metagenome (GOLD analysis project Ga0187847, IMG submission 132458) | Peatland microbial communities from SPRUCE experiment site at the Marcell Experimental Forest, Minnesota, USA - June2016WEW_4_10 | ecosystem: Environmental > Terrestrial > Soil >...
GAATCAAACGATCGTGATTCAGGGCGACAAGATTGTGAGCGTGGGATCGGACAATGCGGCTCCGGCGGGAGCGCCGGTGATCGATCTCTCGAATGCGACGGTGTTGCCTGGACTGATCGATGCGCACACGCACATTACGTTCACCACAAATTTCGGTTATTCGAGGCTGGGGATTTCGATTCCGCGAGAGGCGCTGAATGGGGCGCGGAATGCGCGGGTGACGCTGGATGCGGGGTTCACGACGATCCGGAATGTGGGGGCCGACGGATTTACGGACGTTGCGTTGCGCGCTGCGATCAATGCGGGGGATGTGCCGGGGCCGCGGATGCTCGTGAGTGGTCCGGCATTGAGCATCACCGGAGGGCACTGCGACGACAATATGCTGCCCTTCGAGTGGCACGTGCAGAACGAAGGCGTGGCTGACGGAGTGGAGGCGGTTCAACATAAGACGCGCGAGATCATTAAGTATGGTGCAGACCTGATCAAGATTTGCGCGACGGGCGGAGTGCTGTCACATGGGGATAATCCGCAGGCTTCGCAGTTCACGCTGGAGGAGATGAAGGCGATTGTGGCGGACGCGCACCGGTTGGGACGAAAGGTCGCGGCGCATGCGCATGGAGCGGAGGGGATCCGGTGGGCATCGGAGGCGGGCGTGGATTCGATCGAGCACGGGTCTTACATCGACGATGCGGCGATTGCGACCATGAAGAAGAATGGGACGTATCTGGTGCCGACGCTCTATCTGATGGACTGGTTTTTCGAGAATGCGGAGAAGATTGGGACGCCTACGGAGCTGATTGCGAAGGTACGCGAGGTGATGCCGGCAGCGCGCAAGAATGTGGCGCGGGCGTTTGCGGCGGGAGTGAAGGTTGGATTTGGAACGGATGCGGCGGTGTATCCGCATGGACTGAATGCGCATGAGTTCGCGGTGATGGTGAAGTTGGGCCTGACGCCGCTGCAGGCGATTCAGGCGGCGACGGTGAATGATGCTGACTTGCTGGGATGGTCGGACAAGGTGGGGACGATTGAGCCCGGGAAGTGGGCCGATCTTGTGGCGGTGGATGGAGATCCGCTGGCGGATGTTACGACGCTGGAGCGGGTGAAGTTTGTAATGAAGGGCGGAGAAGTGGTGAAGAATTTGTATGCTAAGTAGAGTGGCAGGAAGGATAGTTTTTCGGAATTTGCAATGGTAAATATCATTATTATCAATAATATGGATAAATCAATATTTAGCTTGATTTACGACCAGAAAAGCCTAGAATAGATCGAGTAAAGGACTTAAGCCATGTCATCCGCGACGAAGAAGTTCACTCCCGAGATTGATGCGCAGCTTTATGACGAATTCGTCGCCGTCGCGGAACAAAATGGGCAAACAAAAAGGTACGTTTTGGAGCAGGCACTTCGTTTCTATCTACTTAATGTAGTCCCTTCGCAGCACGTCGTGCGGCCCGAAGTGATGGATGCGTTTGAGCAATCAGTTGATCGAAACCGTGATTTATTGCAGCGGCTTGCCAAGTAAATGCGGGAGTATTTGACGGTAGCGGAAGTCTACCGCATGCAATATCGGCTGATCGAGATATTCGTCGGCCTCCATGGTGTCCGGGACAAGGGCGCGGTGGAGGCCGCCGTTTTTCGTCCGCAGATTGGCTACTACAACTCGGTGGAGGAGGAAGCGGCGGCGCTGATGGAGTCGCTGGCGATGAACCATGGATTCATCGATGGCAACAAACGCATCGCGTTTACAGCGGCCGATGTATTTCTGCGAAGGAATGGGCTCTATCTCGAGGTGGACGCTGTCGAGGCGGAGGCGTTCATCTATGGATCGATCGAGCGGGGAGAGTTTCGGTTTGCACGAATTATGGAGTGGGTGCGGGGGAGGGCGAAGCCGCTGAAATGAGGCAGAAGTTAGAGGTCTATTTTCAGTGGTGAAAAACCGATATCCGGTGGATTCACAATTAGCGTAGCCCTCCAACCTGCCAAGCGAATACCCGAGCAAGGATGAACAAAAGAATGATGACCGCAACGAGCGTCACCGAGCTATCAGGTCCTCCGATGCGTGTGCCTCCGGGCATGCGACCGATGTTAGTGCTCTTGCGGGCGAGGGGCAACGTTACTGTCGTAAATAGGTGACGACACATATGGTCGTCGGGTTTCACCTCTGCAATGTGACTTCTAAGCTCAGCAATCCTTTACAATCCCTCGGTGTCTGTTCAACTCCAGATTGAAGCCATCCGCGGCGCGGCGCGCGCAGGCAAACTCATTACTCCTCATGGAGAGGTCGAGACGCCGGTGTTTATGCCGGTGGGGACGGTTGGGTCGGTTAAGGGAATCTCGCAGGATGCGCTGGAGGAGTTAGGCGTCGAGATTCTGCTGGGGAATACATACCACCTATATTTGCGTCCGGGGATGGAGACTGTACGGAAGATGGGTGGGCTGCACCGGTTCATGTCGTGGGATCGGGCGATTCTCACGGACTCGGGCGGGTTTCAGGTTTTCAGTTTGAATGAGTTGCGGAAGGTCAGCGAGGAGGGTGCGGCGTTTCGGTCGCATCTGGATGGGTCGGCGCACTTTCTCAGTCCGGAAAAATCGATGGAGATCCAGATCGGGCTGGGGGCTGACATCATCATGGCGTTTGATGAGTGCACGGAGTATCCGGCGGATCGCACGCGGATGCGGGCTTCGATGGAATTGACGGCGAGGTGGGCCGCACGGAGCAAGAAGTATTTTGAGGAGCATAAGCATGAGGTGCCATGGGGAGCGATCTCGGGGGATGAGTCTTCGGGCGGTGCCGGCGAACAGCAGGTTCCTCGCGTTGCTCGGAATGACAACGAGGGGGAAGCGGGCACGGGCCATATGGCGTCGGCCGCCGCCACAGGAACCTTTTCCACATTGTCCCAGCAGACGCAATCCTTATTCGGCATCGTACAAGGAGGGATGGATCGGGAACTGCGCAGAGAATCTGCCTTGCGGACGATTGAGATCGGGTTTCCGGGGTACGCCATTGGCGGGTTGAGCGTGGGGGAGCCGCGCGAGCTGACGCGGGAGATTGTGGAGTCGACGCTGGAGCATTTGCCGGCGGATAAGCCGCGTTACTTGATGGGAGTGGGCACGCCGGAAGAAATTGTTGAGTATGCAAATCTTGGCGTGGATATGATGGATTGCGTGCTGCCGACGCGGGCGGCGCGGCATGGGCTGTTGTTTACTTCGGAGGGCCGGGTCTCGATTAAGCAGGCGCGTTATGCCCAGGATGCGGGGCCGCTCGACCCGAATTGCGGCTGCCGGGTGTGCCGGCGCTACTCGCGGGCCTATTTGCGTCATCTTTATGCATCCAATGAATTGCTGGCGCAGGTCTTGAATACGATTCACAACCTGAGTTTCTACCTTGACACTATGCGGCGGGTGCGGCATTCTAGTTCACTTGGGGAAGAGTGCGGTTTTCTTTCTAGTGTATGGTCGCGACCAAAATCGTAGACCTCGCTGGGAAGACGTCCCCGGATCTAAGCCCTGCAGCTGAAGGAACCCGGCCGAAGTCGATCCAAACCCCGTGGTGAAATCACAGCTCCCGCGGCGCTGATGGGCGCGGGCGGTTTTTCGCGGATACATCGTGGGTACACCCCGCGCAGACGTTTTGAACTATGCAAGCTCTGCTCATATTGCAAGCACCCGGCGGTGGCGGTCTGTCGCTCGTGATCATGTTTGTGCCCATGATCGCGATTTTTTACTTTCTTCTGATCCTGCCCCAGCAGCGACGGCAGAAAAAATGGCAGGCCATGCTGGATCAGCTGAAGACCGGCGACAAGGTTACAACCAGCGGAGGGTTGCGGGGCACGGTGATCGCTTTGAAGGATGATGCGATCCATCTGCGAGTGCCGCCGGACAATCTGCGGCTGGAAGTGACCAAGGCCTCGGTGGCGATTGTGACCACGGCCGAGGAAGAGACCGCGAAGACAAAATAGTTTCGCGTTTCAAGTTTCCGGTTTCGGGCAGGTGACGAAAACTGGAAACTAGAAACCCGAAACTCGAAACCAGTCATATATATATGAACAAGAATCTTCTCTACAAGCTGGTATCCATCATCGCCATCATGCTCTTTTTCCTGTTCGGAATCTTTGGGATTCCAAAGAGCCTTTCGGGTGCGGGCCTGCTGACGGCGTTGACCGATCACATCCACCTCGGGCTTGATTTGAAGGGTGGAACGCACCTGATTTTGCAGGTGCAGGTGAACGACGCGGTCAACGTGGTGTCGCAGAACTCCATCGAAGTGCTGAAAGAGCAGCTGCGCACTCGCAAGATTGACTACACGGATATCTCCCAACCAGACCAGCAGAACAATCCCGACCACATCCTGGTGAAAGGCGTGCAGTCCAGCGCGCGCGGAGACTTGCTCAGCATTGTGCACGACCACCTGCCGGACTATGACCTGACCGGCGGTCCGGATAATTCCTGGAATTTGGCGATGAAGGTTTCGAGCCTGAACGACTTGAAGAACAGGGCAGTGACCCAGGCCATCGATACGATTCGCAACCGCATTGACGCGCTCGGCGTCAGCGAGCCGACGATTGAACCGCACGGGCTGGGAGAGTACCAGATTCTGGTGCAACTGCCGGGCGTGGACGATTCCGGGCGCGTGAAGGACATCATGCAGTCCACCGCGATGCTGGAAATCAAACAGATGACTGGCGGCCCGTACACCAGCGAGCAGGCTGCCCTGCAGGACAAAGGCGGGATCGTGCCCGCGGATTCAATGCTGCTTCCCGGCCAGTGCGCCAACGGAACCGAGCAGACCTGGTGCTTCGTGTCGCGCATTTCCGCGGTCAGCGGCAAGGATTTGCGGGACGCATCAGCAAGCAGCGATCAGAACGGCCAGCCCAGCGTGATCTTTTCGTTGACCGGGGATGGCGGACAGAGGTTTTTCAACTTCACTTCCGCGCACGTTGGCGACAGCCTGGCCGTCGTGCTCGACAATAAAGTGCAGGAAGTGGCGAACATTAAGGAGCCCATCCGCGACCAGGGCTCGATCAGCGGTGGGCATATGAGTGAGCAGGCCGCGAAGGATCTTTCCATGGTACTGCGTTCGGGCGCTCTGCCCGCCAGCATCAAGTACCTGGAAGAGCAGACGGTAGGGCCGTCGCTGGGTGCGGATTCGATCCGCTCGGGCGTGCTGGCGGCCGTGATTGGCATGGTGGCGGTGCTGATCTTTATGCTGATCTACTATCGCGGCGCAGGGATCAATGCTGACCTGGCGCTGATCATGAACTTGATTATTCTGCTGGGGTTCCTGGGATGGTCGACCATTGCCGGGGTCAACGTGGCACTGACTTTGCCGGGAATTGCGGGTGTGATTCTGACGGTTGGCATGGGCGTCGACTCCAACGTTCTGATTTTCGAGCGCATTCGGGAAGAGTTGCGCAATGGCAAGACGCCGCCGTCGGCTGTGGACCAAGGCTTCAGTCATGCCTGGATCACGATTGTTGATACCCACGTCACGACCATCGTTTCAGCTGCGATTTTGTTCATTTTTGGGACGGGTCCGGTGAAGGGGTTCGCGACTACGCTCACGTTTGGTTTGCTGGCGAACCTGTTTACTGCGGTGTTCGTTTCGCGCGCCATCTTCGATTGGGTTCTCAGCCGCAAGCAGCGCGGCGAAGCGCTCAGCATTTAGAATCCGGTGCGCCGTCGTTTGCGATGGTCGTGGCAGCTGGTAGGGAAACGATTCGTATCAGGGCATCGCTTTAGCGATGCCGAAAAGAACGATCTGGCGAACGGCTTTAGCCGCTGGGCCTCGTACGGACGCAGCGGCTAAAGCCGGTTAAAGCTTGAAGGCCACTACGGCATGCCTGAAGGCATGCCCTGATACGAATCTTCGGACTTGAGAAGAAATTGTTACGCGCCGCGTCGGCGCTAAGTCATAGATAGATAAGGGGCTAGATAAACCCGTGGAGTTCTTTCGCAACACCAACATAGATTTTCTTGGGAAAAAGTGGTATTTTCTCGCCTTTTCGCTGGTCTTTAGCGTTGCTGGCTTGTTTTCCATGCTGTTCTATAACCACATTCCGTGGGGAGTCGATTTCCGCGGTGGGACGCTGGTGTATGTGCGCTTCTCGCATGCGCCCGACTACGGCGCAATCACCTCTGAGATGGATCACGCGGGCCTGAAGACTCCGAAGATTCAACGGTATGGCCTGGTCTCGAACAATGAGGTGTTGATCGACCTCGACGTGCGCGAATCCAGCGAGCAGGATCTGAGTCAGGGTAAGAACAGAATCATTCAGGCGCTCGAAACCAAGGCTCCGGCGGGGAAAGAAGACCTGAACAACGCCAGTTTCTTGAAGATCAAGCAATATTTGCTGGATAAAGATCCGCTGCACTTGGGCACTGACGCCGATCAGAAATACGGGGCGCAGGCGCAGGCCGTGGTGGATTATCGGGATAAAGTGCAGGGCGGGGTTTTAAATTCGCTTGACCAGTTGAAAAGCGCCGCTGGCGTGGATCCCACGGCCGCGGCCTCGCTGTCCGATGGCTTCTTCCTTTCCGATTTTGGTGTTCGCAACGTAGAGATCATTGGTCCCCAGGTGGGCAGCCAGTTGCGCACGCAGGCAGGGCTGGCTACGCTGTATTCGCTGCTCGGAATGCTGGTTTACCTGGGTTTCCGGTTTGAATGGATTTACGGAGTGGCCGCAGTAGTCACGGTGTTTCACGACACTTTGATCACCGTGGGGGCGTTTTCCATCACCAACACCCCGATTACGCTGACCGTGATCGCGGCCATTCTGACCCTGATTGGTTACTCTAATAACGACACGATCGTGGTATTTGACCGCATTCGGGAAAACATTAAACTCATGCGGCGGGAGAAACTGTCGGACATCGTCAACCGGAGCATTAATCAAACTCTGAGCAGAACGATCTTGACAGCGGGCCTGACCTTCCTTACCGTACTCGCACTCTTTATATTCGGCGGCGAGGTGCTTCGTGGATTCAGCCTCGCGCTGGTCATTGGCATTCTAATTGGAACGTATTCGTCGATTGCGATTGCCGCTCCTATTCTGGTGGCTTATCAGGATTGGCGGATTGAAAAAGGCAAGCGTCCGGTTGGGATGGCGGTTAAAGCTAAGTAATTTTACCCGAGGGTTGCGTTGTAAAAGTTGCGGTAAGCCTTCTTATGTAAGCAGTTAGAGGGATTTGCTTAAAACGTCGTTGGGGCGCAACGGCCCGCAGGGCGTGCCAGGAAATACTGGGAGCAAAGGGGAAGCAGTCGGTGTCTAAGTGTCCGTAGGGTCTGAAAGCAGTTAGGGGAGATTCACTATGTTTGAAGACAGTCTTATCGAGTCCGGCGGCAGGCTGAAAACCAAGCGTGGATGGACATCCATCGTCTCGTTCGCCATTCAGATGGGGATCATCGGCGTAATGGTCCTGATCCCGTTGATTTTCACGGAAGCCTTGCCCAAGGGACAAATGATGTTCCTTCTGGTGGCCCCCCCGCCACCTCCGCCGCCTCCACCGCCTGCAGCCGCCATGGTGCAGCACGTGAAGGTAGTTCAGACCGACATCATTAACGGCGAGTTGCGCACACCCACCAAGATTCCGCAAAAGATCAAAATGATTCAGGAAGACGAAGCGCCGCCAGCCATGGCTTCGGCGGGCGTCGTCGGTGGCGTACCGGGCGGGATTCCGGGCGGACAGATGGGCGGCGTGATTGGCGGCATCATCAGCGCAACGCCGGTCGCTGTGCCAAAGGTAGCCACTCCGACGCGGGTGCGGGTTTCGTCGGGCGTATCCTCTGGACTTCTGATCCGCAAGGTGAATCCGGCCTATCCGCCGCTGGCGCGTCAGGCCCGCATTCAGGGCGTGGTGATTCTGCAGGCGCAGATCAGCAAAGATGGCAGTATCGAAAACCTGCAGTTGATCAGCGGGCATCCGATGCTGGCGCCGGCCGCGATCGAAGCCGTGAAACAGTGGAAGTACAAGCCGTACCTGCTGAACGGAGAGCCGGTCGAGGTCGATACGCAGGTGCAGGTGAACTTCACGCTCGCGGGGGGCTAGACTCCCAGCGCGGCGCGGTTCGAAAGTAATACGCAGAAGTGTGTATGGCCCTCCCCTTCCCACCTAATATAATTCCGGTGGCCGGGAGGGGCTTTTCAGAAGCCTGGGCACGGCCGCTGTACCTGAACATTTTCATCTTCGTCTTCGTCACAGGGATGGCCAGCCGGGTATCGGGATGAGCGGCGAAAGCCGCACGCCTGCCGGAACGAAAGTTTTGGCAGGCGGTGGCACCGCAAGACGCATCACAGTGTCCAAGTAAAGTAGAAAAGTTCCGAGGAGGGAAAAGCAACTCATGTTCGCAACTCACGTAGCAGGAGCACTTCTCAATCACGTTTCCGTCGCAGCCACCTGGATGGTCCAGGAAGGCGGCGGCGCCATCGCGACCGACCCCTTGGGCTTGTGGAAAGCCATGGGATGGGTCGCCCGAACCGTCGTCATTATTCTCTTCATCATGTCGGGCTGGTCGATCGGCGTGATGATCGACCGCTGGATGGCCTATAGCGCGGCTCGCAAGCAGTCGCGTGCATTCGCTCCGGCAGTTGCCGGTGCTCTGCGCGATGGCCGTATCGACGAAGCCATCAAAGTTGCCGAGCGCAACAAGAAAAGCCACCTGGCGAAGGTTGTCACCGCCGGCCTGATGGAATTCAAGGCTCACCAGGATAGCCCGGGCGCGATCCCCGGCGAGACCATTGAAGCCTCCAAGCGCGCTCTGGAACGCACCGAAGCCATCGTCCACGCCGAACTGAAGCGCGGATTGGGCGGCCTCGCCACCATCGGCTCGACCGCTCCCTTCGTGGGACTGTTCGGAACGGTGATGGGCATTCTGAACGCGTTCATCGGCATCAACAACTCGAAGGCCACCGGCTTGGCCGCAGTCGCCGGCGGTATCGCGGAAGCGCTGGTTACGACGGCCATCGGGCTGCTCGTCGCCATCCCTGCCGTTATGATGTTCAACTATCTGACCGGGCGCGTGGAAGCGTTCGACGTCGAGATGGACAACTCGTCGAGCGAATTGATTGACTACTTCCTGAAGAAGCGCGGCGACGTCAGGCGATCATAACGTTCCCACTTCTCGCGCACAGGACGCGCGAGACATGGGGCACCCACAGTTCTCTGCGTGAGTTGCTGGTCCGGCGCTGGAACCTTCCGGCGCCGGGCTTTCCCAGCTTGATCGCGGAGCGCCCTGCGGACAAGCGCGCGGTGGAAGTACGGGAGATACCAAGCTATGGCATTAGCGAAACGAAACGAAGGAGCGAAGGTCAGCTCGGATATCAACGTCACGCCCATGGTGGACGTGATGCTGGTTCTGCTGATCATCTTCATGGTGGTCACGCCCATGTTGCAAAAAGGCATCAGCGTGGACATGGCCCCGGTCAATAACCCGGAACAGATGCCGGACGCGGACAAGGAAGACGCGCTGCTGGTCTCCATTACCAAGGACGGCAAGGTGTATTTCGGCAGCGACCAGATTCAGGTCGACAACCTCACTCAGAAGGTGAAAGATCGCCTCGCCAATAAGCAGGACAAGCGTGTGTACGTGAAGGCGGACATGCGGACTCGTTTTGGCTACTTGGTGCAGGTTGTGGACAATGTCCGTGCGGCCGGAGTGGATGATCTGGGCTTGCTGACCGAACAGAAGAAGACTGGGAACGCCCCGCCGCCTCCGGCGCCAGGGCAATAGGAGAACTTCCATGGGAATGACAGCTGGCTCGAGCGGAGGCCAAAACGCGAACATGAACGTCACGCCGCTCATTGACGTTCTGCTGGTTCTGCTCATCATCTTCATGGTGATCTCACCCGTCACCCCCAAAGGACTGGACGCGCTGGTACCTCAGCCGCCTCCGCCCAACGCACCCAAGAACGTGAATCCGGACCGCACCATCGTAGTGCAGTTGCTCGACCGTGGCGTCGGCTCGGAGCCGGGTGTGAAGATCAACAACGAAGACGCGACCTGGGACAACCTGCAGGGGCGCCTGACCGACATTTACAAGCAGCGTGCGGAAAAGGTAATGTTCGTGAAGGGCGATGACGCCATCCCTTTCGCCAACGTCGCCAACGTGATTGATATTGCCCATGCCGCTGGCGTGGACAAAGTCGGTCTGATCACCGCGAAGATTGAAGCGGGCAACTAAACTGCCCGTCCGGCGAGGCGGAAGTGTGTTTTCGGATTCGGCCCACTGCACGGGAGCGTGCTGCTTCCCTGCTGCCGCGGCCCGGCGCTGGTCGTGGCTTATCGTGCCGTGTCGTCAGCTTTGCTAAACTGCGCTTGCCGTAGTTCGGTAGACCGCGTTCGTTGTTCGTTAGACCGCGCTTGTCAAACAGATGTCTCTGGGCCTAGGATGCTGTGTCGAGGGAGACTGATACCGCAATGAATAAGAACCTAAAACTAATGACGCTGGCGGCAGTTGCGCTGGCGCTCTTCTCTTCTGTTGGATGTAACAAGCTGCGGGCTCGCGACCAGCTCAACAAGGGTGTGGAATCTTACAAGAACAACCACTACGAGCAGGCCATCGACCACTTCCAGAAAGCAGTGGATTTCGATCCCGCATTAATCAATGCCCGCATGTACCTGGCTACTGCGTATGTGTCGCAATACATTCCCGGCGTAGACTCGCCGGATAATTTGCGCACCGCGGACGAGGCTATCAAAGAATATCAAACTGTGATCGACGCCAATCCGGCGCGTGATCAGAAGGTGAACGCAGCGAAGGGCATCGCCTATTTGTACTTGAATGAGAAGAAGTGGGATGACGCCAAGAAGTACTACCGCATGGCGTCGGACCTTGACCCGAACGATCCGGAGCCGTACTACTCGGTGGGCGTGATCGACTGGACGGCCTGCTATCAGCCGCGCATGGAAGAACGCGCCAAGCTGGGCATGAAGCCGGAAGAGAATCTAAACCCGAAGAACAAAGATCAGGCAAAGGTCTGCTCGGAGTTGAAGGCCAAGAACACGCCCTACATCCAGGAAGGCATTGATAGCCTTAGCAAGGCCATCCAGATTCGGCCAGACTATGACGATGCCATGGCCTACCTGAATCTGATGTACCGCGAAAAAGGCGACGTCGAGTGTGACGATCTTGCCGCCCGCGCGGAAGACCTGAAGACGGCGGACCACTGGGTCGACGAAACCCTGCGCGTTAAGAAAGCCAAGGCGGAAAAAGCGGCACAGAGCCAGGGCGGTGGAATTGTCATGGACCAGCCTAAATAACGGACCAGCCTAAATAATAGATTTCCATTTCATGAGTTCAGCCTCCTTCGCCGTTAGAGCGCAGGAGGCTTTTTCTTGCCGCTGACATCTCTCGCGGAGAATTACTTTCGCGGACGTTACAGGCCATTATTTGCTGTAGAGGCGGACTTCCACTCTGGTGAACTGCCAGCGCAACACCTTGGGGAACGACTCCGGGAGAATGTGGGTAAGCATTACGGTGGTCGGATCGGGGTTGTCCGCCGGTCCGTTATTCATCAGCATGATCCACACGCGAGGATGAGGGGGCGCGCTCGTGCGCAGGAAATCCGCCGTGGGCTTGCCCGTGAAATCCCGGTAATCGAGGCCAGTTCCGTGGTAAGGGAACAGAATCTCGGGTCCGAGTTGCTGCGTAAAATCTGAACTCGCCGTATTCTGACCGGCCTTCAGAGAGCGGGCAAACTCATACGGGATGCGGGTTCCAGCGATGTGGAAGACGACTGCGTCCCCCGGCTGGGCACGATCCAGAATAAAGTCGGCGGCAGCGACAGAGGCGTCCCGCTCGTTGTCGAAGTCGTGAGTGTAGACGAAGAGAATTCCCTGCCAGCTTAGAAGCAAGATTCCCGTGATCGCGGCCGCAAGAAGCCACGATTGCCGCAGCCGCGCCAGCCCGGCGGCGACCAGGATGAGCAGCGCGGGCAGACAGAAAATCATGTAGCGGCTGAGAAATACCGGACGGGCGAAGGACAGAATTACGGTGAGCACTACCGGAAAGAAC
>Ga0187847_10003476_pt1 | contig 11993 bp, 3 predicted proteins | sample June2016WEW_4_10_FD_132458 | JGI IMG/M metagenome (GOLD analysis project Ga0187847, IMG submission 132458) | Peatland microbial communities from SPRUCE experiment site at the Marcell Experimental Forest, Minnesota, USA - June2016WEW_4_10 | ecosystem: Environmental > Terrestrial > Soil > Wetlands...
AGATTGGGGCAACCGTAACGTTGACAGCCAAGATCGCGCCCGCGGCGGCAACAGGAACGGTCACATTCAGTGACGCCGCGGGAAAGCTGGGAAGCGCCGTCACATTGACTTCGGGAGTGGCAACTTACAACACAACCTCTCTGACAGCCGGCTCTTACACCTTTACAGCAGCCTATAGCGGCGATGCCACTTATGCTGCGAGTACATCCAGCGCTGTCCCCCTCACCGTCGATTCATATTCCTCGACGACCTGCGGTTTTCAGGACAGCGCGAACAGCTCGAATGAAACTGCGGCCGATTCTTTCACCAGTGGCGCCAACCCGCTGGATAACGCCACCATCCAGACCTCAAATGTAGATGAAAGCGCGGTCTGCGCGCAGAACGCGGGCACCACAGTCACCCTGGCCACGCCATCGATCAGCTCCTCGGGCGCGGGCAGCAATGCTTTCGATTCGAGCTTCTATGGCACCGATGCGGCGGTGCTGGCCTACGAGGGAGCCAGCATCACAGTGAACGGCGGCATCATCACTACCTCCCCTGTGAACCAATCTGCCAGCGGCGTCTTTGCATATGGCGCCGGCTCGACCATCACACTTTTACAAGGGGCTGAGGTTCAGACTTTTGCTGCCTATTCGTTCGGCATGGATGCGGGCGAGGGCGGCACAATCAGTGCGACTGGCAGCAGCGTCGTGGCTAACGGCGCCGAGGAGGTGGTCGTGGAGGGCGCGGGTTCGGTGACGCTCAGCAGCACATCGCTGACCGGCATTCAAACCGGAAGCGACGGAAGCGAGCGCGGCATTCTGCTCTATCAGGCCACCTCAGGTGCCGCAGCCAGCGTCACACCCAGCTTCACCATGACCGGCGGCTCGATCTCCTACACCTGCGATGCGACTCAAACGGCGACGTGCGCAAGCGGCTCGACTGCGAGCGGCCAGAGTAATCCGGCAACAGTCTTTGCCGTCGCCAACACGACAGCCGCCATTTCGCTGACCGATGTAACCGTGAACAATTACACCCAGACCGCCGTGGACGGCAATGGAACTCTGCTGACGGCCGCGGCGCTGAACAGCGGAACATGGGGAATTGCCGGCTCGAACGGAGGCAACGTCACGTTCAACGCCTATGGCGAGACATTAACAGGCGATGTGATTGTCGACGTCGACAGTACGGTCGCCTTGACGCTGAATGCCGACACGGCAGCGACTCCCAACCCCTCCGCGCTGACGGGCGCCATCAATGCCGCCAACTCCGGCAGCACCGCGGTGAGCCTAACGCTGGACGCGGTCAGCACGTGGGTGGTGACTGCAGATTCATACTTGACCGTGCTCAACGACGCCGACACAAGTTACAGCAATATCACCTGCGAAACCGCTGGCTGCGTGATCCATGTTGGAACGAACACGATCACCCCTTGAACGAACTGAAAGCTGGCACAACCCCAGGGCCAGATTGAAAGTGGAATTGGGATCGTTTGACTCCACAGGATTATGATGGGATGTCGGAGCTTGGCGCGGATACGGGTTAAGCAGCTTTCACGGGGAACTCGCCGACCGCGCCGGAGCAAAATCAGGGTCGATATACCCTCTCGGACACTCCGGAAATTGGCTTTTTCTTGAGGAAAAACCCCTAGAGTTCAATGGCCGTGGGTTGAGCTACCGTGTTTTTGCAATGACTCCGCCCATGATGAGGCCCTCAATGTTCGCTCGTAATATCCGTTCCGTTGTTTTGCTGTCGGCCGCATTGCTGGTCGCCGCCGCGCCAATGATTCGTGCCGAAGAAGGCATGTGGACCTTTGACAATCCGCCTCTGAAGCAGCTGGCGGCCAAGTATAACTTCCATCCCTCGCAGGCATGGCTGGACCATCTGCGCTTGGCCAGCGTGCGCCTCAACGACGGCGGATCGGGCTCGTTTGTCAGTCCCAACGGCCTGCTACTGACCAACCACCACGTAGCGCGCGGCCAGTTGCAAAAGAACTCGACGGCCGAGCACGACTACGTGCGCGACGGTTTCTATGCCGCCACGCCAGAGGCGGAGATGGCCTCCCCCGATCTCGAGGTGAACGTGCTCGCCGACCTGCAGGACGTGACTGCGCGAGTGCAGGGCGCGACCAAAGGTATCGCCGACGAGACCAAGGCGCTGAAAGCCCAGGACGCAGAGATCGCAGCCATTGAAAAGGAGAGCAAGGATAAGACCGGCCTGCGCTCGGACGTGGTCTCGTTCTACCAGGGCGGCGAGTACTGGCTTTACCAGTACAAGAGGTACACCGATGTACGGCTGGTCTTTGCGCCGGAGCAGCAAGCGGCCTTTTTTGGCGGCGATCCGGATAACTTCACCTATCCGCGCTACGACCTGGACATGGCCCTGTTCCGCGTCTACGAGAACGGCAAGCCGCTGCACACGGAAAACTATTTGAATTGGAGCGCCAAGGGCGCCGCGCCGGGCGAGTTGATCTTCATCTCCGGCCATCCCGGCTCGACCCAGCGCGACGACACCATGGATCAACTGCTGTTCGAGCACAACTCGATCGAGCCGGCCTACATTGAATATCTCAGCCGGCGGATTGCCGCCGCACAGGCCTTTGCCGCTCAAAGCCGGGAGCAGGCGCGCCTGGTCAGCACAATGATCTTGACCTTGCAGAATTCGCTCAAGGTGTATCAAGGCCGCTACGATGCGCTGAACGACAAGGGAATCATGGCCAAGAAGCAGGCCGAGGAGAGCGATTTTCGCGCCCGTGTCGCAGCGAATCCGGAGTGGAAGAAGGCCTACGGAGGCGCTTGGGAAACCATATCCGCCGTCGATGAAAAGGCTGCATCGCGGCAGAAGGCCATGATCTTCCGCAGAACCGATAGCCGCTTTTTCGCCATTGCGCGCCAGATCGTGCAGTATGTCACAGAAGTCAAGAAGCCCGATGGCGAGCGGCTCGACGGATACCACGATGCCCAACTCGAATCGCTTAAATTCCAACTGCTCTCGCCCGCGCCCATCTATCTCTCCACCGAGAAGCTCTATATGACCACGGCGCTCAACCTCGCCGCGGAGAAGCTGGGCAAGAACGATGAATACCTGGTCAAGCTGCTTCAGGGCAGCGACGTAAACACCTTTGTCAACTCAGTGGTTGACGGCACCAAGCTGTCAGATGTTGCAGTGCGCAAGGCTTTGCTCGATGGAGGCGAGGCAGCCGTTGCGGCCTCGACCGATCCCATGATCGCCGCGGCCCGCCGCACAGACGCATTGGCGCGCGAATACCGTCGCTGGGAGCATGACGAGATCGAGAGTGCGCTCATCCCGGCCGGCGAAAAACTGGGCAAGGCCCGCTTCGCAGTCTATGGCAAGGACGCGTATCCCGATGCCACCTTTACCCTGCGGCTGAGTTATGGCACGGTCGACGGCTTCCCCTATAACGGCACCATCGCCCCTCCCTTCACCACTTTTTACGGGCTCTATGACCGCGCGGCGAGTTTCAGCAATCAGCCGCCCTTCGACCTGACGCCCAAAGAAGCGGCCGGACGCGACAAGCTGGATCTCGCAACGCCGCTCAACTTCGTTTCGACTGGAGACATTATTGGTGGAAACTCCGGTTCGCCCGTGGTCAACAAGGACGGTGAACTTGTGGGGCTGATCTTCGATGGCAACATCGAGTCGCTGGCCGGCGATTTTGTTTATGACGGGAGCAAGAACCGTGCGGTTGCGGTTCATTCAGCCGGCATGATCGAGGCTCTGCGCAAGCTCTACGGCGCCGGGGCACTGGCCGATGAACTGGAAGGCAAGAAATAAAGCAATAGACAACCAAACCAACAGCAAGGGGAGCCGCTGAGGCTCCCCTTGCTGTTGCTCAATGGGGGGTTATCCCTCTCGACATAGGGGAATTTGGGACATCCGCCGAGCCAGGACCAGAAGGCATATTCGCTTCCTGACTGTCTCCGGCCAGAATCCGAGACTCGGAACCAAAGCGGCGATATTGGCCAAATGCCACGTCATTCAGATAGGTCTTTGACGCGCCCTGGTAATGCGATCGGGAATACGCCCCGGTCTGCTGCGCCGTATGCGCCTGCAAGATGGAGACACTTCTCGCCGGGCATATATAGCTTTTCCCCGCAATACCCGTCGGGCTGTACTCGACCAGAATATCGGCCCTGGAGACGAGTCCGCCGACTGGCATTTCGGCCTCCATCGAGATGCGCAAAATCGCTCCACTCGATGGATCGAAGGCAATCTCCCCGTGATAGGCGTCGTTTTCGCTGAATACGCGGGTATTCGAAGTGCCGTCGGCATTATACCCTTCAACGATGCAACAGAACTGCACGTTATAGTGCGACTTCTCGCTGGGGACCGTGTAGTGAAAAACAGCCTCTTTCCCGCCCACGCCCCGCTCCCAACGGCCCCAGGTAATCTTGCCCGCGAGCGCATCGCCCACTACCCTGCCCAGCAGTGGCCCGAACTCTCCCGCGGTCACCAATCCCCCAGTCTTCGGAGCGTGCTTCAATGCTTTCTCATCCACCACTTCCTTGTGGTCGCGGTACGTCACCGTAAGGTTGAAATTGCCTACGGAGTGCAAGGGCATGGCAGCCAGTGAGGTTATGCCGGTTCTACCTAGCTGATCCTCCTGCGGCTGGTCCTCGAAGCGGGTCGTATCGCGCACCGCGATGAGATTCGGCAACTGAGGGACGGTCTTGTTCACATAGTCCACAATCGCGGTCAGCATCCGGCGCGCCGTGGCTGGGTCCGGAGGGGTGTCGGCGGGAATCTCCACCGCCGGCAGATCGAGAAATGCCGCCGAATCGGCCAGGATCACCAGCGCTTGCCTGGCCCTCTCTCCAGACAGATCGGCGTTCAAACGCGCAAGCCTGGGCGCGCTGAGCCGTTCGGTCAACTCCATCCCTGAGAGTTGCTGCGCCAGGTCCGCGTCCGGCTTGCCATGAGCCGCGGCCAACGCCTGCTCCAACTGCGCAATTGTGACCTTTGTCGTTGGTATGTCCTTTGCCGCAAATGCCGGCAGAGCCATTCCTGCCAGCAACAAGAGTACCGTCAATTTCCTCATCGTACGAGCTCCTTGTGGTAAGCCGATCCAATGTTAATCGATCTCAGCATGTGCTATTCGGTTGTCCAAAGCCAAGGTCTGCGTCGAGCCGGCGAGCTGGCGAAAAGCGATCTCGTGCAGCTCGTCCCATTTCCCGCGCTCGACCGAAGGACCAGCAGCCGGATGATTTTGCGGCTGTTGCAAAGCTTCAGCACGAATACATGCGTCCGCCGCTACTTCCCGCCGTTTGGATCGCGCACGATCGGCCCGTTGCCGCAATCTTCCTGGATTGACTGCAAGTACCACGGCATTTGACGCACTTTGGAGTTACCGCGTTACGCTGCAAAATGCGCGACCCGGATCGCAAGGGTAAGGCTGAATCCAGCCTCTGCTAAGCGCCGTCATTGCCGCTCAAGGAAACCTGGCCCGAAAGCGCCTTTTTGGCCTTGCAATCGAGGAGAGCCCCCCGTGGGGAGGGATGGGCGAGGGTTCCCGATGTAATTGAAGCTAGGATGGAGCAGGGGTTTGGGGGTCTCGCTGTAACTCGTTCATTTTATGGAGCGGGAGACCGGGATCGAACCGGCGACATTCAGCTTGGGAATGTGGTTATCAATTGAAAACAAAGAACATGGCGTTCACCTCGATCTCGTTCTGGCGATAGAGAATACGGGGTTTTCGAAAGCGCTGTTCTACAGGAATCAAATAGAGCAGAAATGGAGCAGACAGGTTTCAGAATCGGCGGGCGATCATCAACTCATGGGCAAAGCATCTGGGAAGGATGGGGCAGATGCAGGGATCAGTTCAGCCTGGATGACTTTCCAGTAGCAAAGTCGTCGTGAACGCCGATCGGCGAAAGTGGCCGATTCGATCATCGTCGCAGGTCGACGCATTTACTGGACGGATAGCGTAACCGATCCCGAGCTAGTCACTTGGTGAGTGGGTGGAGTCGTAGATCCGCCGCCACCACCACCTCCGCAGCCGTTCCCTGTCAAGGCCACAAACATAAGGAATCCAATGCACGCCAGGAACCAGAAACGAGCGTATCTCGAATTGCGCCCGCCTCTTGTGCGTGGCCCCAAGAGGATGGGGAATAGGAGCAACGCAGCCGCTGCTCCTGGCAGTGTTTCAGTGAACACAACTGTAATCTGGTAGATCCCGGCGGGCGTGGACGAGGATGTAGTGATTGTCAATGTTCCGGTCGCGGATGAATAACTGCACGTGGCGCCGCCGGGAAGATTGAGACAGGTCACGGAGATATTTGTTGCCGAGGATGGCAGCGTGACAGGATAGCTCGCCGTGGCGCCGGGAGCGATTGATACTGAGGTTGTGCCGAACGTCGGGCCCGATCCGGAGCCGGCCGAGTCGACCTCAAATTGCAAGGTGTTCGAGGTTCCGCCGCCAGGTGCCGGGGTTTCGACTGTAAGAGTGGTGATTCCGGAAGATACGATCTGGGTGGCCGGCACTTGGGCCGTGAGCTGGCTTGCGCTTACGAACTGTGTACTGAGAGCTGTCGATCCCCAGTAGACGGTCGAACCAGATACGAATCCCAAGCCGCTGACGGTTAGCGTGAAGGGCGCGGATCCCGCACTGGTGAAAGCGGGCGCGAGAGTCGTTAGAACGGGCACTGGGTTCGAAGGGGATCCATTGATTGAGAAGGCGCTGGCCGCGGAACTTCCTCCTGCCGGTGCGGGATTAAAGACGGCAACCTGTGCTGTACCTGGGGCGGCAAGATCCGATGCCGGTACTGTGGCTGTGAGTTGCTGGCTGTTGACATAGGTGGTCGTGAGCGGCGCTTGATTCCACTCAATCACCGAGCCGGATAGGAAGCCAGACCCGTTGACGGTGAGGGTGAATGCGGGACCGCTTGCATTGGCGGAGGCAGGCGAAATCGACACAAGCGTCGGGGTGGGGTTACCGGACTGAGAAGACACTACGCTTGAGCGCAATAAGTAAACTTCCTGATCCGTGAGACCCGCCCCGGGGCCGATAAATGCCAAGCCGTTTGTACCCCAGCGCACAAGGTTGCCCATATCGGGATAGTCCATCTGGGGAAACGCCAACGTCCCGGTGATCGCATAGGACTTCATCCCGTAAGCGGTGATGACACCTGCAGAAGAACTGTTGGGTGAGGTGTAATCCTGATCGCCGATCCAGTAGAGTTCACCCAGCGATGTATCCAGGGTGAGGGCACGCATGTTGGGATAGGAGGTTACGTTAAATGATGTAACAGGAAAGGTGCCAATCTCCGTTTGTGTCGCTGGATTCCAAACTTGGCCGGCGCTGGTGTAGAGCAAAGTGCCGTCGGAAACTACCTGATTACCAGTGGTGTAACTACCATAGCTTCCCACCGCAGGATACGTATATTGCAATCCGGAACTCATCAGGTCCGCAACCTGAAAGTAAACCCCGGGATAAGTGAAAGGCAGCCCGTAGATGGTCAGTGGATTGCCCGCCAGTGCTATGGAGCCAAAATTCGGGTCCGCGTAGCAGCAGCGATATGGATTTGGAACGGTGTTCACCAGGCCCGAGTCATTATAGAGCGATAGCCAGGAGCCCTGCGCAAGCAGCACCTCTGTGGGATTGCCAGGAATGGTTTCCAGATCGGTTGCCGCCATATTTGAGCACGTCGAGCAATTCCCGGTTGAGTATGGGAAGGTCCGATCGACCGCATTCGTCTGCAGATTGATCCTCTGCACAGTGTAATCCGCCTGATTGGCGACGTAGAGATACGATCCGTCGGACGAGGCCGCAAGCAGGCGGGGATCCTGACCAACCGGAATCGGCGTGCCGAGCGCACCGGTGGCCGGACTGATCGGAATGACGGTGTTGGGATTCGTCGTGGCCGCGGCCGGTATCGCCGCATAGAGCATTCCTGTGCCAGAAATGGAGGCAAGCGCGGAGGGATCGATGACCAATGTCTGGTAGGGCGTAATCGTCACTGAAGCGCTGACGCCCCCGCCCGGCAGCGGATTGACGACTGTGAGGTACTGCTCTCCGATGGCGGTAAGGGCTGAGGCTGGAATCACTGCCTGGAGCGAGCTGTTACTTTGGAAGGTCGTGGAGAGCGCAACTCCATTGAGCTGCGCGACCGATTGGGGATAGAAATTCGCGCCTGAAATCGAGAGATTCACTGCGCCGTTGTTGATAAGAACGGTCGATGTACTAATCGAGCTAATGGAAGGCACAGCATAGATTGCGTCGCCCATCCCCGTGAGCGTGACAGTGAGTTGCGGTGTTGTCGGATCGTTGGAAGTGATGACAGCAGTACCAACCTGGGTGCCGGAATTCACCGGTGCGAAAGCCATCTCAATTGAGCAAGGAAAATATGGATCGCTGGCTGGAAGAGGCTGCGTGCAGCCGTTGCTGACGAGGGAATAGCCGGCGCCGCTCACCGTCACAGAACTCACCGAGAGGGCAGCTTGTCCGCCGTTGGAGATGATCAACGTGCCGTCAACCGCCGACGCACCGACCAAGACGTGACCGAACGACAGCGGATTTGCGTTGGCGACGATCTCCGGGGCAATTCCCTGGCCGCTGAACCACACAGTTTGCGGAATGGTCTGAGCATTGGAGGTCACCGTGACAGTTCCGCCTGTAGCTTTACTGCTCACGGGAGTAAATGTGAGCGTAACCGGGCAGACCGCGCCGGGCGCAACGGACGCGCAGCTTCCGCTCGCAGTTACCGTTGGATCGGACGATGTAAACGACGAGATGTCCAATGACGCGTTGCCGCAGTTGGTTATGTTCAGAGTCTGATTTGTGGAGCTATTCGCAGGCACGTTGCCGAAGCTCACGCCGAAGCTACTGAAGCAGACCGCGGGCGCAGGAGTAGCCATATTGAACTTGGCCACGAAGCTATGCTGGAGTCCCACGAGCGGATTGGCAGGAGGCGGCAATTGCGGCTCGAAACTGCCTGGGGTGGTAGGGAAATCTAGAGCAAGAGTCGTTCCGGCGACGACCAGATTGTTGGATTCATCGATAGCGAGGCCCGCAAAATTCGAACCCGCGAAGCCGCCGCTAGTAGCATTGAGATAACTTCCAAACTCGAGAGCGCTCAGATCGGGACTGATCTCGACCAGGACCATATCTGCACTGAATTCCGTATACTCCCATTCCGTGACAAATGGATTCTGCATAGGAAAGCCTTGCGAATCCACATGACCACCTACAAAAATATTGCTCTGGCTGTCGAGAGCAATACCTAAAAACCCGTATGGCGAAACTGAATTCGCTCCCACATAAGTAGCAGCCACGACGCTGGTTGCCTGCGGATTGAGCTCCAAGATGTACCCAGCTGCGTATTGACCGTCCGAATTTGGAGTGATGGTTTGTTGATAGGCATTGGCGCTGACTGGCAAATTAGTTTCTCCCGTTCCGCCGGCCAGATAGAGGTTACCTGTCGCACCCACGGTCAGTCCGCCGTTATAGTCCGTGCCTGGAAGGTAACTGGCAAAATTGATTGCGGAGGCGGTTGGATTGATTTGCAGAACAAAACCCGCACTCGGGTTCTCGACATTCACATAGGCATTGGGAAACTGCGGACCCACTACGCCTGCGGTTGTGGGCAAGCCGAGGCCGGTCGTGCCTGCAATCGTCACGTCGCCCGAGGTATCTACCGCGATGCCGGTTGGAATGAAATCATTCGTATACGGCTGAAGGAGGTCGGTCGAGTTTGTGTCGTTCCCAGGGATAACCGTTGAATAAAGGAGCTTCCCAGTCGGGTCTACCTTCAGCACAAAGGTTTCGTTATACGGGTAACCCGTCACTGAAGTCGCGAGAGTGCCGGACGTGATCTGGAAATTGGAATTGTCCGTGGTGCCGGCAAGGTAGGCATTGCCGCTAGCATCTACTGCGAGATTGACTCCGGTACCAAATGTATAAAAACCTTGCTCACCGCCAACCGTTCCTGAGTAATTCAACTTGGCGCCATCGGGAGAAAGCGATGCAATAGCAAAACAGTTGTCGTTAGTCTGACAAGAAAGCGACGTGCCGGCTCCGGCTACGGGAAAATTGCCTGAAGAAGTAAGTCCCGCGACGATTGCATTGCCATTCGCATCCACCTTGATGGCGCCGCCGCTTGCGCTTGAGGCGCCGAGGGCCTGGCTCGATCCGCCCAGATAAGTGGAGTAGATAAGCGTCTTGCCGGTCGGATCGAACTTTGTAACAAATATGCTCTGGCCGTTGGTCCCCAACGACGATTGCAAAGGATTACTCGTAGGGAAATCAGTTGAAGTGGTAGAGCCAGTAACCAGAACATCGCCATTGGCATCGGTTGTGATCGCTGTGGCTAGATCGGTTCCTTGGCCTCCCAAATACGATGCGAAGACAATAACCGGGTCGATCACGAGGGATCGCTTTGGGTCGTAGGCACCCACGCGAAATTGGATGGAGCCGTCGCCGGCCTGTAGAAACCGTGCATCCACAGGAACGCGCTTTCCCTCGGACAACTGGTAAGCTACAGGCTTCTTCAGCGTCAGCGCGCCATTCGCCGTGTGAATCTCCAGACTGCCATCACCATTCTGGTCAATTCGCATGGCTCCATCGATCCGTAGAGCAATACGCGAGGGATCGGCTCCGGGGGCAACGCGGAAGTCGTGCTCCAATTCCTGACCGTTGCCGTAAAAACTCAGCGAGATCCCCGGGTAGAGCTCCTTGTATTCAATCGCCGAAGAGAGCGGAATATTCCTGATCCACCGGGAAGAATCATTCCCAAAGAAATAATTGGCGTGCCCGGTGAGTATTGATGTCGACTCCGGAACGGAATGGGCGCCGACAAAGCTTAAGGCCAGCTTTTCGTCGCAGCCGCTCTTGCCGCAAAGAACCAGATCGGCGCCGTTCGCAAAAAACTTCGCACGGAGGCCATCCCGATGAAAGAGGAAGGAGTATTTCTGTGGCGCTTGACCACGATTCGTCTCGAAGGCGATGGGAGAAAGTTGAAACGTCCGGGACGGCTCCGCGGCAGAGCAGACCATCACCTGGACAGAGAGAAGCGACAAGGCAAGCCAGAAGCAGCTAAGAGAGCGCATCACAACACTTCCTTCGGGGACAGTGCAAGTATACCTGTGCAAGTTCGGTTCAAGAATGAAATCGGTCTAATTCTGCTGGCAATTACCTGATTTGGCGAGAATTATGAGGATACTCCGGGGATCAGTCCCCGCAGACGCCGATGGAACTGCGGATTTCTCGTCGCGCGAAGGTCAAGAGACTCAAGTCGAGATTGGGACCTCAGGCTTCTTGCACCGGCGGCAATGCTACAAAAAATCAAACCAATGAGATTGATCCACTTTTCCGACCGCGCGCTGGCATTCATTCGTCCCAGACGGCGCGTAAGGACATGATTTCTGGAGCTTTATGCGAAGATTCGTCATCGTGCTAAACGGAGCAATCAAAGAAAAGAATGAACCGCTTGTTTCCAATAAGTTAGGACGGAGTTGAAAATGAACGGAGCAGGAATGGAGCAGAGATTTTCGGATCTCTTTGTAAGTTGTTGATTTTATGGAGCGGGAGACCGGGATCGAACCGGCGACATTCAGCTTGGGAAGCTGACGTTCTGCCACTGAACTACTCCCGCCCTTTAATATCAACCAGATAAAAGCTTAAACCTTCATGGTGTCCATTTTGGTGTCCAAAATGGTGAACTGGAGTTGAATTTGAGGTGATGAAAGCACCTTCGGAAAGCGACGGCAACAAGTCACGGACACCATGGACACCAAAAGCCATCGAATCAACCTCACCCAGAAACGCAAAGCGGAAAACGGCCAATGGCATTTCTACCCTGTTCAATGGGACGGAAACAAGCCCGACCCCCGCCTCATCATCATAGACGAGGAACCAGCTTGGTGGAAGGGGGAGGGGCGTACTTTCTCGACTGGCGAGAGAGCTGCAAGAAACGAAAACGCAAACAGGTTGGCAGGCGCCGCGGGAGGCGTTAGGCGCATGGCGAAAAGCCACCGGAGTGGCGAATGGTTCAATTCCA
>Ga0187847_10003477_pt1 | contig 11992 bp, 9 predicted proteins | sample June2016WEW_4_10_FD_132458 | JGI IMG/M metagenome (GOLD analysis project Ga0187847, IMG submission 132458) | Peatland microbial communities from SPRUCE experiment site at the Marcell Experimental Forest, Minnesota, USA - June2016WEW_4_10 | ecosystem: Environmental > Terrestrial > Soil > Wetlands...
CAGGATGGGCAGCACAGCGCCGTCGGTGGCGGGATTCAGAAATTTGTTCGAGTGCCAGCTTGTCGCTAGCGGCCCCGTCTCGGCTTCACCGTCGCCCACCACACAGGCCACAATCAAATTGGGATTGTCGAACGCCGCTCCGTACGCGTGCACCAGCGAGTAGCCCAACTCGCCGCCCTCGTGGATGGAGCCCGGCGTCTCGGGCGCAACATGGCTGGGTATGCCGTAGGGCCAGCTGAATTGCCGGAAGAGCCGCTTGATGCCGTCCTTGTCCTGACCGATGTAGGGATAGATTTCCGAGTATGAGCCTTCGAGATAGGTGTTCGCGACAATTCCCGGACCGCCGTGCCCCGGGCCGATGACGTACATCATGTCCAACCCGCGTTCGCGGATCACCCGGTTCCAGTGGACATAAAGAAAGTTGAGGCCGGGCGTGGTGCCCCAGTGGCCCAGCAGTCGCGGCTTCACGTCATCGAGTACGAGCGGCCGCTCCAGCAGCGCATTGTCTTTCAGATAAATCTGGCCAACAGAAAGATAGTTTGCCGCTCGCCAGTAGGCGTCCATTTTCGCAAGCAACTCGGAGCTCAACGGGCTCTGAATCGCAGTCTCGCAGTTCGCAGTGTCGCCCATGGCACACCTCGCAAAAAGGGATTCGCGTGCTGTCTCAAGCCTAGCAGTGTGGTGCGAACCGCCGGGTGATTAATGTCACATACGGTTGAAAGAATGGTTGTTATTTCATAAAACATGGACGCAGGCAAGTCAACAACCATAGAACCCCGGCTGCCAATGTGCCTCTGCGATCTTGACAGCTGAGTTCCACACGGGTTTCAATCGGTTGCCGCAATGCTTAATCCATCCACTGGTATCACGCGTGAAGATGAGGAGATCAAGGAGGCCAGGAGAAATGAACACGTTGATTTGGATTGGACAGATCTCGCTTGCCGCCGTCTTTTTCGTCACCGGCGTGACCAAGCTGCTCGCCTATAAAACGCTGGTCAAGACACTGGAACAGCGCCACGCTACTGCGCCCATTAAGATGACCGAAACTCAGGGTTGCGCGATAGCCCTGCTGGAGATCGCCGGAGCGGTTGGCGTCATCCTGCCGCCGGCCTGGACGCCGGATGCATTGTCTCCCGACTACCTGCTCGCTCGCTTAGCGGCAGGATGCCTTGCGCTACTCATGGTTGGTGCGAGCATCTATCACGTCCGTCGCAACGAATCGGCATCGCCAGCCATTGCCACCTTCCTATTGGCGCTTTTTGTCATAGTAGGGCGATGGCCGCATTAGGGGTTAATTTCAATCATTTATGCGCCTTGGAGGAGCATTCGATTTGGCTTCTTCGACCCAAATTCGCCACTAAATCAGAAGTCCGGCCTTCTGTGTTTGCTTCTCGGATGCGGATCATTGGTTGGTTTGCACCTGGCAGATGACGAATTCATGATTTCTTTATATAATGCTGATCAATCCAGGGCTACTCTGGCAGCGTCATGGGGGCGTAGCCGGACCTTGGCGCGGGAGCTTCTCGCGAAGCGTTGGCTGGACGCTATTTTCGTCCGTCCTCTTTTGTGCAACTAATACAGTTGTACAGTTCGCGCGGAGGACACAAAGCGAGTTGGGGGCGAGGGAAAATGAACGGTTTAATCTGGATCGGACAGGTGGCTCTGGCAGGGGTCTTCCTCACTTTAGGAACCGCCAAGCTCTTTGCGTATGCGCCACTGGTGCATGCGCTTGAAAGCCGAGCGGACATTCACATTACTATGACGCCGTTCAGCGCCAGGATCGTCGGCTTTCTAGAGGTGCTACTGGCGTTCGGTGTGCTCATACCTGATATTTACGCGTCCGACGGCATGGTTCCCGAGTACATGATCGTCAGAACGTGCGCCACGGGCATGGCGGTCCTCATGATCGGAGCTGCAATCTATCACATGCGGCGCAAAGAGCAGGCGGTGCTTGATTTCGCACTCTTCCTCATGGCGCTTTTCGTGATCGTCGGCCGCTGGCCCATCTGATTACTTCGGTTGCGGCGCAGGCAGAGGCATCGCAACGGGAGACAACTTAGCTACTGCGGCAACCGGGAATTCCACTGCACCCACGTGATCTGTGGCGTCGTCTCGGATGCCAAGGCGCAGGTAGTAGTCGCCTTTCGCGGGAACACTGATCTGCTGAACGTATCGCAAATGACCGTTCTGCATCGAGGCAAATTTTGCATCCGGAACCGCTGCATTAATGCCGTTGAACTGGCCATTGATCAGGGTTCCGTCGTTATCGTACACATAAGTTCTGAACTCCAACACACAGTGGTGCACTCCGTCAGGGGTTACTGTCCAATTCATTTCTTTCGGATTGGCGATAAACGTGACCGCGTAACGGCGATAGGGTCCCGAGGTCTTTTTTGAGGCCTGGTTGCCGGGCACAAGCGCCGGCTCCGTATCCCCTGATGTGGGCCGAACACTGGTCGCGAAGATCAACTCTGTGGGGTCCGGGCCCCCGTGGAGCATAGCGGCGCGGAGCGCGGAGTACTGATTGGCATCGGGCTTGGCGTTTTGCGCCCCCCCTTGCTTCAGCGTACTGCGATCATTGGCAAAATAGCCGCGGCGGTAGGCCAGCGTCACTCCTGGATGGTCAAGCTTCACCTGAATCTTGCGGTAGTCCCCGTTCCACTTGCGATCGGTGGGCGTATACGCGATCGTGTAGTAATTTGAACCCGCGTCGATGGCCTTTTCGACGGCTTCCTTCAGGCCGTTGGTGTTCACAAACGCCTTTCCGCCTGTGGCGTCGGCCATCTGCTGCATGGTGCCATGTTCTTCAGCGGTTTGCTGGAACCACTTTGTGCTTGCGTTGGCAAAACCATTCGGGTTTCTGTTCATCGTAGAGCCGCTCTGCGTCGCGCTCAACATCGGAGCGACCATCAGGCCGCGCGCATCGATGGGATACACGGCCACCTGGCTGCGTGCCAACAAGTCCACGGTCTCCCGGAACTCATCTTCCGACGACGCCACAACGGCAAAGGGATTCTGTAGGTCTCCATCGGGCAAAATGCTGATGGGGAACGAGCCGGAGAACCAGATCAGGTTTTTGCGGCCGGGCAGCGCGCTCATGTAGCGCGCCAGCAGATTAAATGCATCGAGCGTATAACGGGCACGGAGCTGCAACTGAAACGACTGCTGCTGGGCCTCGAACTGTTGGAAATTCGCCAAGATCGTCGCCGCGTCAGGATCGTTGCCCAGCCCGTCGGCCAGGGTGTCGTAGGCCATGTCGTCGGCGCCCGGTTGATCGCCTTCCATCACGTTATTCAGTAGCGGTGAGGCGCCCTGGTTGCCTTTCTTGCCCTCAACGAGCGCACGTAGAATCTCGGAATTCGAAGTAAATCCTTGAAGCAGCCTCAACTCCGTGGTCAGCGAGAAAATGGCGATACGTGTGCCAGGCGGCATCTGTTTCAGATACTGCAGCACTTGGTCGCGCACCACGCTCTGCGCATCCATGGGCGTATTCAGCTTGTCTAGGAGCAGAATGTTGAGGGCTCCGTTCTCCGGCGCAACCGAATAGTTGGTGAAAACGCCGGGATCGAGTTTGGGCAGCGCCGGCAAGGGCGCGGAGGGCTGTGTCTGATGCTCTTCGAAGACCTTCACGGTTTGCGGCTTACCGTTTTCAAGCACCGTAAAGTCCGCAGCGGTGAGATGATGCACAGGATTCTGCTGGGAATCGCTCGCCACCACGTCCACCACGACAAGATCGGATATAGCGCGGATGGTGGTCGCTGGCTCCCCGGAAGCTGACGCAGTTTGTCCGCTTCCGCTTCCACACGAAGGAAGACAAAACAAGGCAAGGAAGAACGAAGACACACCAATACGAGACATCACCACATCTCCTTTTTGTGAACAGTAGAGAATATCGCACCTGCCGCGCTGGCGCCATTTCCGGAAAGCGCGCCGGTATCAAAAATACTTCTTCAGCTTGAGAATCTGCGATTCAAAGCCGTACCAAAGCACCGCGGCCAAAAGTGTGCTCACGGCCAAACGCATGGCAACCACCGCCAGGTTACCTGCAATGCCGTAACGGTCCATCGCCGCGTCGAACGAGCCGATGAAGACGAACACCGAGATGTGCATCATGTAAAGGCCGTAGCTGATGCGGCCATAGAAGGCCAACGGTCCGGAGCGTAGCACCCTATTGATGAAGCCTCGCGCGCTCGTGGATGCGATCAGCGCCAGCACCATTCCCGCAAAACCCACGGCCAGCGCCGAGTCAAGATACGCCGTGCCGCCGGCGATGGTGCCGGCCGCGAGGAACCCCAGCACCGATCCGCCCAGTCCCATCCAGAGCCAGGTGCGCCGGCTGAAAGGTAGCGTGTGCATTCCGATCGCCAGCAGACTGCCCCACGCAATTCCGTCCAGGTGAATGAGCGTATTCGTGGGCGTCATCCAGTGCAGATGGATGTGGCGTAGCGCGGGCGAAGCGATCAGTGCGCCGACCAGAGCGGCGGCAAGCATCCACGGCCGGCGCAGCACGCGCACCAGCGGCGCCCACACAAAGTAGTACTGCTCCTCGATGGCCAGCGCCCAAGTGGGTTGGATGGCCGGCGGTAGTGCCAGATGAAACAGGTTCTGCACGCAAAACAAGTAAGCCAGCCACGGCGCGGTTTTGATCGCCTCACCCACGCTCGGGCCGATGAACCATGGTGCATTCAGATAGACCACAACCAGCAGCAGAAGATACACGGGCCAGATGCGCAGCGCGCGGCGCGCATGAAAATTGTGAAAGTAGCGCGGCTTGTCGCGCGTGGTGAGCAGGATGGACGTGATGAGAAATCCGCTGAGAATGAAGAAAAGAATGACGCCGGCCCAGCCCCACAACGACGCACCGTAGATCCACGTACCCTGCAGGCGAGGGTGACAGTGATAGAGAACGACGGCGAGAATCGCTAGGCCGCGCAGTCCGTCAAGTTCGGGTAAATAGTTGGGAAGCCAGGTTGGGCGTTGCATGAGCTAAGAGTGCGAAGCGCCGTTTCACTTGGCGTCTTTGGCAAACCCCTCCACCACCCAGCCGGCGGCCCACAGAATCGCGCCGGGACACGCGCACACGATCATGATGGCAAGGATCCTGAGGGAGAAGTGGTACTCGAGGCCGCTGAAACCGGAGTGCGTGAATGTCGGCTGTATCTCGTACAGGTTGTACAGCACCCACGCGAGAATGGGAGCGATAAACATCGCCTGCCCCAGGCGCCGCATCCTTTTTGTTCCTTCACGAATGTTCAAGACCTCTCCTTTTGAGGGAATTTTGCATCTATCCGGCGGCCAACTGCCTTGCCCGCTCCGTGGCCCGCATCACGGCCTTGATGAGCGTTACGCGCAAGCCCCCTTCTTCGAGCTCCAGAATGCCGTCGATAGTGCATCCCGCAGGCGTGGTCACCGCGTCCTTGAGCAGCGCGGGATGGTAGCCGGTTTCGAGCACCATCTTGGCTGCGCCGTAGGCGGTTTGCGCGGCCAACTGCGTCGCGATATCGCGCGGCAGACCCACCTTCACCCCGGCCTCGGCCAGCGCCTCGATGATGATATAGATATACGCCGGTCCCGAGCCGGAAAGTCCCGTCACCGCGTCCATGTGCTTCTCATCCACGAGCACGGTGCGGCCCACGGTCTCGAAGATGCGTTGCGCGAGCGCCATCTGTTCTTCCTTGACGAAACGTCCACGGCACAAGGCTGCCGCTCCCGCGCCCAGTGCCGAGGGCGTGTTGGGCATGGCGCGCACTACGGCGATGTCCATCCCCGCAGCCTCTTCAATGGCGCGCGTCTTCACCGATGCGGCAAACGATACCAGCAACTTGGCCGGTGTGAGCGCGGGCTTGATCTCCGCGATCAGATCCGGAACCTGGAAGGGCTTCACGCCGATCAGGATCAGGTCGGCTTGGCGCACGGCTTCGAGGTTGTTTGTGCTAACGTCCACGCCCCACTGCGTGCTCAGAGCGATCGCCCGCTCGGGGTGGGCGACGGTCGCGTGAATGCGATCTGCGGTGAACAGATTCTCTTTCAAGAACGCCTGCAGCAGAATGCCGCCCATCTTGCCCGCGCCCAGCACGGCCACCCGCACCTTAGGCAATTGCGCCGGAACTTCCGGCGCCTCAACGGCGATCTCAGCCATTTTTTATCTTCCTTCACATGAAGTCGTAGTTCAAATTCAAGAATACGCGCACGCCGTCCCATTCGCGCAGACTTCTTGGTGCGTGCCGCAAGCAAAAGGCGCCGGCCGTTCACTCGGCCAGCGCCATTCTGCAAGACGTCAGTACAAAAGGCCTATTGGCCAAGCATCGCCTCGTTGTTCAGGTAATCCTTCAGCGCTGCTCCCATCTTGTCATTGCGCTCATCGGCAGGCCAGGCGACATTCCAGAACAGGTACGCGCCGGGCAGGGTCATATATTTCTGGCCGCCCACAATGGCTGCGATCGACGTGATCACCCAGGAGTCGTTCTCCTGAATGTAGAGCGGGGCGTCCTCGTTGCCAGGTTTCGGGCCACGCAGATCCACGACATGCTTGCCCACGTGGAACAGCGCCACCGCCAACGAGCCCCCTTGCAGACGATCTCGATTGAGAGTGCAGGTGTAGAGTACGCCGTCGGGCGAGTCCTTCGCCGCCGGTTCCTCCGGCGGAACTTCGTTGCTCACTCCATACACAAGGCTCACGCCATTCTGCTCGCGCGACTTGGGAAATACTGCGAGAGCCTTCTTGGCCTCATCGGCTCCCGGGCCGGCAGAGATGTGCGACGCCACCTGCTGCGCAAGGGCAAGCGGATCGTCGAACCCGGACCCACTCCCGGGCGGTGGAGTCGACGAATCGCCCTTCGTAATCGCGTCGGTCTTCGAGTAATCGATCTCCTTCGGAGTCACGTTCGACACCGACTCGAGCACCAGCCGCGCCGGATAAGCGTTCATATTGCCGAATCCGCCAAAGCCCACGACCTTGCCGGAAGTATCGCGCTTCAGCATCGCGTTGGCCACGCCGTCCAACCGGCCCACCAGCGTTGCTGTCACCTCGTAGCGCGCGCATCCCAGGCACATGTCGGCGCCCTTCTGGTGCGACTGCGTAAGCAGCGAGTCAAACTGCTTGAAGTCCTTGCTCTTGTCGAGCGTCACCGGCGTCCGCGCGGGCGCCTTCCAACTCCCGGCAAAGTTGTGCGCCGGCTGCACGGTCACCATCGCCACCGCACCCGACTTGGCCTTCGAACCCTGCGGATAGGAGAGCCAGATTCCGTTCTCCTGGAATCCACAATTGGGATCGGTCGAATCCTTGATGATGAATTCGTCGAAGCCGGCCACCACCGTGCCCTTGATGCGCACCATCTTGCCGTCGAACGATGCCGGGCTCTTCACCACGTCGCACACGTTCACATCCACAGGACCCGCAGCAGGCGCCGCGGCCTGTGCATGCAAGCCGCATTCGCACGCCAAAATCAGACCAATCAATACAATGAAACGCTTCATAGAAACCCTCTCCAGCCGCTGCTTGAGCCGCATCGGCAGCAATAGATTAGCGGCATCAGCCGCCCTGAATGGGAACTCGAAAGAATATCATGCGGAGGCGCGTTTTCTCTCTGCTGGCGCTCACTGCGCCGCAGCCTTTTGAGCCGCAATCCACGCGTCGATTCTCTGCTCCAGTACGTCGAGCGGCAACGCGCCCGAGTCGATCACCTGGTCGTGGAAGGCGCGGATGTCGAACTTGGGTCCCAGCGCCTTTTGCGCGTGGGCACGCAACTCCAGAATCTTCAACTGCCCGATCTTGTAGGCCAGCGCCTGACTCGGCCATGCGATGTAACGATCGACCTCTGCCTGGACGCTGGTTTCATCCACATTCGAGTGCTCGTGGAAATATTGAACCATCTGGTCGCGGGTCCAGCCTTCGCTGTGCACTCCGGTGTCGACCACCAGGCGGATGGCTCGCCAGATGTCGGCCTCCAGACGGCCGTAGTCGGAATAGGGATCCTGGTAGAAGCCAACGTCCTTGCCCAGCCGCTCGGCGTAGAGTCCCCAACCCTCGATGTAGGCCGTGTAGTGGACGTATTTGCGAAACTCCGGTACTCCCGTCAGTTCCTGCGCGATGGAAAGCTGCAGATGATGGCCGGGAATGCCCTCGTGATAGGCGATGGATTCCACGCCATAGAGATTGCGTCCAGTGGCGTTATAGGTGTCGATGAAGAGGCGTCCCGGACGGCTGCCGTCGGGCGTGCCGGTCTGGTAGTACGCAGGCGCCGAGGTCTTCTCAGCATACTCAGGCACCGGAACCACTTCGAACGGCGCCTTGGGCAGCGTGCCAAAAAGCTCCGGCAATTTAGCCTGCATGGGCTTCAGGTAGCCGCAATAGGCGTCTAGCAACGCAGCGGCTGAAGCCGGATGCAGCTTGGGATTGCTCTTTAAACTCTCGCGGAAGCTCTTCAAATCCTGGAAGCCGAGCTTCTGCGCGATGGCCAGCATCTCGGCTTCGTCCTTCTTTACTTCGTCGATACCGATCTGGTGAATCTGGTCGGCGGTAAGGTTCGTGGTGGTTGTTTGCTTAATCAGAAACTGGTAGTACTTTTTGCCGTCGGGCAGGGAATCGATGCCGGGTTTCTGGCGGCCCGCGGGAACGTAGCTCACCTCAAGGAAACGCGCGAAGCGCAAGTAAGCGGGCAGGTCTTCTTTCGCGATGACATCGAGCATGTCGGTTTTGATCCGCTGCTGGTCGGTTGCGGAAATGGCCGCGGGAAAGTTTTTGAGCGGTAGAGCGAGCGGCGAGTCCTCGGGCTTCTGGTTGGCCAGCTCCTTCACTTGGTCGAGGGTTTTTTCGAGCAGATATTTGGGCGGCACACGCCCATCCTCCATGCCGATGGACATGTTTGCGGTGACTTGCGTGAAGGCTGTAGGCAAAGCGTGCAGGCGCGCGATCCAGTCGTCGTAGTCCTTCACCGTGGCGAAGCTCAACTCGGCCGCCAGCTGCGGGTAGTCGCTGTAGATGCCGCCCATCTGGTTTACCGGCATCTCCCAATCCTTGAACTCCGCGCTCTCCTGGTCGAGTTCGAATCTGCGGATGAGCAGATCCTGGCTGATCTTTTCCTGGTCCGTAAATCCAGTCGCGTCGATGGCTGCGAGTTTCAACAGGAACTTTTGCTCGCGTGCCAGTTCGTCATTGACCGCCTGCACGGAGTAGTCGCTGGTCTGGTCGTTGTAGCGCTTGTCGCCAATGATGGAGGCGAATTCGGGCTCGTGCTTAAGCCGGTCTTCCCAGTACTCGTGAAAGAGATCGTTGAGGGCTTTGCGGCGGTCTTCAAGCGAGACAGGCGCTTGGGATTGCGTCTGCGGCGTGAGTTGAAGCTTCTGCGCGTGGAGAGCTGGAAGCAAAAGAAGCAGAGCGGAAGCTGCGGCGAGGGCGAAGAGGATGATTTTTTTCAAGGGAATAGTTTCCTTCGCGGGAAATAGTCGACAAGTCGAGTCTATTTCACCTGGAAGGAGAACGGGAAAGAGCGGGAGCGAGGCGGCGAGCCGGCGAGTTGGCGATGGTGTGCGAGGTTTAGGTTGTGGCTCAAACCCTGAGCGTCTCACAGTTTCACAGTTTCTGTGTGACCGGGCGGTTTTGACTGTAAGCGGCTGATTCCTTGCCGGTTCCTGGCTTCACAGTTTCACAGCTTGTTTTTTGCGATTTCTATAGGGGCTGCGTCAGGTTTCAGGTTGCAGGTTTCAGGACTCCCGGAACATAGGGGGTGGGTAGGGCGAGTAGTAGGGGGAGGGGGGGTACGGTGGTACGGACCGGTCACATGCCTGACATTTTGAACCGGGGAGATTCCTGACTCTGCGACAGGGCGTTGGTTCTTGCCGCGACGGAGATCTGGTGCAATCAGCATGGAACCATTGTGCGCTGGATGCGGCTAATTCTCTGCAAATCGGCGGGCGGGATTTGCGGTTTGTTTTAAGCGGGTTGCGGAAAAAATGGAGCGGGAGGGGTTGGGGGGGAAAAGACAGGGACCAGGGATTAGGGGTCAGGGATCAGGTGACGAAGACCAGCGGGTAGTGGTGGCCTTTTCGGGTGCGGGTCGGGCGGGAGGGTGGAGTCGGCTACGGCGTTTTTTCGGGACCGATCCTGCTAGACCCTGGGCTTCTTTCTGCCAATCGAGGTCCAGAGTCTCCCCGGTCCCCAAGAGCGAGGGATCCTTCGACTTCGCTCAGGACGGGCACCCTCGGGGTGGTTTTTGGGACGTTGAGACCGAGGCCACCTGCCGGACCCGCAGCGTACAATCGAGCAGATCACAAATGCCTGAGAACCCTTATGCCCGGTGGCTCAAGATTGATTTTGACTTGTGCCGCCCCATCCTTGGAAGGGATAGGTTAAATGCAATTTTGGAGCAAGTGATAATTAGGGTCCATGAGGCGATGGGACTCGGCCCGAAACTTTCGACCTATCTCGATCTGGAGCAGCTTCAAGTCGCCGATTACAGCGCGTTCGAGGGAGTTAGTGAAGAACAGCGGCAGTTCATAGCCGAACTCCATACCCGGGAGCCGATCCGACCCGAGGAAATGATCTTCCTCGCGCTCCGATCGCTGTTCGAATTCGGTTGGCCCAAGCCCACAAGCAATGACGACATCCGATTCGCCGCTGCTTATGATCGTGTGCTCAACCAGGTCCTGACCGATACCGCGCTTGATCTCGCGAAGCAATTCACTGCGCCGGACGCCCTTCTGCCCTACTGGGGGCGATTGGCTTTCCTCAGGGTTATGGTCGAGCTACCGATCGATAATATCTCCAGGTTTGGGCTCGATCGTGTGGCCTGTACGTTGGTGAAGAAAGCAAAGCTCAACGCGACCACGTTCGCGCTCGATAACGGTTCAATGATAGGGATGAACTACGCGCTCGAGCCGATCCTGAAGCATTTGAACCGCTATCTAATTCACTATTTTTCGACTGATGAAATGGCGGGACCGAATCGCCTCAGCCGCGCCTGGGAAGATATCGCGCCAACCGTCTTGTACTTCTGGTCCGACGTGGCGGTCACAGAGCTGACGCGTTCCTCGACGATTCTCTTCGACGAACATATGGCGATCATGGCTCACCACCTGACCGCCGACCAGGTCGCCTTCATCGTCATGCACGAACTCGGCCATGTCGCGCTCGATCATCCCCGTCGACTTCGGGCGGAAAGCAAGACGGGATACGATGCGACAACTCTACGGCATGAGTTCGAGTTTGCCGCGGATGGATTTGCACTTGGCTTGATGCGCTCAAAGTTGCTTAAGAACCTGCGTGCCCAAAGCGCGAATCCGAAAGCAACAAAGGCGGAAAACAATTCAGTCGACCAGGTAAGCGCATCGCTCTGTGAATATCAAGAAGGGCTCTGCGCTGCATATCTACTTTTTGTCTTTATGGATTTCATTCAGCGTGCCGGGGAACTATTGCGCGACCGACTGAGCGAACGCATCAACATCTGGCCGCGAATGGACACGCATCCCGAAGCACGCGCTCGGCTTGAGCGGCTGGAACTCATGAATCTTGGTGAGCATCTCTATACCAGTGCGCTCCAACGATATGCCCGGGATTTCCTTCAGGCTCTACTAAATTACGCGGCTGCCTTGAACGACGAGGAGTTGCTTGCCAGTCTGAAAGCCAGCTTGTGAGGAGCGCGCCTCTCTTGGCGGGTGGCCTCGATCCTAACAACCTCTCTAAACCAGGATGAGTGTCCCCGGTCCCTCGCCTTTGGGGACCGGGGTGGGAATTCTCACGTCTGCCAAACCATCCCGAGGGGGAGTATTCTCAACGTGCATGAAGGGCGAGCGCATCCGCTATCAGCAAACGGGGGAGTTTCGGCAGTGGGTCAGTTTAGGCAAAAAACATTCCTCAGGGGCTAAAGCCCCGGTTCATTCAGCAGCATATACGGCACGACTGAAGTCGTGCCCTTTCACGGCGATTTCAAAGTGACCCATTACGGGAGTTTCACTTCCTCACGTTCAGCTGTTATCGCCGTCGAGCCTAGCACTA
>Ga0187847_10003478_pt1 | contig 11989 bp, 7 predicted proteins | sample June2016WEW_4_10_FD_132458 | JGI IMG/M metagenome (GOLD analysis project Ga0187847, IMG submission 132458) | Peatland microbial communities from SPRUCE experiment site at the Marcell Experimental Forest, Minnesota, USA - June2016WEW_4_10 | ecosystem: Environmental > Terrestrial > Soil > Wetlands...
CGCCAGAGAAAGCGAGGAACAATGCTAACCCAACTCATCGTTACATCTGCGGCGTCGAGCGCCTGGGGACCAGGGGCAGCGCGCGAAATCGCGCTGGCAAAACCGCCCCAATTCCACATAAAGTTTGCAGTGTGTGTAAAGGGGTTCTGAGGCCAATTGACCATAGTCGGGCTTGCAAAATTGACGGCGCTGGTGAAGACCGTGCCCGCAGCCGACACCGAGCCAAAGTCGGCATACAGATATTCCGCACGCGCCGACCATCGCTTGTTCAACGCAAACTCCCCGCCCCCACCTGCGATCCATCCAGCTTTCAGCACCGAGAGAGCGGCCGATTCATTGCCATCGAGGTAGTTGTCCGTAAAAAGGGAGGAGTAGCGAACCTCCGTTTCAGCCGCTCCGCCGGAAACGAAGAGCAAACTGCGCTTGGTTACGGTATAGCCTACGCGCGCACGGAACGTGGCCAACCAATCGGTGGAAACCTTCTGTGTCACGGTGAAACCGTATGGGGAGCAGCAGGGGTAAGCGCTCGTCACCGATGCGGTATAGCTGGCTGCAAGCAGACCATAGCCCTCCTCTGCACCCAACACCCACCTGGAAGTAATCTGCCGGTCATATCCAAATTGCAGGCCGCCGACATATCCCTTGGGATGCAGGTTTTGATTCCCGGTGCTGGCTATTACCGGCATGCTGCTGGTTAAAAAATAGCCGCTCGAACTGTAGACCGTGTTGGTCTGCGCATGGGAAGAACTGAATACGCCACCCGTATTAAAGCCGACATAGAAGCCGGTCCAGTTCATTCGGTCGTTGTTGTGCTGGCTAGCGGTCTGCGCCAGCGCCGAGACAGGAATCAGCGCCGCAGCCGCAGTGACTGCAATAAGCTTGGCCATTCTACCTCCAGGGGTTTCGTTTAATCGTGGAAATCCTTATCGCTTGCAGGGAAGTTACGCTTCAAGTGGAGGGGGACTTTCATTGGACAATTCCGGCCCGGCGAAGGTCGCCGCAGCCTCTCGCGTCCCAACATCATCATGGTACATATGCTGGTGGGGTGGCGTAAATTGCCAAAGTCTTTATCGAAAAAGACTGTAAATAGAATAGAAGCGAAATTCGTACGCCGGCGATTCCTATCTAAAAACTTGACGGGCGCGCACCGTCCCCGCATTTCTTGCGAAGACGATGCGCGCCTCGTGGTTGCTATGTTGTGTAGCGGATTAGTTGGGAACGTACGGCCAGCCATCGGAGGTCCAGCTGAGCAAGTTGAGTCCGAGCGTGGGAGTGCCGCTATTGTTGCCGTCATAGTAGTGGTAGACCAGCATCGGTCCGCTGCCGGTGGTCAGGATGCTGGCGCCGCCGGGACCGATGATATTCGAGTGTGTGCTGACGACGATGGTGCCGCCGCCGCTCAGCATGCTGATGCCGCCACGGTCAACGTATGTTCCGTTAATGGTGCTTGAACGACCCACCACCTCGCGATACGTGCTGCTGGTGCCGTCGCAGCACGAGTCGATCGATGCAAACAGGTAGTAATAGCCGTTGTAGTAGTAGATGAACGAGCCTTCAATGCCATTGGACCGCTCGGCCAAATGGTAGACGGTGGTGTTACTCGTCGACTTCTTCAGCGTCGAGCTGTTGAGCTCGATCAAGTAGAGACCGTCGAACCAGGAGCCGAACGCCAGCCACCAATTTCCACTGGTGTCTTCGACAGGATTCGGATCGATTGTGTTATAGCCGCTTGAAGAGGTCGACGAAATCACGATTCCTTCGTCGGTCCATGAAGAGCTGTTGGGCGTCGACGCCTTGGCTAGTCCGATGGCGGAAACTTCAGACCCGGAGGTTGATGCGGCATAGAACTGCCAGTAATTGCTGCTGTAATACACGACATCGGGCGCCCAAACGTCGTCGGTGCTGTTGTAAGTAGTTACCCAGGAGGGTATGGGAGCGAGCGCAGGATCGTCACTAGTCCAGGAACTCAAATTGGACGAATAGGCAAGCGTGTTGTGAGTTCCATAGAGCCAATACACGGCGGTGGTGGGGTCTTCGACAATCATCGGATCGTGAACATAGATGCCTGTGCCGGAGACGCTGTTGGGGTTGTTGTAAGGGGTGGTTCCGGTACTCTCCAGAGTCCACTCCTGACAAGTGCAGCCGGTGTTCGACCATTGATCGATCTTTGCCGTGTCAGCTGTGCCCGCGTCAGAGACTTCCAGATACAGGCCGCTGTTGACGTTCTTGATATAGTAGCCGGCGGAACCGGAGATAACTTCCCATAGATGATCGGCAGTGCTGTTATCGGACCATTGCACGATCTGCGCGCCGTCGGCCGTCGATGCGCCGGAGACGCCGAGGACCTGATGAGTGAGCATGTTCTCGATGTTGTACTCGTTGTTACCCATGGGCATGAAATGCCAAAGGTGGTCAGTGGTGCCGTTGTCAGCCCACTGAACTACATCGGCTCCCGCGGTCTGGCTTTCTCCGGAGATACCGAGAACCAGTTTGCTGTTTACGTTTTCGATTTTGTATTCGACGCTGGTGCTCATGGTGACTTGCGCATGAGCCAGCGCAGGGAGAGTGGCCAAGATGGCTATGCAAGCATAAAGGTGCTTCATCAATCCTCCTATGATGCGGGTTTGAGTGGGAGAGATGGAAGGAATCGAGCAGGGGCTCGTGCGGAGCTGCACCGCAACCAGAGCTGAGCCCCGTTGGTTCGAGTCTTTCCGAACGATTAGTTGGCTACCAGGAAAGGCCAGCCGTCGGAGGTGAAGTTAATGGTGTTGATGCCCAGCGTGGGCGTGCCGTTGTTGTTGGAGTCGTAGTAGTGATAGACAAACGTAACTGCGTTACTGTTGTGGGAGTCGATGAAGACGCTGCCGCCGCCCGGTCCGACTATGTTGTCGTGTGTGCTGATCAGGATGGTGCCGCCGCCCGCCGTCAGAGCCAACCCGCCGCGATCCACATATGGACCGGTGACGGAAGTTGAGCGGCCATAGATGGTGCGGTAGTCGCTGGTTGCGCTGCAGCACGCATTGATCGGAGCAAAGTAGTAATAGAAGCCATTGGTATAGATGATGAACGGGCCTTCTTCACCCGCTCCGCGAAAGGCGATGGAGGTCATGGTGGAGTTCTCGCGAAGTCCGGTGGATGGATTGAGCTGGAAAAGATGGGTGCCATCAAACCACGATCCAAAGACCAACCACCAATTCCCGGAGGCATCCACAAAGGGCGCGCCGTCAATGGCGTTATAAGTAGTTCCCTCGACAAAATCCCAGCCGTAGGGTCCGGTAATTGGAGTGTTTGTCGTGTTGCTCCAGGAAGAGATCTCCCAACCTAATTGCGTCCACGGTCCATAGGGAGTGGTGCTGGAGGCCATGCCGATGATCGCCTCGCCGCCCACGGTATCGGGCTCGACGGGAATCGAATAGGCTTGGTAGAACTTGCCGCCGACTTCCATCAGGCTGGGCGCCCAGATATCGGTGTCCTCGCCGCCGTTATCCGATTTGGGTGATTGCAGGCCCGTCCATTGAGTGAAGTCGGGACCGATGATGGGGCAATGGCTGTCGTCGGTGATCCAAAATCCGCCTTCGGCCGCAGTGCAAGCGCCTTTGGATGTCGATTCGGTGGTGTAAGTGAAGGTGGTGCGGTCCGTTGAATAGGCGATGGTTTGGTGAGTGCCGTAGAGCCAGTATGCGCCGGATGTGGAGTCATACAGCATATACGGATCATGGACGTAGATGCCTGTGCCGGTGACTGCGTGCGGCTTTGGATAGGGGTCGGTTCCGGTGTTTTCGAAGGTCCACTCCTGGCCAGTGGCGCCGGTGTCGGACCACTGACCGATGGTGGCGGTGTCCAGGGTGCTGTTGTTAGTCACTTCCAGATACAAACCACTGTTGACGTTCTTGATAAGGTAGTTGCCATCGGGTGCCTGGATGACCTGCCAATTGTGATCGGTGGTGCCGTTATCGGCCCACTGCACAGCTAACGCGCCGTCGGCCGTGGATGCTCCGGATATGCCGATCACCTGGTGGCTATTCATATTCTCGATGTTGTAGACATTGGTGCCGATGGGCATGAAATGCCAGAGGTGGTCGGCGGTGCCGTTGTCGGCCCATTGGACCAGATCAGCTCCCGCAGTCTGGCTCGCACCGGATATACCAAGGACCAATCCGCTGTTAACGTTTTTGATCTTGTACTCGACGCTATAGTTCATTGTTATCTGAGCGTGAGCGATCACGGGCAGTGCAGCCAAAATGGCCAGACAAGTCAAAGGGTGTCTCATCAATTCTCCTAAAGATGCCGGGTTGATTGGGGGAGGTGGAACGAATCCAGCCGGGGCTCGTTTCGGGGTCTCTACCGCAACCAGGTCGAGCGCGGGCCTTGAATCGCCCGGAAATCGGCCGGGGATGGGAGTCGATCCGTGACGACGCCCTTGTGGAATCGCGCTATTAGGAGCTTGCCTTCAGAGAGCGTTTACCAAAATCGACACAACTCGCTCGGTCGATAACTCTAAAGACACAAAAGCAAGGTTGTCAACGTCTTTTTGGCAACCGAATATCATATTTATTATCAATAATTTATATGGATTTCCCTGGTTGGGAGCCAAAACGAGCGGGATGAGATCATAACTCTATGTTTATGTAGTAAGCATTTTCGCATTCCGGCCAACTAAAGCCATTTCAGATACATGGAGGATGGCAGAATCGGATGCCGATTCTGTGCGATCGAGGGGCGTGGGGCCCGATTTCTGCGTTGTTTAAGAATTGGACGAGTTGCTGATTTGACACGGTAGCGGGTTATTCCTCACTATTCTGGTAGAATTTGTACTCGTGAACGTTGGATACCGAAAGAGCGCTGTGGGCTGTCGAATCAGGTGATTCCGGCTATTCGGGTATGTGCAAAGAAACTTTTTGTGGTCAACCCCATCTAAACGGATGGGCGCATTCAGCCGATCTAAGAGCTGAGGGAAACAATGGGAAACAAAGTAAAATCAGACTTTTTGTTCGCGCAGCCGTCGTTTGCGTCAGGCGTTGCTCGTGTATTCGATCTGTTTGGTCAGTTCGATGAATACAACAGTAGCGAGACGGCCGAGGAAGCAGATGCCAGGGCTATTGCTTCCGATTGGATTGTCATCGGGCAGGATATAGCTGACGCAGTTGAGCAGAATGAGTCCGAAATGCAGACTGCTTGAGCCACTGTGACTAAGCGCAACCGCAATAATCCTCCTCCGCCACCTTCTCAAACCACCGCAATCGCTTCGCTCACACAATCGGTCTCATTTTCTGGTCCCCTGCCACCCCGAGTCTTTTAGCCAGATATAACGACGTGATACCGAATGGCGCTGAACGCATAATGGCGATGGCGGAGCGGCAGAGTGCTCACCGTGAGTCCCTGGAAGATAGGGTTATAGAAGACAACATCGCGAGCCAAGCAGGTGGATCACATTATGCCTTCATAATTTGTCTTGTTACGATTGTCGGTGGATTCGTGCTGATCGGAATGGGCAAAAACATATACGGAATTTCTGCGGTCATCGGTAGCCTAGCCACTCTTGCAGGAGTATTTGTAATTGCGAAAAGAGGACAAAAAAAGGAACGTTTCGACAAATTGACCGATCTTGAAAAGCGCAGACGCCCATAAATTAGCAATGTACTATCAGGACACCACCATCAATAGGCGTGGCGCCCGATTTCTGCGTTAGACTGGTGCCCTATGATTCATAACGGCCGAAGCCCCAAACTTCCCTTCGATCCTGCTGAGGCGTTGGCACATTTGCGCGCCGCCGACCCGAAGCTGGGCGTGCTCATCGAGCGTGCCGGGGCCTTCACGCTCAAGCTCGACCCAGCGCCCTCGCCGTTTGAATCTCTGCTGGAATCGATCATCTATCAGCAGTTGCATGGCAAGGCTGCGGCCACCATCCATCGCCGCGTGTGCGAGCACTTTGGCTGTGTCCCCGCACCGCAACTGCTCCTCGATACTCCGGACGAACCACTACGCGCCGCCGGCGTCTCCGGCAACAAGATCAAGGCGCTGCGCGACCTGGCCGCACGCACCCTCGACGGCACCGTCCCAACCCACGCGGCTATCAAGAAGATGAGCGACGCAGAGATCGTCGAGCGGCTCACCGAAGTGCGCGGCATCGGTCCCTGGACGGTGGAGATGTTGTTGATCTTTCGCATGGGACGTCCCGATGTGTTGCCGGTGACCGACTACGGGGTGCGCAAAGGCTTTGCGCTGACCTTTCAGCGAATTCCCAAGACTCGCCCGCTGGCGGCCGAAGATTTGCCCAAACCCGAAGTCTTGCTCAAAAGGGGAAAACGGTGGGCGCCATTCCGCTCCGTGGCCAGTTGGTACTTGTGGCGGGCGTGCGATCTGGCCAAAAGTACAGCGCCCTCAGGGCGCTCCAGCCTACAATAAGCAAACACAGCCGGATGGCGATCGCGAAAACCCGGCGCGAGATTGGGAACCTTCATGGCCGCCGCTCAACACTTCATCTGCATTCACGGACACTTTTACCAGCCGCCGCGCGAGAATCCCTGGCTGGAGACGGTCGAGACCCAGGACAGCGCCGCACCTTACCACGACTGGAATGAGCGCGTCTGCGCGGAGTGTTACTCACCCAACGGCGCGGCGCGCATTGTGAACAGCAAGAACCAGATCATACGCATCGTGAACAACTATGCGCGCATCAGCTTCAACTTTGGCCCCACGCTGCTGAGCTGGCTGAAGGAGAATGCTCCGCGCACCTATCGCATGATCCAGGACGGCGAGCGGCGCAGCCGGAAGAATTTCAAGGGGCATAGCTCGGCCATGGCGCAGGTTTACAACCACGTTATTCTGCCGCTGGCCAATCGCCGTGACCGCATTACACAGATTCGCTGGGGCATTGCCGACTATCAGCTCCACTACGGCAAGCCGCCAGAGGGCATGTGGCTGCCCGAGACCGCAGCCGATACCGATTCGCTGGAGTTGTTGGCTCAGCATGGCATCAAGTTCACGGTGCTGGCGCCGCATCAGTGCCGGCGGATCCGGGTCTTAAGGGACGGCAGGGGGCACGACGGCGCGAGCTGGACAGATACTCCCGACGCCAGCGTCGACACTACGCATCCCTACCTGGTCCGCTTCGATTCCGGCGTTTCGATTGCTGTCTTTTTTTATGATGGTCCCACTTCACGAGCCATCGCCTTTGAAGGGCTGCTGAACTCGGGCGAGAGCTTTGCCGCGCGGCTCAAGGGTGGATTCAAAGATAACCACCAACCGCAACTGGTCCATGTGGCCACGGACGGCGAGTCCTACGGCCATCATCATAAGTACGGCGAAATGGCGCTGGCGTATGCGCTGCGCCTGCTCGAAGATGACAAGGCCGTAAAGCTGACCAACTATGGCAGCTTTCTGGCCCAGTTTCCGCCCGAGTACGAGTGTGAAATTGTCGATAATACCTCGTGGAGTTGCGTTCACGGCGTCGAGCGTTGGCGCTCCAACTGCGGTTGCAACGGCGGCAGGCAGGGATGGAGCCAGGCTTGGCGCACACCGCTGCGGCTGGCGCTGGACGAGCTACGCGACGCCATAACCCTGCTCACTGCGCAGGAGGGCGGCAAACTTTTTCGCGATGTGTGGGCCGCTCGCGACGGTTACATCCATGTGGTGCTGGACCGGCGCCCGGAGACGCTGGAGCATTTCTTTGCCGAACATCAGAGTCATCCATTAAGTGGGCCGGAGCGTGTGCGCGCCCTGGAATTGATGGAGATGCAGCGTCATGCCCAGCTCATGTACACCAGTTGCGGCTGGTTCTTCGACGACATTTCGGGCATTGAGACGGTGCAGGTGATTGCCTACGCCGCGCGCGTGCTGCAACTGGCGCAGGATTTGTTCGGCGAGCAGGCGGCGATGCTGGAACCGGCCTTCCTTGCGCGGCTGGCTGAAGCCCGCTCCAACGTTCCGAAGGCCGGCGATGGCGCCCGCATATTCAACGAACAGATTCGCCCGATGCAGCTTGGTCTTGAACAGGTAGCCGCACACTACGCCATCAGCAGCGTCTTCTCTTCCTTTGCCGAGGAGACGGACCTGTTCTGCTATCGCGTTCGCCGCCTCTCGTATGAGGTCTATACCTCTGGACGCGGGCGGCTGGCGCTGGGCCGTGCGTTCATTGCCAGCGCCATCACCGGTCAGCGGCAGATATTTTCCTTTGCGGTTCTGCACTTCGGCGATCAGAACATTACTGCCGCCGTAAAGCCTTACGAGGAAACGGACGCGGCCGAGTTTGAAGCTTTCTTGCACCGGGCCGCCGAAAACGTGCAGCGCGCGAAATTCCCTGAGGTGATTCGCCTGCTCGACCGCTACTTTGGTCATGTGGACTACTCGCTCACCTCGCTCTTCACCGACGAGCAGCGGCGCATTGTGCAGGTCATTCTCACGTCGACGCTCTTCGACATAGAGAACTCGCTGACCACAATCTATGAGGACCACGCCAGTCTGCTCCACTATCTCTCGCAGGCCGGGCTGCCCAAACCGCCCGCGCTGACTTTGGCTGCGGGCTTTGCTATCAACGCAGGCTTGCGCCGGGCTCTCGAAGGCGTTCCTATCGATCTAGCCGTGCTGCGCTCTTTCCTTTCGCTGGCCAAGGCTGACCAGGTGCCGTTGGACACGCCCACGCTCTCCTACATCTGCGACCAGCGCATGAAGCGCGCCATGGTGGAGCTGCAAATGTCGTCAGGTTCGTTGGATAGTCTGGACCGGGCGCTGGAGTTGGGCCGCACGCTGACCGAGCTGCCCTTCGAGCTGAACCTATGGCAGGCGCAGAATATCTGGTATGAGATTCTGCGCACCTCTCACTACTCGCTCACAGCGCTGGCTGCTGAGGACCGTCCTCACTGGGACAGGAAATTCAGCGAGTTGGCTAAGTGCCTGTCCATCGACAGCGAAGCCATCAGCGCGCAGGATCTGACGGTGTCGACCACGGGGGATTAGCGTCCTGTCTCTAAAGTCCGTTGTAAAACTCACGAAAGACAAAAGCAGATTCTTCGACTCACCACCCCTGAACTGAAGAACGTTCGGGGCCCCGTTCGCTCAGAATGACAGCCTCTGTTTTGTTATGAAATTTAGAGACAGGATACTAGTCTCAATTGGCGCGCTGCCTTCAAGAAGAAATGGCGGCAAAGTATTGGGCAACTTGTTCCCAGTTATCGACGCGGACGAAGCCAGTTGCAGCGAGGTTATGCGGAGCGGTATAGAGAACGCCCTGGCCCTCGAAGCGGAGGAGATTCTTGGGCAGGTCGTCGATGAGATAGTCGGCGCGAAGGATGGACTTGTTGCCGCAGAAGACGTAGTGCGCGGGCGGGATGAAAGGAAAGTGTCGCTGCAGCCAGCGGTACTTGGAGCCGAGCGAGTTGGGGACGGCCATGGCCTGGGTGGCAATGTAGATTTCAAAGCGGGCGGAGAGCAGTTGGAGCACCTCTTGAGAGCCGGGCATGAGGGCCAGATCCTCGAAGAAGTCTTCGGCATCGAGGAATGCTCGAAGCTGCTGCTGGCGATCCTGCGGCGTGATCTCCCAGAGGCCCTTGCCGGCCAGGTCTTCAGTGGTAATGTCTTCGTCGAATGTCTGATTGTAGCGGCGAAGGTGCTCGGCGAGGGTGTCCGCCATGACCTCATCCATGTCCACACAGATGCGCTGCAAGGGTTGCTCCTGGGCTGGTGACGTTCAAGAAAAGGGTAGCAGCCCAGGGTTGTGCGGCTCCAGGAGATGGGGGAGGGCCGTTTCCCACCTTTTCGTCAGAAAAAGGCGAAAGGACGGGCACCGACAGTCGAGCGGATTGAAAACACGTAAGTTACAGATTCTACAATGCCCTAAATCTCCAGAAAGTCCACAAACTCCAAAGCAGTAGCGCAAATAAGCACAGAATCCTCCGATCACGCCCTGCGGGCCATCGGAACGGCCAACACCTGCATCCAGTCACATCTTCCGAGAACGCAACCATTCGCGGATTCTTGTTATGTGCCGGAACACCTTTTCGCTTGGCGTGGAGTAAAGGTAAAGAGCCCAAGCCGCGACCATGATGAACAAAGGAATTTGCCACCAACCCATGGTGAGAATCTTATCTCCAGTATTCGCGTCTTGTTATCGTCCATCCGGCAGATTGCTTCGTAGTCAGCATAATTGCAGCTAGCACAGGATCTAATGCGTGATCTCCAGGGTATTCATTTTATTTAACTTGGCGCGTATTCGAGAAGTGGGGCACCCAAAATTTTTCGATCGCAAAAAAATCTTCGGTTGCAAAAAGCTACGGTCTCACCCGGCGATGACTGTGTATCGCCGGATGAGACCGCGGGTTGAGATTGTTCAGGCAGCGGATGCGCCTTACGGTCAATTACCATTACCATCCATTCGAGTGCATAGTGACCGTTTGCGCCAGGACCACGGGCGAGGTTACGGTCGGGTCCGCAAGGCCGTTATCTGTCTCAAAGAGCCAGCCATTCACGGAAACAATGTCGCCGGTTGCCAGTCCGGAGAAGCTGTCCGTGGTGAAGTTCTGATAGGTGGTCTGCGTAGTTGTGTCGATGGCAGCTTGCCAGGCGGCGGAGTTCGCCCACGGTCCAGAGAAGAAGTTCGGGAACCCGCCGAGAGTAAAGCTGGTGGAGGTTGAATCAATGCTCGCGACGGAGCCGGTAATCTGACTAGGCTCGAGCTCGACGTTGTTGGTGGTGAAGGAGAGGGAGCGCGGAGGCCCCCAGCCGCCAGTCATTGTCGGGCTGCTTGCATTGGTCAGGGTGCCCGTAGCCACATTGACCTGGACTTCCTGGCCAGCGGCCAGGTTTTCGGTCCCGGTAAAGACCATTCCGGCGGGAATGGTAAAGCCATTGGCATCAACAGAGAAGGTGGTCCCGCTGGCAAAGGTAACCGTTGCCTCTCCACCGAGGGGCAGGTCGCTATTGTTGGAGGGACAGTCGTGCAGAATGAGTTTCATCTGCGTTGCGTTGAACCCGACGATGGTTCCCTCGACGGTTTCTTGTCCCGCGGCTTGCAGGTATGTAACCTGGTCCGCGAGTAGAGTTCCGGCGCTCACCACACTGGCAACATCGACCTGCACAAACTGTCCGACGGCAAGGCAGGAAATGCTTCCGGTCATGCAGGCGCTGGTGGGGAAATCGTCATAAGTTGTGCTGGTGTTGGAGTCGATGGTGAAGGTCTTGCCCCAGAGCGTCTGCACCGTGAACTCATTTGAGCTAGCGGTGACGGATGCGACGGTTCCGGCCAGGGAGCCGAATCTAGGATGTTGTTGAGGCAATTGCGAGACCGTAACTCCGTTGGAAGCAGCGAGATTGACGGAGAGATCGGACTGGATGATGGTGTTCAGGTGGAAGTCGACAAGGAACCCGAGCGGTGAATTTGCAGCCACGGTGACGGGGAAAGGATCGCTAGAAAGTGTCACTGTGGCGGAGTTGTCGATGGTGGGCGTGAGCTGGCAGACGGTTCCGACGGCGCAGGTGCTGGCAATCGACTGGTCTGAGGCATTGAAGATCACCAGTTGCGGACTGGCAAAGGTGAGGCTCAGGCTGTTGTAGGTTCCAGCCGGCACATTTGCGGTGCTGAGGAAGGCGGAGAGCGCCTGAAGCTTGGTGACGTCAATCTGAATTGGGGTGTTGTTGCTGAGCAGAGAGACGGCCGAGCCGGTTGCGGGCGTAAGAGAGGCATCTGTAAGGCTGACCTGGAAAAACAGGACCGAGACCCCTGAGGGCGGATCGTCTGTCATGGTGAGGGAGACGGGAACAGAGTCAGCGGAGGAAGTTGACGTTGGGGTGAATGAGTTCATGCCGCAGCCAGTGAGGATTGAAGAAACGATGGCTGCGACCAGGGGGAGGAAAGAAGCCTTGCGCATGTTAGGTCTCCTTGTGCGCCGGTAGAAATCGGCGAGGTGTAGTGAATGAAAGTTTCATACAGTGAAGGTTTAGCGAACCACGCTGGCTCCGAGTCATGCGGAGTCGCCCGTGAGGGTGGCTGCGAAGC
>Ga0187847_10003479_pt1 | contig 11989 bp, 12 predicted proteins | sample June2016WEW_4_10_FD_132458 | JGI IMG/M metagenome (GOLD analysis project Ga0187847, IMG submission 132458) | Peatland microbial communities from SPRUCE experiment site at the Marcell Experimental Forest, Minnesota, USA - June2016WEW_4_10 | ecosystem: Environmental > Terrestrial > Soil >...
ATGCTGCGATTGAGACGCTGAAGCGTGCGGCTGCGCTGGTGGAAGGAAAACAGATTGACGGGCAGCCGGTGCGGTTATTGCTGGAGTGCATCGATCCGGAAGAGAACCCGAAGTATTTTCTGCAGTCTGCCGCGGAAGGCATAGAGATTGTGCGCGCGGTGAATCACCCGCAAGTACAGTTTCTGTACGACATGTTTCACGAGCAAATCGCGGAAGGCAATTTGATTGAGAAGCTCGACAAGCACATCGATGTCATCGGGCTGATCCACATTGCCGATGTGCCGGGGCGGCATGAGCCGGGCACGGGCGAGATCAACTACGCGAACGTCTATCGCAAGCTGGCCGAACTGAAATATCGGCACATGGTGGCGATGGAGTTCAAGCCGTCGGGCGAGCCGGTGGCGAGTTTGCAGGCGGCGCGGGTGATGGTGGCGCGGGCCGTGAACGCGTAGGCTCTTTCTGCGGGTGATTGGGGTTCGTGCTTTCCCATGTCTCAAAAGAGGGACATGGGGCACCCATTTTCGTGCTGGATTTGGTGCGTGCTTTCCCACCCTTTGCTACGCAAGTTCACCCCATGAACAACGACCAGTTCGCGGGAACCCCGGTCATGGGTCACCCACCTCCGCGCCACCATTCTCTAGCCCACAGGGACGAGGTCGGGCGGGGGCGGATCGTAGACCGGCGCGTTGGTCAGGCGCGTGGGGCACGGAGGTGCGCTGAGGCTGAAGCGCTTCTGGTTGGACGCAAAGCGTACGAGGAGATTCTTCTGGTCGAAGGTGATGGCGAAGATCTGCATGGGCGGCGAGCCGAAGTTGACCAACGGAAAGGCGGGGTGAATTTCGACCACCGGATGAGTAAATGTGTACCGGCCGAGCTTTACGTCGGAGGCGAGCTTGGCGGCTTTCATCTCGAAGCGCGCAGAAACCGAGCGGCCTGAGGCGAAGACAACCGGATCGACGTCGTATTTGAGATGCGCGGCGAGTTTTTCCGGCAGGACCAGGCCTCCGCCGCCGGAGTCGAGTTGGGCTTCGACGGGTTGCAGGCCGTCGACTTTGAGATAGGCGATCGGCACACCCTCGGGCATGCGGAAAGGCAGGACGGATTTGCCGCCGTCCGCGGCAAGAGCGCCGCCGCTTAACGTGACGAGGCGGTCGGGGAAATCGAGGGTAAGCAGGTAATCGCGAAAGAGCGTAAAGCCGAGAAGGCCTTCGCAGGTGCCGGCCTCGGCGAAGAACGAGTGACTGATGGCCCGGATACCGGTGAACCGGACGCCCGCGACTTCGAGCGAATCGATCTGAACAATGGGAGCCCGTTTGGCGCCTTGGCCGCTTGGGTCGCTGAGCGTGGCATGGCCGACGGTGGGCAGGCCGAGCTCGGTGGCCAACTCCGGTGTAACGAGGGCATCGCCGCCCGTGCCAGTATCGATGACGAACCGGAACGGGCCCTTGCCGTTGATGGTGACCATGACGTAGGGCTTGCCGTAGCGCTCGACCATGGGCGTTTGATGGATCGCCGGTTGGGGCGCGGGTTTGTCGGGGGTTTGCGCCGCGAGGCTTACCGCAAGCAGACACAAGCCCATTACGATTCGACTTGCGATAGCGTGTTGCTGCGAGAACCTCATGGGGCCCTCCTTCGTACAGCGGCCGCTTTAGGCCCGAAAGGGAGAGAACGCCTTAAGGATTCGAATTGTGACCCTAATTGATACGCAAAGCCAGCGATATTTGTTCACTGATGTGGGCCGGACGGCGCGGGGGTGGGGCGGTTCGCCTCTACAATGAACCGGTATGCCGACAGCCGTTCGTTCCCACGCAAAGATCAACCTGGGATTGGGGATAGGGGCACCGCGCCCGGATGGATTTCACGGGCTGACTACGGTTTATCAGACGCTGGAACTGCATGATGTGGTGACGGTGTCGGCGCGAGCGGCGGCGGAGATGGCGATCCGACTGACTTCGAATGATCAGCGAGTGCCGTTGGATGAGCGGAATACGGCGTGGAAGATGGTCGAGCTCGTACTCAAGGCGCTGCAGTGCTCGGCGGTCGTGGATATTCACATTCAAAAAGACTTGCCGGTGCAGGGCGGGCTTGGAGCCGGATCGGCCAACGCTGTGGCGGCACTGGTTGGACTCGGTCAGGAACTTGGGATCCACGCGCGGAGCTTTATGACCCAACGCCTGGGACTGGCTGCGCAGGTGGGGTCGGATGTGCCGCTGTTCCTTATAGGAGGAACAGTCCTGGGGGTCGATCGGGGGCAGGAGGTTTATCCGCTGCCGGATATCGAGCCGGTGTGGTGCGTCGTGGCCACTCCAGATGTAGGCGTTTCTACGCCGCAGGCTTTTCGGGACTGGGATGCGCTCTGTGCCTTGGAAGGTTTGACCTCTGAAGCAAGTACCGATAAACTACAGAGGTTGAGCCGTGCCTACGCCAGCGCCTTTTCGGGGGGGATTCCGAGAGGCCGGCAGCAGGGATCTGGCTCCTCCGGTGTCTTCCCTGATGGAGAAGACCTGGCCGGACCGTTAGAGTCCGCGCTTGTCCGCACCGGGATCACGAGCTGGATTCAGAACGACTTTGAACGAGTTGTTTTTCCCCAGCATCCTTCCCTTGCAGAAATCAAGCGCATTCTTGCGGCTTCGGGCACTCCGGAGGCAGCCCTCCATGCTTCGTTGTCGGGGTCCGGTTCGGCGCTTTACGGGTTGTACCTGGCCCGTGGAGATGCGGAAGCAGCCCAGTCGCGGCTGGAACAAGCGCGGGTGCGAAGTCAGTTGACGCGTACCTTGCCGCGTAGCGCGTATTGGGAAGAGATGCTTCTGTAGAAGGGTTCTTGCTTTCCCAGGTCCGAAAATTCAGACCCTGGGGCACCCATGGTTGTGCGAATTGACGCATCGCTATGGAGAGTCATTGACAGGCTGGGTTGGCGGGAGAGAGACTCGCGAACGGCTGTCAGGTGTGGGTCTTCAGGGATGGCCTGAAGGTTCGCTGCGTTGGGCGATCGTCTAATGGTAGGACAATGCCCTTTGGAGGCATTTGTCTAGGTTCGAATCCTAGTCGCCCAGCCAAAGTTTTGTCGTTATGATTTGCAGTTCTGGATCAGTTGAGCAGCCAAAGCCGGGGCCCCCACGAACAGGCCTTCGTTCGTGGGGTGGAAGGCCAACCAGCTTGGAGGTTCGTGGAGATGGAAGTGGGAAGTGTGACGGTAGCAGTGGACGACAAGCAGCAGCCGGTTGCGGACGACCCGGGCGCCAAAGGGCCGAATCAGCCCGGCGGCGGATCGCCGGACTCGAAAGCCAAAGATGGCAAGCCGGCTCCCGAACGCAAGCGGACCCGTAATCTGAGCGAAGACAAACGGTTCAAGCTGTTCTCGGGGACCGCCAATCGACCGCTGGCTGAAGCAATCGGACGACACATCGGCGTGCCGGTGGGCGAGGCCAAGCTACAACGCTTTGCAGATGGCGAAGTCTTCTTTCAACTGCTTGAGAACGTGCGCGGCGTCGATGTATTTGTCGTGCAGCCGACCTGCTATCCAGTCGATCAGCATTTGGTGGAGCTGCTGGTCATGATCGATGCGCTGAAGCGCGCGTCGGCGGCTCGCATCACCGTGGTGGTTCCGTATTACGGCTATGCGCGGCAGGACCGGAAAGACAAGCCGCGTGTGGCAATCAGCGCCAAGCTTGTCGCCGATTTGCTCACGACGGCGGGCGCGAACCGTGCGCTGTTTGTGGATCTGCATGCGGCGCAGATTCAGGGCTTCTTCAGCATTCCGGTGGATCACCTGTATGCGAGCCCGGTGCTGGTGGGCTATTTTCGCGAGCTGAATCTGCCGAACCTGATGGTAGTTTCGCCGGACCCCGGCGGTGTGGAGAGGGCAAGATTTTTTGCGCAAAAGATTGGCGCACCGCTTTCGATTGTGGACAAGCGGCGGACGGACATGAACGTTGCGGAAGTGATGAATGTGATCGGCGCCGTGGAAGGCAAGACGTGCCTCATCCTCGATGACATTATCGACACGGCCGGGACGTTAGTGAAGACGGTGGATGCGTTGTACAACGCAGGTGCGACTTCGGTGTATGCCTGCGCCAGCCATGCCGTGCTTTCGGGCCCGGCGATTGACCGTATCGCCAACTCGCGGTTGGAACAGGTGATCGTAACCGACACCATTCCCTTGCGCGAGCCGGCACAGAAGTTGGCAAAGATCAAGGTGCTTTCGATTGCGGGGCTTTTGGGCGCGGCGATTGAGAGCATTCACATGGAAACCAGCGTGAGTACGCTGTTTTCGTGAAGCAGCCGTTAGCTTTTAGCTGCTAGCGAGTGAAGTGGTGAGATTGGTTTTCGCGATTCAGCGATAGCAAAGGGCGACGAGTCAGTCAAAGGCTGAGTTGCCGCACGGCAAAAACAAGTAGCTGAGAGCTAGCGGCTAGAAGCTAAAGGCTGCTTTTAACAAAGGGAGTGGGCGATTCAGTTCGCAGCGGCAAGAAGTCGCTAGGAGCTAGCGGCTAGAAGCTGGAAGCTGGTTTCCCGTGCCCGATGACAGAAATGAGAGACGGAAATGCCTGAAGTTGTCGTAGCGAAGCCCCGTGAGGGCAAGTTCAACAAGAATGCGGCCCGCCGGGTGCGCGTTGCCGGCAAGATTCCTGCCGTGCTGTATGGCGGCGGCCACGAAGCGGTGGCCATTGAAGTGGACCCTAAGCAGATTTCGCGGATTCTATTCTCCGAGACGGGCCACAACACGATTTTCGATGTAGCAGTGGGTGACCAGGCCGCGGCCAAGGCGATGATTGTCGATTGGCAGCGCGAGCCGCTGAAGGATCAATTGATTCACATTGACCTGAAGCGCATTGCGCTGGATAAGCTGCTGCAGGTGAGTGTGCGCGTGAAGCTGATCGGTATTCCGACCGGCGTGAGGACCGAAGGCGGGATCCTGGACCAGGTTCTGCGCGAAGTGGAGATCGAGTGCCTGCCTGCGGATATTCCGAACCACATTGACGTGGATGTGAGCAATCTTGCGATGCACGGCGTGCTGCGTGTGAGCGATCTGCCGCACTCGGACAAGATCAAGTACCTGAACTCAGAAGACGCAACCGTGGCGCACGTGGTTTCGATTCGCGAAGAAGTTGCTCCTGTGGCGGAGGAGGCGGTGGTGGCTGTGGAAGGCGCTCCCGCGGAACCTGAAGTGGCGAAGAAGGGCAAGGGCGAACCGGAGGCTGCCGCAGGCGCGGCGGGTGCTGGTGCGAAGAAGCCCGAGGCCGGAGCGAAGAAGTAGACCTTGGCCGAGGCAAGCGAAACTGATGGCGGGCGCCGTAGCCCTTTTTTGGTGGTGGGGCTCGGCAATCCCGGCTTGGAGTATCTTTGGACGCCGCATAACGCGGGGTTCATGGCAATTGACCGCATCGCCCAGCAAGAGGGCGTTGTAGTGCAGAACCGGCGCTGCCGGGCCACTACGGCAACCTGCCGTATTGCAGGGCGCGAAGTGATCCTGGCCAAGCCGGAGACATTCATGAATCTGAGCGGTACTGCTGTAGCCGCTCTGGTGGATGAATTCGAGGCGGACCCGGCGAACGACCTGCTCGTGATTTACGACGAGCTGGATTTTGCGCTGGGGACGTTCAAGATCAGGGAGCGCGGTTCGCCGGCGGGACACAACGGAGCTCGCAGCGTGACCTCGACCCTGGGCAGTGAAGAGTGGTTGCGGTTGCGGATCGGGGTTGGGAAAGATCTTCCAACGGAAGCGAAAGAAGCAGGTGCTAAACGGCCGGGCAGAGATTATCTGCTCTCTCCGATGCGCAAAGCGGATTTAACGGTGCTGGATGAGGTGCTGGATAAAGTGGCTGCGGCGACGCGGCGCATTATTCAGGACGGACCGGGACCGGCGATGAATGAGTTCAATCGGAAAGACGTGAAAGACAGGGAGTAGGGAACAGGGAATAGAGGGCAGGGACTCGGGACTGTGAACTATCCACTGCGAACTGCTTTGGCTGGAGAGTGATTCCAGCGGAAAAGGAAACAGGATGTCGCGTTTGTATGAAGTGATGTTTATTGTTCGGCCCGATGCGGCTGAAGAGGATGTCGATAAGTTGATTGCCGGCTTCACCACTTCGGTCACCAATGGTGGCGGCGTGATGAAGAACGTCGAGAAGATGGGCCGGCGCAAGCTCGCCTACATGGTGCGCAAGTTCAACGACGGCAATTATGTATTGCTGACCGTGGAGGCAGGCGGAGCGGTGGTGTTGGAACTCGAACGCCGGCTGCGCGTGTCAGAGCCGGTGATTAAGTTCATCACCGTGCGCATCGATGAGGAAGAGAAGCGGTTGGCCAAGGTGAAGGCATTGCGCGGCACACGCAGAAAGCTGAGTGCGGAACCAGCGGCTGCTCCGGCGCCACCGGTGGCTGCACCTGTTCATGCTGCTCCCGCAGAAGCTGCCGAAGCCATTCAGGCGAGCGCCTGAGGGTGGAAACCGCGATTTGCCGGTTGTGCTGCCCCCTTGGGGTTCAGTCTGGCCGGAAGAACCAGCTTGGCCGTGTCCGGCGAGGGCTCGGTGAAGCGAAGAGAGCAATGAGGATACACAATGGCTGAAGAGACTTCAGGTAGGGCGCCCGAGACGGGCGCATCCGCGGCACCCCAGGGCGGTGGGCAGGGTTCGGGACAAGGACAAGGCTCGGGATCGGGCGGCGGTGGTCCGCGTCCAGGCGGACGCCCCGGCGGCGGACCTGGCGGGCGCGGCAAGTTTTTCCGTCGTAAGAAGGTTTGCAAGTTCTGCACGGAAAAGATCGATGCAATCCCCTACCGCGACGTGCGGCTTCTGCAAGGATTTGTGGCCGAGCGGGGCAAGATTGTTCCCCGCCGACTGACGGGTGTTTGCACCACGCACCAGCGGCGTCTAACCAAGGCGATCAAGCAGGCCCGGAATATCGCCCTGCTGCCGTTTGCTACGCATCACTAGCGAGATGTCTCCGGCCTGGTCCCGGGTAATGCCCAATTAGTTGTAGGCGCTTGCCCGACTTAATTTGGATCAGTCAGGAGACAATGCTTCCGGTGCCGATATAGAATCCTGCGCGGTGTGCTTCTCTGGGCCAAGGGTCTCGTCCAAAAGACAAGACCGCCCACGGCGGGCACCCGCCTGTACCATTGGAGAATTTCAAAATGGAAGTAATTCTGAAAGAAGACGTAGCCAATCTGGGCCATCGCGGAGATGTGGTGAAGGTGGCCGACGGCTACGGCCGCAATTTCCTGCTGCCGCGCAAGCTGGCAATGCAGGCTACAGAGGCCAACATGAGCGTTATCGAGCAGATGAAGGCCGCTGCCGCTCGACGCTCCGCAACTGAAAAGGCCCAGGCAGAAGAGCTGGTGGCCAAGCTGCAGCCGGTTGTGCTGAACTTTACGCGAAAGTCTGGCGAGAATGGCCAGCTGTTTGGTTCAGTGACGTCGGCGGACATTGCCGGGGATCTCGAGACCAAGGGATTTGAAGTGGACCGCCGCAAGATCCAGTTGACGGAACCGCTGAAGAGTCTCGGTGAGTTCACCGTGGCGATCAAGCTGCACCGGGAAGTGACCGCGCACATCAAGGTCCAGGTGCTGGCTGACGCTGTGGAACCTGTGGCCGAAGAAGCCGCAGCCAAGTAAGCTGAACTAAAGATATTCACGACCTTCCGCCTCCGGTTGAATCGGGGGCGGTCGTGTCTCCGGCTGATTGAGGATTTGAACCTGCGTGTGTGCTATAGCGGGTCCGCAATTGATGTACTCCGAAGCCGCTACTGCGGAGTGGCATTTTCCTCAAGAAGAGCACATTTATTGCGAAACCGTTCTTAGAAGATATCCTTCTCTGGAGCGCCTCCGCTGAGCACGATCAGCTTCTTGATGGCCTTCGTCATCTTCCCTTGAAAATCGGGCACGTCATCCGTTTTGGGCTGCGAGAACAGGAAGCGCGCACGATTGCCGATCAGCGTTGTGTCGACGTGGTCGAACCGGTCGTAGCAGGTGCGCGCGGTTTTGCCGAGGACGGAGACCATGGTGAGGCGCACGAGTTTTTCACGCTGCCGGTCACTATCGCTCGGGTCGAAGACATCCCAGACGGTGTTGTTTGGATTGAGCGCACTGATAAACAAATCGCAGTGACCCACCGGCCCCGTCAAAGTGAGGATTTTCGTTGTCTCATCGTAGCGAACGTCGAGATTGTCGTTGATGCCATCGTTCGGGCTGAGCGACAGAAGCGCGCCACGAATGTACTCGACCAGTTCGGGCTCGGTGGGCTCGGGCTTGGGCGGCGGCGCAGCTTTCTTGTGGGGTGTGGTTTGCCCGGAACAGAGGGACACGCAAAGAAGGAGTGTGAAAGCGCACATGCGATGGCATCGCGTCATGGTTTCGACCTCATCTTCCTCGGCGGGTGCGGTTGCCGAGAGTATAAATCGCCGGGTCGCAAACCGGTTGATTGTGTCCGTTGGGGGTTTTGGACTTAGGCGATTGATTCGGTCACCATGTGCGGTTGCCTGAGCCGAATTCGTGGAGATTTCGAGGAGCAGGGCTGTGATGAAGTCGTAGTTATCTCCGCCGCGCCAAAGTTACGGAAGCCATTGCTCGATCAAGGGGTTGTCTCGCGGCGCAGATGTAAAAACCGGAGAATTGAGCCAGTGACGGGCAACACCCTGCCGGAAGAGGCCATCCGATTAGCTTGGAACGGAGGTTTCAAGCGATGAAATTGCGATTGCTTGTTTTTTCAATTCTTGTTCTTTCGTTGGCTTTTGTGGCCCCGGCCAGAGCGAAAGCAAGTGCGGCGCCATCCCGATCAGGAACTGCGGCTGTCGCCCAGGAGGATCACGACCATGATTGGGATGCGCCGCCGGCGGAGTTCCGCGACGCGCAGCGCAAGGGGTTTCATGATGGAGTAGAAGGCGCGCGCAAGGATTTCGACAACCACCGCGAGCCGAACGTGGAAAATCGCGAAGAATTTCGGCATCCCCATGTGCCGCGCGATGAACGCGAGGACTATCGGGAAGGGTTCCGCCAGGGCTATGATCGCGCCATGTCGCACCTGAACAGCATCCATTATTGATTCGCGCGAGTGAGTGGGCGAGATGACCCGGCCGAGCAGAGCCGGGTTTTTCTTGGGTCAATCGTCGCGTTGTCCGAGAACCTCGATAGAATTGCACGACGCCGCGGGCCTGGATTATGAATGGCGTGCCATCTCTCGGCTGCGATTTATACAATCAAGATGACCCGGTGTCGCTGCCGACCGGCGCGAAAGCCGCGGATCCCATTCCGATGGCCGGTCACCCCCACGTACTATTCGCAAGAAGGAGAACGATGCACACCAATCGAATTGCAATTTCCGCAGTTGCTCTGCTCCTGGGAATTTCCGTTCTGCCGACGGCCGGAGCTTCCGCCGGACAACAAGGACCACCGCCTCCCGGCTACGGCTGGGACGTTCCGCCGCAGGAACTAAATGAAATTCAGCGGCAGGGTTTCCATGAAGGGCTTGAAGCGGCAAGAAAAGACTTCGAGATGCACCGTCATCCCGACGTTGACGATCATGAGGTTTTTCGGCACCCACAACTTCCACCGGAACAGCGAGAGGCATTCCGCGACGGATTTCGGCGCGGCTACGACCGCGCGATGTCGCACCTGATGGGAGGAGAACGTCCGGAGTTCCGTGAGCCTGCTCCTCTTCCTCCGCCGCCGCAGTGGGATGCATTCCCAGCGGAATTCAATGACGTTCAGCGCCGCGGCTTCCACGACGGCATGGAAGGCGCGCGACGGGACTTTGAGAATCACCGCCGACCGGACGTGAATAATCGCGACGAGTATCGTCACCCGCATGTCCCGCCGGAATTGCAGGACGCATACCGGGAAGGATTCCGGCGCGGGTACGATCGCGCGATAGAGCATTTTATGGGGCGACCTTGATCAACGACTGATACTGACGACTCAGTTTGGATTTGGTTCGAGAGATCACTGAAACCCGGCCCCAGCGGCCGGGTTTTCTTTCGTCCGGCGCGTGGAGGTTGATTCGATTCCTTCGGTTCTCAGCGGCATCCAAATAAACTGAGTGCGAGTGGCGCAGTGTCCGCGCGGGGCGCCTCTACTCTTCTGTGGATCCAAAAATCGTCAGCAACGTCAAAGGGGTATTGATGAAGAGATCATTCCGTTTCGCATTTCTTGCGCTGGTTCTGTCGCTCGTCGCGGGTGCAACCGATGCGCCCGGCCAGCCCGCGCCGATAGAGATTACGATCGATGCACACGCGCCGTCTCATCCGCTTCCGCATTTCTGGGATCAGATGTTCGGGTCGGGCCGAGCCGTTCTTGCGCTGCGCGCGAATTACCTCGACGATCTGAAAGAAGTGCACGATGACGTGGGCATGCGCTACGTGCGTTTTCATGCCATTTTCCACGATGAGGTGGGCATATACGACGAAGACAAGAATGGAAACCCGGTCTTTAACTTCACTTATGTGGATCAGATCTATGACGGGCTGCTCGCGCGCGGAGTGCGGCCGTTTGTCGAGATCAGCTTCATGCCGTATAAGCTGGCATCGAAACCGGCGATTCATCCCTTCTGGTACAAGCAGAACGTTGCCCCGCCGAAGGATTACGCGAAGTGGGATGCATTGATTCACGCGTTCGCGCAGCATCTTGTGGATCGGTACGGGATCGACGAAGTCGCGCAGTGGTATTTCGAGGTTTGGAACGAGCCGAACATCGATTTCTGGGCCGGGGAACCGAAGCAGGCTACTTACTTTGAGTTATACGACCATACGGCGCGGGCCTTGAAGGACGTGAGCCCGAAGTTGCGTGTGGGTGGACCGGCAACTGCGGCTGCGCACTGGATTCCCGAGTTTCTGAATCACGTGAACAGCGAGCATGTGCCGATTGACTTTGTTTCGACGCACGGGTATGCGGACGATACCGTGCAGGATTTATTTGGTACGAACGACGATATTCCGATGCACGACCGCGTGTGCCGGGCAGTGAAGAAAGTGCATGACGAGATTGGCGCCTCGCAATTGCCGACATTGCCATTGCTTTGGACGGAATGGAATGTGCCGTCGTACGGGCAACTGGACGCGCGCGATAACTGGTATGTAGGGCCAGCGCTGGCACGCGACATCAGCGAGTGCGATGGGCAGGTGAAGCTGATGTCGTGGTGGACCTTCGACGATGTGTTTGAAGAAGCCGGCGTGAAGAAAGAGCCTTTCGATGGCGGGTTTGGATTGATTGCGCCGGATCGAATCAAGAAGCCGAGCTTCTATGATTTTTCACTTTTGCACGAACTGGGCGATGAGCGAATCGAGAACTCCGCCGATAACGTTCTTGTCACGCGCAGGAAGGATGGCGCGCTTGTGGTGGCGGCGTGGAACCTGGTGGATATGGACAAACTGGCGCAGGGCGCGCCGACTACGCTTCATCTTAGTTTTAAAGGAGTGGCTTCGGGTGCAGCAGTCACGATTCAGCGTGTGGATGAGACGCACGGAAATCCGATGACGGCCTACAAGGCCATGGGCAGTCCGCGGTATCCGACGCAGGCACAGGTCCAGGCGCTGAACGCGGCGTCCGCGCTGCCTGCGCCTGAACATCGCAAGCTAGCGAATGGCGCGCAGGAGCTGACATTGCCTGTCAATGGGCTCGCGGTGCTCGAGATCGGCGGGCGTTGACAGTAGATAGAACGAACGTTCGTCTAATAGAAATAGTGAAGCGCGGCGCACGCTGTAAGGCGTTGACCCCGGGATTTCGCATTTTGGGTTCGTGCTTTCCCACCCTTTCGCCACCGATCCACAGACGAAGACCTGTCCGTGGGGACCCCGAGGAAAAAGGCGAAAGGATGGGCACGGAGGCTCACCAAGAATTAGCGGGCCCAGGCCTAAAAGCTGAAACGCGATTGCAACTGAACGGTTCTACTGCCGAGTGCGTTGCGGGCTACGCCGAAGTCGGGGTTGACTGAAGAGACACTTCCGTCCGGGTTCGCGGAGCCCAGAGTGTTATCGATCGACTGCCCTTCGATATTCA
>Ga0187847_10003480_pt1 | contig 11988 bp, 8 predicted proteins | sample June2016WEW_4_10_FD_132458 | JGI IMG/M metagenome (GOLD analysis project Ga0187847, IMG submission 132458) | Peatland microbial communities from SPRUCE experiment site at the Marcell Experimental Forest, Minnesota, USA - June2016WEW_4_10 | ecosystem: Environmental > Terrestrial > Soil > Wetlands...
GAGCAGATGTGCCTGTTCGCCGACCGGCTCTCCACCGACGAAATGAAGGCCAATCAGCTCAGACTCTACTTCTCCGCGCTGGCCTATACGCTGGTCGAGTCGCTGCGCAGGCTGGGCCTGAAGGGCACCGCCTGGGCCGAGGCGCAGGTCGATACCATCCGCCTGAAGCTGCTCAAAATCGGCGCTATCGTCAGAATCAGCGTGCGCCGCGTGCGGCTGCAACTCAGTTCAGCCTACCCGTGGAAGGATATCTACGCGGCCGCCTTCCACGCCCTCCGCTGTTGACCTCGGCCGCATCGCTCAGAAAGCCGAATCTCCATCTTCACCGCAATCATCGGACCGCCCAGCTATGCGCAAAAGTCATGCCAGAGACAGTGCCCAGGCTGAGAACCACCTAAAAAACCTCACTTGGCCCATGCCCGCCCCCAAAAGCAACCGCCGCAATTCCCGCAATCAGCGCAATACCGCCAAAAAGCGGGGCGTGTGAGAAATGCGGGCTAAAACCTCGAATCGAACGTATGAGGTGCTGCGCGATTTGCGGCGGCTGAAGCGGAACGCGAATTTGTTTAGATCATCCTGAAGATGTTCATCGGAGACAGGTCCCTGATGCGTTCCCAACAACGAACGCGGGCTTCAGATCGGGCACCATTGTCGGCGCGAGCTGTAGCTGTCATCCGACCGGCTGAGACCATCATCGCTCGACTCGCGTTCCTCTACATCATGTCTGGCCAAAGGGCAGTTCATTGCCGGTAAACTCGCCCGGAACCTCAGAATTCGGTTCCTGCACGGAGGATTCGCGCTTTGTCTACTCAGTGCGATCTCAGACCTCCCAGTTTGATGCGGCATTTTAGATGGTTGATCTTTCTCGTCCGGATTCCGACCCAATGAGCGCGTAACTGCAGGCAACAGTCCGATGTGAAATCTTAAGGACCGTGGGGCTGGTCTTTTCTAATTGGAGAACCACTGTATATAACCGCAGCTTCAAGATTGCTCAAAGACACAAGGCCAAATTGCCGATCAACAAGTATGCAATCTATTTTCTTCCGTGCTGCACGGCAGCCATCGGACCGACCCTCTCGATCAGTAACACCCTCGTGAACCCGTATAAAACCTGATCCCCGATACTCGGTGTGCCGGATGTGTGCCCAAATGCGGGCCGGAGGTGAACTACCGGCCCGCAAACTTGGGCAGCCGTCGCGACAGGCATCGTGATCGATACCGCTGGCCATCACCGGGGGACTTGGGACGGCCCGTTCAGAGCGCGGATTTGTCATCACCGGGTCCTGTGTTGGCGGATAAGCCTTGTGCTCGCAGTCGTTTCCGCTGGGGAAGGATGTTGGTAGACACCCCGGTTCTTGCAATTGTGGTTTTCGATTATGCCAAAACTGTTTTTTGCGCTTTAAACAATCGCCGCGCTGACTACCTGAGTCGATGGCCGCCGTGACCGCTGTCGCTTCCCAAGCCTGGTGGGGAGGCGTATATTGGGTCGGGCATTTCGAGTGCCTGGGAGTTAAAAAATGAAGAGCAGGACATTGAATGTTTTTGCCGTTCTGTCGCTTGCGATGGGGTTCGCCGCAAGCGCTTTTGGACAGACGACCACGTCTCAGCAATATGCATCCGAACCGAAGCTCAACGCGCATCAGGTTAAGGCATTGATCGCTACAGCGAAATCACCCGAGGATGATCTGCGAATTGCGGACTACTACGAAGAGCAAGCGCAGAATTACTTAAACCAGGCGCGTGCCGACGCAGCGAAAATTGCCGCGTACGAGAGAACCCCCTATCTGAATTCTTGCGCAATGTGCGTGACATCAAGCAGTTCGCTTGAGGCCGCCGTCCACTCGCTGAAGATCAGCAAGCGGAGGGCGGACGAGCGGGCCGACGAGATGCATCAATTGGCTGTCACGTACGAGCAAATGGCCACCAATGCGAATCCGCTTACAGCAAGTTTTGGGCTGTAATTGGTCCCGCTCGCATTGTTTGTTGCGCTGGACGACAATCATCGTTTCAAGGAACTCAATCTGCCGCGACGAGTCTTCGTGCAATCCGAGCGAGGGCGCGCGTGCTCTCTAGCTTTGAATGTAGCGGTATCCCTCTGCCAGCCCGTGTCGCATCTTTGCGAGACGGCCGCTTTTTTGCGGATCTATGCGCGCGAACTAAGTCGAGGAAGAATCCCTGCACTCGAAGGTCGGCGGTCATCTCAGGATGGAACGTCGCAGCAACGAGGTGACCCTGGCGAACGAGAGTTGGAGAGCCATCGCGCCGGGCTAACACCTCAACGCCGGTGCCTGTTCGGGTGATGCGCGGAGCACGAATGAAGACCATTTCCAGCGGACCTCCGGGCAATTCGGTTCGCTGCGTCAGGATGGTTGAGTCGATCTGCCTGCCATACGCGTTGCGCTCAACAGCGATGTCAAGAAGGCCCAGGCTGGCCTGAGCGGGACTGAGCACTTCGCGCGCCAGCAGGATGCATCCGGCACAAGTGGCAAAGCACGGGGTAACGGAGAGAAACTCTCTGAGCACTTCGATGAAGCCGTCGCGCTCAAGAAATCTCAACATCGTTGTCGACTCGCCACCGGGCATCGCCAGCCCATCGAGACCGTCCAATTCCGCAGCCTTGCGCACAAGAACCGCGCGCGCACCAGCTTTCTGGAATGCGCGCGCATGAGCCTCGAAATTGCCCTGCACGGCAAGCACACCTACGGTAGGTTTCTCGCTGCTCGCCACTTCAAACGGAGCATGCAGATTTGCGGTTGCTGCAATTGTTGTCATAACGAGTGCGATCGAGGCTCCGTCAGAATATGATCTTGCCGCCAATTTGAATAATCCGCCCAAAACCGAGCGACGACGTAATTGCTCCAGTGCTGGCGTTCGTTCCCTCAGCTACGCCCGTGACTGCTGTGCTCGGTGTGCCCAATTCCGCGGTGTTGAAGGCGTTCAACGCCTCGACGCGAGCCTGGAATGTCACGCGCTCGAGGGATTTAAAATCCTTGAACAGAGAGACATCTTGGTTGTCATATCCGGGGCCTTTGCATGAGATTGTTCTTGGGGTGTCGCCATAGGTGTAGGCCGGCGCGAGCGAAAATGCGTTGATATTGAAATAGGGATGCTGCAGATTATTGGGCCCGCCAATGCGGCTTTCGGGACGACCGGAATAGCATGGATTCTGGCCGGCTACCAAATTGGGCCGTTGTGTTGTGCCGCCGACAGCGCCATAAACGGAGCTGTTCAGGTTCGTTTGTGTGAGGGCCAGAGGCGAACCGTTTTGATCGATCCATTCATCGTTGACCTGCCACCCGCCAACTGCGAGATCGAGCCATCGATTCATCCCAGAGAAGAAATGCTGACCGCGGCCCAATGGAAGCACGTAGCTGACCGCTGCCGCGACGCGGTTCGGCATGTCATTGATTGAGCGAGCGTATTCTCCGCCAAGGTTGTAGTTGTCCTGCATACCGTTCGTACTTGCATTCAAAGTGCTTGTCGTGCCGTACAGGTTGTCCCAGTTAGAGGACCACGTATAAGTTGCCAGAACGCTCAGCCCGCGGCTCATTTGCTTCTGAATTTTGATATCCAGCGCGTTATACCGGCTCATGCCGTTGCTTTCGATAACAGTGACTCCGCTAAACTGCGGATACGGAATCAACAATTGAGCTTGTTGAACCGTCGCATTCGATATAACCCCCGTGGACGGATAACCTCCGACTTTCGGCGCATAGTATGGATTAGATACCTTCGTTGAGAGACTCGATCCGTACTTTGCTCCGCCTGGCGCATAACTTGCCATGGCCGAGTCCGGCACCTGATCCAATCCAACGTTCTGGCCCCAGTTGCGTGCGTGTGCGCCCACGTAGCCTACTTTGAGAGCGATCCCCCATGGAAGCTGCTGCTCGATATCCACCGAGTACTGATCGACCAACGGGAAGCGCCGGCCGAAGGACTGCGCGGTGACTGTGCTGCCGACACCGGACAATGGTCCTAATGAATTACCAGAGGGTTGCAGGAGCCCAGACGGGAATGGATCGGACAGCCAAGCGTTGGTGCCTACACTCGAATTGGCGAGTGCAGCATTCGTCGAGGCATTGATGTAAGTGGTCGTCTGGCTGAATCCGGTGGAGTAGGGGGTGAGCGCAATGCCCGCATAATAGACTCCGGCTCCGCCGCGGATTACCGTCCCTTTTCTCAATTCGAACGCCGCGCCGAATCGTGGGGCGAACTTTAAGTGGCTCTCATCGCAGCAGTGCACCGGGTTGCCACCCGTTCCTGCAAATGCCAGGCCACCCACTGCGGTTGGTGCACCTGCGCTCGGAAAGGCGTAGGTGATATTCGGGTCGAAGCCTACGTTGTATCGATTGCTCGATTCCTTCTGTCCCAATTCGTATTCATAGCGAATGCCGATATTGAATGTCAGCCTTTCATTCACTCGAATATCGTCCTGGGCGTATAGGGCGTTGTATTTCTCGTTCATCAGCAACCCGACCGCATTGATGTTGACTGAGCCCGCAGGAGTGGTCGTCGAAGAGGAACCTGGCAATCCCATCAACAGATCGGCAATTGCGTTTGGTCCGTTAGACGTCGCGCCTCCCGATTGATCGCTATACATTCCATCAAACGCAAAAGAGCCGTTTCCTGCAGTCGCGGCGGAAACGTGGTCGTTCATTGAGCGGAAGACATATCCTGCTTTCAAGCTGTGCTTTCCAAAGGTCTTTACAATACCCGCGACGAGGTTATTCGAAGCGTTAATGGTTGGTCCGGACGTGGCAGCTCCGAGCGAAGCTGCGCCAGTTACTCCCATCAGAGTAATTGTCGGAAACGTGGGAGACTGTAGCTGGCCTACATAGCTTGACGGGAAGCCCGCGCCCCCAAATCCATCTGCCTGATTGAAACCGATGCTGTATTGGAGTGTGTCGCTATAGTAACGGTTGAAACCATAGCCGACTGTCAAAACGAGCGTCGGGCTGATAGTGAAGACGTTTTGAACGGCAGTCGCATCGTTGAATCGATGAATTACGCCGTTATTCTCCGCGAAGACCTGGAGGATGTTTCCTGTGGGTTCCTGGGTTGCGAGATGCACATAGGAAGCCGAGCCCGACCACCAAGTCCTGAACACGTGATCGATCTTTCCGCTGTACATATCCGATCGGGTCTTAAAGTCATTCGACCCGGTAAAATTCGGCGTTCCGGTGCCGGTGTAGTTGTTGCAATTGGTGCTCGACGGATAATTGCATGCCGGAAACTGCTTGGCAATATATTGCCCGATCGGATTGATCAGCCCAGGGGGGATCACGTTGGGAGTTCCGTTGAATGCTACGGCATTCGCTCGTTTGCCCGCGACGAACGGCTGAGTAGGATCATAAATCGTGACTGAATCACGCGAGAAGTCACCCGAAAGTTCTGAGGGTGTCGGAAGATAATATGAGTTGGTCGAGCTCGTGTACGGCTGGGCCTGACGGTATCCTTCTTCTGTAACCCAGAAGAAGGTGTTGTCGAGCGCCCTGAACTTGTGACTGAAAGGGAGAGGGCCTCCAAATGCTCCAGCATAGAGATAGGTGGTTGAGTCAGGCCGGGGCGTGCCGACAAGCTTGTTCGACCACGCATTTGCGACCCAATTCGTTTGGCGTGTTTCTCCGTAGAGTGTTCCGTGATAACCCGACGAACCGGACTTCAGCGTAGAGTTAAAGACACCACCGCCGCTACGGCCAACCTCGGCATCGTATGTGTCCACTTCAACTTTGGCGTCGGAAATCGCCTCGAGAGACGGAATAAACGTGGCGCCTCCGGCCGAAGTGGAAACCGGGATCCCATCGACCACGTAGTTATTCGCCGCATTGGGTCCGGCCGCGGAGCCGACGGGTGCGCCCGCCACGGATATACTTGTTGTCCCACTTTGATCTTCCGCACGAACAAAGCGTGGATCGCCGGTCGGCGTGGCATTATTGTCGAGCTTTTCAAAGACGAATGGATTTCGTCCGAGATTCGGGAGATCCTGGAGCTTTTGAGTATCGAAAGTCTGACCTTCAGAGGCCGTGGCCGTGTCGATGAGCGGCTCGGTATCACCCGCGACGACAACCTCTTGAGTTACGTCGCCAGCTTTTAGCGTCGCATCGACCGTGTTCGTGTTGCCGATGCTGACCACAATCGCAGTCTGTTGCATCTTGCCGAAGCCGGGTGCGGTGATGGTGACGCTATAACTACCCGGATCGAGGGCCGTAAAGAGATACTCCCCGCCGGAGTTTGTGACGGTTTTCCGCATGATTCTGGTCTGTTCGTTTGTCACAGTAACTGAGGCGTTTGGAAGAACTGCTCCCTGTGGGTCAGAAACGAGACCGCGCACGGCGCCATAGTTAGTTTGCGCGGAACCAGGTATTGTAAATACGCCTGCTGAAAGACAGAGAGAGAGCAACAAACTGCAGATGCTTTTGTGTCCGTGTCGCGTCATTTTGTCGAGTCCTCCTTCTGGCCATATGCTGAAAGCTAGGTAACTCGTGCCTTTTGGGCACCGCACCTCAAAGACAACACGACACGATACCAATGCCGAGACGTGCAGAGGATGGCGTCTCTGCGCGCGCGAGGGATCGTCGTGACGAGAAGGTCTTCAACAGGGAAGAGTACCGCGGGAAAATATGCCCTCAGACAGAGAAAGGCACTTGCGGCGGTCGTTGATTCTTCGCCGTGTAATAAGGCGAAGGGCAATGCCTGTGTGCTATATGCCGCCCATCATCGACAGGGTGATGGGAGAAGGTGCTGTGTCTTATGCGTCTTCCTTACAAAAAGCGGGACCACACACTTCGTGCGAACGATTCGAAACAGAGAAGCTAAGTCCAGGTCGACAGCAGAGTTACTCAGGCTTGATCTAAACTTAACACTGCATCAACTCTCAGTCAACTGGTGTTGCCTGAAAAGGCGCATTCATCTGAAGAAACGATTCGCGCTTGAGGAATGAAATCCGCCGCTTCTTGAGCGCCGAATCTGCGTCGACGATCACGCCGCCCGATCTGCCGCACCAGCCTCAAAGCTCATTGGGTGCAGGTATCTCTTGTAAACATAGCGAAGCACATAGATACCGGCTCCCGCAATTACTGCGGTAACAGCGTTGGAGACGAGGACGCCGACGACTGTGATGAGAAAACTGGCGGCATCGATGAAATGCATTTGTCGAAGACGGCGCCACGTACCGATGTCGAGGAGAGAGATTCCCATGTAAGTTGTCACGCCAGCAAGAGCCGCCATAGGAATGTGGGCCAAGACACTCGATCCGTAGCGCACAAAAACAAGCAGAAGAACTGCGTGGATGACGTTCGCAAAGCGTGTGGTCGCGCCGCAGCGGATTGCCGCTACGCTGCGGGCCGGGATGCCGACGCTCATGGGGGCGCCAAAGATTCCTACTGCCAGGTTGGCAATGCCGTATGCCCCGACTTCTGCATCGGAGTCTGCGCGAAGAAGAGGCTTGTGGCGGCCCTGAAAGTGCTCGATTGTACGGGAGGTGAGCAACAGATTGACAGAAGATACAAAGGCCAGCATCAAGCCCGATGGAAGCAGATTGACGACGTCATGTGACGTCCATGAAAATCCAGCAAACTGCGGCATGGCGAGCTGAAGAGAACCAACTTCTGGCTCGTGCGAGTGCAGCAGCAGCGCTACGAGAAAAGAAACGATAACTCCAATAAGAGGTGCGGGGATGCGGTGTGAGATGCGCGTGCAAATGAACGCGGCCGCAATAACGGTGCAGCTAAGCACGAAGGGGAGCCAATGCGCCTGGGTAATCTGACTTAGGGAGGCTGCGAGCTCAACGACAGGAATCTCGGAGGCGGTCTGATGTACGCCGAGCATGATAGGGAGCTGCGAGATGACCATGAGAGCGCCTATGCCGGCGGAGAATCCGGCGACCACGGCGATCGGTACCCGGGAAACCTGGCGCCCCAAGCGCATGATACAGAAGCACATCATGAAAACCGAAGCAACGATCGAAATTTTGGCGGCCCCAGCTATGCCCTGGGCGCGGACTGCGCTGGAAATGAATGGCACTGTGGCGCTGGCCGTACCCCCCATAAGAAGGGAGTTGCGGCCGAGTAATACGACGAACGGTGTTGAGATGACCGAGGTGAACACTCCCAATATTGGCGGCAGGCCCATCAATGTGGCCATAGACAGTCCATATGGCAACGCAATTAAGGCGGCAATAAATCCGCCCGCACAATCACCGCCGAACCGCTCCCAACTATATTTCGTCTTTGCTCTTAGCATGACTTTGCTCTTAACATGAATAGAAGCCGAACCTCTGCCTTAGTGATCGCCCGAGTATTGTAAAGAAACCCTAACTAAACATAAGAGAATCAATTGAAAGATTCTGCGATTACCGCTCGATGTCGGTTTCAAGACTGGCGGTAGATACCCTCTGATTCCACACTGGGCAGCCCTTGAGCCGCCCAGCGCGGCGCACCTGGAGCTACACACTCATTACTTTCCTGTAAGCCGTCTGGAACTTTTGCATTTCGTCGGAAGTCCCTACCGTTACGCGCACATAGTTAGGCCAAACTGGCCAGACACGACCGACAAACACGTTCTCCTTGCGCATAGCCATTACAACGTCCATGCCCGGTCTTCCCGTGTCTACCATGAAGCAGTTGGAAACAGAGGGGACGTACTTGTAATTGTTCTTTTCAAGAAAAGCGAAAGTATCTTCGCGGACCTGGCCGATTAACTTGCGCCGCGTCGGGACTAAGTCCTTCGCTTGGAGACTGGCTGTCGCCGCAGCCATTCCCGTGATTGGCATCATCGTTGCGCCCCAGCCGCTGAGATTCTTCATAAGGTCGGGACGAGCGAGAGCGGCTCCCGCGCGCAAACCGGCCATGCCATAGATCTTGGAGAATGTTCGAAGAATGATGACATCCTTGCCTTGTGCGACTAGATCGGAGTTGAACGGTGCGTCGGAGATGTGAGTGTAGGCCTCATCGATCATGACGATCGAGCCAGCAGGCTTGTTTGCAACAAGCCATTCGATATCGGATTTCGATGTGAGAGTTCCTGTGGGGTTGTTGGGATTGCAAACGTAAAAGAGGCCAGCATTCGGGCTGGCTGCGGCCATGGCCCTTACGTCGTGAGCATAAGTTGACGTGAGAGGAACTTTTATTACCGGCGCACCAATGAAGTCCGCGGCCCGGCCGCCGGCTTCATAGCCAGGATCGGCCGTGACCAGCGGACGTGTCGGTGACGTAAAGGCGAGAACAGCCTGGTGCAAAGCCGGGCTTGAGCCAACGAAGATCCGAACGGATGCGCTATCGAGGCCTTCCTGCTGTGCCAGTGTTGCCTGCAGTTTGTCGGTTTCGCTGTAAAGGTAACGTCCGCCTTTGGCAACGATGTTATGGACCGCTTCCATGGCCTCAGGACAGGGGCCCAGTGGGTTCTCGTTGGCGTTGATCATCACAGCCCCGGGAGGAACATTAGTTACCTTCGAAAGCTGTGCCATTGCCGGCTCATCGTAGAATGGCATGGCGGAAGCACCTGCAACCATAGCTGCCATTTTGAAGAAACTGCGGCGGGTGAACCCGCGAAGGATGAGGTCGCTTTCCTGTTCTTTGCTCAAAATCCCGGTCATCTCTTATCTCCCCTTAAGTCTGCTCCGCTTAACTGCGGGTATTGTGATTGACGTTTGACGTTTCTACTGCGGTTGGTAATCAACATTCTTGACTGCATGAGTCGCCCGTTTCAGTTCAAACTTACGGCACTACCGGAAAGGCTTCACAGCAGAGTCCAGCCCGTGAACTGCCCACGTGCTGCTCGGTATTGTGGGCCGAATGGCGGATTTTGATCGCGGAAACTATGTAAGCCTAAATCCGTAATCGAGTTCCGATGGAATATGCAGGGTGTACGGCTCGGAATAGGCTACCGAAGGTGAACTAATCGGCGTGTTCATGCACTTTACGAAAGCGGTTTTGAACTTCTCCATCTCATCGGCGGTCCCTACCGTAACGCGAACATACGTGGGCATTGCTTTCCACGTCCGTCCGATTGCGATCTTTTCATTGAGCATGCTCTGCTGGAATTCGCGCCCAGGGCGCTTAACGTCGACCATGAAGAAATTGGCCTGCGATCCGGGGAGGTACTTATAGCCATTCTTCTCCAGGAACTCCAAGGTTGCTTCGCGATTGTCGGTATTGATCTTGCGCCGCGTGGGAATGAGACTGAGATCGCGCAGGCTGGCTCCGGCGCCGGCAGCCGAGATGAGCGAGACTGAAGCGACATTGCGCAGGCGAATCTCCGGCGAGATGGACTGGAACTTCGCCAGCAAATCCGGCCGCGCAAATGCGAATCCGGCGCGGATGCCGGCCATCCCATAAATCTTCGAGAAAGTTCGCAGAACGATGATGTCTTGGTCAGCAGCTACTTGGTCGATAACCGACTCGTCCGTTGAAAAGTGGAAGTACGCCTCGTCGACGATAACGACAGAGCCAGCGGGCTTGTTTTTCAAAAGCCAGAGGATGTCTTCCTTCGGGGTCATCGTCCCCGTGGGGTTGTTTGGATTCACGATGTAGAACGCGCCCGCTTTCGGATCGGCGGCAACCATTGCTTTCACATCGTGCGCATAAGTGTTTGTAAGCGGTACCAGCTTGAGAGGAGCTTTAGCAGAAGCGGCAGCGCGAGGCCCTTGTTCGTAACTTGGGTCGGCGCAGACGAGGCCGCGATCGGGGCCAATATTCGAGAGTAGCGCCATATCGAGTGGGCCGCTCGATCCTGGGTATAACTCCACATAGCCCGGCTTCAGTCCGAACTGTTCACTGATCGTTGCAACGGTAGCGCGCGCTACGCCGGTCTTATCGTAGCGTCCACCGAGTCCCGCGGCGTCGGCCATTGCAGCGCGAGCAGACTGCGCCGGGCCGAGCGGATTCTCGTTGGAACTGATAACGACCGCGTCAGGCGGAAGCATTCGCATTTCGCCCATATCGGACCCGCCGCCGTCACCACGCCGCCGGCTCGGAACAGACGTCGACGAACTGTTTAGCTGTTGTGCAAGGGAAGGCAGCGATGCTGCCAGGGTAACTCCGGCGCCAAAGAGACGCACAAAATTCCGCCGAGACAGGCCAGAGTCTAACTGTACAGAGCTCATATTGAAACCTCCTCTCAGTGAGATAACGCTAATGCACGAGCATTGAGTTCTGCGATTCACACACGCCTTGCCGCGGAATCAGAGGGACTGAACTCTCGAAGCATGTTTCACGTTCACGAGACAATCGTTCAACGCTTTGCAGATACCTGATCTCCGCAGCTTAGACAACTCCGGAGCCTGCGGCGCAAAAATCTCCCGTGCGCGCATTCGCACGCGTAGAGTTGGGGCAAATTGAATTACTGCTCAACTGGGAGGTCTTCGACGAAGAAGAGAAGCGCGCAATATTCTCGAACGGGGAGAGGCGCTTGAATCGAAGTGTGAAACCCTCGGTTTGTGTCAATCGAAGGGTTGCCTTAGATTAGTCTCACGGCGTGTTCAATGTCAAGTGTTATTGGGGCGCCCAAAATTTATCCCTAGACGCGGAGGATCAAACTTGGAGATCATGCAATCCCAAGAAGGAATCGGCGATATCGATTTGTTGCACGAGATCGGAAGCCGCATGGCGACCGACCCCTTTCACGAAGTGCTGGCACGAATCATTGACATGGTTACAGCCGCCATGCGTTGCGACTCCTGCTTCATTTATGTGCTGGAAGCTGACAAACTTGTGCTTCGGGCGTCAAAGAATCCTCATGCCGATGTTGTCGACCAACTAAAAATGGCAATTGGCCAAGGTGTAACAGGGTGGGTGGCAAAGAATCGGCAAGCAGTAAGCCTTCCGGCAAAGGCCTGGAGCGATCCACGATTCGCAGAGTTCGTGAATCTACCTGAAGATCAGTTTGAAGCCTTTCTCTCGGTTCCGATCCTGTGCCGGGGAAGACTGGTTGGGGTGGTCAATGTGCAACATCGCCAGCCGCACCACCATTCGCGGCGCGAGATTCGCTTGA
>Ga0187847_10003483_pt1 | contig 11982 bp, 11 predicted proteins | sample June2016WEW_4_10_FD_132458 | JGI IMG/M metagenome (GOLD analysis project Ga0187847, IMG submission 132458) | Peatland microbial communities from SPRUCE experiment site at the Marcell Experimental Forest, Minnesota, USA - June2016WEW_4_10 | ecosystem: Environmental > Terrestrial > Soil >...
AATGAGCTTTGCTGGGGTCGAGCCTCTGGCAAAGCCGGCGCAGAAGAAGGCCACCGCAGAGATAGCAAAAATGGCTCGAAAATCGAATGCGATACGAGCAGAGGCAAAACAGCTGCCAAGCACCACTACGATTGCAACTATTCCAATCCCGAGATCTAACAGGGTGGATCGTACAGTTGGATTCCGCATGTCGTTCTCTTCTTGTCATGAGGTACGGAGAGTTAGCCAAGAAAGTTCCGGAGTGGTTTCGATACGAGCGAACTTTCAGAACAAACCGTAGGATCTCAGGAATGCCAAGTCTTGTCTTTCGAGTGGCAGAGTTGCTCAAGGTTGCAGCGATCGCATTTAGGTTTGCGGGCTTCGCAGACCTGGCGGCCATGGTGAATGATCTGGTGGGAGAAGTCGATCCAGCGGTTCTGCGGGATGACCTTCATTAACTCTTGCTCGACTTTTTGCGGCGTGTCGGCTTTGGCCAGGCCGAGGCGATGGGCGATGCGGAAGACGTGGGTGTCGACTACTACACCTTCTGCTTTTTTGAAACTGACGCCGAGGACAACGTTGGCGGTTTTACGGGCGGCGCCGGGGATGGTAATGAGTTCGGCGAGGGTCTGTGGGACTTGGCCGTTGAAATCCGCGATGATCTTGCGGGCTGCGCCCTGAATGGATCTTGCCTTGCTGTGGTAGAAGCCCGTGGTGCGGATGAGGTCTTCGAGCTGCGGCAAGGTAGCTTTGGCCACGGCGGCTGGGGTGGGGAATGCCTTGAAGAGCTCGGGTGTGACGATGTTGACGCGGACGTCTGTGCATTGGGCGGAGAGGATGGTCGCGACGAGCAGCTCCCAAGGGGAGCGATGGTCGAGGGCACACTTCACGCTAGGATAGGCTTCGTCGAGGGCTTTGAGGATGGCGGCGATGCGGTCGGGGGCGAGGTCGCCTCGTGTGGCTGCGGCTGGCTTCCTGGTGGTGGACTTGGGCGCGGATTTCTTTGCGGCGGGCTTGCGAATGGGTTTGAGGGTCGCGGGCATATCGGATTTACCTGTTGAGAACCATGCTATCGCAGGGGGTGAGGGAGAGGTCTGAGGCCGACTGCCGAGCTAGATGCGTGATCTAAGACACATGGGGCTCAGAATCTTGAAATATTAGCGGAACCAGTGATTGCTCGGGGCGTATCACTGGTCGGAGCCTATTGCGCTCAGGATGAGGTGAACGTGTGAAGAGGATAGTGACTGCAACGTTTTTCGGCCTGCTGATGGGCGCGGTTTGTGCAAGTCTGTTGTTCGCTAGCGGCATTATGAAATTTGCTGTGATTACTCTGGTGTTCGTCTTACTGAACCGGGCGGTGATGGGATTTGCTATCGGCATATCCGGACTCAAAATGCATTGGACATGGAACGGAGTCGTTATGGGGATCGCAGTGGGATCGATCTTCTCCTATTTCCTTTTCATGAGCCTCGGACTGTGGATGTTTCCAGTGGTCAATTTCTTTGTGAATGGACTGTTTGGGCTGCTGATTGAATTCTTCACGACTGTGGTTTGCAGACAGCGCGCGGTTCCGGGGCTTGCGGTGGCTGTTGCGGGACACTGAAGCTGTGCGCGGTTAGCGAAAAGTCTACCTATTTGCGGGACGGACGGCTGGCATCGAACTCAACTTTCATCGAGGGCTGGTGGGATTTGTGCTTGCGATGGATTGCTTCAGCGCTTTTGTTACTTTTACCGCGATGTCGTTCTGGATGGTGAGGATGTCGCTCATGGGCTGGTCGTAGGTTTCAGACCAGACGATGAAGCCGTTGTCGGCTCGCAACAGGCGGACATCGACGCGCACCCATGTGCCCGACTTGCGCAGGCTGCCGTCGAGCGCGTACGCCACATGCAGCGATTTGGCGATGTCTGTAACGGGGATCTGTTTGCCTTTGAAATAGAACGACGAGGTGGGTGATGGGACCTGCAGGCCCGGAACCTTGCTGAGCTTGTCGATCAACTCTTCGGTGATGCCGTCGGCGAACTCCTCATTCTTCATGCCTTGAGTCAGATCGAGAAACGGCAGCACGGCGACCGAGTTTTGCCGTGTGGCTGGAACTGCAGGCGAGACCGGGCGTGGGGTCGCAAGGCGGGCATGCAGGAAATAGATCGCGGTCAGAGCAAGACAAAGGACTGCGGCGATGGCTGCAAGAGGTCCTAGACTGCGGCGGGCGGGAGGGTGCGCGACCATCGGAGCCGCCACGTTGCTGGGCGCGATTGGGGGACTGGGTTCATCCTGCGGGGTTGCCGGATGCGATGGGGCAGCGTGATTTGTTGAGGAGGACTCCACCCACGGGCCGACCGTCGCGACCATGCGATAGCCCAGGCGCGGTACGGTGGCAATGTAGGTGGGCTGGCGGGAATCGTCGCCGAGCAGACGGCGGAGCGAGGCCACAGCCTGGTAGACAGAGTCCTGGCTGACATTGACGCCAGTCCATACCTGATCAAGCAGAGTATCCACGCTGACAATCTCGCCGGGATGCTCGGCGAGGCAGAGAAGCAGACGTAACGTTCGTATTTCCAGGCGAAGGGTTTCGCCTTCGCGCGAGATTTCACCGGATGCAGGATTGAAGCGCCAGGCTCCGATGCGAAGTGCCGCAGGGGCTGGGCGGTCTGTGCCGGAGGGATGAAGACTGTCTGTCATGCGGGAAAAAACGAAGTGACTCCGATTGTAGCAGCGGTGCTTTTGATGGAGTATGGCGCCGATTCAGAACTATTCAGAGTGTTTCAGGCGAGATTCAGGACTTTCACCGCCGGAGCCGGTAAATCTTCATTGCAGTTTGAAAGTAAATAAGAAGCGAAAGGCTGGAGCATGCGAATAAGAAGCGGGATGGTCAAAGGTGCAATTGGGATTGTGGTTCTGACAGTGTGCGGATTTGTCGCGGTAACTATGTCAGCAGCGAAAGTGGCAACTCCGATGTCGGGTTTGGCGACTCTTCCGGGCCCAGGAACTTACAACGTCGACCCGACCCACAGTTTTGCCTATTTTGGAGCATGGCATCATATTGTCGGGCTGGTGCGGGGGAGGTTCGACAAAGTTACAGGGACGATCACGGCAGCAAAAGATCCGGCGGATTGCGCCGTGGATATTTCGATTGATACGGCGAGTATCAGCACGCAGAACACGAGCCGCGATGACGACCTGCGCGGCCCGGACTTCTTCGACGTGAAAGATTTCCCGGCGATGACATATCACGGGCATGGGATCAAGTGGGCTGCTGACGGGGAGTGGGTGATGGATGGCGAGCTGACGATTCGTGGCGTGACTAAAGTTGAGCCGCTGATGTTCAGGTTCAAGGGGCTGTTTCCGGACACTCCTGCAGGGCGGCCGGCTCGGGCGTCGTTCCATGCGACCGCTGCGGTGAAGCGAGGGGACTTCGGCATGAAGCGCGACAACTTGATGGAGCTTGGGCCGAACCCCAAGGGACCGGACGTCGAAATCGAAATCGACGTGGAGGCGAATGCGGCTACGACAAGCCCGCAGTGAGTTAGAGCTTGCCGCCTAGCCAATTGCCCAGTCTTTCGATGGGCAGGCGGAGGCCGACGTAAAACTGGCCGAAGAGGGCGTAGACGGCGCTCACTTCGTCGAAGCGCATTTCGTAGATCAGCTTCTTGAAGATTACCGGGTCTTCGGCGAAAAGGTCGACGCCCCACTCCCAGTCGTCCATGCCGATGGAACCGGAGATGATCTGCTTGACCTCGCCGGCGTAGCGGCGGCCAATCATGCCGTGTTCATGCATCATCCGTTGGCGTTCCGCGAAAGGCACGGTGTACCAATTGACCTGCTCGCCGCGCTTGCGGTCCATGGGATAGAAGCAGAGGTATTTGGTGTCAGGGATGGCGGGGAAGAGACGCGGAGCCATTGCGTCGGCGCCTCGTTTGAGGGATTCGGCGATTTCGGCGTTCCACTCGGGCGAGTGCTGGGCAAAACCCTTTGCTTCGGCGGCTTCGTAGGTCTTGCGGGTGGACTCGTAGAGGCCGAGTTCGACGACTGAAACATAAGAATGGACGGGCGTGATGTAGTCGTACAACTCTGTTTGGGCGAGGTCGAGTTCAACTTGATTGAGAGCTTCAAGAGAGTCGCGAAAATGGACCAGGATCAGGTCGCCTTTGTGACCCAGTTCGGAGAAAAGGGCAGTGTGGGCTGGAGCGTCCGACGTTTTGCGCTCCAATTTCTGAAGAGCGGAAATGGCCTGGGAGGCAATGCGGTCGTGTTCGGATTGCGGGAGGGCGCGCCAAGCCTTCCAATCGAAGCGGAAGAATTGGTGGAGGAGCGCGGAACCTTCCAGGGTGAGCGGGACGGGGGGGAAGTCGGACAAAGGAAGCACCTCGAATGGGAACACCTTATCGTAGCAAAGCGGGTGCAAGAGAGTGTTGAGACGCAGCAGGTTTCGGATCGCTCTCGCTCAGGGGCCCAGACCACTCTCGGTCAGGGTCTCAGATCGCTCTCCAGGCTTGCGGCTGCGGGCGGGGAGGCTGCGTATTGCTGGCCCCATGCCTTCATAGCAATCAGGATTGGGTTGAGCGCGCGGCCTTTGGGCGTGAGCAGGTATTCGGGGCGCGGCGGGTGGTCGGCATAGAGGCGGCTGGTAAGAATGCCGTGGGCGGCAAGCTCCTTGATGCGGGAGGAGAGCACGCTGGGAGTGAGGCCGGGAAGACTGGCTTCAAAATCATGGAAGCGCCGAGTGGGATGAAGGAAGAGGTCTCTGAGAATGAGGATGGTCCAGCGGTCGCCTATGATGTCGAGTGTGCGAGCAATGGAGCAGCGCATGGAGTATTTTCGCGCCATAGAATGATCCTCCGAAATCATAGTCACTATGATAATCCAAGTCACGACTGTTTAGGATCCTCGTAGAAACGTTGGAAAAGAGCTGGAAAACACGACACTGCGAGTCGGACTCGCTCCGAAGCGGCAAGGACGCCATCGACTCTCGCTATACTCAATTAAGCATGAGTGAAAAGATCATTGGCTTCCTCGTCTTGTTTGTTACACATGTGATTGATGCTGGCGGCTACGCAGGTGTGACTGCGTTGATGGGGATTGAGTCAGCGTGCATTCCGTTGCCTTCGGAGATCATTATGCCGTTTGCCGGCTATGTGGTTTACCTGGGGCACATGAATCTGTGGTTGGCGGCGACGGCCGGGGCCATCGGCTGCAACCTGGGGTCGCTGGTAGCGTACTGGATTGGGGCTAAAGGCGGGCGTCCGTTGGTGGAGCGGTATGGCCGCTGGGTGCTGATGAGCCACCACGACCTGGACCGCATGACGGAGTTCTTCAACAAGTATGGGTCGATCACGGTGCTACTGGGGCGCTTGCTGCCGGTGGTTCGCACCTTTATCGCATTTCCTGCGGGCATCGCAAAGATGCCGCAGGGCAAGTTTCACCTCTACACATTTATTGGCTCGTGGCCATGGTGCTTTGCGCTGGCATATGCGGGCATGAAGATGGGCGAGGCCTGGAACACCGACCCGCGTTTCCATGAATGGTTTCATCGGTTCCATCTTGCGGTGGAACTGGCATTGGTTGCGGGGATTGTGTGGTTTGTCTGGAGTCACCTAAGCAAGCGGCGGCAGAGCAACGCGGCCTAGCGATGGTTTGCAGTTTATTTGGCAAGAGTAACGCATTGCGGGGTAGTTAGCCTCAAGATCAACGGAGAATAGGAGCAGTAGATGGCAACGAAGAAGAAGGCAGTGAGCAGGAGCAAGCGGGCGACAGGCAAGGTGGAGCCCGCCAAGGGTAAGTTGGGTGTGATGGTGGTGGGCCTGGGCGCCGTTGCTACGACGATGATTGCGGGCGTTGAGGCCGTGCGGCAGGGTCTGGCGAAACCGGTGGGTTCTTTGACGCAGATGGGCACCATTCGGCTGGGCAAACGCACAGATAATCAGAGTCCGCTGATCAAGGACTTTGTACCGCTGGCAAACCTGAAGGACGTGGTGTTTACTGGCTGGGACATCTTCAAGGACAACGTGTATGAGGCCGCGCTGCATGCCGCGGTGCTGGACAAAGAGACACTGGAGAAGCTGAAGCCACGCCTGGAAAAGATCAAGCCGATGCCGGCGGTTTTTGACCAGTACTACGTGAAGCGGCTGAGCGGCACCCATGTGAAGAAGGGCAAGACGAAGCGCGACCTAGCCAACCAGGTGATCGCCGATATTCAGGCGTTCAAGAAGAAGGTGGATCGCGTGGTGGTGATCTGGTGCGGTTCCACAGAGATCTTCCTTGAGCCGACCGAAGTGCACAAATCGATCAAGGCCTTTGAGAAGGGACTGGACAACAACGACATCGGTATTGCGCCGTCACAGATTTATGCATACGCGGCGCTGAGCGAAGGAGTGCCTTTTGCCAACGGAGCGCCGAATTTGACGGTGGATGTGCCGGCGATGATCGAGCTTTCAAAAAAGAATGCCGCGCCGATCTGCGGCAAGGACTTCAAGACCGGGCAGACGTTTATGAAGACGGTGCTGGCGCCGGCTTTCAAGGCGAGAATGCTTGGCGTTTCCGGCTGGTTCTCGACCAATATTCTGGGTAACCGGGACGGAGAAGTGCTGGACGATCCGGAGAGCTTCAAGACCAAGGAAGAGTCGAAGCTGGGGTCGTTGGAATATATCTTCCAGCCTGAGCTTTATCCTGATCTCTACAAGGACATTTACCACAAGATTCGCATCAACTACTATCCGCCGCGCGGCGATGAGAAAGAAGCCTGGGACAACATCGACATCTTCGGGTGGCTGGGTTACCCGATGCAGATCAAGTTGAACTTCCTGTGCAGGGATTCGATTCTGGCGGCGCCGATTGCGCTGGACCTGGTGCTATTTCTAGACTTGGCCAAGCGCACACCGGAACTGCGGTCGAGGGGAATTCAGGAGTGGCTTAGCTTCTATCTGAAGTCGCCACAGACGGCTGCTGGTCTCTATCCGGAGCACGATCTCTTTATCCAGTCAATGAAGCTGAAGAACACGCTTCGGCACATTATGGGCGCAGACCTGATCACGCACCTGGGCCTCGAATACTACGACTAGGACCAGCCGTCCGGGCGGACTGGCCTCCCGATGGTCGGCAGACCACCTGCGGTGGGGCCAACCGCTCCCGTCGGTCGCAAAAGCAAATGCAAGAACAAAAGCGAGAGCCTCATCCATCACGGGTGGGGCTTTTTGTTGCTCGCATTCAACTCATGTTTTGAAGAGACAGCGCCTCGCTGCCAAGGCGAGATTTCATCTCTTCTGATTGCTGCAACTTCAATCTGATATAAAGGCTGCGATATGGGAATAGCACGAGGAGAGGTCCGCAATTCGATGATGCGAAAGTATGCCGTATTCATTTGCCTGATGGGACTGGGAGTTTCGGCGGTGTTTGCCGCCGATTGTTCGGGTCTCAAAAACCTCAAGCTTGACGACACAGAGATCGCTCTGGCCGAAATCGTTTCAGGCAATCTAGCAATCCCTGGCGAAGGTCCAATGAGCGGACTGCCTGCAATGTGCCGCGTCACCGGCGTGCTGCGGCCCACCGGCGATTCGTCAATTCATTTTGAAGTGTGGATGCCGGAGCAGTCGTGGAACGGGCGCTTTCTGGGTGTTGGCAACGGAGGGTTCGCGGGATCGATCGGCTATCGCCAGTTCGTTGAGTATCTCAAGCGCGGCTTCGTGGTTGCTGGATCGGATGCGGGCCATCAAGCCGAAGCTGAAGATGCCAGTTGGGCATTCGGGCATCCTGAAAAGGTGAAGGACTTTGGCTGGCGCGCGGTGCATCTTACTGCGGAGCGGGGCAAACAGATTGTTGCGGCCTACTATGGGAAACCGCAGGAGCATGCTTACTTCGACTCCTGCTCCGACGGCGGGCGCGAGGCTTTGATGGAAGCTCAACGGTTTCCCGCGGACTACGATGGCATCCTTGCAGGGGCACCGGCGAATGCTTGGTCAACGATGATTGGCGCTGGCGTCAGCGGGATTCAGGCTCAAATCAACGACCCGCGCGCATTCATCCCGGTCCGTAAATTGCCGGCGATTCAGAGGGCAGCACTCGATGCCTGTGACGCGCTGGACAGCGTGAAAGACGGCGTCATTGCGAATCCGGCAAAATGCCAGTTCGACCCGAATGTGCTGCTCTGCAAGGGAGGAGACAATTCTGACTGCCTCACACACCCGCAAATCGAGACGCTGAAAGGACTCTACGGCGGCCCCAAAGACAGCCAGGGAAAGGTCATCTTCCCGGGCTTCACGATGGGCGATGAGACGAGTTGGCGGGAGTGGGTGATCGGCGTGGCTCCCGGCGCGGCGTCGTCTGTTCAATATGTGCAAAACGACTTTCGCTACATCGTCACGAGCGATCCGAAGTGGAATATTCTGACCGCCAACGTCGATGAGGCTCTCAAGTTGTCGCGGGAAAAGACTGCTGCCGATCTCGACGCCACGAGTCCAGACCTGAACCAATTCGCGGCGAGAGGAGGGAAGCTGATTCTTTATCACGGATGGAACGATCAGGCCATTTCGCCGTGGAACACTATCGCGTATTACAAGCAAGTGCAGCAGACGATGGGCGACCGGAAGGCCGAATCGTTCACGCGTCTCTACATGGTCCCCGGCATGGAACATTGCTTTGGCGGACCCGGCGCCACAGCCTTTGGCCAGTTCGGCATTGGCACTGCAAAGGGCCCGTCCAACGGTCTCTTCGACTCGCTGCAGGACTGGGTTGAAAAGGGTTCACCTGAGGATGCTGTGTTCGCCACCAAGTTTGTACCGGGTGCGGGTGGAGCGATGAAATCGGTCATGACCCGCCCGCTCTGTGCATATCCTGCGGTGGCAACGTATAACGGCAGTGGCGATTCGACGGACGCAGCGAACTTCACGTGCATGAAACCTTAGTGCTGGACATCCGGCTTTGTGCTTGCCACCCATCGCTCGATGAAGGGAGCGCCTAGCGCGAGCGAAGGTCAACGCAGACGTTCTTCCAACAGCACGCTGATGGTATCGCCAACGTCTTTTCCGATGGCGCGGCGTATTTCTTCCTTCACCGGAAGCTTGTGGGTGCCGTCGCCTAAGGCCATGAAAGAGCTTTGAAAGGGAACACCGTCGATCTTGCCTTCGACCTTTACCAGGCCGCGGGTTCCGAAGAATGTTACTGAGTCGGGCCAGACGACATAGGTCCAGCCGCCTTTGTTGGGGCTTTTTTGCAATTTCGCAGTGAAGCGCTTGTTCAACATGCTGCGGTCTTTCTCTATGCCAGAGCGAGGTTCATGTTGTCGATGGCTTCGTCGATTTCCTGGGTGCTCTTGAAGCCTACGGTTGCACAGTCGATGCCGGCAGTTTGGAAAGCGAAGCGCATGGCGGTTTGGCGGTCTTCATGGCGAGTGAAAGCGCCGTCGCCGACGAGCTTCATGCTGATGACGCCCATGCCGTCTTTTTTCACCTGATGGACGTGATCGACGACTACACTTACCTGGTCAGGATGATTGCCTTCATCGTAGCTGGGGCCGTCCATACGCGTGCCCTTGTGGTTCATGCGGATCATTGCGACTTGAAGCCATTTGTTGCCGGGCATCTGGCGAAGAGCTGGTTGGCCGTGGACTGATGCGCCACGAACGCGGATGGTCTTTTTCGCTTGTGCTTCGAGAATGCCGTCTTGCCAGCGGCTGGTTTCTGAAACCCAATTGCTCGTGTGCTGCCAATGTAGGAGCATGATGTCGAAATACTCGGTTTGTGAGGTGTGGCGCATTTCGTCGAAGCGCTTGTGCGGGTCGACGCCCTCGTCGGTGGTCACCTTGGTCATGAGTTGATAACTGTCACGCGGAAAGCTCTTCAGCGCTTCGCCGAGCATCGCAGGGGTGACATAGGACTCGGAGGTTTCAAAAAAGCGGATTCCGCGGTCGTACGCGTAGTGAATGAGGCGCGTGAATTCCTGCTGACCAAGGGCGGCCTGCACGTAGCCATTGTTGCTTCCTGTACCAAACGCGAGGCGCGTGACCTGCATGCCCGATTTTCCCAGAGTGACCATGTCGGTGGCGGAACGGGGCGTGGCGTGCAAGGGGAGCGTGCCGACGCTGGTGACGGTTCCAACCGCAAGCGAGGTTTTGAGGAATTCGCGACGGGAAAAGGGGCTCATGGGGACCTCCTGAACTTGGCTAGCGCCGGCCGGGGATGGCCTTTGCGGAGATGGTATCACGAAGACGAACGCAGGATGTCAGGAGCAACTCCCGGTCGACCTCATACGTCTTCCTATTAACAAAGCATCAAGGATTTTCTTACCAGGCAATGGTCTCGGATACAACGGAGACCACTCATTTGGGACGGGAATCGCGCATCGAGGTTAGCAAAGAGCTGGGTGCGGAATTATTATCGGATATCGCGAAGACACTTAGTGGGAGGGACCTCTTGAACCGGATCGATCGCCGGAGTTTTCTGTGCTGCTCGGGAGTTGCGACAGCCTCAATGGTGTTGGTAAGAAAAGGACTCTGGGCGCAGGGTGCGCCACTGGCAACAACAACGGCAGGCAAGATCAGTGGCGCTTTGATTGACGGGGTCAATGTCTTCAAAGCTATTCCGTATGGCGGCGATACCGCTAAAACGCGCTTCAAGGCGCCGGTAGCCCCCATTCCGTGGACGGACGTTAAGGATTGTACTCAATTCACAACGCAGGCGCCGCAGCTGGTAATAGCGCGGCCTTCGGGAACGGGCGCGGCTCGTGGCCCTCGGGACCAGGGCGTGCAGAGTGAGGATTGCCTGCATCTGAACCTTTGGACGGCGGGGCTACGCGATCATAGAAAGCGGCCGGTGCTGGTCTACTTCCATGGCGGTGCTTATAACAACGGAAGCGTTAACAACGATCTCTATGACGGGACGCGTCTGGTTCATCGCGGCGATGTTGTGGTGGTCACTGTGAATCACCGGCTGAATGCATTCGGCTATATGTACCTGGGAGACCTTTCGCCAGAGTACGCGCAATCGGGGAATGCGGGACAGCTTGACCTGATCCTTGCGCTTAAGTGGGTGCGGGACAATATAGCAGAGTTTGGCGGCGATCCGTCGCGGGTTCTCATCTTCGGGCAGTCGGGAGGAGGCGCGAAGTGCGCGGCACTGATGGCCACTCCCGCGGCGAAGGGTTTGTTTCATCGGGTCATGACGATGAGTGGACAGCAAATCAAAGGGGCCTCCATCGAAATCGCTTCAGGGCGCGCGAAGACGGTGCTGGGGAAGATGGGAGTGACGCTGGGAAAGAATCTCGAAGCGCAACTGAATGCGCTGACCATGGAGCAGATTCAGGCTGGGGCAGCGTCGGTGAGTTCAGACTGGCTTCCGGTGGTAGACAACGTAATTCTACCGCGGAATCCATTCGATCCTGATGCGCCCGCGCTTTCCGAGATGGTGCCGATGATTCTGGGCAATGTTCACGACGAGACCAGCGTAGCCGGCCATGGTCCGATTACGTGGGAGACGGCGGCGGAGGTGCTGAAGAGTTCGGTGTCTGAATATCTCGGCCCCTACACGGCGGAAGAAGTGGTTGCCAAGTTTCGCGAGATCCATCCGGACTATACGGCGGAGCAGGTGGATACGGCGGCGGCGACCGCATTTCGCGCGTGGCCCGGTCAGCGCTGGGAGGCCGAGCGGCGAGCCGCCAACCCGACAAGCCAGAGGCATACCTGGGTCTACCAGATGAACTTTACGGGCGCAAACGGGCGAGCGATGCACACGATCGACATTCCCTTCATGTTCGACAATATCGCCAAGGCTGAGATTCAGGTTGGGTCGACGCCAGAGCAGGCTGCAGCGGCCAATGCACTGGCGGCGACGATGTCTGAGATGCTGATTACCTATGGCAAGACAGGGAATCCGAACTTCGATGGGCTACCGTATTGGCCCACGTACGACTTGAAGAATCGCAGCACCATGATGTGGGAGCGGACCCCGCGCATCGAGAACGATCCTCGCGGCGCGGAGCGGGTATTCGCGGACAAGTCGCACTATCACCAGGCTGGA
>Ga0187847_10003487_pt1 | contig 11979 bp, 5 predicted proteins | sample June2016WEW_4_10_FD_132458 | JGI IMG/M metagenome (GOLD analysis project Ga0187847, IMG submission 132458) | Peatland microbial communities from SPRUCE experiment site at the Marcell Experimental Forest, Minnesota, USA - June2016WEW_4_10 | ecosystem: Environmental > Terrestrial > Soil > Wetlands...
ATGGTGCCGTCCGAGGCGCGCGCGGTAAAGGTCCAGAAATCCATTGGCAGGAAGTTGCCATTGCTCAAGGAGAGATTGAACGTAACGGCAACGCCGTTCTCAAGCACCACAGGTGTGTTAGCGGATGCACCGGATGGGATGGGAATGCCGAACGTGCCATTCAGCGCTCCCGCGGAATCCGTGCCGTCAAGATCGACTAATTGCACCTGGCCGCTCGATCCCACCTGGTCCACCACGCCGGCCTGATCCCAGCGGATGATGCGTGTGTACGGGTTGTTCGCGTTCGCGAGCGTGGTGGAAGAGAAATTGACCGAGAGCAGCGAGGTGAGGATGACCGATGAGGTGGGAATGTCTACGTGGTCGATCTTGTAAAGCTCGCCGGGCAGACCCGCGTTGTCGTGCCACGCGTCGGTGATCTCGATCCAGTTGCCGTTCTGGAAGCCGAGCACCTGATCTTTCCCCAGGCTCTGAACGGTGAGTGAGGCCCCGTTCGGGCCGGCATTGGTGGCTGCCATACCGATGGCGGTGACCGCGGTCTGGACCGACGCATTCTCTCGCGACCACTTGAAGGTTGCGCCTGTTCCGCCCGGGCCGCCAGGGGTATGGATCTCCACGCGATAGAGCTGATTCTCAGCGCCGGTGTAGCCGACGCCGGCGGTCATGCAGCAGGGACCGGTCTTGGGCGTTGAGACCGGCTGCGTGGCAAGCTGACCAGAGCTGACCGGCCAGGGAATGGAGTAGTCCGCTACGCAGCCACTCCACGCAAAGGGTGAGGGCACCGCGGTGGGCGTGAAAGCTACGCTGCTGCTTTGGCCAACCCAATTGTAATTATTGTTGCTAGTGTCCGGCGTACCGGTGATCAGGCCAACGATCATGGGACCGGTTTGCGGCACCGGGCCAATAACGATTGCCGACGCATGCGAGTGATCCTGAATGACCTCTTCGCCGGGAATCAGGGTTCCGGTTGTCGAGCCTGGAATGCTGTTCGAAAGCGCGGAAGGAAGACTTGCCGGCTGGAAGACGCCGCCGCTCGTTTGACCCACCCAATAGGCGAGCGGCGACGGAGTGCCGCTGATGGTGCTGACGATCATGGGTCCGCCGGCAGCAACCGAAACAAGCACTGCCGTTGCGCCCGTGCCGTTCTGCAGAAGCGGTTCGGTGTCGGAGAATGTTTTCGAACCGGATTGGACCGCTCCCGCGATGAAGGAGTACTCGATGACCGGCGGCCCGCTGGGAGTGAAACTCCCGTCGCCGCCGACGCTGGTGTTGGTCCAGGCATCCGTCCCGTTCGGGGTGCCTGTCAATTGGCTCAGCAGGAGCGGTCCCGAACCGGAAAGGCCGCCGATAACAATGCCCGTAGCGCCGGAGTCTTGCGTGACGAGGTCGCCATCGTTGAAAGTGCCGGTCAGCGCGCTCTGGGGAATAGTGACCACCGGGAGAGGCATCAGATTGACGCGCCACGCGGTCTGCATGCGGCCGGTGGTGTCGACACCGATGGCCGTGTCGATCAGATTGGAGTCTTCGATGTAAGTAATGGGGCGGCGCCACACGTCGAGATACGCCATATACGCACCAGCGGTCGTGGGAACACTTTGCGCGTTGTTGAGAGGCTGGCCGGTGTAATCGATCGAGTTCCCGTCGAGGATGAGTGGCTGGGGCGTGGAAGGTTGCGGCTGGGGCGTGTTCGACGCCTCCGCCAACGCTGAGTCCCACCCCGCGCCCTTCTCGATGCCGAGATTTTCCACCAGGATTCCGTCTACATACATCCGGCCCAGCCCGATCAGAATGTCGTTGCCGGAACTCGACGACGCATTGATCTCGAATGCATTGGGAGTGGTCTGCGGATAGACGGCATGGCCGAAGGTGTCGAACGAGCCGGCGTCGATGCGCCGCGTGAGCCCGGCCAGCCACTCGTTCCAGTCCGAGTCGGTCTGCACGCGGCCCTGCTCACTTACCACGCCTGCGTATAACTTCCAATGGTCGTAGTTGTATCGGCTATTGTCGAAGCTCATAGCTCGCTCCTCTTCCCTTCTTCTTCTGCGCTGCGCTGGTTGCCGGCGTGGATTCCGTCAAGGGTCTGTTCGAAACTCATGTTTGATAAATCAATCCTGTGTTGAGTCCGACCGGTGTGAACTCCTCCAGGCGAATCTCGAGATCCGCCTCGCGCAGAGGCGCCAGCAGCCAGTGGAATGCGCCCATCTCGCCCTCGTCGTCCGCGCCTTCGCGGATGGAGGAAGGAGTGGACGCGGCAAGTTTCAGATAGCCCGGCTGGGTATATCTGTACGAGAGAAATAGCGGCGTGGGCCCGGCCGCCACCTGCTCCACACATTCAAAACGCCGCGGCGTGACAGCCTGATAAGGCAAATAACTGAAGCGCACGCAGCCGGCCTGCGTGCGATCGGCGAATAGACCGGGAGCAATGGCGGGAGGAGTGCCGGGAATGATCTCCGACCAGAAGATGCTATCGGAGACCAGCACCAGTTCCTGCGCGTGCACGCGCCCCACCACGGTGCAGCCGGTCAAGGTGAGCGGCCCGCCGCCGATCACCTGCCCATCGAGATTGTCGTACGCGATGCGCCTTCTTCCGGTGGCATCGAGGATGCTGTCGGACATGCTGACCGGAACCGTCTCCGGCGCGCGAATGGGACCGGTGATGGAAAGCTCGACGGAGATTTCAGCGCCGATAGCGTGAGAAAGAATAGCCGGCGCGTCGGCGTGCTGCGGCTCGCCGGCACTCGAAAGGCGCCAGCCGGGCACCAGCGTGCAGTGCTCCACCTGAAGCGATACAACATTGTCCGCGCCGGAGGGGCGTGACGTGGGCAACAATACGAGCGCCTCACTGCCGCCCGCCCCCCAGTTCATCTTCGATGAGGCGGTGAGAAGCAGACCGTTGAGAATCACCGTGGAGAGTTTATCGCCGGTGATCTCGAATGCGCCGTCGAGCACCAAATATGGAGATGCCCCATCCTGAGCGCGAATCTCGATAGTTACGCCTTGAGGCGCATCGATGGTGAGCGGCGACGTGATGGTTGCGGCGGGACCGCTGCCCTGAATCTCCAGAGCGACTGAGCCGAGCGTGGCGGCTTGGCCGGCAACAAAGGTCAGCGCACTTTGGAGATCGTTGTTGTAGCTTTGCGTGGGGTCAGGAAATGCGAAGACGTTTGCCGGATTGGTAACGATGAAAGTGGCTTCGCGCTCATATTCCCCACCACCCATGGCCGCGTTGAAGCCGTAGTAGAAATCAACCACCAGCGCGCCGGCCGGCACGGACACATCGGGCGAGACGGCAATGCGGCCCTTCTCGGGATCGATGGCGACGGTGTACTGGCTGCCGGATTGAAGCAGATTGTTCCAGGAGCCGTCGTCGCCGTCGAGATCCGCAACCTGGATCTGGTAAGGATTGAGCAGCTGCCCGTTGAGCGTAACGGAAAGGCTCTTGCCCACGCCGTAATAGCTGGACTGCGCGCCTTTGCGCAGATCGGCGCAGAGCAGATTTCGCGTCAGGTAGTCGGGAACGTTGGCCTCCGTGGCCAGAGTCATGATCTGCTCGCCCTGATAGACGGCAGCGTGGAAGAGCGGAATGTCGCAGCCCAGCTGGCTGAAGCGATAGCAGCCCGTCACGGGGCCGGACGTATCGGACGCCTGGACCGCGCTGACTCCGGTGAGCGAATAGGCGCCGAGCGACCAGAGATAGACGCCGATATTGGGAATATTCCAACGCGGCAAACCGGGCGAAGCGGGCAGATGGACATCCACTTTGCGCGTCATCGTTGTGAATCCACTCGACGCATAGGCGCGCGGCTTCCATCCACGCACGTTGGGTGCGTAGTAACTGTTGAGCCGCACGCATTTCACGTACTGGGTTTCGGCCAGCGTCTGAAAGAACTCCACAGCGTGCGCACCCCAGCCGGTAACGTCGCGAGAGAGCTGCTCGATGGCACCGATAGTGCCTTTGCGGCGGCGCAGGGCGATGGTATTCGCCACTTCGGAGCGGGGATTGTCGACTGCGGGTGCAATACCGCGAATGGGCTCAAAGCCGATCAGCTCGCCAATGTAAGGAATGACCCATGGCGCGCAGGTTTCAATGAACTGATCGTCGTAAAGCTGGTCGAGATCGGCGGCAAAGTAGCCCAACTGCTCGTCGATAACCATCAGCAGCGACTCGAGCGGTCCACGCGTCGCCTTGGCAGCGAGTTCGTTCATCAGCGCCGTCTGCTCGGCGTCGAGCGGGCTGGCAGGATTCTGCAGCGCATAGAGCTGGCTCTGCTCGTCCGGCGTGAGCAGCTGCATCGTGGCAGCGATCTGTCCGTCGCGGAGACGATAAACGGCCGGCACCAGATTGAAGAGCGAGAAGCTCATTGCATCACCCCCAGCACGATGTCGTTCGGGTTCGGACTGATCACCAGAATCTCGGCCGCCTCAGGCAATTTGTTCTTATGCGGCACGGGAATGTACGGGCAAATGGAGTTGTGCGCGCCGGAGCGCGGCCGTTTCACGTGCACATATTGCTGGATCCAGCTTTGGTAAGCGGCCACCGAAAAGCCCGCGCTGCCCAGATCGCCGGCTTGGCTGGTTGCGATCGTTTTCAAATGCTTAATATTGACAGCGACCACTCCGGGGACCGACTGAATCACCGCATCGAGTTCGTCAGCCGAAACCCCTTGGCCAAAGGTGCGGTTGGCAAAGCTGTAGGTGGAATTGAGCAGCGCCATCGCGGCTGCCTGCACCGCATCCGTACTGTAAGCCGGATTGATAGCGAGATCGGCCTCGAAACCAAAGATGGTTTCGAGGAAGGTGCCCACCTTAAACGGAACTGCCGGGTTTCCATAAGCCTTCAGCGACGCGACAAGGTTGGCAAGCGTCAGATTGCCGGGCGGCAACTCCGCTCCGCCGGCTGCAGCGACGGTGAGGAACACACCGCGGTAGAAGCCGCTCGGGAGCCAGACCGCGCTGGCCTTGGCGATGCCGGCAAAAGTGGCGGCGAAATTTTGATAGTCGGTGACGGAGACGGCGCGGCCGAGGGTCTGCACCGACATGGGAGCGGCGCTTTGGATGTCGGCGACAGTGGCCGGGTCCTGTCCTCCGGTGGCGGGCATGGGATTGATGACGCCGCTGACGCCGACCGGCCGGTCTACGAGAGTAGAGATCGCGCCTGTGGCGACGTTGCCCGCAACGCCCAGTCCCGTGCGGTAGGTGGCCACAATGTTGTTCTGCCCGGTGGGAACGGTCGAGCCCTCGACGTTATCGCCAAAGATGACCTGCGTGCTGCCATTGGACTGCGTGACGGAGGTAAAGACCTGGGCCTGCGGCGGCTGCTGGTAGAGGGTCGGCACCAGTTGCCAGGCCGCGCCGTTGACGGAGACCGATAGCGAGCTTGCCGCGCCTGTCGGCGTAACCGCCTGCGTGTAAGTGAGCGGGGTTTGCTTGAGCGTGAAGGCCTGGTTGTCTGTAGCGGCCGCGCCGCTGCCCAGCAGCTCCGTCACCGGACCGCCGCCGGTGGCCGTTCCCACATTGGCGTTGATAGTCGTAGTCGTGCGGTCGTAGCAGTTGAGCAGTGGGCTCATGACCACAATGCGCGTGCGCGCGGGAGTAATATTCGTGCCGCTCTGCGAGGCAGGCAGCAGCGCCACCGAGGCCACCTGCGCCACCTCCTGCACCACGGGCGACTTGGGCGGCGCGGGCGTGAGCGTGAAGTGGTGCAGTTTGGCCTTCACAGTTCCCAGCCTTCCAGTGGGATCCATCACCACCATTTCGACAGCATCGGCGATCGTCCGCCAGTCGGGAATGCTGCCGTCTGTATTGAATGTCGTCGTCGGCGGCTGCATCAGTGTGAATACGGAGCCGGCTTGGTAGGTCACGGTATCGGGACCGTCGTAGGGAGTGAAGTCGACAGTCCGCTTGTTTTTGACGACCAGCAGCGGATTGCTCCCGGTGACGGCGACGGCAGTGATGGCGGACAAATCGTCGCGCTCATTTTCGAGATCGATGACCGTGCCGTAAAGAGGATAGTCGAGCGGCTGTTCGGCGACCGGCAGCAGCTCGCTCTGCGTCAGGGCCGAGGTGACGCGCAACATATCGTAATAGGCGCCGAGATATGTATTCTCGTCGACCGAGAGGCGCGTGACCTTGCCGCTCATGCCGAAGTCGGAGCGCGTGATCGAGGTGACTCCGTTGACAAGGTAGAGGGTGATGTAACCGGCCGGAGTCCGATTGGTGTACTGGTCGGGATTGATGAGGACCAGCCATCCATCGGGAACGATCTTGCTGTACACCTGGTCGAGATCGACCAGACTCTCTTTCCAGAACTCCGCATCGTTGACCGAGTCATAGCCAAAGATCCAGTCGGCGTGGCCGAAGAAGCCATCCGCGATCAGGCCCTCGCTCTTGAGATGCGCGCGCACCTTGCTGTCGAGCATGGAGGGGTTGATGGCGTTGTAGCCATAGAGCGAAGCCTTCTGGCGTAGCGCGTAGACTTGAGGATTTTCCTGCGCGGGCGAGACACCCTCGCCGCCGAGCCCTTCCTTCCATTGCACGAGCGTGCGGCCATTGACGGTGTCGGGCGTGACAGTGGTCACGATGCGAATGTCCCACCGCGAGCTGGTGTTGTCGTTGAGCCGCTCGTCGCCCACGATCAGGATCGCGTCCCCGGGATTGAGCGAAGTAGACATGCCGGCAAGAAAGACACTCTTGTCGCCGGGCTGCGGAACCCATGGAATGCCTGTCTGCACATCGAGAGCATTCCAGTCGGGCTTGGCGAGAATGGGCGCGGAGGTTTGGAAGAGCTGCGCCGTCTGGCCCTGCGTGGGAACGCTCTGCACGGTGGTGCCCGTGGGAATAGTGATTGCCGTAGTGCCGGGATTGGGCGGCAGGCCCGGCGCGGAAGCAAGACTGAAGGCGAGATAGACGGAGGCCGAGACTCCCGGCCAGGGCTGGTAGCCGATCAGCCGGCTGAGCTGCGTGAGCGAGTAAAGCTGCGTGGCAGTGCCGAGGTAGCTCTCGTTGGCCAGCCGCTCCTGATAGAAGGTGAGGATATCGAGCACGACGGCGCTCGCGTCGAGCAGCGCAATGCTGAAGTCATCACTCGAACGGGTCTTGAGGCCGGTGAGCGCGGGATAGTCGGAGCTCGAGAGCCGCGCCTTCATCGACTCCAAAAACGTGGCCCACACGCCTGTTCGGTAGGCAATGGCAGGCAGGCCGGGGGCGTTCAACTCCGCCACCGGAGTCACAACGCTGATTCCCACGCAGCAGCCGCACGTGCAGTCAGCTCCGCTTCCTCCGCATCCGCAGCCCATGGCGTCACCTCCCTCCCTGCATCTTCAAAGTCAGCCGGCCGTTGGCGGGCAAACTCGGATCGTTGGCCAGCATGGCCACCTGGAATGCGCCCATGGGGATGTACCCCTGGCGCAGATAAATATTGGTGTTCTGTCCCTGCGGCTCGAAAACGGTGGCCGTAACGCGCGTGACCCCCTGCACCGTGCGCGCGGCCGCGTAGATAGGGCTCAGGTAAACCGGCTGGCCGAGCTCGAAGTTCTTCGGGTTGAAATATGCGGGCTGGCCGTTGGGCTGCATGCAGCTGCCGAGAACCACGAGAAGCGCCTGTTCTACGTCGAGCGCGAAAGTCTCTGGATCGACGCAGACGGTGAGCGCGATCTGGAGCGGAATGTACTGCGGCGGTTCGACGTGCACGGCCTCGCCCGCCAGCCGGTACTCGTTCACGGTGCGAGTGACGCTCTTGAGCAGCGACTTGCTCATCGCCGCGTTTCCCTGCGGCTCAGCTGCAACAAAGACGGTGTACCAACTGCCCGTCCAGCGCGTCTGTGCCGCGGCGTCCTCGATCTGCGAGTTGCTCTCCGCCACATTTGCGTAGTCCTGCATCGTGATAGCGCGCTCCTGTGTGAGAAAGGCCACTGGAGCGCGGCGGCAGATCTGCGCGTTGGTTTCCGGATCGGTGCCGCCGGAAGCCGGCAGCGGATTGGTGCAGCCGAGGATGTTCGGCGTCGCGGCGACGCCGGCGTAAACATTCACCAGGCAATTCGCGCCCACGTTGCCGGCCGATCCGTTGCCCACCCGATAGATAGCGGTATACTGGTCGCCTGCGACAGGCTCCTTGCCATTTGTTCCATCGCCAAAGCGCAGCCATGCGATGCCGTTCGAATCAATCTCGACGACGAACTGCGTGTCCTCCGGCCCTGAACCGAGCAGATCGGGCTCAGGCGTCCACGAAACAGATTTCGAGCCAGGCGTAGGCGACAGGCTCGTCACCTGGATGGCAGGAATCGCGTCATTGGCGTTGGTCTGCATCAATTCTGTTGCCGCGAGGCTCAAGTTCGGCTCGCCCTCGTAGCTCGTAACAGAGATCAGGTCCGCGGCCGTGTTCACCGCAGCTTCAATCGTCGAGAGGGCAACATTGTTGAACTGCTCGACGGTCACGGGCGCAAGTACTCCGGCTGCTCCACCGGGCGGAGCGTACTCGACGAGCAGATTGAATTGCCAGGGCTTGAGAATCTGCTGCTGCGAGACGACGGCGAACAGCGGCGGCCAGTTCGCGGCAGCTGTGGGCTCGAGAGTAAGAAATGGATTGTTGTTGCCGTCGGGCACATTCACGGTTCCGCTGTTCGCGAGCTGCGTAACGGCCGTGGAATAGTTAGTGGGAACGGCCTCGAAGGGCGTCCATCCGGAAGGTACCTGAACGAACTCAGAGTTCGCGAGCACCGTTGGAGCGTAATTCGCGGAGCCGCTGGTGAGATTCATACCGGAAAATTTCTCGAGCACCACTGGCCCGGCCACGCCACTGGGCCCGCCGGGCGGATTGAAGACGACTTCGAGATTAAAAGTTCCTGCCGACGATCCGGCGCTTGCAATAACACCAAACAACGCAGGCCAGGTCGAGGGAGAGTTGGCGGAGACTGCAAGCGTGACGAGGCCATCGCCGTCCTTGAGATTGACGGGCGCAGTAGCCGAGAGCGGCACTAAATCCGGCGTAGACGGGCTGCCGGAGATAGGAAGCTGCACGGATTGCGTGAGTGGACTGTCGGCAAGGCTGGGATTGAAGCGGACGGGCAAGTAATTTGGCGGCTGTTGGGTGCAGCGATCCGCGGCCGGGTTGGGTGCGTACACCAACGACGGCGTGGGCACTGTGCCGAGCGCGGTCGATGGCATAGTGAGCCCGTGATCGGCGAGCACTATATTTCCGAGAACGACGCTCACGTTGGTGACGGATTGCACCACCTGGTTCGAATCCGTGTATTGCGCGGAGATGCTGACCGGGAACGGCAGCGCGTCTTCCGTTCCCCACTGAATCTCCGTGACCTTCTGCGGGGTTTGGCCGTGGGACTTAATGATGGCGCCGTTGACGTCAAAGAGGGGATCGACAAGCGGCTTCCCATAGGCATCGGTGGTTGTAACGGCGGTGAGCCGGACGGCGCAGCGATGCCTGAGATCGGCGTCGGCGGCATTGCCCGTCCCTGGACCTGTCACTTCCTGAAAGACCAACACGTCGCCCACTTGAAGATTGGGAAACGGTCCCATCAGCGTGGCCTCGGTAGCGCCCGTGGGCAGGCAGCAATTGGCGTCGCCCCAGGTGTAGAAGTTGATCTGGTTGAGTTCGGGGAAAAGCATAGCCTGCTGCATGGGCTCGAAGACAATCACGCCCGCGTCGAGCGCGGTCTGCTCGTTTCCCGCTCCCGGAGCAAGGCTGTTAGGCATGCTCGGCGCGGTGGTGTAAAACCGCGTGCCGTGGCGCGGCAGAAACGTCTGCGCGGAGACGGCTACCTGAACGAAGGCGCGTGCGTTGCATCCTTCGCCGATGAAGTAATCCACCAGGCGCGCGTGACGCCGCAGAGAGATGCGGCTGCGCGCGGTGTTGAGATATGCCTCGGTGGTCACTGCATCCTGCCGGTAGCTGAGCTGGTCGGCAGCGTAGGCCACCACCTCGGCCAGCATGATCCCGATGTCGGCCTCGCTGGTCGCGCCCCAGTCGAGCAACTGGTTCATGCGATCCAGCATGGTTTGCTTGAAAGTCGTATAGTCTTTGGCCAGGTAGTTGATGGGCGGCGGCGTCACCGGCGGCAAAACGCAGTTGTCCGCGGGCGGCGCGCAGTCAAACTCCGGACCGCAATCGACCTTGAAAGAAAACGTGACCGACGAGAGCTGGGGATCGAAGTGCTTGAGCGTTTCGGCCACGGCAAAAGGCGCAAGCGATGCCGCCGAAGCATCCTCGACCAGCGCGAGCGTGTACGGCGAAAAGTCGCCGTAGTTCTTCAGCCGGATGACAAGAATGTTGTCCGCATCGGAAAGATTGGGAAAGTAAGAAGTGTCCGCGGAGCTCGCTTGCGAAGGAAGATGTTTCGCGGGGGCCACCCACTCGATGCCAATCTCGGTGATCGATTGCCCGCCAGTAATCAGAATGTTGCCGACCGTGACGGCCGTCGTGGGCAAGCCGTTGATCAGCGTCAGCAGCAGTGTGCGCTGGCGATGGATGCCGTGCGGCAGACTGCCTTCCGGCGGATGTTTGCCGTCGACCACTTCAAGAAAATCGATGGCGTGGATCTTGCCATTCTCGACCAAAGCGGTACGGCGATTGTCCGTGCAGCAGGAGAAGATCATTGCTGGCCTCCGTAGACAAAGGTCTGCACCTGGGAGACACCGGTGTTGAGCGGCGTATAGCTCACTGTAACGGTGAGCGTCGAATCAACCGAGGTGGCAACAACGGACTGCACTTTGATAAGGCCGCTCATCCATTTCTGCAGCGCGCCCTGTACGGCAAACTGCGTGGCCGCGGCAATCTCTGGACTGGTGGGGGCGAAGACCATCTGCAAAAGACCGCTGCCGAAGTCAGGCATATTCACGCGTTCGCCGGGCGAAGTGAACAGCACCTGCTCCACCAGCTGACGCAGGTAGTCGGTGAGCGGGTCCGCCGTGCCTCCGCTGCCATCGAACTGGAATGGAAAATTGACGTTCACTGCAAACCATCCAAACATCTCTGTCGTTCCGCTAAAACTTCCCTGTCATCCTGAGCGAGTTTTGGTGCGTTTTTTGCACCGAAACGAGTCGAAGGACCCGCATTTGTTTTTCAACGTACCTTTGTCTCACCACCCTAAGTTGCGATCACGAATGTCTGCGCCCACACCGGCAGCATCGGTGTGCCAGTAGGTATACAGGTGGAGACGCCGCTCAAAATGGCCACGGGGGCTCCGTTGGAAGTGACAAAGACCGATCCCATCACCCACATGCCGGTTACGCAGGGCCCGTTGCCGATCGGAGGCACAAAGGCGCAGCCGGCGATCTGATATGGCGCGGCGATGGTAGCGATGGGCATTCCCGAAACCAGCACCGTGGGGCTGGGCACGGTCGGAACCGCCATGCCACCATGCGCGCACAGCACAACAGCTCCCATGTGAAGAATCGGTCCTGGCATTGGTGCCCCTTTCCCTGCCTTTCGTTGCAACTTTGTAAGCGTGAACTCTCCGCTGCGGTTATGGCCCAGTAATAACCAGTGCCGGTGGATTGATCATCACCGCCGGGCCGATCAGCATGATGGTGGCCAAGCCCGGTCCGGCGGTCATATAGATTCCCGTGTCGTTGACGACCAGCATCGCGCCCGCCGTACTCTTGAGCATGATGCCGCCAAGGAATGGAGCCGGAACTCCGTCGCTGATAACCACGGAGTTTTGCAAGGTGGTCTGCAGCACGATGTTCCCGCCCGGAGGAATCGGCGGCGGCACCGTGGCCAGCACCGGTATGGTCCCAACCGTACCCCAGAACCCGCCTGTCCAGATCGGGTAGTCAGGATTTCCCTGCTCGAACTCGATCCATACCTGGCCGCCGATCGGTGGCACAGCAAAGATGCCGGCCTGAATTCCGGCGACGGGCACGCAAGGCATGCACCAGCTCGACGGAATCTCTCCCAATACGTCTGGTACCTGTGCCAGTATCCGGCCTTGCATCATGGGATCGAGGTTCTCGATGACGAGGCCTCGA
>Ga0187847_10003490_pt1 | contig 11972 bp, 9 predicted proteins | sample June2016WEW_4_10_FD_132458 | JGI IMG/M metagenome (GOLD analysis project Ga0187847, IMG submission 132458) | Peatland microbial communities from SPRUCE experiment site at the Marcell Experimental Forest, Minnesota, USA - June2016WEW_4_10 | ecosystem: Environmental > Terrestrial > Soil > Wetlands...
ACCCCCTTGCTGAACTTCTCGGTGAGGCTCCACTCACGATCGCGCAAACAGAGGCAGGCGCGAAGGCAGTTGAGGCAATCCTCGGAAAGATCGCTTGGGGCGCGACAGCCTGACGTTCCATTCTCGGCGTTGGCTCGCGGATTCAAGGGCGATCACAGGTCCGTCACGCCGCGGCCAATTCCTGCGACGCATCAATGTATTGGATGCCGCCTATGGCGGGGCCAGTTCAGTGCAGACTGACAATTCATGTCGTAGGAAACCCGTCACCGGCGTCGCGGCCGCAATTGAGAACTGCCGCGTTGACCGCGACTAGCCCCAATGGGCGCGAAGCCGCCGACGGCGATTAGCAATTCATGGCCGAGAGCGGAATGGGGGCTTCGAGAGATCAAATTATCGGAGCGGACTGTTGTGGTTCGGCGCTGGCTCCGGATGTGATTCGGCTTCGCCGTCTGATGCCCTCCACGTTCAATGTTTTCAACGCACGGGAGCGCCGATCGACGTCGCGTCCTTTTGATTGGTTTTGCTTCGTTTGGCCAATCTTCGACGCTTGTTCACTTCTCGCCATCATGCCCACAAAGCGACGGGGGAAGGCGTCAGAGATGCAGGCCGTTCATAGTGCCAAGGAACAACGGAATCTGTGGGTTCACGAGCCGTCCCGTCCCGTCACGCCACCGGCCCTGACCTGATTTCGGTTTCGTTTCGCCAGCGCGCTCAAACATCATTCGAACAGTGTCGCCATTCCACCTTTGCGCGTGACGGGGAGTCGCAATACCCATGAGCGTCAGCTGCTCGGCGATGCCTTCGAGCGTCGCGCCTTGATCGCGCAGCGCGCAGAGTAGCGGCGCAAACTCGCGGGCCCGGCCGGTTGCCCGCTCCCGATTCTCTCGACATACCGCTCTTATCGATTCCAGCGACGGCCGAAAGTTCTTCGAGCGGGAGTTCCCGAATGTCTTGCCGCGCGCCTTCGTTGCCGCAATAGCGGCCTTGTGGCGCTCCGACATTAGGCTCACCTCGTATTCGGCCACGGCCGCGAAGATATGGATCGTGAAACGGTTCGCGTACGGCATATTCACGGCGACGAAATCGACGCCGCTTTCCATCAGGCCGACGATCAGGGACAAGCTGCGCGACATTCGGTCTAGGTGCGCCACCACCAGCTTCGCTCCATAAACGCGGCAATGCCAGAGCGCCTGTTGGAACCGCGGCCGATCATCCCGCCGACCGCTCATGACATCGGTGAATTCGCCAATCAGCTCCCCGGGACAGGCTTCGACGTAGCGACGGACCGCAAGCCGCTGACCTTCCAGACCGAGCCCCGACTTTCCCTGCTGCGCCGTCGAAACGCGATAGTAGCCGACCAGAGGCTGCTCGTTCATGAGCTGGCCTCATACGGCACACTCGCCGTTGCGACGGCAATCGCCCGCTTTAGGTATCGCCATGTCGAGACGGGCCCCCAGCCTCGGCCATAGGGCGCGGCATAACCGAGGCGATCGAGTTCGCGCGCCATCGCGCTGTAGTTCATTCCCAGGGTCTTCCATTCGAGCAACAGCGGCCCGAACTTTTCGAGGCGGTCGAGCATCTTCGTCCGCCGCAGTCCTGGGGGACTGAACAAGCGGTTCTTGGCTGTTGCGGCGAAGGCGTCGCGCGTCGCCCTGGCGATGTTTCCGATCGAGCCTTGCTGCCACTGCGCTTTCATCGCCGGTCGAATTCCGCGCCGATTGAATTCGTTGGCGATCATCGCGTACGACTTTCCTTCGGCGATCCCTTTCCAGACGAGGGGGGCCAGGTCCTTGATGCGCATCTGCGATCGAGCATGCCGCACGCGGCCGCTTTCCGCTCCACATCCGGGCGGAAACGTCCGGTGTGGTCTTCCGTGCGACCACGTCTGCCCGCGCGCCCTGGCGGCCGCTTGGGCCAGCTTCACGCGCTCGGATATCAACCGGGACTCGTGCTCGGCGATCGCCGCGAGGATATGAAGCGTGAACCGGGTCGCATGCGGAAAGTCGATCGCCACAAAATCGACCTTGCTGTCCATCAGCTGCGCGATCGTCGCGACGTTGCGGGCCAGCCGATCGAGGCGCGCGATCAGCAGCACGGCTCCGAAAATTCGGCAAACTTGCGCGGCTTCCGCTAACTTCGGGCGGTGACGCTTCGTCCCGCTCCTGGTCTCCGCATATTCCGCGATGATTTTGCCGGGGTTGGATACCACGTAATTCGCAATCGCGGCTTGTTGCGCCTCCAGGCTGAAGCTCTCGCGCGCCTGCTTGCTTGTCGACATGCGATAGTAGGCGACGTAGCGGCGGCCTCGCGCGACAGATGCGCCTAGGGCCGTCGAGCCTTCGGCTGCTTCCGCCATCGGAAGCCTCTTGCTAGTCCTCGGTCACTTCATCTGAGCGACGCCGCTCCCTTACCACGCAAACCTAGCGCGAGACTTGCGCGGCAATCTTCGGCGCTATGGTCCCATAAGGTTCGGGAGTCGTCCTACGTTGAACCGGCCGTATTTCTCGGCGCGTAGACGAGTTCGAGCGGCGTAATCTCGCCGTCGACCAGGCCAAACGGAAACTCGAAGCCACGCGCCTCAAGCATCTTCTGCATCGAGCCTTTGTAGTCCATATAGAAATACCGAATCTCCTTGCCGTCTTCGAACAGCGCGACGAACCACAGCGGCACGTCGGCCGCCTTGGCGAGGTCGAAGCGCGACCATTTGAGGAGGTCGCGCGCCTGCCGGCATTGATCCGGGCTCATGGAAGCGATGCGGCGTGGGCACGTGAGGCGCGGCCTGACAAGAGCCGCGCCCCAAACGTTTGATCGTTCACGGGTGCTTTTCGTTCTCGGCCGCGCGGTCGCCGGCGGATTTCGCGTCCGCTTCGCACATATACGTGCCTTGCTTCGTTGTGCCGTAGTTGTGAGTGCCAGCGAAGTGGTAGACGCCCGACTTCGCATTCACCCACACGACGGTGTCGGCCGGGCAATGCGCCTTCGCCTGGGCGTCCGCAGCGAAACCGCCGGCTCCCGTGGGAGCGGCGACGCGCGGCTTCGCCGGGGCGGCGGCGGGAGCCATTGGCGGCGGAGCCGCAACGGTCGGCTTAGGTGCCGGCGCCGCCGCAGAAGCAGGAGCAGGCGCCGCGGGCGCGGCAGCCGCGAGAGTGGCGACCGGCGCGGCAGTACCGGCTCGGCACGCCGCGACGTAGTCGGCTTTCTTCTGTCCCGACGCCTTGATCGCCTCCTTGTTCGCGGTGTATTCGGCGTCGCATTCTTTGACGGTCTTCGCGTAGGCCGGCGCGCTCGAAAACGCGATGACGGCCGCCACGCCACAAGCCGCTAGAACGCTCAGAATGGCTTTGCGCATGCTGTCCTCCCGGGGGCGCACGAGGCGCAGCTCCCGACGTTAAATCATGGCGAGCGGCATCGCCATGAGCGAGGCCGGTTTGGACACAGCTTTAGTGCTGAATAGACGCGCGTTTGTGACGCAGCCGCAAGTCGGACGGCAGACGGCGTTACAGAACAGTTCACCGCGTCCGACGGCCCCGGCGGCAGCACCCGACAAGAACGGCCAGAGGCGACGAAGGCGACGCCTTGGCGTCTGTCAAGGCTCTCACAACGTCACGTCGTTACGCGCGGTCACGCCCGCCGCTAGGCACGCGCCGACTACGAAAGCGCTTGGTGAATGCCCCTTCATAGCAGCGATCCGGCCGCGAGTGTTTGCCGCGACTCCACGCGGCAACGTCATGGCGAAGCGCCGCCGCGACGTCCGCTACGGAACCGCCACCGCTAACCATCGGACAGCTGATTTGGGCGCATTGCTGACGCCGCATGAGGCGCCAGGCCGGCCCTGTTTACAGCGGGGATCTTGACCGGATAGGCAGCGTTCGAACTACGACTTCTCTTCAACGACGACGATCTCGCTGCGCCGGACGCCGATCGCCGCCGCGAGGAGCTTCAGGCGGTCGACGACAACTTCGCTATCGGGCGCGCGGGCGGTGGCGCCGACTTCGAGCCGAACGCAGTGGGGTTCGATGCGCAGGCGCGCGCTGGCGAGCACCGCTGGCACGCCACCGGAAAACCGGTAAGCCAGCAAAATCGCCCGGCCGAGAATCTGCGCACGACGCCGCATCGCCGGCGTGAGGAGACGGTCCGCCGGGCTGAGCCAGGGCGCGTCCGTCCGGCCGGCGTAACGGGCGTGGATCGCTGTCGCGATGAATACCCGCTCAGCGTGATCGACGCCGATGAACGGAAATTGCAGCAGCCGGCGAAAGCTCTCTTCGGCGCGCAGATCCGGGTGATCGCGCCAAGCGATGTCGGAGAGCGCGCAGACCGCAACGCGCAGGCGCGTATCGCCCGGGGTCTCCCTTGGGAAGATATCGGCCGTCCAGGCTGCCAGCACGGGCGCAAAATCAGGCACACGCGCCAGCGGCAGTCCGACAAGCCGCGCGCCTTCGACAAGCGGGTCGAGATAGCGTTCCAGCTTGCTCAACTGCGAATAGAGAAAGCCCTCGCGCAACCCGAGCGCGGAAAACACGACGTGCTTCGGGGCGAGCCGTTTCAGCACGCGATCGAGCACGAGCGCCGCCGCCGGCAATGTGCGGGCGCGCCGTTCGGGCACGCCGGGCGTCGCCGCAAGTTTGGCGGGCGTCAGCCGCAACAGCGATTTTGCGAAGCCACGCGCTTCCTCGGTCGCCAGCGAATAGCCGTGAACAACCTTGACCGGCGCCTCGACCGCTTCCATGTGCGCCTTGGCCAGCGCGCGCCAGCCGCCGCCGACCGGATAGAACACCGGCCTGCCGAGCGCCGTTGGAACGTTCGCGTGCAGCATCGCGTCGATTCGGCGCTTGGCTTCGGGCAGCCCGTCGGCAAGCATCGCTTCGACCGGCAAAGCTCCGAGCGGCAGGCTGACCCACCGATTGCCGACATGATCGTCGAGCGCCTCGGCGACTTCAAGGCTGCCGCCGCCCATGTCGCCGACCGATCCAACCGGGCGAAAGAAGCCGGAGATCACGCCCAGCGTGGCGAAGCGCGCTTCCTCCGCGCCGCTGAGGATACGAACCTCGAGACCGGATTCGGCGGCGATGGCGGCGGCGAGCGCCGGTCCGTTCGACGCGCGTCGAATTGCTTCGGTTCCCGTCGCGTCGATCTTGGTCACGCCCATCGCATCGGCGATGGCGCGAAACCGCCGCACCGCCTCGACCGTGCGGCGAAAGCCCTCTGCCGCGATCGCGCCAGTTTGCGCGAGGCCGTCGCCCAGGCGACAAAGCGACTTCTCGTTGAAGCGCGGCAAGGGCGCCCGGCCGAGTTGGTCATAGACGACGAGCCGTACTGAATTCGAGCCGATGTCAACGATGGCGTAGGGCGCGCGATCGGTCCATCCCGCGCGTTCGGGATTGAGATCGAGCGGGCGCAACGCGGCCTCGCCGGCGCTGTCCTTGACCATCCGCGGCGCCTTTCACCCCCCAACGGGATCATGCGCAACGACGAGGGGCTTGTCTAATCGAGAGGAGGCGGCTCGGCGTCGCCGACATCGAGTCCGCTTTCGAGAACCGCCGCATTGGCTGGGAACCGCTGCAACGGGCGCGAAGCGGAGGTGATTGGTCGGGGGCGGCACGCCAGTTTTCGCACGATCGGAAGAAAGAGCGGACGTTCAACGGCCAACAGGCGATGGCCTGCGCCACTGATGGTTGACCATTGATAGGCCCTTCGCCGGAGCCTCGTTCGAACGCTATACTGGTTTCCCGTCTGACTCCCGCTTCTTTCCATTCGAATCGGCTGAAAGTTATAATCTCTCAGAGTCCTGGAGCGAACCGAACATGGAGTGCCTGAAGACGTAAGAGCCGTGCGGGCGGTCGTCGCCCGAAAATAGCCCTTCGTTCGGCGGCCTTGTGGGCTCAATCGTTCGAAACATGGTGCTTGCAGATGCGGGTCGCAGTCGGTGGTTTTCTTCACGAGACCAACACTTTCGCGGCAGGTCACACCAGCTACGCGGACTTCGCCACCCCTGACGCGTGGCCAGGCATCGTCCGAGGTGACGAGATCTCGCCAGCTGTGCGCGGGCTCAATCTCCCCATGGCAGGGTTCCTAGCCCAAGCCGAGACGCTCGGATTCGATCTCGTCACGACAATCTGGGCTTCCGCATCGCCTTCCGGCCTCGTGACGCAATCGGCTTTCGAGTCGATCGTCGGCGAGCTCGTCGGGCGCTTGGCGGTGGCAGGGCGAGTTGACGCGGTGTTTCTCGATCTCCATGGCGCGATGGTGTGCGAGCATGTCGCCGACGGCGACGGTGAAATCATTCGCAGAGTTCGCAAGGCCTTGGGGCCGGAAGTAACGATCGTCGTCGTGCTCGACTTCCATGCCAACATCACGCGCTTGATGGTCGAGACCGCCGACCTTTTGGTCACCTACAGAACCTATCCGCACGTGGACATGGAGGAGACGGGAAGACGCGCGGCGGCGCTGCTGGTCGACGCCTCCTCGCGTCCTTACAAGGCCTTTCGCAAACTCCCCTACCTCATTCCGCTTCATTGGCAATCGACCCTCGCAGAACCAATGGCGAGCATGATGGCGATCGTCAAAGATGCGGAGCGGGCGCCAAGCATAACGTCCGCGGCGCTCGCGGCGGGGTTCTCCCTCGCCGATTTCGACGAATGCGGCCCAGCCGTCGTCGTTTACGGCAACGATCGCGAGGCCGTCGATGCGTCGGCGGATCGTCTCGAGCGGGCGTTCCTCGAACGGGAGCCCGCCTTCGCGGGAGAACTGCTGGAACCGTCGGAAGCCCTCGAACGCGCGCGGTCCGTGCGCGGCACGGTGCTCCTTGCCGACACCCAGGACAATCCTGGCGCTGGCGCGACCTCCGACACCGTGGGCGTTCTTCGCGCCATGATCGAGGCCCGCGTGGCGGACGCAGTGATCGCGGTGATCTGCGATCCCGAAGCCGCGGCGGCGGCTCACGCCGCCGGCGAAGGGGCCGACATCACGATCGCGCTCGGCGCCAAGAGCGGGCGCTCCAAGGAGGAAAGCGTTGTCGCGACCTATCGAGTCGAGCGTCTCGGCGATGGCAATTTTGTCGGAACAGGGCCGTTTTACAGCGGCTGCCGGATGCAGTTGGGGCCGATGGCGCAGCTTCGCATCGGGGGAATCCGAGTCGTCGTTTCCAGCCGGCGCCAGCAGGCTGCGGATCGTGAGATGCTTCGCCATGTCGGGATCGATCCCGCCAGCCATCGGATCATCGCCCTGAAGAGTTCAGTCCACTTCCGCGCCGACTTCGCGCCACTGGCCGAGCAAATCCTGATCGTGGTCGCGCCCGGCGAGAACGTCGCCGATCCCGAGCGCCTCGGCTATTCTCGACTTAGGCGGGGGGTGCGAATTCAGCCCCTCGGGCGCGCCTTCGAGCCGCGGGGCGGCGAGCGGTAGATGGTCGAGAGCGGCGCGACCTGTCGGCGTTACGTGTGTTCCCAGCCGAGCGAAGCCCGTCGCCGTCGAAATGCAGGACTTTCGGTCGCGTTTTGAAACCGCCTGCAAAAGTGTAGAAAGCCGCGTCGGCGCGAGCCTGGCCTATAGGAATTGGGAGACGGCGCATCATGGATCCAAGGCAAGTGGCGACAACAGACGATGTCCGCCAACTGTTGGAGGAGCGCGGGCTCAAGCAGATCAAGGTCGGGGTGTTCGACATCGACGGTGTGATGCGCGGCAAATACATGGCGCGCAGCAAATTCCTGTCTTCGCTCGAGGGCGGCGGCTTCGGTTTTTGCGATGTGGTGCTCGGCTGGGATTGCCAAGACCAGCTTTACGACAACGCCACGCTCACCGGCTGGCACCTCGGCTTCGGCGACGCCCAGGTGCGCCTGTTGCTCGATTCTTGCCGTAAGCTGCCGCTCGAAGACAACATGGTGTTCTTCCTGGGCGAATTCGTCGGGAAACACGAGCCCTTGTGCCCGCGCGGGGTCCTGCGCCGGGTGATCGCCAAGGTGCGCGAGCGTGGCTTCGAGCCTTACGCCGCATGCGAATACGAGTTTCTTGTTGTCGAGGAAACGCCCGAATCGTTGGAGGACAAAGGCTGGCGCAGTCTGGCGCCGATGGGCGTTTCGAACGCCGGCTACTCGGTGCTTCGCAATTCAGTCAATACCGAATTCTATCGCGGCCTGCTCGATCTGTGCGAGGAAATGGACATCGTCCTCGAGGGCCTCCACGAGGAAACCGGACCGGGCGCCCTGGAGGCGGCCATTTCCGTCGACAGGGCCCTTGCGGCGGGCGACAAGGCCGCGCTGTTTAAGACCTTTGCCAAAGTGTTGGCGCAGCGACAGGGGCGCAACGTCTCGTTCATGGCCAAATGGGACCCGAAAATGCCGGGGCAAGGCGGCCATATCCATGTCTCGCTGAAGAGCCTGTCCGGCGAGCCGGTGTTCCACGACGCTTCGCAGCCCCACGCGATCAGCCAAACCATGCGCCATTTCATCGGCGGCGTTCAGTGCTTCGCCGCGCCTTGGCTCGCCTTAGCGGCGCCGACGGTCAACTCCTACCGCCGGCTGGTGCCGGGCTATTGGGCGCCGACGGCGGCCACTTGGGGCGCCGACAATCGCACCGTAGCCATCCGCGCCATAACTGGCGGTTCGAAGGCGCAGCGGGTGGAATACCGCGTCCCTGGCGCCGATTGTAACCCTTACCTCGCGCTGGCCTGCGCCTTCGCCGCCGGCCTCTACGGCATCGAACACAAACTCGAACCGACGCCGCCAATGGCTGGCAACGCCTATCTCCAGGACGTGCCCGACGCGTTGCAATTGCCGCGCACGCTGTGGGACGCGGCGCAGGCGTTCAAGGCCTCGTCCGAGGCGCGCGAAGTGTTTGGCGACGCTTTCGTCGACCATTTCGCCGCCACGCGCGAATGGGAGGAGCGCGAGTTCCGCAAGCACGTGACCGACTGGGAGCTCAGGCGCTATTTCGAAATGATCTGATCGGAGTTTTGAATCGTGAGCCGGATTCTCAAAATTATCAGCCCGGTGGACGGCAGCGTCTACGCGGAACGCGCCGCCGCCTCTGCGCAGGAAGTGGACGCCGCCATCGCCGCAGCCGCCAAGGCGCAAAAGTCCTGGCGCCAGACGCCCCTCGCCGAGCGGCAGGCGATCGCCGCTCGCTTCGTCGATGCCTTCGTCGCAAAAGGACCGGAGATCGCTCTGGAGCTGTCCTGGCAAATGGGACGCCCGTCTTCCCAGACGCCCGGCGAGGTGCGTGGGTTCGAAGAGCGCGGTCGCGCCATGATCGCGCTCGCTCCGGAAGGCCTGGGCGACATTCGCCCGGCTGGCAAGGAGGGCTTCGACCGCTTCATTCGCCGCGAACCGCTGGGGGTCGTCTTCGTCGTGGGGGCGTGGAACTATCCCTATCTGATCACCGTCAACGCCGTTCTGCCCGCCATCATTGCCGGCAATGCAGTCATCCTGAAGCAGGCGACGCAGACGCTCCTGTGCGCCGAGCGGTTCGCCGCGGCGTGGCGCGAGGCGGGATTGCCTGAGGGGGTATTCCAGGCGCTGCACCTCGGCGGCGCCGACGCCGAGCAGGTGATCCGCGATCCGCGTGTAAACTTCATCGCCTTCACGGGATCGGTGCCGGTAGGACGCCGGGTGCAACAGGTGGCGGCGGACCGCTTCATCGGCGTCGGCCTGGAGCTCGGCGGCAAGGACCCGGCCTATGTCCGCGCCGACGCCAACCTTGCGTACGCCGTCGAGAATCTGGTGGACGGCGCGTTCTTCAACAGCGGGCAGTCCTGCTGCGGCGTCGAACGGATCTATGTCCACGATTCGCTCTACGACGCGTTTGTCGAAGGCGCGGCGGCGCTGACACGCACGTATCGCCTGGGCAACCCAATCAGGCCGGACGTCAACCTCGGTCCGATGGTGAACGCCGAAGCGGCGGCCTTCGTCCGCGCCCAGAACGCCGAGGCGGTGGCGAAAGGAGCGCGTGCGCTCATCGAGCCGCCCCTGTTCGCTGCCGACAGGCCCGGCACGCCCTATCTCGCTCCCCAGATCCTTGTGAACGTCGACCACTCCATGCGCGCTATGACCGAGGAAACCTTCGGCCCGGTGGTGGGCGTCATGAAGGTGCGCTCGGACGAGGAGGCGCTGGCGCTGATGAACGAGAGCGCGTACGGCCTCACCGCTTCGGTGTGGACCACCGATGAGCAGGCGGCGAAGTCGATCGGCTCGCGTCTGGAGACCGGCACCGTATTCATGAACCGCTGCGACTACCTCGATCCCGCACTGGCCTGGGTGGGGGTGAAGGATTCCGGGCGCGGCTGTTCTCTTTCGGTCTTGGGCTACGAACACCTGACCCGGCCGAAGTCGTTCCATTTGCGTGTGAAGATCTGAGCGAGGACTCTTATGACCGCCGTGCAATCCCTGCGAGGCAACTGGAACTATCCAACCGCAATCCGTTTCGGCGTCGGGCGCATCGCCGAGTTGCCGGACGCGTGCCGCGAAGCGGGGATCGCCAAGCCCTTGCTGATCACCGACAAGGGGCTCGCCAAGCTCTCAATCGTGACCGAGACGCTCGCGCTGCTGGCGGCGGCGGGGCTGCCCGCGAGATTATTCGCCGACGTCCGGCCCAATCCGACCGCCGCGGACGTCGAGGCGGGCGTCGCCGCCTACCGCGCCGGCGGCTACGACGGCGTCATCGCTTTCGGCGGCGGCAGCGGCCTCGACGCCGCCAAGGCGATCGCCCTGATGGTTGGACAGGACCGGCCGATCTGGGATTTCGAGGACAGGGACGACTGGTGGACGCGCGTCAAAGTGGAGAGCATGGCGCCCGTCGTCGCCGTTCCGACGACGTCGGGGACGGGCTCCGAGGTCGGGCGCGCTTCCGTGATCACCGACGAAAGCGACCACGCCAAGAAGATCATATTTCACCCGAGGATGATGCCGCAAATCGTCATCGCCGACCCAGCATTGACCTTAGATTTACCGCCGAAAGTCACGGCGGCAGTGGGGATAGACGCTCTCTCCCACAACCTCGAGGCCTATTGCAGCCCGTTCTACCACCCCATCGCTCAGGGAGTCGCTCTGGAGGCGATCAGTCTAGTCAAGCAATGGCTTCCCGTCGCCGTCCGCGAGGGCCAGAACATCGAAGCGCGCTCTCACATGATGGTCGCCTCTACCATGGGAGCGACGGCGTTCCAAAAAGGCCTGGGGGCGATGCACTCGTTGTCGCATCCGTGCGGCGCGCTGCTGAATTCCCATCACGGCCTCACGATCGCGATCGTCATGCCCTACGTCCTAGCATTCAACCGTCCGGCTATAGACGCGCGTATGACGGCGCTGGCGCGATATCTCGATCTGCCGTCGCCATCCTTCCAGGCAGTGTTGGACTGGGTGCTAGCGCTGCGTCAAGAAATCGGCATTCCTAATCGCCTGGACGCGATCGGCGTTAGCAGGGACATGGTGCCTCGGCTTGCGAAAATGGCCGCGCAAGACCCGTCGTGCGGGGGAAACCCACGAAAAGTGAACGCGGAGGTTCTGGCGCAGCTTTACGAAGACGCTATCGACGGCGTCCTTCGTGCGGGTTGATCGTGGACAGCGGGCGGCCAGCGGCCCTGATCGCGTCTGACCGCGCCGAAGCGCGGTGACCCCATGCGCGGCGCTGATCGGCGCTCTCAAACGCCGAGGCGGCGAGGCTTTCGCGGATGCCCCCTGTCGCGCCCGAGCGATGTTGACGGCGTCTGCGATCGCGCAAGATGGATGCAAGCGCTAAGCCGCGCGCCCTCCGCTCAAGGCGCTTTCGGGCTGACGTCGATCGGGCGCGACCGGCTCGCCAACGTTGTAACTGTCGCCGCAATCGAAAGCAGCGTCGACCTCCCAGTCGGGGTGCGCGACTTACGCTGAATTATTGTCGTCAGCGATCGAAGCGACGCCTTCGCCACAGAGTTTCTCGCCAAACACACCCGTGAACAATTCTATGAATTTCTTGATTTGCGCACCCGTTATTGGCTCGTCAAATCG
>Ga0187847_10003491_pt1 | contig 11971 bp, 7 predicted proteins | sample June2016WEW_4_10_FD_132458 | JGI IMG/M metagenome (GOLD analysis project Ga0187847, IMG submission 132458) | Peatland microbial communities from SPRUCE experiment site at the Marcell Experimental Forest, Minnesota, USA - June2016WEW_4_10 | ecosystem: Environmental > Terrestrial > Soil > Wetlands...
CCTTGCGGGCCTGCTCTTGGGAACAGCCCTGCAGTGCTCTACCTATTTCAACATGTTCTACAATGCCGAGGAGGCGTTCCAGGAAGGGTATCGAATTCATGAGAAGGCGATGCTGAATTATCCCGACAGCATTGTGGTGATGCCGGGCGCCGATGTCAAAGCCAAATATGACCGCGCCATTGAGAAATCCGTCAAAGTGCTCGACGTGTTCCCGAAGGATAAAAAATGGCATGAGTACGCCTACTTTCTTCTCGGAAAGTCTTATTTCTATGAAAAGGAAACATCAAAGGCGATTCGGTGGTTTCGGCTGCTTCAGCAGGAATATCCCGCGAGTGCGATGATTCCGGAGTCCTATCTGTATATAGGGAAGGCCTACCTGGTTAATGAGGATATAGACAAGGCGGAAGAAACGCTTAACTACGTGCTTGCCACGTATCCGCAGCTTGATAAAGATCAAAAAGTATCGCTGCTGATGGTTGAGGCAGAGACCCGGCGCGAGGGAAAATCGCAGGCGATTAAACGGCTCGAACAGGTCTGCCGCACGGTGCGGTCCGCGGATAAGAAGTGTGAGATTATGATCAGGGTGGCGGAGATGTACATGGACCTTCGGCAGTATGACTCCGCCGTCGCCATGCTTTCCAAAACTCCCCGTGTGAAAAAAAAACCAATGCAGGAATACCGGATAGATCGTGATATTGTCACATGTTATACTGAAGCCGATTCCATATCTCGTGCCCTGGCGCTTCTCGATGAAATGCGGGAACGCCGAAAGTACGAATCGTATAAACGGGAATTGACATATGCCAAAGGCATCATACTGGAGCGGATAGGAAAGACCGACGAGGCGATCACGGCTTTCAAGGAGGTGATCGGGCCGACCGACAGTGCTACGGTGCAGGCGGATACTTCGCAGATGGTCGGCAAGGCGCTATACGAGCTGGGGCTGCTCTATCAGAAGCGCAAGTGTAACTTTCGTGAAGCGCAGAAGTGTTTTCGAACGATAAATGACCGTAAAGGCCGGGACACTGCGGTGGCTCTTGCGGCGACCGCTCGGATGATTGCGATTCAACACATCGCTGATCTGCGAAAACTGCTGAATGAACCGGAGACCTGGAACCTGCCGGACTTTCACGATGCCGGGAAACTGCCGGCAGGACGCGATACCTCGAAACTGTCGGCAGTTCGCGATTCCACTAAACTATTGGCGCTACGCGATAGCACGCATACCGCCTTTAAAAAGGGGATCCGTGCGGCGGATACGACTAAAAAAACGGTCCTGCCTGATACGACTAAATATAGGGTGAACCGGGCGGATACGATGTATAAAATCGGCGAGTTATTCTATTACGATCTTGATGAACCAGATTCCGCCATACGGCAGTTCCTGCACTGTGCAGCCGATTCATCGGCAGATTCGATTCACCGTCCCAAGGCGATTTGCGCTGCCGCGTACATTGAAAAATACAGTTTGAAGGATACCTCGCGCGCTGACAGTCTTTTTGCGCTGGTGCTTGCACGCTATCCTGAGGATGAAAATGCTCGCCGGGTATTGACTGAACTTAAGGATGTTCCCGATTCGGTTGTGACGACTCGCAAAGGGAGAGCGTTGACGGCATTTCGGGCTGCCGAAAAAAAATATTTGAACGAAGGGGATATAAAAGGCGCGGTGCAGGCCTTTTTCAATATTTATAAAGAATACTCCGATCTTGAAATCGCGCCGAAGAGCCTCTACGTCGCCGCGTGGTTGACGGACAACGATCTTCGGATGAAGAAGACGGCGAAAACCCTGTATGAGAAGATCTGCGAACGATACCCGAAATCAATTTATTGCACGGCGGAGGCCAAACCCCGTATCCAGATTGCGCTCGATACTATGAAGGCCTATGGAGAACTCGCGGATGTATCGGTATTGCCCCAAAAATTACCTGCCGGTGCACGAGCAGCACCGGGAGCCGGAACGGTCGATTCAGTACCGCGGGGAGCCGCATCGATACCGTTCAGCCGGGATTCTGCTCAGAAGCACACCCCCTTGTCGATTAACCCGAAAAATGGCTTGTCGATACAGCCTGCGAACCCGGATTCGAGTGCTGCTTCCTCCGCGTCATCTATTTCAAAACAAACCAGTTCGCAGACGACTGTTTCTCCAGCCCTCCTGCAGTCATCGTCCGGATCCGCCGCTTCGACAACGACTGCGTCTGCAACCCCATCGCAGTCCTCTTCCGTACTACCCGCCGCTGCAGCAAACTCTACTGTTCCCTTGACGCCCTCTTCGGCTTCAGGCCGGTAATGCATCATCGCAGAAAAAGAGTTCTATTGCGGGGAAAAACATCGATATGGCAAGCGCAATAAAGTACTCAAGAAATTCTGGCACACAAGCGCTGCGGCACACATCTGATGATAGGCGGGATATGTTACATCAGTACGGATGATTCGGCGCGGCAATAGTCGCCGATGTTTGTTTTCTTAATTATTTTTCTCAAATGCACGAGCCGGCCAATCGGAGCGAAGAGCTTTCCCAACACATTATCTTTCGGTCTTTTTTTTCACTCGCGATTGCACTACGGTTGCTGTTGGTCGTTTTTGTGCCTTTTGGGCAACGGGTCGAACATCGTCTCGAAGGGCTGAATGATGAACCGGCGCATTTTAATTATGTCAAATTTCTCGCTGTGCATCATTCACTACCTATTCAAAGGGGAACAGTCAAAGATCCGGGTGCATTCGAACGAAATGATTTCGAATATTACCAGCCGCCTTTGTATTATATAATTGGGGCGTTTTTCTTCGCCGCCTTTGGTGAGAGAAATGCCTTTTATTGCTGCCGGTTGTTTTCATGCCTTTGTGGAATTTTGACGGTTTTTCTCATAAGTTCGATTGTGTACAAATCTGTGCCTGACCAATTGTTACGGCACTATGCGTTACTCTTCGCGGCACTATTTCCCACGCATGCCTATTTTTGCGCGATGATATCGAACGATGCACTATCGTGGCTTTTCGCGACACTGATCGTTTATGAAGTGATCGCCATCGGGGCTCCACAATCGATTTTGCAGCTCTCATGGAAACGTTCCTTGCGTCTGATCTTCTACTTGGCGGCAGGGATGCTGACGAAAAGCTCAATGGCCATCTTTTTTTTCGTCATCGCCGCCTATTTTTTTATCGGCTCGATAGGAACGCGTAAACCTTCGACTGCATTGCAGGGGTGCGGTATCGTAGGGATTGCAGCGATTGTGGCATTTCCGTGGTATTTTCGAAACCTTTTGATTTATCACTCATTGTTTGCGTTAAATATGGGTTTCGGCCAGCCGTCCCATTGTTTGTCTACCTTACAGGCTATTACCGGTTTCATTGAAAAGACCATCCACTATTTCTGGTTTCCAATGCAGCATGGTGCACCGGGAAGGGTCGGCACAAAAATATGCAATATTATTGGTGGAGCAATTCTGGTTGTTCAGGGTATTGCTGCTGCGGAATACCTGCTCAGGACTAAACGGCCGTCTTTCGATGTTATGCTCTTAACATTTGTTCTCATTTTGACAACGGCCTTCTATATCAGCCTTAATACCTCGCATTCTGAGCCTGAAGGAAGATTCCTGCTCCCCGGTTTTTCCGCCATTGTCTTTTATTTCAGTGCACCGGCAGTCGGTTTGTTTAACCGCATCGGAAGACAGCATTGTGCGCTATGGGCAGCTATCGTTTCTTCGATGTATCCATACTGGTTTTTGTTTTTTACAAAAGCGGCATAGATCCGGCAGTCAGGCCAGGGGTTCGTTGCGCATAATACCACTAGTAAAACATGCGGTTCCGGTTATTCCACGTTGCCGTAAGGCGGATCTGAGTTCCGGAAAGAGTTGCCCGACGTCCCGAGGTTCATGAGCATCAGAACCAAGCGAAACCCGAACTCCAATGTTAGCGCACTGGTCAAGCATCGTGAAAAAAGGATCTCCGTATGCAAGACGGTTTTCCCTGGACCAGCGGAAGCCATTGGAATTTATTTCGATCGCGACACTTGCTTCCTTCGCCGCTGCTGTCATGTCGGCAATCTCCTGAAAGGGAAGGGAAGTCTCGCACGTGGGCCAGCCGATGGTGCGCCAGATAAGATCCGGATGGGCAAGAATATGAAAAAGGCCGCAGTCAATGGCAGAGCGGACGACCCGGAAGTACTCGGTGTAAATCTCCGTGGTATCCGCATAGCTCAAATAAGCGGAAAGATGTTTCCAGCCGAAGCGCGGAAGGCAATGTATTGAACAGAGCAAGTAGTCAAGAGGATAGCGCTCGATGATGGGTTTCAGCATCTGTTCGCAGCCTTCAACATAGTCGATTTCCAGTCCGACGGAGATGTTGATTCGATCCCTATATGATTCCTTGGTTTCGAGAAGATCGCTGAAATACCGATTGAGTTTTTTCTCATCCATTCCCCAATCCAAATAGCGACGCCGCTGTGCAGGGGTCAGATAGTAGCGTCCCAGATGGTCCGAAAAACCGATTTCCCTGAGACCGAGCGAAATTGCCGATTCAACATATTGGCCGATAGATCCTCTCGCATGACCGCAGTAGGCAGTATGAGTGTGATAATCGGCAGGCATTGCTTATTATACGGTAAGATTCATTTTGTTGACGGTTCCATAGCGCTCCGCACGGGCAAGCAACGGATCGATATAGAGAGAAATAAACTCCCGGGTCTGCTCCGGTGAGCGTCCGACGAAAGCTTTGACATCAAGTAGGTCCTTGATGTCATCGTTCGACAGGAGTATCTTCGGGTCGGCGGCGCAACGATTGAGCAGATCGTTCCTTTTGCCCTCTATTTTCACTCCGCGAGCCGCTTCCATGGAATGCAGACGGATCCGCTCGTGAATTTCCTGGCGGTCCCCTCCCTTTTTTACTGATGCCATTAGTATGTTTTCGGTTGCCATGAATGGTAGCTCTTCGCCGATATGCCGAGCGATAACCGCAGGATAGACGAGAAGACCTTCACATATATCCAGAGCGATAATCAGCGCGGCATCTGCAGTAAGAAATATTTCCGGGATCGAAAGCCGCTTATTTGCCGAATCATCAAGGGTTCGTTCGAACCATTGCTCGGCGGCGGTCATGGCAGGGGAGAGGGAAAGCGAGATGATATATCGGCAGAGGGAGGTGAGACGCTCAGATCGCATGGGATTCCGCTTATAAGCCATGGCTGAAGATCCTACCTGCGTTTTTTCAAAGGGTTCCTCGATTTCCTTAAGGTGTTGGAGAAGACGCAGGTCATTGCCGAATTTATGCAAAGACTGGGCAAGTCCGCAAAGCGAAGCAGCCGCTTGGAAATCGATTTTGCGTGAATATGTCTGTCCAGATACCGGAACGGTTTGTCTGAACCCCATTCGTGCTGCGACGTCGGTATCGAGTTTTTTTACCTTATCATGATCACCATTAAAAAGAGAGAGAAAACTGGCCTGAGTGCCGGTTGCACCCTTCACTCCAAGAAATGGTAATCGTGCAATAAACTCTTCGACCGCTTCAAAATCCATGAGGAGTTCATACATCCAGAGTGTGGCCCGTTTACCGACTGTGGTAAGCTGAGCAGGCTGGAAATGGGTAAACCCGAGCGTCGCGCGATCAGCATGGGCTAAGGCGAATTTTCGTAAAACCCGTACAACGTTCGACATCCGAGCAAGAATGATCGTGCAAGCCTCGCGCATCTGAATAAGGTCGGTATTATCGCCCACGAATGCACTCGTCGCACCGAGATGAATGATCGGCTTTGCTTTGGGGCATTTTTCGCCGAATACTTTTATATGAGCCATGACATCGTGCCGTGTTTGCGCTTCAATTTGCCGGGCGGCTTCATAGTCGATGTTGTCGACGTTCGCTTTCATTTCCACGATTTGATCATGTGAAATCTGCAGGCCGAGCTCGGCTTGGGCTTCGGCGAGCGCAATCCAGAGTTTTCGCCAGGTGGAAAATTTATTGTGCGGGGAAAATACAAACAACATCTCAGGAGAAGCATACCGCTCAATAAGCGGATTTTGATAGGTATCCTGGGTATTGCGGGCCATGTGCGGTATCCTTTTTATGTAGGTCGTTACCCGGCAGACACATTATCGGCGAACGGTTTAAAGGGGAGCAATAATATAGTTTATTTCAAAATACTAAATAATCCCCCAATGTTTCCGCACTCATTTTAGTTTTCCGCTTTTTGTGAGGACGACGGAAGACCCTAAAAAACGGGAAATATTTGCCGGGAGATTCCTCTCCCTGTGGTGGTAATAACCCCAGCAAATGCTTAAATAAGCGAAATTAGCAGAATTTGGGGGGTCCATAATTTGCTATCCAAAGGGTTGCACAGATATCGTGCATCTACGGTATTTCGACATTTTTTCACTAGTTAGATAGCGTATGTTGCTGCTGCAACATAACTTCGTCGGAAGAAGCATGAGATCAATACCGAAGTGTGAAGGTACAATAGCTCTTGTAACTTATCCTAGGCGCTATATATATATATATTAGCTGGAGGAGAGGAAAAACGGTTGTGTCGAATCCGCAACACGGAAGAGTCGAAGAAACTCCTCATTGAGTGATCCCCTTGCTGCTTTGATAGCAAGAGGACGTCAATGTCAGTGGGAGGAAGGGAATATGAAAAAGTTGGTTTCAGCTGGATCGCTAGCCGTGATAGTGCTGGCCTTTTGGGGTCCCTTCATGGCAAAAGGTCAAAACGTTGAATTTTTTATGAGTAACGGTCAGGGGTTGCTGCAGCGTGGTGCCTACAACCAGGCCGCCAATGCTTTCAAGCAGGCCCTTGCGCGAGATCCCGGTTATTTCGAAGCCCAATATAATTTAGGGCTTACTTATCTTCAATGGGGTAATAATGCTCAAGCAGCAGTCGAGCTGAAAAAGGCCCTGAATTTGCAGCCCAAGAATTCCATTGTCTGGTCGAGTCTGGCAGTTGCTTACGATAACCTGAATGAAAGCGATGATGCCATGGAAGCGCTGACCCAGGCTGTGACCTATGATCCTGACAATACCACCGCTCGCATGAATCTTGCCGCAATGTATGCAAATGCCAAGAACATGCCCCAGGCGATTGCTCAGTACCGTGAACTGGTGAAAATGGATGGGGTGAACTTCGAGGCAATGCTTAATTTATCGCGCTGTCTTGTTTTTACCAACCAGCTTGCAGAGGCAAAAGAATATTTAAAACAGGCGATAGCTGCTGAGCCGAATAAAGGTGATGCGCATAGTGAACTTGGCGATATATACCTGAAAAACGAGCATGATACCACCAAGGCCATCGTTGAATACCAGGCGGCGATCATGGTTGAGCAGAATAACCCAGCTTACTATCAACAGCTTGCATGGGCTCTTCAGAACATCGATCGCAAAGCGGAGGCAATTGAGTCGTGGAAAAAAGCGCTGTTATATCTCGACGATCCGTTGCAGAAGGAAGAGGTGCAAAGTCGGATAGATCAGCTCGAAAAGAGTGCCGAAACGAACAGCGTCGCTGTTGGCAGCAAATCGCTTGGATCCACGATGACTCGCCGTCAGATTGAGGACTTGGAACGCGTGGTTCGACTTGATTCGTCCCAAATGGGTCGTCGCCTTAAATCAAAACCAGTAGATATCACCGGTGATCTTGAACAGCTCAACGCGGATAGTATTTCCTCTTTTGATTTGACTAAAAGTTTGAATAAGAATTCCGCTCAAACCAAATAGTTTTTTAACTGTTTCTTCTCATACGCGTGCATTACCTGGCTTGTGCAGAGAGGGATTTGTCGATTAAGAGGTCGCACTCAGTTTGAATGCATATGGATCTCTATAACGCTTATAGCTCCTACCTGAAAAAGCGATTCGGTACCACGGTACTCAAAGTTCCCCTGAACGGCGGATTTTCTTGCCCCAACAGGGATGGTTCAAGAGGAAGGGGCGGATGCGCTTTCTGCGATAATCGTGCATTCAGTCCTGTCACTGGATCGGCGGAATCTCCCCTTGACCAATTGACTTCCGTAATAGCGCGGACTTCCAGTGCCGAGAAGGCTTTTATTGCCTACCTGCAGCCCTATTCCAATAGTTACGGATCGCTCGAACATCTGGCCGGCGTTTACGAACCGCTTCTTCAAATTCCCCGCGTGATAGGCTTGAGCATCGGGACAAGACCCGATTGCCTCCCCGATCCTGTCTACGATTATCTTGCGGATCTTTCCCGAAGAACCTACTTAACAGTTGAACTTGGATTGCAAACCTCTCATGATTCGACACTGGCGCTGATGAATCGAGGGCATACCTTTGCTGAATTTGCCGAGGCAGCGGTTCGTTGTGCTGCGCGCGGAATCGAAAGCGTGGCCCATGTTGTGCTTGGTCTGCCCGGCGAATCGAAAGAGATGATGTACGCCACCGCATCGGCTCTTGCATCTCTGCCGGTCCATGGGGTCAAAATTCACCAGCTTATGATTATCCGCGGGACCCCGATTGCAGAATGGCATAAGCAAGGGAGATCCCCGGTCCTGGATATAGGGGAGTATGCACCGATCCTCTGTGGCTTCATCGAGCGGCTTCGTCCTGATCAACACATTCATCGGATTATGGCTGACTCGTGCCGGGAGCGCGGTCTTGTCGCACCGGATTGGAGTGCCAGGAAATCGAAGTCGATATCATTGCTTCGGAAACATATGGAAGAAAGCAAGATGATTCAGGGCGGGTTCTTTCGCTAACGTCACCGTTTTTGGCGCTTCGCAAATCCGATGAGTGCCACCGTAATTGCAAACCACATGTGAGGGAAAGCAATGACGATCAATGTGCTCCTTTGCCGGTAAAAACGACCCAGAATGTGCGCAGAATAATCTTAATATCGAGTTGAATGGACATATTTTCAAAGTAATACAGGTCATACATGACCTTTTGTTTAACATCTTCGATAGATGCATCGTATTTGTGCTTTACCTGAGCCCACCCGGTGATGCCGGGTTTCATCTTGATCCTGCGTACATACCAGGGGATTTCCAGTTTTAGTTGCTCGACGAAAAAAGGCCGTTCCGGGCGCGGGCCTACAAGACTCATTTCACCCTTGAAAACATTGAAAAACTGCGGGATTTCATCCAGCCGTGTTTTTCGGATAAATCTTCCGACCGGCGTTATGCGCGGATCGTTTTTCGACGCCCAAGTAGGGCCTGACCGTTTTTCGGCATCATGGTACATCGAGCGGAATTTGTACATGGTATAGTTCTTGCCGTTCCGGCCGACCCGGAGCTGCTTATAGACCACCGATCCCGGCGAGGTGAGTTTTATAATGGCCGCAACGAGGAGCCAAATCGGGGCGCCAATGGTCAGTACACCGAGCGATACCGAGATGTCCATCAGACGCTTGATCTGCGCTTCCCAGCCAGGCATGTGGTCCTGCAGCAACACGAGGAGCGGAATGCCAAATACCTGATGCGTTTTAAGGTGGCCGGTGATAACATCGATAAGCGAGGGCACCATATACACGGTTACCGAAATTTCCCCGCAGTAATTCAGCACCTTCATGATCTCGTTGGCCGAATCGCTCACATGTGCGACGATGATCGCGGGGATTCGTTCACGCTTGACTATTGATGGAATTTCCGAATAGGTGCCGAGTACGCGATACCCGCTGACCATGCTACCGCGTTTTCGTCCGTCGTCGTCGATGAATCCGATGACGCGGTATCCGAGCTTCGCGTAGGCGTGAATCTCCTTTACCAGCCGCTCCCCCGATCCATTCGCGCCGATGATGAGCACCTTGCTGACACCGATACCCCGCGAAAAAAGCAGTGGGAGGAGCGAGTGAATTACAAAACGGGAAACAGTAGCGAAAAACAGCATGCACCCGCCGTAGGTCAAAAGGGTAGCAAGTTTAGTGCGCGTGAAAAAAAACTTCCAGTTGCCGGTATGAGCGAAATCGATGATCTGTTGGCCGCTGGTGAGCAAGCAGATCACCAGCGTGCCGAACCCGACCGCTCGAGCGATGACGATGAACTCATCGAACCGCGATTCCTTATGCCATTCGCGGTAAAGACCATTGACGAAAAAAAGTAATAGCCAGACCGCATTCATCAAAAATAGTACCAAATTGCAATAGGATGAAAAATCAACATGAGGGTTGTATGTCTCAGGGAACAAACCGGAGGCATACCGTAGCCACACGGTGGTAAAAAACGCGACATTGATCGCAATAATATCGAAGAGGAGCGTCAATAATTTTTCTAAAATCCGGATACCCATATAATTATCTTACAAGGTTCCTTTAATGAAACTGTCGAAAAGAATTGTTCCTGACCGCACTGGCATATCCTTCGCAGCGTATTCGCTATAGGCTGCCGCATTGAGGCGCCGAATATTGCGGCCGCATGCCGCAAATGGCACTGGCGAAGAATCATGCGTTCGCAGCGAAAGAGGTGTGGCGTGATCGGGGGTAACGATAATTTGCAGACCGTCGATCTCTTTCTGTAATTTAAGCATCTCGCCGACGATATTTTTATCGAATTCTTCGATGGCGATAATTTTTTTCTGCAGCGATCCTTCATGCGAGGTTTCGTCTGGCGCTTCGACGTGCAGGAACACAAAGTCTTCTTCGGCAAGCGCTGCCGCCGCAGCGGCAATTTTACCAGCATAGTTGGTTCCGAGATACCCGGTAGCTCCTTCGACAAGCCGGACTCGCAAGCCAGCGAGAATGCCTATCCCTCGAACAAGGTCCACCGCTGAGATTACCGATCCCGATAGGCCGTAGCGCTCGGTCATGGTCGGTAGCGTTATCGCAATTCCATGGCCCCAAAGCCATATATCGGTTGCAGCCTTCTTGCCGATTCTTTGCCGTGCAAGGTTTACCCTTGCATTTTTAAGCACAACCTGTGCGTTTTCCATGAGGGAGCGAAGAAGCTCGCTGCCTGGACCGCTTGGAAGAAAGGAAAAAAGGTCGCGTCCCGAGAAATCGTGAGGAGGTATGCAAAGGCATCCTGCTGGGAAATCATGCACCACCATGAGATGGCGGTACGATACTCCTGCGTGAAATCGGACCGAAGCACTACCTAATTTCTGTTCGATCAGCTTGATCAGTTCCAGTGCATCATCTGTTTCAATATGTCCTGCTGAATAATCGAGCATCCGGCCATCGACGATGGTAACCAGATTGCAGCGGAACGCGGTATCGTTGGGCCCAAGAGGAACTCCCATGCTGGCTGCTTCAATTGGCGCCCTGCCGCTGTAATAGCAGGTCGGGTCATAACCAAGAAGAGAAAGGTTCCCTACGTCGCTGCCGGGCGGCAATCCTTTGGGAATCGTCGTGATGCGTCCGATAGTGCCAATGGCGGCGATGTGATTCATATTGGGGGTATAAGCATAGGCCAGAGGAGTTTTCCCCTGAAGCTCGGGAACGGGAAGATCTGCCATACCATCACCCACCAACATTGCAAATTTTGTCGCCATGTAACTCCAGGAATATTACAAATTGGTAAATCTGGAAACTATCCGGTAATCTTCCACATCAATTCCAGCAGTGTCTCGTGCATCCACTTTTTTTCGATGACGAGGGTGTGTCGTTCCTGCCGTTGCCGTAATTCCGCAAGCGCTTGATGGACTGGAAGGCCCGAAAGCGCGCTGATACGGTCAATTGCATGATACTCGTCTTTGACGATTTCGCCGGTCATGCCCTGCAACACATATCTGCCGAATTTAAAAGGGCTTGCAGTGGAGGCGATAATCGTATGCTGATTGTTAGGCATGATTTCTGTGTCGACCGCTACCGCTACTGCGGTGTGTGTATCGAGCACATAACCTGATCGTCTGAACTCTTCACCGATAGTCGTGAGCACCTTCTGATCATCAACCCAGCCGGAAACGATAAATTTGTCCATATGTTTTCTGGTCGTCGGGCTGACCGAGAATGCCCCGGTATTAGCGAGCGATTGGCTCCAACCAGCCACAGGTCGTGAATCGTGGCTGTTGACTTCAAAAAGAAACCGCTCGAGGTTGGAGGAGATCAGGA
>Ga0187847_10003492_pt1 | contig 11969 bp, 5 predicted proteins | sample June2016WEW_4_10_FD_132458 | JGI IMG/M metagenome (GOLD analysis project Ga0187847, IMG submission 132458) | Peatland microbial communities from SPRUCE experiment site at the Marcell Experimental Forest, Minnesota, USA - June2016WEW_4_10 | ecosystem: Environmental > Terrestrial > Soil > Wetlands...
AGTTCTTTGCCTGTGCCACTCTCTCCACGAATGAGCACGGTGGCGTCAGATTTTGCCACGCGTGAAATGAATTCCGTTACTGCCTCCATGGCTGTACTTTCTCCAACGAGGGAGTGCTCCAACTCGACGTCGCTTTGCAGACAGCGGTTCACATTCTCAAGAGATTCCAGGTGCATGGCGTTCTCAAGGGCCACCGCAAAGATGCTGGCTACGGCAGTAACGAAGTTGACGTGATTTTCTTCGAAAGTCCGATCAGGGAGTCCAACGAGGTAGAGCGCGCCAATCGTCTCTTTTGTGCCTGAAAGTTTGACGCAGAGCACGACGCGCTGGTCCGTGGTTTTCGTTCCTGAGGCTTCAGGTTCGTTCACAACGTTCGAGCCTTCCCACAGTGCCCGATTCACGATTTTCGAGTTCACCTCGCCAGCTCCGCCTTTACGGCCGTCGCGGTGCCAACTGGTGGCCGAGCCAGGGCTGTCGCGGGAAGTAAGTACGACAGAGCCGTGATCAGCGGGAATCACTTCGAAGAGAAGATCGAGCAATTCCCGTTGCAGCAGATCGACCTGACAGATGGTGTTGATGCGGCCGATTCTCAACAAGGCGTTCAGATCCCGCATCACTACGCCCAGGTCCGGCATTGTGGCGTCGGTCCGACTGCTGCCCAATGCCAAACGGCGATCTGCGTCGGACAATATCAGCGTGCGCGCTTCGTCTTCGGGCGCAGCGGCTGGCTCCAAAACCTCGTCGGCTTCCGTCAAGAACACAAACTCGGTGTAACCTACGCAGATTCTATCGCCGTGCTGTAACAGTTTCTTGCGTACCGGAATGCTATTGACGAACGTGCCGTTGCTGCTGTTGAAATCGAGGATTCTGTAGGTGTCGCCGTCCGCCTGGATCGCGCAATGCTTGCGAGACACGGCCTCTTCGCTCAAGCACAGTACGCTCGCCGGATCTCGGCCGATTGTCGCTTCGGTGTGATTCAGGCGCAAGATCGCGCCCTTTCTGGCTCCGGAAACTACGACTATTCTAGGGTCCATGGTTATTTCCCCCACATGAGTAAACCCTTCAGGCGGCTGGCGCCCAAATCATGAAGCAGCCATGTCTCCGGTTTTGAGCACACACCGGCGCTGCGAGATGCCCGTTCGCAATAACTCACGCCGCGTCGCGCAGGAAGCGAGAACGCTCTGTCTTGTCTTCCACATGCTCGCCAAGAAGCACGTAGAATGCAGCCAGACTCTCGGCGCGCTGTGCCGCCCTCTTTGCCAGAACCCCAGCGATGGGGCCTATGTGGCGTGCCAGCAGGCGAGCCGCGCGGTCGATCGCCGCAGGCGTAAGATCGGCCGGGGTCTCGCCGGTTCTGGGCAATGAGGTTGTAAGGTGCAAAGAGTCTTGAGTGAACTGCAGAGACTCTCGCGGTAAGTCCAGGCTTGTCCAACCCTTGTTGAGTTCAGCTTTGTTGTTCAGTTCAGCTTTGCGGGCGAGAAAAGCTTCTCGGTCAGCCTTGCGTTCCAGACTCGCGGCAAGAATCGCGTAGAGGTCTTCGATGCCGGCTGCTCGCGATGCGGCTTTCTTGACGAGGACTCGCGCTACGGGTCCGACGAAGGCGGCGAGTTGTCTTTCCACCTGCTGCAAAGCATCGTCTTGCCCCGCATACTGGGATGCCGGTAAAGAAGAAGTTAATCCCGACGTTAATCCTTCTGGGGGTAGCGTTTCCTGTCGCCCGATGCCGGCAGGAGGGGTCAGTTCCAATACAGAGTTGTCGCGCATCTGCTGAGCCCGGAGTGCGGCAGCAGATGATTCGCGTACTGGGGTAGTCATGCCCGGTACGGTTGGACCCGGCTTGCCACCCGACTCCGGCGCGGAACCTCGCCATTTTTGATCGAATGGTTCCGTCATCCGCTTGTCTAGCGCTTCGCGCCCCATCGGTCGTGTACTCGCCTCATCGAGCCGGTGGTCGATCCCGGATTTCAGATTTTGGAAGCGCGCTCTCAACTCAGGGGGAACTTTGCCGGTCAGACTCTCCACGGTTTGCAGGGTAGCAAGCGCCTCGGCATCAGCTCCGAAGCGGACCAGGTTCTCGGTTTTGGCAAGGGCCGATTCAACCTCATTCCGAATGCTGCTTGCACGCAGAGACTGAAGCTCCTCTTCGAGTTGCCGCAGTTCATCGAGATCGCCGAGATCGCGACGCGCAACACTGATCTGGCGCTCAGCCGAGTCAAACTGCGCTGCTGCCAGTTCGGTGCGAATCGCGGCGATTGCCTTGCCGATTGCTTCTTTCCTCTGCTGCTGCCGGCTAACCTCCGCCCATGCAGCCGCAAACCGAGGCTCCCGGTTGTAGGTGGCACGCTGAGTTTCAAGGCAGGCAAGCGCGTCAGCAAGACGCCCCTGTTCCGATAGCCGGTTCACGTTCGCAATCAGTTCATCCAGACCATGGCGGTAATCGGAGAGTTGTGTTCGCGCGCTCGTCGCCAGGATTCGCAAATCCTCGTCGGGCAACTCCACCAACTCGGACTCCAGGAACTGGACTGCCCGCTCATAGTCTCCGCTGTCGATGAGTTGCTGCGCTTGTGCGACCGCCCGCTCCACTTTCTTTCCATGCTCGAAATGTTCTGCTTCTTCTTTCACGTACTGGAGCAGATCATCGAAGCTATTGGTCTGCATCTCCGATTTTGCCGTATCGAGCGTTTTGATAGCTTCGGCGAAGTCCTTCCGTCGCAGCGCATCTCTTGCCATCATCGTGTATTCGGATTTGCGGCGTTCGGCCTGTTCCCTCTGGATGGCTGCCCGGACGATGGACATCAACGATTCCAAATCGCCTTCTCCGGGATACTTCTGCCAGGCGGTTTGGAGCACGGCAAGCGCATCCTGGCTCTTGCCGGATTCCAGCAGGGCGCGGGCGGTATTCATCTGCTCATCCACCCACAAACGACGTTCGTGCGCTTCGATTTGCTGCTCAGCAAGCGTCTTCAGCCGCAGCAGACCGCGCTCACCTGGAAATTTCTTCAGCGCGGTTTCCGCGAGGTTGCGGGCCAGGGAAGGGTCTGGACGATCGAGTGCCTCGGCAACCTCCGCGGTAGCTTTTTCCAGTGCCTTTCGATGTAGTTCCTGTTCAGCCCCGTCGGCGGCCAGTTGCAAAAGTTCGCGCAAGCCGGGTGCATTCCCGTCGAGTTCTTCCACCCGCTTCAAAGTCGCCAGCGCATCGGAGAACTTCCTCGATGAAATCAGACGGCGCGCTTCCGCGATCCATAACTGCACCTGGCGCTGCTTGTCGCGTTCTGCGATCTCACCCGCGATCTCTTCCTTCAAGTGAACGGCGTCTTGATAATCGGGTTCTGCCGTCAGCAACCGGTCGAGCCAACGAAACGCGCCCTCAAGGTTGCCCGCTTTGCGCGCCGACAGCGCCTCTTCCATGCTCTTACAAATGAGGTGGTACTGCGCCTTTTCCTTGTCCACGCTGCTGCGCAAGGCTTTGAGTTCGAGATCTTCAGGGGCAAGCGCAATTGCCTGATCCAGCAGGCGCAGGGCAAAGTCAAAATCCTTTTGGGCTACCAATTGTTCGGCTTTGGCGCGCCGTTGGCGAACTTCTTCGTCCCTTCGCTGTTTCTGAATCTCGTACTGCACCTCGCGCATACGCTGGTTTGCGTTCGCGTTCTGCGGATCCAGCTTTATGAGCTGCTGCAACGGGTCCTTTGCGTGCGCCCAGTCACGCCCGGAAATAAACTCCTCGGCCTCGTGGAGCAGTTTATTGATCGTCTCCTTCCTGAGCTGGCTTTCAACTTGTGCAAGGTCGAATGCGAGTTCATCGGCGGTTTGATAGCGCTCTTCTTTGTTCTTTGCAAGCGCGCGCCCGAGAATGACATCCAGCTCTGCGGGATAATCCTTGAGATGTGCCGAGAGTGGCGGAGTCCGGTCGTAAAGAATCTTCATGAGAGTGGAAGGTATGTCCCGCCCTTCGAACGGCAAAGCATAGGCGAGAAATTCGTATGCCACGGTACCCAAGGCAAAGATGTCGCTGCGCGCATCCACCTCGCGCTCACTGATCTGTTCCGGAGACATGTGGTGAATGCTTCCCATCACCTGTCCGGGACGAGTCAGGCGGTCGTTGCCGATCCGGGCAATTCCAAAATCCACGATCTTCACCGTCCCATCGGGCAGGACCATGATGTTGGCAGGTTTGATATCGCGATGAGTAATTTGCCGATCGTGGGCGTACTGCAGGCCATGGCAAACTTGCAGCAAGTAGTTCGTCTTGGTAAGTAGACTTAGCTCGCGCCGCGACTTGATGATCGCGTGCAGACTCTCACCCTCAATAAACTGCATAACCAGGTATGGCACCCCATCCTGATCGCCCATGTCGTAGACAGTGACGATGTTTGGGTGAGTGAGACTTGCAGTAGATTGCGCCTCGCGATAGAAGCGCTTCAAAAGGACTGGGTCATCGGCAAAACCGCCCGACATCATCTTGATCGCCACAAGACGGCCAAGCATAGTGTCGATGGCCTTGAAGACAGTACCCATACCGCCTCTGCCGACCATCTCCAAGACGTCGTACTTGCCGATTCTCTTGAGCGGTGCCATTCACCCGCCTATCGCTATGACATTCCAGCCAGTTTCACCAACGGAATCTGCACCATGCTCTGGGCACACGATCACACCTCCTTGAACCGCGTGCCTTGAGATCCTCTGGCGAGAGTCTCGGGCCGGATGGCTTACACCGCGCGCCGAAATTCCTGGTCGGATAGGTTACCACGGAGTGAAGGCGGATTCTTTCCCGCCATACCGTCGGATGTCGATTTCTCGGATTTCTTGCGCCATCTATGTTCCTGCTCTATACGAAGGGCCTTACGTTTGAAGTAGAAAGATGACATTTTGCGCACGAGAGTTGCCCGCAAACCGCTCGCCTGGCAACGATAGATGGCTCGGCATTCGGGGATTTTTCGCGGCTCGCCAACCAGACCACAGTGCGAGGCGCCCGTCAGCAGCCTCGCACCGTTGTGAGTAGTTCCCGACGCTCAGAGTTCCTCGTCAGTTTGCGGCACCCAAGCGGGGCGCGACATTGGCCTGGCAGGGTTCCAGGTGATGGCAAGGATAAGCGTCCACGCGAGAGGGATTCACCTGATTCATGACCAGACCAACCACGTTGGCGTGGGCCCGGAGCAGAGCGGACATGGCCTTCGAAACCAGCTTTGTCCTGGTCTTGGCCGCCTTTGTCACCAGCAGCACGCCATCGGCAACCCTGGCGAGTTCCAGCGCCTCAGATGCTGCGAGAATCGGGGGAGCATCGACTATGACCAGATCAAATTCATTCGAGACCTTGGCCAGTAACGCAGAAAACCCTATGCCAATGAGATCGGCTGCACTCCGGGACACCGCTCCGGCAGGCATCAGAAACAGCCCTGTTTGTTCCAGTTTGACGATCGCATCCGCGTGTGGCCGTTTGCCCGTGAGAATGTCGGAGAGTCCAAAGGGGTTGGCAACCTTGAATGTCTTGTCTAAAGTTGGGCGCCTCAAGTTGGCGTCAATCAGCAGCACCTTTTTACCCAACTGGGCGCAAGCCACCGCGAGATGAGCCGCGACAGTTGATTTGCCTTCGCCGGGTACGGCACTGGTAACCAACAGGTTTCGAGTTGGCCGATTGCTCAGCGCAAGATTGAGTGCTGATCGCAAAGTCCGCACGGCTTCCCGATAGCACGCAGTCAACTCAGCCGAACGCTTTGAAGTTCCTGTTTTCAGCGCTGCGGCATCTTTGGTGGCAAGACTTGGCAAGCTCCCGGCAGCCGGCATCGAGGCAAGTACATCGATATTAAGACAGCTTTCGATTTCTTCCGAATCGGAGAACGTCATGTCGAATGCGCTGGCAATAACGGCAACGAGGATTCCCAAAATCGCTGCAAGAATCAACGCCAGGGGAAGAACGATCAGCGGTTTCGGAAAAATCGCATCTTGAGGAGCGAGCGCCCTGGCTACGATCTGGAAGGTGGCATTTTGGAATAGCCGATTGACGCCAGCCAGCCTGGTACGAGCCGTCAGGTCCTGGAAGTTCTTTTTGTCGTTGTCCGCATCGCCCTTGAGTTGCTCATACAGTTGCGCGTGACCTGTGAGGCTGTTTCCTTCGGCTTTGCTCTGTTGCAGGAGGCCGAGCAGGCGGCCTTCACGTCCCTGAGCCTGACGGTACTCCGCAGTTGCTCTCTCCTTTGCCCGTGACCGGAGTTCATCAACCTGCGCCTGCACTTCCTGGACCTGTTTTTGCGCCTTGAGGTATTCCGGGTGACCCTCGCCATAGTAGGAACGAACCGAAGTGAACTGCTGGCGCACGACGTTGAGCCGCTGCACGGCTTCGCTGAGCAAGCCATCCTGTGCCGCTGCCTGTGCCGCTTGTGCGGAGGCCAGCGTATCGGAGCTGTCAACTTGTGCGAGGACGGCTTCGCGGCGGATTCGTTCGGCCTGAGCAGCCGTGAACTCTGTCTCCATCAAAGTGATGCGAGAAGCTTGCATAGCGGCCCGTTGCTGGGGATCTGCGATCTTCAGCTCTTTCTCGTATTCGGCCAAGCGGCTGGCAGACGCTTCCATCTTCGAGCGCAACTCGGACAGGTCCTGGGCCACGACAGAGGAAACTTCCTCATAGGAACTTGCCCTGGTGGCGTTGGCATGATCGATCAAGGATTGCGCAACCGCGTTTGCAACATTCGCGGCAAGCTGCGGATCTTTTGCGCGATAGGTGACACGCACCAGATGGGAGTCCGGCGGGCGCGTGACCTTCAAGCTCTTCAATGCAATTGGAACGGCGTCGTTCTGTTCGCTGCCATCCGAGCTGGTGAGCTTTCTTACCGGGAGCAGGTTGTACTGTTCAACGACCGGACGGAGAACCGGGTCCGACTGTGCCATCTCAATCTGCGTGGTGATGATCTGGTTCATATCGTCGGCTGAAGCAACCGAAGACGCCTCTGACCCGATGCCAGCCGCAGAGTGGTGCTCCACCTTGATCAACGCCGTGGCCTCGTAGATTTTTGGCGAAACAAGCTGAAACACGACTGCGGCCACCATGACGAAGGCAACAAACGCCAGCAGCTTCCCGCGTTGCCGTGTTATCACCCTCGTGAACCGGTCCAGAGGGGTGCTGGGAACCAAGGGAATCCGGCTCGCAAGCGCAGGCGCGATCGGAATCGGAACGGGTTGCAAGGACGGGCGAGGCGCAATCCTATTCGGCTCGGAGGCATCCAACACGGGCCTCTTCTCTGCCGGGTATGAGATGCGATTTGTCAGCTCCAGCGCCTTGTCCTCTTCGCGGTGAACCGGCAGCAACGGCGGCTCGGAGTCCGACAGGAACAACAGTTCCGTGCCGCCGACACGAATCTGATCTCCATGCTGCAAGACCTTTTCGCGGATCGGAACACCATTTACAGAGCTGCCATTTCGGCTATCGAGATCGACCACGAGGAAGGAACCGCCATCGGCCTTCACCGCGCACTGCCTGCGTGATATTGCATCGTCGTTAAGGCGCAAAGTACACAAGGCATCGCGGCCAATTACGACTTCATCTTTGTCCAGCCAGACGATCAAGCCCCTGTTGGCGCCGGAAATAACCACGAGTCTGGGTTCCATCCGTACCTGGTGCCGCGCTTTGCCAATGCGCGTGCTGTACATCGGAGCGATTATCTGCGACTCCCTGCTTACGGGGAGAGCGTCCAAGTTGATCGGGGAGGCTTCGCTGGAGCCCTGATTACTACGGAGCAACGGATCTTTTGACTTCATGGAGTTCATAATTTTTCCTATTCGTAATTACGGTCGGAGGATCAACCCGGCTCCGAGTGATTCGCTAAAGCCAGCAAGATGTTCCAAGAGCTTGGCGGTGTGAGCTTTCGCGCTTTCGGGAACGTAGAGAATGTCGTTTGCCTGAAATTGGATGTCGGGAGACTTCCTGTGCATGATGCTTCGCAACGGAATCTCGATTTCCTTACGTTGACTAGATCCCGGCACAACCCGATAGACGTATGCTGTGCTCGTTGTGTAGGGGAGAGTGCCTTGCGCCAGGGCCATCACTTTCATGACGGACAAGCCTTCTGAATCGTTTATGCGGTAAGCTCCCGGTGATCTGACGTTGCCGGTGACGAACATCTTGGCGGCGTCCGGCACGCGAATCTCTTCTCCACCGTGTAGAGAAACGTTGAGAGATGGGTTTTTGCCGGCTAGCAAATCCTTGATTGAGATCTCGGTCGGCGTTCGGGTTCCGGTTGCCTTGTCGACGCTTGAGACTATGACGGTCGGTCCGGCATCGGAAGAAAAGCCCTGAGCACGGGCTACGGCATCCAGCAATTTCATCTCACCAGTTGCCGGGATGATCGTCGGAGACTTCACGGCCCCGGCTACGGTGACCTGGCGGCTTCTGTATTCGAGCACGGAGGCCGATACGATTGGAGCCACCAGAATGCGGTCGCGGACCAGTGCTTCACCAACGGCATGCGCGATCGCCGCAGGCGCCATACCGCTAATAGATATCGGTTCAGGCACCAGCGGTAACGATATGGTCCCGTCGTTCGAGATGCGGTAGCTACGAGTGAATTCAGGAGATCCGGTAACGGAAAGGTAAACGAGATCTCCAACGCCCACTGGATCGTCGCCCAGATTGGCTGTCAATCCCTGCGGTGTCTGGCGAGCTTCTGGTTGGTTTGCATCCGGCGGAGGAGTTATGTTCGGGCCAGACTGTGCGCCCGACCAAACAGACACCAGGCAAAGGATACAGACCATAAATAAAGTGCGAGCTTGCATGGATACACCCCTTCACGAAGATTCATCATTGGCCTGATAACGATCGCAGGTACTACTGTTGGACATCGTCGTACGTGGTTCGTAAACCAGATTCACTAGGCGGCAAGCTTTTGCGAAACCCTGGAACTCGACCGCGGAACAAATTGGACAACCGGCGTGGCTCCTATCGCTCCAGCCAGGCTCCTCGGCATTCTCACGATCCGCTCCCACTCTTCCCAGCAACGGTCGGCAAGCGACGGAACCACTGGGGCGAACAGTTCCGCGGCCTTGTGCCACTCCATGGCAGCCGTGAAGCGATAGCCATTCTGTTCGTCCTGACGGGCTGCCCGGCAATACTGGAACGCGCGTAACGCAGCGGCATCCTTAACGAGCGACGCAACACAAATACTTACGACTGCCGAGATTCGATTCATACGGGTTTTCATGGCGGGCCTCCTTTCGGCTTCGCGCTTGCGCCCTTACTAATGCAACCTAGTGGCCAAGTTTGAGATTGTCGTAGCGGGAGGGAATCGTGGCTGCTAAATGCTTGCGGATCTTCATGATGCACGAAAGGCGCATGGAAGCAGGCCTGGACAGCAGCCTGCCGTGAGACCCCATCCTCTATCTGTCAGGATGAGCCACACAATCCGATTGGATAGGCGGGGCCGCAAGTATCAGAACCAGAGAAGCCGCAGGCGGGTAACGAGCTCACAAGAACGATGACCGCCAGAAACACAGGTGCAAGAAACCCGGCATGAACTTACGTCAGCATCTACGAAATGGCAGCTCCCGTTTCTGCGAGGTGACATATATAAGGTCGAATGCGAGCAAAGCGGAGATATCGTCAGACCGCGCGCCGATTCGATTCGCAGCGACTACCTATGGATTTATACCTCACGTAACTTCTTGCCGAGACCCTGCCTCAACGACGGGTGCAGTCGCCGCACTGGTCCAAGCCAACTGGCAACAGTTCGATCTCCGCGGAATCTTGCCACTAACATTGCCGCTAAATAAAAAGGGTACGAGTCCAGTCGAACCAGAAATGATTGTGCGACGTGCGCTCGGCGGAAACAGTCATGCCGCGGACAATAACAAGATTCGCGATGGCGAAGTATTGCGATCCACGCGTTCGATCTATCCGACGAGTTAGGACGCCACGCCGATTGGATAGCTTTCGCATGCACCCGCACCGCAGTGGCGATTTTGGCGGTTCGCAGCAGCATCGATAAAACGTTGAAAACATTTGCCAATTGGATTGCGTGCGCTTCGCTGCCGGGTCGGCGGCGTTTTGGCATGGCACATGCTTTTAAGAAAGCGTGACCGCAAGCAAGGGTCATAAATCAGGAAGCCTGCAAAGGTATTCCAAGAAAAATGAAGAATCAGGAGACTCACACAATGAAGAACATGAAGAACATCATCTGGCCGGCAGTATTGCTCCTGGCCTCCACCGTTGGATTTGCACAGAACAAGCAGTACAACAACGACCTGAAGTACGAGCGCTGCCATCGGCAGGACGATCACCGCGACAAGTGCGGACGCAACCACGATCCCTATGGCCACGACGGCGATGGCAGGTACGACAACTGCCGCGGCCAGTACGACGGCGGCAACAAGTACGACGGCGGCTACGAGAAGTACGGTCACGATGGCCACGACGGTTACGGCCACGACGGGTACGGCCACGACGGGTACGGCCACGACGGGTACGGCCACGACGGCAGCGGGCACCGCGAGGAACCTCTGGACGCGGCCGCGAGCAGCGCCAGCTAGTAACTGAACACAGCGCAATCCATTGCGATCGGGGCTGCTTCCACGTGAAGCAGCCCTTCGTTTTATGTTGTGCGAATCTGGTTGCCTCGGTCGCCACGAGGTGGCGGTCCACAAATGTCCGGCTATGGTTATCGACACGACAAGCGCGAGAGACCATCACAGTCACGTATGCCAAGCATCACTGCACGTTGGGTAATACCGTAGTAAATATGTCGCGACCAAAGAACGGTAGGGGCGTGGCGAGGAGCCATCAACACGTCCAAATGGACTGCCGTGTGACATCCGGGATCCCGCCTCTGCCCCGTAATCGGGCCTCAAATTGAATTCATAAGCCCAAATCCGTCACGGGCGGAGGGTGCCATGCGCCTTAGCTTCGTGCGTCGCAGCACTATGCCGTCGTTCCCATTGAGCTTACATTCTCTGTTTGGCTTTGCGCTGATGATGACGCTGGTGCTGATGGCGATGGCGGTGGGCGCCGGGGCACAGACAGCTCACTTCAGCTACGCTCAGATTGCGCTGGGCAGCGGCTTCAACTCGCCAATTGGCGTGGCGGTGGACGGGCGTGGGAACGTCTTTGTCGCTGATAGCGGCAACAACGCGGTGAAAGAGATTCCGTACGGTTGCGCTTCCCCTGTTTGCGTCGAGACCTTGGGGAGCGGCTTCAGCCATCCCTCTGGCGTTGCGGTGGACACGAGCGGGAACGTCTTTGTTGCCGATACCAACAACAGCGTGGTGAAGGAGATTCTGGCCGCTGGCGGCTACACGACGGTCAACAAAGTGGGCAGCGGCTTCTCCTATCCCCAGGGCATCGCACTGGACGGAACTGGCAACGTCTTCATCACCGCCTCCTACGGCGACGGGTACAACGCGGTGCTTGAGATTCTGGCGACGGGTGGCTACAGCACGACCGCCATGCTGATCGACGGCTTCAGAGATCCGATGGGCCTTGCCGTGGATGGGGGCGGCTACATCTACGTCGGCGACCTCGGCAGTCTGAAAGTGATTCCACCCGGCTGCACTTCTGCCAATTGCCTCGACGGGTTAGGCAGCGGCTTCAACATTCCCTATGGTGTTGCGGTGGACGCGAACTACAACGTCTTCGTCGCCGATCAGGGCAACAATGCGGTGTACGAGATTCTGGGGACGGGCGGGACAGTCACGTTGGCCAAAGGCTTCAGCTCTCCCGAAGGCGTCGCGGTGGACAGCAGCGGCAATGTTTTCGTCGCCGATACGGGCAACCAGCGCGTGCTGAAATTGGAAACGGTCTCGGCGGACTTCGGCACGGTCGCCATGGGCCAGACGAGCGCAGCGATTCCGCTGATTTTCACGTTTGACAGCGGCGGAATGATTGGCAGCCCGGTCGCACTGACCCAGGGCTCCGCAGGTTTAGACTTCGTGCTCGCAGGCACAGGCACGTGCATCACGAATGGAACCACCCATATCTACGCCAGCGGCGA
>Ga0187847_10003494_pt1 | contig 11967 bp, 7 predicted proteins | sample June2016WEW_4_10_FD_132458 | JGI IMG/M metagenome (GOLD analysis project Ga0187847, IMG submission 132458) | Peatland microbial communities from SPRUCE experiment site at the Marcell Experimental Forest, Minnesota, USA - June2016WEW_4_10 | ecosystem: Environmental > Terrestrial > Soil > Wetlands...
CCGTGTCGAAGTAGCCCGGTCCGCGGAACTGGTTGCGGCGCTGGTCTGGATATGTGGTTCCTGGATCAGCAAACAATCCGCCAGTCGTTCCGCCAAAGCAGGGGTTGGGGACGCCGGCTGCGCTCACGGTTGCTGCCTGCGCTCCGCAATTGATGCCAGAGGGCCCCAGTTGGTCGGCAAAAATGTACTGGGCACCTCCGCCGAAGTTGGTGGTTTGCAGCGCCGTCGTGTAATTGTTGTCAAACACAGTGAATGGCAGTCCCGTGTGCTTGAAGATCGTTCCCGAAAGCGACCAGCCCTTCATCAGTGGATTCGGTCCCCAGCTGGTCAAATGACGGAAGGCGTCGCTCCACACATAGTTCATCGTGAAGTTTTGCCTGACGTCATAATCTGCGTTTCCGTAATTGAACTGCCGGATGTTGTAAGGATTTTCCGGGAAGATCACGTCGGCATAGAGCCCGGTCGTGTTCAATCCGAAGGGCGAAAGCGAGTTGTTGGAAATTTCATCGAGGGCATGGCTCCAGGTGTAGTTGGCCTGGAACTGGAAGCCGCCGCTGAAGTGGTGATTCGCCGTAATTGTCATTCCGTTGTAGTTGGAGTTGGCGACATTGAGTGATTCGGAAACTTGTCCGAAACGCCCGTCTGGTGCGGTGGTCGGCAGGTTGGCGAAAGATGAGAGCGGCAGGCCATTTGCGGCCGTGCAGCAGTAGGCATTCAGGGCGCCATTCGAAATCTGTTCGTGCTCGCCGTGATTGCCGACATAGCTGATGCTCATGGTCGTGTTCCAACCCACAGCCTGCTGCACCTCAAGGCTCCATTTGTAGTACACCGGAACTTTGACTGGCGTTGAATTGAAGAAGTTAAAAGGTGTTACCGCTCCTCCACCAGCATAGTTCGCCACAAAGCTCGCGTTCGCTGCCTGCGAAAGCTGGTTCAGGTTTCCAAGGGGTCCCGTCTGTGACGGAGACAAATACCCGAAGAAGGTATTGAATCCTGGGTCCAACGGAGCCTGTTGCAGGAAACTGTCGATAGCACCTGTGGGCAGGGAATCACCGAAGATCCCGACTCCGCCACGAAGCACGGTCTTGTCGGATCCCTTGGGCGACCAGGCAAAGCCAACCTTCGGTTGCCACACAATGTTAGTCACTGAAGGGAACGCCTGCTGCTGGTTGGCCAGTATCGAACTATTGACTGCCGCTCCGCTGTTTCCAAAGCCGCCGGTCGCGAATCTCTGGAAGCAATCGATCTGGCAGACGGGATTCGACAGATGGTCGGCCCGCAAGCTCAGCGTCAATTTCAAGTTCTTCGTGACCCTGACGTCGTCCGCGGCGTAGAGGCCGAGTTGGTAAAGAGAAATCGGGACCTCGGTTCGGCTCGGGAAGTTTTGGACAATAATGTTGCCTGACGTCCCGCCGCCTCCGCTGACGAAATCGCTCAATGAAAATTCTTCGACCAGAGGCGTCACAAAAACGAAATTCTGGTCGCTGATGTCGTTGCGCCGGAAGTTGACTCCGAATTTGAAATCGTGGCGCCCCTTCACCCAACTGAAGTCATCCACAAGTTGGTACTGAGTAATGTTGCGGCCTTGCGGAAATACGGCGTTGTCGCCGTTCAAGGCCGACAGGCTGCCGTCGGCAAAAGCCAAGGTGGCCGTCCCCGAAGCAAAGGGCAATGCGGCATTTGCCGCCGCTTGATTCTGCTCCGCGAACCCGGCGCTGTACCACAGCAACGACGCCTTAAAGTCGTTTACCTTGCTCGTGCCGAAGGTGTGCGTTTCACTGAACTGCGACTGCCACTGAGGCTGATCGCTCACTCCGTTAAAGGCTGGGTTGATGGGATCAGTGTAGGTGGCTTGCAGTCCATGCTCTTTTTCTACGCGGATGAACATGCGATCGTTATTGCCGATGTTCTGGTCGTAACGCCCCACGTAAAGGTTGTCGTGAGTGTGCGCGGTCAATCCTGCCTGAATTTGAACCGTGCAGGGATTGCTTGCACCAAACGCGACACTACCAATGGTGGTCACGTCGCTGCAACCGCCGCCAGGCAATGCCGTCGCCCCGGCTTGGGACAACCGGTTATATTGCCCGAACATTGTGGTGTAAAACGGCACGGAAGCTGAGAGGCCGGTCGCGGACAGGTTCCCCAGTACCGCGCTTTGAAACGCTGGAGTGGGCAGGTTGACCGGAACTAGCGAGGGAATCGCCAGATACAATCCTTCCACGTCAAAGAAGAAGAAGGACTTGTCCTTCTTGATCGGACCGCCAATCGAACCTGCGTATTGGTTTGCATTCACGAACGGCCTCGGCGAAACCTGGCTTCCCGCTAATCCATTCTGTTGATTGCGGAAGTAGTTGTTGGCGTTGAGAATGTCCCCGTTCCACCAGTATTCCAAGTTTCCGTGGAAGGCGTTCGTGCCTGACTTCGATACGTAGTTGACGTTGGCTCCTGCCAGACCTCCGTAGGAACCGCTGTACCCGCTCGATACCACCGTGCTTTCCTGAACGTCATTTAGTCCCAATGACAGGTTGGTCGCACCTGTGTTGTTCACATTGAAATATGGATCGTTAGCGTTCGATCCGTCCATGGTGAATAAGTTAGAGGTCGCCGGCAACCCGTTCACTTCGAAGTTGCCGCCGCCGAACATGGAGCCGCCGGCAGTATTCATGACCACACCGGGCGCCGTCAAAGCCACTGCGGAAAGATCATTGCCAGGATTCGGCAGCATTTCCATTTGTTTGGAGTTGAAGTTTGCGGTCAAGTTCGCGTCTTCGGTCTCGACCGCAGCCGTCGCTCCATTGACTTCCACTGTTGTCGATCCTGTTGCCAAAGCCAGCATGAAGTTCGATGCAGCGCTGGCGCCAAGAGCGACCACCACCTGCTTCTCCGTTGTCTGGAAGCCTTGCGCGGTTACCTTGACGCTGTAGTTGCCGGGGTGAAGATAGGCGAATTTATACAGACCCTCCCCGGTGGTCTTGCCATTCGTAACGGATCCAGTGTCCAGGCTCTTCAATGTCACATCGGCATTGGGAACGACTGCACCTGTCGGGTCCGTCACACTGCCACTCAACTCACCAGTCGTGGTAGTTTGCGCCCATAGTTGCGACCATGTGAGGGTCGCAAAAAGCGCGAAGATAACAATCAACATACGTTTTGTCATGCGTTTCCTCTCCGCCTGGCCACTTCCGTGACCCAGGGAACTTTCTTGTGCCGCGAATCGCGGTATTCCGCTGTCTCTAAGCGCAAGATCAAGTCCATAACGAATCGCAGGGTTTGATTGTTCGGGGAATTTCTATAACAAACGACCAGAGTAGGGTGGAGAGATCTGGATCTCATTGCGAATGACTAAGCTTTAACCTCCTAGCGCACTAATTCGAGAAAACAAGACACCTAGACACGGCATAAAACAAAGCTCGATTTATTCGGAAATATTTCGCTTGGAGATTTCTCCTCTACGCTTCCGCATAGATAAGGCAAGGGAACTACAAAATTCGGGAAACGGCCGACAACATTTTATTCCTACTGGTGTCTATTCTTGTTGCGTCATGCGACTTGTTGGCGTGCACATACTTTCTTTTCGTGCGCCATAACGTCCAATGCATTGGGGCGTTGCCGTACTCGGTTGCTTCTTGCAATCCGCAGCGCGTTTCGATGATCCAAACGGACATGAACTTGCAAGTCGAAAACTTCGTATCACTCTAGAAGGACGTGAAACCCGCTCTTGCGTCCGAGTCGAGGTTCGAATGGAAAGTAAGGAAGGGAAGACTCTCGCACCTCAGGATTCTGAGCAGGAGAAGCATCATGTCCAGGAAGTCATTCGCGTGGCTCAATCCGAACTGCGCGATCTCCTTCGCAGGCGCACGGAAATCATGCATCGCATTGGTAGCGTCAAGCGCACTTTACTCGGTTTGGCGAGTGTTTTCGGGGACTCAACCCTGAACAACGACTGGGACGACCCTTGGATGGATTTGAAAAGCCGCAAGCGGAACGGCGAGCGACCCGGTTTCACGAAGACCTGCCGCATTATTCTCATGGAAGCTGAGGGCGCGTTAACGGCTCGCGAAGTTTGTGAATGTGTCAAGCAGAGGCTCGAGCATGTCGAACTTCGTCACAAAGATCCGCTGGCTTCCGTCACGACGGTGCTCAACCGTTTGGCGGATTATGGGGAAGCGCGAATGTTGGTCGCGGAAAATGGACGCCGGGCCTGGCAATGGATTGCTGAGACATCTTCGAATGAGCAAACGAGGGAAGCCCAAAAAGCAACGGAGAGGACCGAGTCCTCTCCGCAAAAATCAAGTGTGACTGACTAACCGCGTTCTATTTCAGCGCATCGCCAGTTTTTTCCGCGCCTTCTTTGACCCCGTGGCCCACGTCCTCGGTGCCCTTCTTCACATCGTGCCCTGTGTCTTTGGCGATTTTCTTAGTTTCGTGACCGGTTTTATCTGCCGCCTTATCGGTCGCGTGGGCCGTTTTTTTGCCGGCGACTTTCGTGTCATGCCCCGTGTCCTTCGCAACCTTCTTGGTTTCGTGGCCGGTTTTATCAGCCGCGACTTTTGTGTCGTGACCCACATCCTTCGCGGCTTTGCCTGTATCCGTGGCCACATCCTGCGCGTATGCGCTCATAGTAGCCAGAAAAAATGCAGCTAACAAAAGTCGCCCCAGCTTAGACTTCATGGTGATATCTCCTTGGTTTTTGTGGTGTCGGGTGAAGCCAAAAGTATGGAACAAGCTGGTTCACATTGCAAGCATTTGTGGCGAATTTACCGGCTGCCAAAGTTGCGCGAATGGAACTCCAGCACTTCTTCGAGATGCGCCAGAAAATATTCCATTCCGTGATTGCCCTCGTACAAATGGAATTCGTGCTTGATGCCTTCTTCGCGCAGTTGGCGATCCATCGCCTGCGCGCCTTTCTCGAACCCGAAGTCGTCATCCTTGCCGCAATTGAAATAGATGGCTAGCGTGGCAATTTCCGCTTTATTTTGTCGCGCCAGAGCAAAAGGGCTGTTCGCCTCCCAGTGCGCCGCGTGAATCGGATTGCCGAAAACCGATCCTATCAGCCTTGCCATCTGCGAGTCGGATTGCATTGTCGCATCCATTTCCTGCGGTGTTTGCGTCATGAATGCGGCACTCTCAGCACTGACCGCCGAAAATAACTGCGGGTGCGCAAAAGCGAAGCGGAAGGCGCCATACCCGCCCATGGAAACGCCGCTGATCGCGCGCGAAGCCCGATCCCGCCGCACGCGGTATTTGGTCTCGATCGCCGGCATGAATTCATCCAGAAAAAAATCACTATAACGCACTTTTCCATCCGCAGAATCAATATAGAAGCTGGCCTTGGCCCCTGGCGTCACAATGAGAAAATCACCAATCTTGTGCTTCTGCCGCAGATCTTCCACGATGTTCCACCCGCCGCCTTGAAACAATACTTGCTCGTTCTCTCCCAGCCCGTGCAAAAAATACAACACGGGATAACGCCGCACATTCTGGGTATCGTAGCCCGCAGGCAGCAATACGCAGTAATGCACGGCCTGCTTCAGGATGCGGCTATTCATCGCATTGCAGTCAACGCGTCCCTGCGCCCAAGCCGAAACGCAGAAATAAAAGAGGAAGATAGTGCTCGCGAGTGGTTTTACAACCGTGAACCGATGGAATGTGTAAGAGCGCCGCTTACTCATAGCGCAACGCCTGCACTGGATCGAGCCGAGCCGCCCGCGACGCCGGATACAATCCCGACAGTAAGCTCACCATGATGGAAAAAACAATGGCTCCGCCCACTAGCCACCACGGAACGAGCCAAACCTTCTCCGGCGGATAATCATGTCGCCGCAAATAGACGTTCGTGCCCAAATTGATCAACTGCCCGATCGTCCACCCCAGGGCAACTCCGAGCAGGCCGCCCAGTAATCCCATCGCACCAGCTTCGGCAAAAAAAAGGCCTTTGACATCGCGATCGCTCGCTCCAATGGCCTTCATAATGCCAATCTCTCGGCGCCGTTCTAAAATCGCCATCACCAGCGTATTTACGATCCCAATCGAAGCCACCGCCAGTGCCAAACTCCCAAAGATTCCAAGAAATAAATCAAGAACGGCGAAGAACTGCCGCACGCTTTTCGTCGCATCTGTAATCGAGAACGTATTGAAGCCTAATTTCTTAATTGCCGCTTCGACCTGTGGCACTCTGGCTGCGCTCGCAACCCGCACGCTCACCGTGGAATATGTTGCCGTGCCAGTCTTGTCGCTGGCTGCGTTTCGCAGATCCGATGGCTGAATCACGTGCAGGCTCTCGGCCAGTTTCAAGGGCAAATACACCCGCGCTCCTGACTGCCCCCGCATCGCGTCCGGGTTAAGTTCCGTCACTCCGGAAATGGTAACCGTTAGCTCCTTTGAGATGACCGAGTAAGCCGCTTCCATCGCGCTTATCTCGTCGGTCGCGGAGCTTTGACTCGGGGAGGCCTGCGCCGGCGCTCGTTGCGCGTAACGCAGGACCATCGTTTTTCCCAGCAGAGGTTTCGCCAGTTCCGCCACGTTTGGTTCTGCATCGCCGTGCTTGGGAACGCGCCCCAGAAGCTCTTCCGCAAACGACTTCAAAATGATGGCTTGAGCAGCATCATTGGCGAAAAAGTTTCCTTGCATGCCATCGAATGCATCGTTGGTTTTTGCCGATTCCGGTAACCCTGCCACCGTCGTCAAATGCGGTTTGTCTTCATACCGCAGCTCGGTCACAAAACGGATATCGGGATACGCTTCCTTCACGTCCGGCAACTGTTCCATCTTCGCTCGCGCCGCCTCGTCAAGAACGGGACTGTCGGCTGGGGCCGGCCCGTTCCGTTCCTGTTCGCGTTCATATCCGTGTAGATCGCGGCGTGAAGTCACAATCACCGTGTCAAATAATCCGGATTTCTCAAGTTTCTTCCCGGCCAATTGCTGCAATCCCACGCCCAGAGAAAGCATGGCCACAAGCGACGCCACGCCCACTGAAATTCCTACCGTAGTTAGCGAGTTACGCAGCAGTGACTCGCGCAGGTTGCGGAAAGCCAATTCCGTTACGTCGTAGAATTTCAATTGCCCGCTCCACTATTCGTGGTGTCGCCCGCCAGTTTGCCATCAGCTAAGAAAACCAGGCGCTGTGCATAACGCTCGGCAATCGCACGTTCATGCGTCACCATCACAATCGTCATGCCCAAAGACGAATTGAATTCACTGATCAGCGTCATGATCTCCGTGCCTGTTCGGCTGTCAAGATTTCCGGTAGGTTCATCCGCCAGGAGAATTCGAGGTTTGTTGATCAAAGCCCGTGCCAGCGAGGCCCGCTGCTGCTCTCCTCCCGAAAGCTCACTCGGCCGGTGCTTGACGCGCGCCCCCAATCCGACTCTTTCGAGTGAAAGCCGGGCCATGCCTTCGCGTTTGTCACGGTCCACTTCTGCAAAACGCAGCGGCAGTTCCACATTCTCCAAAAGGTTCATGCTCGGGATCAAATTGAAGGACTGGAACACCATGCCCACGGTTTTCAGCCGGTGCTTCGCCAGCCCCTCGCGTGAAAGGGCTGCCAGATCTTGATTTTCAACAGTCACTTTGCCGCCCGTTGCATGGTCAAGTCCCGCCATCAAGTTTAGGAGCGAAGATTTCCCCGATCCCGAACTTCCGAGCAACGCCACAAACTGCCCCGTCGGAATTTCCAGAGACACGCCATCCACGGCACGGATTAGGGCGTCTCCCATCTGGTAATGCCGGGCAACAGCTTCGAGACAAATTGCAGTTTGCGCACTCATTCTTCTAGCGGCCCCTCACCATGCGAATCGCGTCGACCAGCCCCGGTTCGCTCGCCTGCCGTTTCGCCGCGGCTTCTGCATCCTCTCTTTCCGCGTCGCCTTCGCCCGGCGCAAGAAATAAATTGCTCTCGACGCCATGCTGTTTGGTGTAGAGATCGTAATATCTACCGCGCAGTGCATAAAGCTGTTCGTGCGTTCCTCGCTCCACAATCTTTCCTTGTTCCATCACCAGGATCTGGTCCGCCCTCCGGATAGTCGAAAGCCGATGCGCAATTACAAACGTTGTCCGACCATGCATCAGATACGAAAGGCCTTCCTGGATCAACGCCTCCGATTCTGAATCCAGACTCGACGTCGCTTCGTCCAAAATCAAGATGCGTGGCTCGGCGAGGATCGCCCGCGCAATCGATATTCTTTGCCGCTGGCCGCCGGAGAGTTTGACGCCACGCTCTCCCACGATCGTGTCGTATTTGTCGGGAAAGCTTTCTGCGAATTCGTCCACGCGGGCAATCCTGCAAGCGCGCAGAATCTGTTCATCCGTCGCGTCGGGCCGGGAAAACGCGACATTCTCCCGAATGGATCCATCAAACAGAAACGACTCCTGGAGTACAACTCCTAACTGCGTTCGGTAAGACTCCAGTTTTACCGTGCTCAAATCGGCGCCGTCCACGCGGACTGTTCCCCGCGTCGGAACGTGAAACGCGGAAATCAGAGCGATGGTCGTGGATTTGCCTGAACCTGAAGATCCGACAAGAGCAGTGACGGTGTCCGGCTTGGACACAAAACTGATGTCGTGCAAAACTTCCCGCGCTCCGTCGTAGCTAAAATGGACATGGTCAAACTCGACTAGTCCGTGAATCTCCGGCAGCGTCACGGTGCGCCGGGGATCGCGATCCTCACGGTTCTCGCTCAAAATTTCCTGCGTACGCTCCAGTCCCGCAATGGCTTCGGTAAGTTGTGTGCCGATCGAAACAATTTGCATGATTGGAGCGATCAGAAATCCAAGCAGCATTGTGTAGGTGAAAAAGCCGCCAATCGTGAGCGTGCCCGCTATAGTCTGCCGCGCCCCCACGTACATGATGATTGCGCCCACGAGGCCAAGCAGCACGCTGGCCGAGAGGCTCATCAGCGAGGTTGCAGTAAGGCTGCGCAGCACGTTGTTCAGAAGCCGCTGCACGCCCTTCGCAAACACACCTTCTTCGCGCGCCTCCGCGTGATATCCCTTCACCACGCGTACGCCACCGAGCGATTCCGCGAGCCGTCCAGTGACTTCGGCATTGATTTTGCTGCGTTCCCGGAAAATCGGGCGGATGGTCCGAAACGCCTTGTTCAGCGCCAGCGTAAAGGCGCTCAAGAACCCGAAGGCGATCGCCGTCATCATCGTGCTGATATGGAACAGCAGCACGAGCGCAATTGAAGCGCTCATTAATCCGCCCACGAAATCGACCAGTCCCGTGCCGATCAGATTCCGCACGCCCTCCACGTCGCTCATGATGCGGGCCACGAGTGTTCCGCTCTTGGTTGAATCGTGGAACGCAATCGAGAGCCGCCCCACATGGACCTGCACCTTTTGCCGTAGCTCGGTAATCAAGCGCTGCGCTTCTTTCGAAAGGAGCTGCGTCAGCGAATATGACGTAATGCCTTGAATGACCGTCGCCAGCAAAACCGTCAGCACCAGCGGCGTCAGCAGGGCCGCATGGTGTTTAAGGATGACGCTGTCGATGAGATATTTGGTGGAATACGGCAGCACCATTCCCGCGAACCGATTCACCATCATCAAAGTAAAACCCAATGCGAGCAATCCTTTGCGCGGGGCAATCAGCTCGCGGATGGCGGGCAAGACAGCCCGCAGACGCTGCTTCTTGGTGGGCTTATTCGAGGTTTGTAGGGGGTCAGGCGACACTGACCATTAGACTATGCGGGATGCAGTTCCGGTGCAATTTGTGGGAATTCTTCCCTGTCGGCTAGTCTTCCACTTGTGAAGCGGCCGCAGCCTTTGCTTGAGTATCAGTGCTCTCTCGCGCCACACCCGGGATAGGCCCTCGAGTTCGGACTGTGGTTGCTGCTAATCGTTCCGCGAGACTTTCTTTCTTGCTGCTGATGGTTTCCGCTGTAATTGGCTTGCTGCGCTGCCGCGTAGGCACCATGCCGATAGATTGGTTCCTGCCCGCACTCTTGGCTTCGTAAAGCGCGGCATCCGCCAGCCGCAATACTTCTTCGTAGGGAACTTCGTTGGCGGCATCCAGATACCACGGGAACACCGCCCAACCGATTGTGCAACTCCGCTGTAAGCGATGCGTCCGCAAGTCAAATGCGCTGCCGCCCACCGCATCGAGTACACGCTCGGCGAGGGTGGTCGCCTCTTCCCGATTCGTATAGCGCGACACGACAAGGAATTCATCTCCGCCCCAGCGAATCAACACGTCCGAATTACGTATGGCCGAACTAATTCGTTTCGCCGTCTCGACGAGCACGCGATCGCCGAGATCATGTCCATAGAGATCGTTCACTTCTTTGAAGCAATCCGCATCGATGAGGTAGAAAATCAGGTCACGATTGCGCGTGCCATACTCCTGACCCTCGCCATAAGCTCGAATCGCTTGCTGCACGTCCCCTTCAATCGTTGACGTGAAGAATCGTCGGTTGCGCGTCCCGGTCAGTGAATCAGTAATGGAATCTTCACGCAGGTCCTGGTGAGCCTGCTGTAAGGCTTTATCCAGTTTGTGCTGTCGCAATGAACGCAGACTTCCCACCACGATGATGGCCACCAGCGTCAAGAACAGCCGGAAGCTTTTCACCGGGGCCGGCATAAAACCGTTTATCAAACAAGCGATGGCCAGGACCGGCAGGCAAAGCGCGCCAAACATCGCGAGGCGCGCAATCCAAATGCTGTTCACACCTTTCGTTCTCTCGACCGGGTTGTTATCCAGTTCGTGTGCGCGCGCGGTCAGCCCGACCTTGGTAAACAGAACCATGCCAATGGCGAGTGGTACGTCGTAGATGCCGCCGCTGTAATAGGCCCCAAAATCAATGGCCAGCCCCGCGCTAATCGAAGCCAGCGCATACACCGCGCTTGCCCAAAACAGTTGCCGATAAACGAGCTTCCAGGCTCCAACACTCCGCTGCCACACTAGATTTACGCCTACCAGGCAAACGATGTGTTCGGCCGTGTAAAGCACGTCAAAATTGCGCCCATAGAGCTGCACATCGACCGTGATGTATTGCCAGGGAATAACGGTGAAGAGATACAAATAGAGCCAGCAGGCAAAAAGCAGGCTGAAATCGATTGTGCCCAGTTCGAGACTGTGATCATTTGGTGGACGATGCGGGCGCAACGCCAACGCTCCCATTAACGGCACCAGATGTAGGAAGAGGATTACATCGCCGGCGAAAGGATTGGGAACGCTCTGATGCCGAAACACTTCAAAATATGTCCACATCACCTGCGTGACCAGCCACGCCCCGGTTCCCAGCGTCAACAGCATCCAAAAAATCCGCGTGCGCTGCTTGGATCGCGGGACGTTCACCGCCATCGCCAGTACGACGGATAACAATAACAATGTCTGAATTACGTCGACGGCGGCAGTGAGATGGTAACCTGGTTGCAGTGCCAGAGAGCAGGCAAACTGTGCGCAAGCCAGCGCAGACGCCAGCAACATCCACTTGTGATTGCTTAAACTTAGACGCCTCACCCGGCTATTCTAGAGGGATGACCGGTATTCCCCAGCGTTACTAACGTCACTGGGCAAACGGTGGTCACCACCTACTTCCAGTTCCATGGCGAGGAATATCGTTTCTCTACTGGCGAAACCTGCCAAAGCTGGGACCTCACGTCGAGTTCCGGAAAAGTAACTAAAGTCATTCGTGCCCAGCAGCTTGTTAGGATTCCCGGCTTCGCCGTCCGTGGCGCCTCGCATTCCAGCCCCTGTTTATTCAACTTCGAATTTCGGACGCGAGCGCACATGCATCCCTCAGTTGCAATTGCCCATCTATCCGGCGACAATCTTCTCGTGCCGTCACCCGCTCCGCCGAAGCTCAAAGAACTTCAACAGGAAGCCGTCATCCGGCTCTCTCAACTTCTCACTTTTCCCAATCAGCTCACTCTGTTGCGCATGATGTTCCTGCCCTTCATTGTGAACTATTTGGTGGATGGTAAGTACAAGTGGGCGCTCATCCTCTTCGTTATCGCGGGCTTCAGCGA
>Ga0187847_10003496_pt1 | contig 11959 bp, 9 predicted proteins | sample June2016WEW_4_10_FD_132458 | JGI IMG/M metagenome (GOLD analysis project Ga0187847, IMG submission 132458) | Peatland microbial communities from SPRUCE experiment site at the Marcell Experimental Forest, Minnesota, USA - June2016WEW_4_10 | ecosystem: Environmental > Terrestrial > Soil > Wetlands...
CGCGCTCGTCGTGTCCACCACCGAGACCGGCGCCGCGATGACGTCCGACGGCGTCAATTTCGTCGATGAAGATGATGCAGGGAGCGTTCTTCTTGCCCTGCTCAAACAGATCGCGCACGCGGCTCGCGCCGACGCCTACGAACATCTCAACGAAGTCGGAACCGGAAATCGAGAAAAACGGAACGTTCGCTTCGCCGGCGACCGCGCGGGCGAGCAGCGTCTTGCCGGTACCCGGAGGGCCTACGAGCAGCACGCCTTTCGGAATGCGTCCACCGAGCTTCTGGAATTTCTGCGCCTCGCGCAGGAATTCGATGATTTCACGCAGCTCCTCTTTGGCTTCGTCAACACCGGCAACATCCTTAAATGTGATCTTCTTCTGCTGCATGGAGAGCAGGCGGGCGCGGCTCTTGCCGAACGACAGGGCTTTATTGCCGCCGGTCTGCATCTGCCGGATCATGAAGAACCAGAGCGCTCCGAGCAGGACCAGGGGCGCAAGGTTGAGGAGCCAGCTGGGCCACGATCCGCCGCTGATGTCCTTGACGCTGTAAGGCACACCCTTATCGCGCAAGGTCTTGTACATATCGGGATAGTTGGCGGGCGCGATGCTATGGAAGGTGGTGTCGTTCTTCAGCTTGCCGCGGACTTCCTGGCCGATAAAGATCGCGTCGTGGACATTGCCCGAGTCCACTTCCGAAAGGAACTCAGAAAAGCCAATTTCCTTCTCTTTCTGGCCCGTACTGCCGGTACGAACGACCTGCCAAAGCAGGACGGCCGACACAATGATTACCGCCCAAAAAAGTACCGTCTTGATTGTCGAATTCACCTGAAACTCCTCAAAATACAGACCTTCCCCTGCGCCAGAAAGAAGCCGCTCGCGGACCAACTCGATTAGATGCGCGAGGCAGAAATTCGATTGGCGAAAGCCTGCTGCCCCATTCTAGACCTTTTCGGAGAAAAACGGGGTGATGGCGGGGGGTGACATAGGTCACAGCCTTGTATGGAAACGAACACCGGGACCCATGTTTCTATCCTTCTCCGAAGGTGACTTAACTCGCGGCTGCCAAATAGGGCAGATTGCGTTCTGTCTGTTCTGGACTTCCCAGTCCATAGCCACAGAGGAATGCATCGTCCACCAAGAATCCGAAATAGTCGGGCTGCAAGGGCACGCGCCGGGCGGATTGGCGATCGAGCAGTGTTGCCAGCTTGACCGAGGCCGCGCCGCGCCCGCGCAGATCGCTCATGAGGAACTCGCTGGTTACACCCGAATGCACCAGGCCTTCGACCAGAAGCACGTGCTTGTCTTTGATCGCCAGTTCGTGGCTGAAAAAAATCTCGAGCACGGGCGCTTCGCCGCGGCTGGACTGCTTGTAGCTCGGCTTAATGAACGTGCAGATCGTGGGCACATCGAGGGCGCGCACGAGATCCGCCATAAAGATAAAGCTGTTCTCCAGGATGCCGAGGGCGACGACTTTTTGACCGCGATAATCGTCGGAAATCTGGCGCGCGAGCTCGCGAACCCGTTTCTGGATTTGGTCAGCTGAGATGACCTGACGCAGGCCGGAATGGAATGGAGTAGTCATGAGCGGACGGCGCCTCCGCAAGATAAAGATAGTACAGGAGTCGCTAGGGCGCCGTCTGTAGGTCAGCGGTGCCATAGAGCACAAAGTCCGAAAAGTACCGACCCATTGGATTCATCACTTTTTCGGTGTAACCGGGTCACAGTGCAGGGTCGCGGGAACCGATAGGCTGAGGCAGAGGGACAGTGCAATGGCCGTTGCGGACAAGATCAAGATTCTGATGGATCGATGCGGATTGCAATCCATCTCGCTCCCTTTGGTAAACGGGCTGGCAAGGATGCAGGGGCATGGGGTCCGGCGGATATTTCTGGACGACGGAATCTGGATGCATCAGACTTCGTGCGGTTACTTTGCCTATCATCAGCCCTACGTTCGACTGGACCTTTCGCGGATCGACGAGATTGCGCGCAAATGCTTCTTCTGGGGATACCTTCCCAAACCGGGCGACGTTGTGATCGATGTGGGGGCGGGCGTGGGCGAGGAAACGCTGACTTTTTCCCGTGCCATTGGAGAGACCGGCAAGCTCATTTGCATCGAGGCCCATCCTCGGACCTTCCGCTGCCTGGAGAAGCTGGTGCGGCATAATTGCCTGACCAACGTGATCCCCATTCACACGGCGGCGAGCGAGCCCGGATGTTCGAAGGTCATGATCGAGGATTCGGAAGAATATCTGGCCAATCGCTCAGACGCGGCGGCGGGAATTTCCGTTCCAGCGACCACGATCGACGAAATCCACCAGCAGATGGGGTTGGCACGCGTGCATTTTCTGAAGATGAATATCGAGGGTGCGGAGCGATTCGCCATTCGCGGCATGGCTGAGACTTTGAGGCAGACCGAGGTCGTATGCGTGTCCTGTCACGACTTTCTGGCAAAGACCGCCAGCGATGTGGGATTGCGAACCAAAACCACAGTGCGGAATTTTCTGCGGCGGGCGGGGCTGATGGTGGTGGAACGCTCCGAACCGAGCCTTCCGCCTTACGTTCGCGACCAGGTGTGGGGTTATAACCAGGAACTCTTGCGCGCGAGTTAAGTTATTCCAACGGAATCTCACGAATGCGAATCGCTCTCGTTGCGCGCGGCCGGAATGCTTCCGGAACTTGAAATCCTCGCATCCAGATGAGGCTGCCACGGTCCATCTCCTGGATGACAGGCCAGGTTTTTTTCCCCGTGCCCGTGGCATGGCGGTCGCTCAGAAGCTCTTTGACCTTCTTTTCCGCTTTGGTATGGCTCGGCCAATAGCGGTCGCCCGCACGCCAGTTCCGGATGGCGAGGCTGGTCCCGATACTTTCAGGATCAAGTAATTGTTGCCGCTCTGTCTCGGGAACGCTTTCCACTTCGACGATCTTCGCTTCGATCCACATCCCCAGTTCTGGGACTGCGACGGCGCCCGGCACCGCAAGCTCGTATCGATAATCGCCCACTGCGCCGTTGGCTTCCGATTCGAGAAGGAGCTCTTGCCGCCCTCGGCGGACAGTCTTGCCGCAAGTGTGATTTAATCTGGAGCCCTCGGCGGCGGATCCCTGGGGCAGATTAACCCTCTTGCCGGCAGGACTGCGCGCGAGTTCAAGAAGCTGTTCGATCAGTCGAAACGAAACAGCCGCTTCCGGGGCATTGTCTTCGATCCAGGAGCGGACGAGCCTTCGCGACGCCGCAAGGGGAAGAGCTAGCAATTGCTCTACATCGAGCGTGGCGCCAGTCCACGCGACGCCCGAAAATTTGTCTGCGACCTGGGCTGCCGGAAATCGTTCCCCTGCCGCAGACTGGGTACTGGGTACCAGGTACTGGGTACTGATGGCCCATTCTTCTTCCGCACGCGCAATCTCGGCCAGTTCTGCCAGGTGTTCGATGGCGGCGTCTCCGAATTCTTCCGTAATCAATGGCAGGAGTTTTTGTCGCAGCGAATTTCTTAAGAACGCGGGATCCTGATTCGAGGAGTCTTCGCGCCAAGCCTGACGGCGCTCCAGCAGGTAGCCGCGCAGTTCCGCGCGCCGGAAGTCGAGTAGGGGCCGCACGACCTCGCCCACCACGCGATCATCTTCGCTCAAAAGAATACGCGGATGCACGCCCGCCAGCCCACGAATCCCTGTGCCTCGGAAGATGCGAAGCAGGACGGTCTCAGCCTGGTCGTCGAGCGTATGCGCTGTGGCAATCTTTGTGGCACGCCCCTGCCGGGCCAATTCGCGGAAGAACTCATAGCGCAGTTTGCGAGCCGCGGCCTCAACACCTGACTTTGCCGGGATGTTCTGAAGGCTATCCGGTCGCGCTCCACGACTTTCGATTGGCGCACTCACCGAGTGGAGTTCCAATCCGTGCGCCGCCGTCAGTTCCGCCACAAAGTGCTCGTCTTCGTCGGACTCGGCGCCGCGCAGCTTGTGATTGACGTGCGCAACCGACAGCACGATTCCTAACTCTGCGCGAATCTCTTCCAGCAGATACAGCAATGCAACCGAGTCTGCTCCACCCGAGACCGCGACGGCCACGCGCTCACCGGGGCGCAAAAACTCATGCTTGCGAATTGTCCGAAGCAACCTGTTCGCCAGATCGTGCATTGGGTGAAATGGTACAGGAAGAATCAGTAGCTGGTACCCAGTTGCAAGAGCCGTTCGACACGGACTGCAGATGGCTGCTATCATCGCGGCCATCTGATTTGGAGCTTAATCCGTACTTGATGTGGGCCGTAACAACGTAACCATCATGCAACGCTGGACAGCCAGATTGCTGTTGCTCGTCATGCTCGTCCCGGCCGTTGGGCCGGTGGCGCTGGCGCGCGTCGCTCCGGCGGAAGGCATGCACTGCATGCGGCGGCCTCTTCCAGAGGCTCCGGAAGCCCAACCGGTTATGCACTGCCATCACGCGGCAGCCCAAAGCGCGGCGCGGCAGGATACAGCGCCGCAAGGCTCCGGCTCTGCTGACGCTTCAGTCCGTTCGCTGGATTGTTGCTGCAATCACGACTGTTGCGGACGGACGGTGAAGACGTCGGAATGGGCGCAGCCGGCTGCCAACCATCTTTCGTTTGTCAGCTTGCTGATTGAGCCATCCCGTCCGGCACACATTGACACCCGCGCTTCTGCCACTCTCGCCGGCCCCGACTCGGCCCGCGCTCCTCCTCGCCCGTAGCTCCCATCTGAATCAGTCAACTCTGCGGCATCTGCGTGTGTACTTTTGTCAGCTGCATGCTCTTGTAATGCAGGCAGACGCAATGCCGTAGTGACGCTTTGCGGTCAAGGTTTGTTGCCATTTGAGTCCTACGAGCGCCCGGCGAAAAGTCGGCGCTGTTTTGTCGAGGAGAAAATGATTCGCTTCCGGCTCATCTTGATTTCTGCAGTTTTGCTCACTGTGCTCATTCCATGCAGCGCATTTGCCACGATCTTCGGCTCCGTTCGCGGCGTCGTACACGATCCCCAGCACCGTCCTATTCAGGACGGTATGGTCATGCTGAAATCCAAATCGTCGGATTGGACGCACAGCGCGACCACCCGATCCAATGGGCAGTTCGATTTCACTTCGGTGCCAATCGGCGATTACACGGTCACCGTCGTGTCAAAAGGCTTCCAGCAGGTTCAACAAGATGTAATTGTGAAGTCCGATACCAGCCCGGTTCTGCACTTTGAGTTAGCGATTGCGGGCGTGAAGGAAACCGTCGTTGTCTCCGAAAATCCCGTGGATGCGAACACTGAAAGTGTGACGCCGACGACCACTTTGAACCGTATCGACATTCAGCAGACGCCCGGCGCGGACCGCACCAATGGCATGGAGATGATAACGGACTACGTGCCAGCAGCCTACGTGACGCACGATATGCTGCACATGCGCGGAGGTCACCAGGTGGAGTGGCTGATTGACGGCGTGCCGATCCCAAACACGAACATCGCGACGAATCTCGGGCCGCAGATCGATCCCAAGGACATCGATTATCTCGAAGTCCAGCGAGGCAGCTATGACGCCGACTATGGAGACCGCACCTATGGGGTCTTCAACGTCGTGCCGCGAACCGGCTTTGAGCGCTTTCGGGAATGCGGTCTCGTCGTAACGGCTGGAAGCTTTTATCAAACCAACGATCAGATCAGTTGCGGAGGACATACCCAGCGCTTTGCTTACTACGCCAGCTTGAATGGGAACCGAAGCCAGTACGGACTTCAAACGCCGATTGGGCAGGTCGTCAACGACGCCGGCAACGGGTTCGGAGGATTCGCGTCGTTCATCATGAATCCTGATCCCAAAAACCAATTTCGAATCGTGACTTCGTTGCGGCGGGACTATTATCAGATCCCCATCGATCCAGATCCGAACTCGATCGGAAATTCCATCTACCCGAGTTATGGCCTGCATGATGCCGAGCGCGAGCCCGATGGCTACGTCACCTTCTCGTGGATCCACACGTTTGATCCGAAGACGCTGATCACGGTCTCTCCTTTCTATCACTACAACGGTGCGGACTATCTGGGAGGCTCAAGCGATACTCCGGTTATCTCCAACGTCAAGCAGACCGCGAATTACGCAGGCGGACAGGTGGCCTTGAGTTCGAATATCGCGAACAACGATCTGCAAGCCGGTGCGTACGGATTTTTTCAGCATCAATACAATTACTTCTCCAATGTGGCCACAGCGCCTGGTTATTCGACAATTCCCCCGTCTTCCATTAACACGACCGGCGGAGTGGCCGCCGAATTTGTCAACGACAAGTACAAAGTGACGCCATGGCTGACGCTAGTCGCAGGGATTCGGCTCACGCAATTTAGTTCCACAGCAGTGTCAGAGAATGGCGCCGACCCGAGGGTTGGAATCGCGATTCGCGTTCCGCGTCTGAACTGGGTCTTTCGCGGATTCTACGGCTACTACTATCAGGCTCCGCCGCTGGCGACGGCGACCAGCGCGCTCTCGGGTTTGGGCGGGGGTTACAATTTCGCGCCCCTTTATGGCGAGCGCGATCGGGAATGGCAGTATGGCCTAACGATTCCCTATCACGGCTGGACTCTCGATGCCGACACCTATCAGACTTTTGCTCACAATTGGCTGGATCATAATAATATTGGCGACTCCAACATCTTCTGGCCGATCACTTGGGATTACGCCCTGATTCAAGGCTGGGAGCTAACCTTGCGGTCGCCGAACCTCTGGCATCGAGGCCAGCTTCACCTGGCTTATGCCAATCAGATCGCACAGGCGACTTCGCCCATCACTGGAGGGCTTGTCTGCCCGCAACCCATTTCGCCCAACTGTGGGCTCGATATTCCGCCGGGGCTTGGGCCGGTAGACCATGATCAACGAAACACATTGAACCTGGGCTTCAACACAAGTTTGCCTTGGCAAAGTTACGCATCCACGAATGTGTACTACGGCTCGGGATTCACCAATGGATTGCCGGGCGTGCAATATCCCGGAAATTATCTGCCCGGCCACACCACGTTCGATGTGGCTCTCGGCAAGAGTTTCGCGGAGAAATACACGGTTTCGCTGACCGCGCTCAATGTGGCCAACCGCCGCGTGCAGCTCGACAACAGCCTCACGTTCGGCGGATTCCATTGGAACGATCCCCGGCAGATTTATGCGGAAGTTCGCTACCGGTTTCACTATTAAGGTTCACTAATTAAGGTGAGGCAATGAGCCTCGGGAGAAAGAAGGCGGTATCGTGAAATCCAGATTCGCAGTCCCTTCAGTTGTGCTTTTGCTGATCCTGTCCGTTGGCTGCAATCGCACTCACAGGTATCCGATGCAAGGCGAAGTGGTCGCCAAGAATGCGGCGGCCAATGAGATTACTGTGAGCCACGGCGACATTCCCGGCTTCATGGACGCTATGGCCATGCCGTACCGCGTAAAGGCTCCCGCGATTATTCAGGAAGTTGAGCCGGGCGACAAGATCGCTGCGGAGGTGGTCGTCAATGGCAATGATCGCAGCGACTATTGGCTGGACAACGTGCGCATCACCGATAAATCCGGACGCGGCAAAATGAGGCCGCAACCCGGATCTTCGATGCTCATGCCCGGTGCGCATGTTCCAGACGTAGCGCTCACCAATCAGGACGGACGAAGAATACGGCTTTCAGATTTCGCGGGCAAGGCGGTGCTGGTCACTTTTATTTATACGCGCTGTCCAATGCCGGACTTCTGCCCGCGCCTCAGCAGCCAGTTTGCGCGTATTCACGACGAACTCAAGAAAAACGCAGAAGACTACAAGAAAATGCACCTGCTGACCATCAGCTTCGATCCGAAATATGACACTCCCGCCGTGCTGCGCAAATACGGCCTTACTTACCTGAACGGCGACGAGGCCGGTTTCAAACATTGGGATTTCGCTTCCACCAATCAATCCGATCTGCACAGCCTGGCCCAGGCATTCGGGCTTCAATATGCGGAAGACGGCGACCTTATCACACACACCATGAACATCGTCTTGATTGCGCCCGATGGCACGGTGGCGAACTACTGGGGTACGAATTGGACGTGGACCGAACTGATGGAGAGCCTGCAGCACGCGGCCCGGGTCAACAAGTCGGCATCATAGCGGCGCCGCGAAGACTCAGGATACAGAAAAAGAAGGCCTAGCTTGGGGGTCGGCCGGGTTGATTTTCGGACAGGGAGCGCACAGGAAACCGGACACTGGTTTTCAGTCCGCATGCCGGAGTCGGACGGAACATCCGAGTGGAGTCCCAGGCTCTCAGCCATGGTAAGGTTCGATTGTCGCCACTCGGATTTCCTGCCGGAGGTGCTTTATGCGTACGATCCTCTCCTCTCTGCTTGTTATCTTCAGCCTTGCAACAGGGCTCCAAGGGCAAACCTGCGGCGGCATGTCTCTGGGGATCGGCGCGTCGTTGAACGGATTCATCCCGTTTCCTCAGGACAGTCTCTGGAACCAGAATATCGCCGACGCGCCGGTCGATCCGAACTCAGCCGCGATCATCAATTTCATCGGCAGCAGCACGCCGTTGCACCCGGATTTCGGCTCCGGCCTTTATGCAGGGCAGTCGATCGGGATTCCGTACATTGTCGAGAGCGGATCGCCGCTGGTGAACATTCATTACACGTTGTACGGCGATGAGAGCGATGCTGGGCCTATGCCGATTCCGGCGAATGCGCCGATCGAGGGTTATCCGAAGCCCGGTAACGGCGATCGTCACGTGCTGGTGCTGGATCGCGACAATTGCTGGCTCTACGAGCTTTACGATTCCCACGAACTGAAAAACGACAACTGGGACGCGGGATCGGGCGCGGTGTGGAACCTTCTGGCCGATGAGACGCGTCCTTACACGTGGACTTCCGCCGACGCCGCAGGACTGCCGATTTTTCCCGGCCTCGCGCGTTATGACGAAGTAGCGGCTGGCGCGATCCAACATGCGCTGCGCTTCACGCTGCAATACAGCCAGGCAGCGTTTACTCCACCCGCAAGCCACTGGGCGGCGAACTCGACGAGCCAGTACGCGGCCGTCATGGGAATGCGCATGCGGCTGAAAGCGAGCTTCGATATCTCGGGATTTTCGCCGCAGTCGCAAGTCATTCTGAAGGCGCTGCAACAGTACGGCATGATCATGGCCGACAACGGGAGCTCCATATTCATCACGGGCGCGCCCAATGACGGATGGGACAACGAGGACCTCAGCGAACTGAAGCTTGTTCCGGCGTCGGCGTTTGATGTCTTGCTGATCAGCCCGCTTTATACGCAGAACAATATTCCGACGGGAGCCAACCCGACGATTGTCAGCTTCACCGCGAATCCGCCGACGGTTTCAGCTGGATCGCCAGTGACATTGAGCTGGAATGTTTCGGGTGAGGAGTGCAACATCGTGTCGCCGCAGGCGGGAGTAGTTGGAGGAACGTCGGTGACGGTGGTTCCAGCGAAGACGACTACCTACACGCTGTATTCGACCAATCAGTATGGACAGACAACGGCGAAGGTGAAGGTGGTCGTGAAGTAAAACCGGGAAGAGATTGCGTCAGGTTGCTGCACGATCTTTGCAGTTTTCCAGTGAGCGCGCCTATCGCATATGCCAGAGGCGTGTATAGCGGCAAGGTGTAGTTCATCTGATCGAGACATGGCCGCCCCGATGAGTCGCTAAAATCGGGCCGACAGGTGGCTCCCATGAAGTGTTCGAGCCGGCTGCGGGAGCCGTGCTTCATCTTTGGCCGCTTCCAACGCCAGCGCTACTTAAACTCCAATACTTCCTTCTCTTTCCCCTTGCTCATCTCTTCCATCTTCTTGATTTCGTCATCGGTGAGCTTCTGGATTTCTTCGAGGGCGCGCTTCTCGTCGTCCTCGGTGACCTTCTTGTCTTTAGCCGCTTTTTTGATCGCATCGTTGCCATCGCGGCGAATGTTGCGGATGGCCGTACGGTGCTCTTCCAGAATCCGGTGCAGATGCTTGACCATTTCCTTGCGGCGTTCTTCCGTGAGCGCGGGGATGGGCACGCGGATCAGTTTGCCGTCGTTCATCGGATTGAGGCCGAGATCGGCGCCACGAATGGCTTTTTCGATGTTGCCCATCACGGAGGGATCGAAAGGCTGCACAGTGATCATCTGCGGCTCAGGCGCGTGAATGGTTGCGATCTGATTGAGCGGCATCTGCTCGCCGTAATACTCGACCGAAACCGTGTCGAGCATGTGCACGTTGGCGCGCCCGGTGCGCGTGGCGGCCATTTCGCGGCGGAAATCTTCGACCGCCTTGTCCATGCGCGTCTTCAGTTGGACATATGTCTCTTTCAGTGCAGGATTCGCTGCCATTGAGGCTAAGGCCATATGGAGGGCTCCGAAAAACAACTGGGATCAAAACGTTCGATTATAAAACAAGGTCAGAGGTTAGAGGTCAGATTGCAGAGGTGAAAAGCCTATGATCCAACCAGCGTTGCCAAGTGTGAATGGGGGTTAACCTCTGCAATCTGACCTCTAACCTCGCCCTAGGCGCTGACCAGCGAGCCAATCTTGTCGCCGAGAATCACTTTGCGGAGGTTGCCGTGCTCGTTGAGGTTAAAGACGATGATGGGCAGGTTGTTGTCTTTGCAAAGCGAGATGGCGGTCGAGTCCATTACTTTGAGGCCCTTTTTGAGGACATCCATGTAGGTGATGTGGGAGAACTTCTTCGCGTCCTTCACCTTCATGGGGTCGGCGTCATAGATGCCGTCAACCTTGGTGCCCTTCAAAATCGCGTCAGCCTTGATTTCCATCGCGCGGAGCGAGGCAGCTGTATCGGTCGAAAAATAAGGATTGCCAGTGCCGCCGGCGAAGATGACGACGCGACGCTTCTCGAGATGGCGGATCGCGCGCCGCCGAATGAACGGCTCAGCCACCTGGTTCATTTCGATCGCCGACATGACCCGCGTGTAGACTTTCTGCTTTTCGAGCGCGTCCTGCAGGGCGAGGGCATTGATGACGGTGGCCAGCATCCCCATGTGATCGGCGGAAACACGGTCCATGTCTTTTGCCTGATCGGCGACGCCGCGGAAGAAATTGCCGCCCCCGACGACGATGGCAATCTCCACCCCCAAATTATGAACATCGGCAATTTCGCCCGCGATGGAATGAATATGGGCGGTGTCAACGCCGAAGCCCTGGTCGGCGGCCAGCGCTTCACCGGAGAGTTTGAGCAGTAAGCGTTTGAAAACGGGAGTCGGCATTGAGAGATCCAAGTCTCACAGTTTCAAGGTTCCAGAGTTTCAACGTTTCAAAGTAAATCCGTTCCACAAGTTTTACCAACTTTGAAGCCTTGAAACTCTGAAACCTCAATCAAAAGGGGCGCCGAAGCGCCCCCGAATTTACTTGGCAACCGGTGCGGTTGCCTCGCCTTCATCAGGTTTGGCGCTGGTGAATGCAACCGTCGCAGTGACGTCGCCGACTTTAAAGCGGGCAAAGCGGCGGACGGCAATATTCTCGCCCAGCTTGCCGACTTTCGCCGCGATCAACTGCGCGATGCTGACGGTCTGGTCCTTGATGAAGGGCTGCTCGAGCAGGCAGACTTCCTCATAGAATTTCTCCATCTTGCCAGCCAACATTTTCTCGATGATATTTGCGGGCTTGCCGGTGGCGGCGGCTTGGGCGCGATAGATGTCCTTCTCGCGCTCGATGTCCTGCGCCGTCACATCCTCTTTGCGGACGAACTTCGGATCGCTGGCTGCAATATGCATGGCGATGTCGTGAATCAGTTCTTTGAAGTCTTCCGTGCGAGCCACGAAATCGCTCTCGCAATTGACCTCGACCAGCACGCCGATTTTGCCGCCGGCGTGGATGTAGCTGGCGACAGAGCCTTCGCTCGTTACACGCGCCGCTTTCTTGGCCGCGACCGATACGCCCTTCTTGCGCAGCAGCACAACCGCCTCTTCGAGGTCGCCTTTCGCCTCGGTCAGAGCGTTCTTGCAGTCCATCATCGGTGCTCCGGTTTTTTCGCGGAGCTCTTTCAC
>Ga0187847_10003499_pt1 | contig 11956 bp, 9 predicted proteins | sample June2016WEW_4_10_FD_132458 | JGI IMG/M metagenome (GOLD analysis project Ga0187847, IMG submission 132458) | Peatland microbial communities from SPRUCE experiment site at the Marcell Experimental Forest, Minnesota, USA - June2016WEW_4_10 | ecosystem: Environmental > Terrestrial > Soil > Wetlands...
GCACATCACAGACGTGATCGCGCCCGCCAATCGCGCCCTTCCGGACTGTCATAAGGAATGCCCATCGACATCAGCAGCGCGCCCAGGTTGGCGTAGCCGAGGCCTAGCGGCCGGTAATCGTGCGAATTCTTGGCTATCTTTTCCGTCGGATAACTTGCGCTATCCACGATGATCTCCTGCGCCATGATCACGGTGTCGCAGGCATGCCGGAGGGCTTCCACATCAAACTTGCCGTCCGGCCCGACAAACTTCATCAGGTTCAAGGACGCCAGGTTGCACGCCGAATCATCCAGGAACATGTATTCCGAGCAAGGATTCGACGCGTTGATGCGCGCCGTGGCCTTCGAAGTGTGCCAGCGATTGATGGTGGTGTCGTACTGCATTCCAGGATCACCACATTGGTGCGTCGCTTCCGCGATCTCGCGCAGCAGATCCTTGGCTGCGTAGCGCTTCACCGGCTGGCCGTTGGCCACCGAACGCGTCCACCAATCGCCGTTCGCGGCGACCGCTTCCATAAACTCGTCCGTCACGCGAACCGAGTTGTTCGCGTTCTGGAAGAAAATGGACCCGTACGCTTCACCATCGAGTGTAGAATCGTAACCGGCGTCAATCAGCGTATGCGCCTTCTTCTCTTCCTTGGCCTTGCACCAGATGAACGAATCCACGTCCGGATGGTCGATATTCAGGATCACCATCTTGGCCGCGCGCCGCGTCTTGCCGCCGGATTTGATGACGCCCGCGAAGGCGTCGAATCCCTTCATGAAACTGAGCGGACCGGAGGCACTGCCGCCTCCGGCCAACCCAGCATTCTCCTCGCGCAACGGCGAAAGATTGGTCCCGGTGCCCGATCCCCACTTGAACAGCATGCCTTCGGTTTTGGCCAGATCGAGAATGGATTCCAGCGAATCCCGCACCGAGTTGATGAAACACGCCGAGCACTGCGGGCGCGATTCGCCCTTCTTCAACTTCACAACTTTACCCTGTGCTTCGTCGTAATAGAATCCGTAGCCGCGCGCTTCGTCCACGCCCACGTTGAACCACACCGGCGAATTGAAGCAAGCCTTTTGGGTCAGCATCAGGTGCGCAAGCTCATTGCGGAAGTTGGTGGCGTCTTCGGGAGTCTTGAAATACCGGCCGGCGATGCCCCAATCGGCAATATTGTCAACTACCCGGTGCACCAACTGACGGACGCTGGTTTCCCGCTCGGGCGACCCCATGCGCCCATGGAAATACTTGCTGACAACAATATTGGTAGCCGTCTGCGACCAGTCGGCCGGCACTTCCACGTCATTCTGTTCAAATATGATGGCGCCTTTGTCGTTCCCAATGGCAGCGGTCCGCAGCTCCCACGCAATGTCATCGTAGGGGGTTCTCCCTGGTTCCAGCTTCTGGGTGAAGTACTTCGGGAAGCTGACTCCGGTGCGCTGGGCCAACGGGAGAGGCTTCTTGGTGGTTTTGTTTTCCAAGTCTACGATTTTACCGCTGCTAAGAGCGACGCTGGGGTGTGCCATGTGTTTCTCCTGTGTGAACTGTAATCGAGCTTGCCGTCTATTACGCCGCTTAGAGTGCCGTTAATCTTATTGTCACAAACCAAGCCAGTTTTTGCGGCTGTCTGTAATCATGCCCCAATATATAGTGGGGCGTCAAGGATTATATCTATATACGGTGCAGCATGTTGCAGCGGTTCGGCTGCCAAGCCCCAGGATGCTACATTATTACAGAGGAAGGCGACGCCAGCGGGGTCGCGGATGACAACGTGTTCACGCGTGTCCGCCAGAAGCTCAACCTGCCACCAGCAACAGTCACTGAGTCAGCATCGGTCTAGAACGCCGCACCCCACCGTTTTGTTGTTGGAGTGAGCCATCGCCTGGCAGTTGCTAACGCTGCTCGTCGAGCCCGTCGATTCTTCCGATATGGAAGCACGTGCGTTGTTTCAACGCGTGCTAAATCCGCGAGAGAAGCTGTATGGATCGGCGAGCCTCCGTGCGCCACGGGGCGACGGCTCGGCGCGGTCGCCATCGGGCTGTTATTCGTGTTCACGGTTGCACTCTTTTTCTGGACCGCCCCGCTACCGGCCCACCTGGGATTCCGGCGTACGGCCGGGCTCTTTTTCGGGGTGGCGTTGTATTGTACGATTCCGTTTTCCCTGATTCGTTTTGGTTTGCGTGGAGACCGGACCAAGGCATACGCTCTCACCGATCAACGGCTACTGATAATGGTGGGTCTGCGGCGCGAAGACCTGCGGATGGTCGCATTGAAAGCGCTCGCGCCGGTCGAGATAATGCGTCAGCCGAAACACGACAAGATGGTTCAGTTCAGCCTGACGGGTACGGGGTTACTGCGTTATGCGCAGCCGATCTGGAGATGCCTCGATAGCGGGCAAGTGGACAAGCGGAGCGATTCGAGTTGGTACGTAGACGATCCGGACGCCGCTCGGAAGCTGATCAAAGACGCGCGAATTGCCGCAACGGTAACGGTCTAGTCAGCCACCAGCGACCAGCCCGCTAGAATAGCAACGTGCTCCACGTTCTCGTTTACTCCGACTCCCTGACTTGGGGAATCATCCCGAACACCCGTCGACGGCTGCCATTCGAAGAACGCTGGCCCGGCATTCTTGAAAAGAAACTGAACGATCTTGGCCAGCCTGTCCGAATCGTGGAAGACTGCTTGAACGGACGCCGCACCGTCTGGGAAGACCCATTCAAACCGGGACGCAATGGAATTGAGGGCCTGGCGCAACGCATCGAGGCGCAATCACCGCTCGCACTGGTGATCCTGATGCTGGGAACGAATGATTTTCAGTTTTGCCATCCCTACAACAATGCCTGGTCGGCAGGTCAAGGCGTGACCACCCTAATTAGCGAGATTCGCAATGCGCCCATGGAGCCAGGAATGCCGATCCCGCCCATTCTGCTGGTCTCGCCGCCGCCAATCTCAAACCCTCAGGGACCAGTAGCCGCCAAATTTCTCGGAGCAGAAAAGAGATGCACAGGCTTGGCTGAAGTTTATCGCCAGGTCAGCGCCGACCTAGCTTGCCATTTCTTCGATGCTGCGAGCGTGACGCCTTCGAGCCGTGTGGACGGGATACATCTGGATGCTGATCAGCACCTTTTGTTAGGACGAGCTTTAGCGGACGCCGTCGCTCCCATTTTGCCGGCCGCCTGATGACCCAGCCCGGAGAACATCCGCGTCCGCTTGAGGCCTTCTGGCGCGCGCTCACTCATTTCGACCGGAAGCAGATCAATCTATGGATGGGCTTTCGCAACGCCCTCGGCATCACGTTGCCTCTGGCTGTCGCGGTGGAGCTTGGCAATCCAGGCAGCGGACTGGTGGCCGCCACCGGCGCGCTGAACGTGGCGGCTGCCGACGGCGAGGATTCTTATCGCGAACGGGGCGCGCGCATGCTGGCTTCGAGCGTAATCGGCGCGGCTGCCGTATTAATCGGAGCTCTGTCGGGCAGGAACGATCTCATCGCGGCTATCGTAGGCGTGGGATGGGCATTTGCAGCCGGATTAGTGGTTTGCCTCGGGACGGCCGCTGCCGATATCGGCATGATCAGCCTCGTAGTTTTTATCATCTACAGCAAGCAGTCAATGACTCCGGAACATGCGGCATTGGCCGGGTTGATCGCTCTCGCGTCCGGCCTGCTGCAAACCGGGCTCTCCATCGCACTCTGGCCTTTCCGCGGCCACCAGCCGGAGCGGCGCGTGATAGGCGATTTCTACCTCGAGCTGGCGCGCGTGGCCACGCTTCCGCCGGATCCCTACGGCGCGCCACCGGCCAGTCTACAGAGTACGCGAGCCCAAGAAGCGCTTTCCTCCTTATCGAATGATCACCGCGTGGAAGCCGAGCTCCTTTTCGCGCTGGTCAGCCAAGCCGAACGCATCCGGCTTTCCCTGTTCGCCTTAGGGCGAGCCTTGGCTCGCGCGCGTCGCGAGGAAGGCGGAGAACACGCGGCCGCCATAATTGAGCCGTTTCTGGAACGCGCTACGAACCTGCTCTCCGCGGTGGGCGGGTCGCTGAAGGGCGAACCGCTCTCTGACGCCTCCTACGCGTTGCTCAAGGAACTGAAGGATCCCACGGTTGCCCTTCGCATAGCCGAAGAACGCTCGGAACAACTGGCCATCCATCCGCATCTTTCCGAAGCCCGGATTCAGATGGACGCGCTGGCCGGCCAGCTCAGGGCCATGCTGGAACTTGCCAGGAGTACCACTCCAACCGGCGAGGACGCATTCGCAGTCCGGGAGGCGCGCACGCCCTGGAATCTGCGGCTCAGTGGTTGGGTGGCAACTTTGCGGGCAAACCTGTCGCTCGATTCTTCCGCCTGCCGTCACGCGATTCGCCTGGCGATTTGCATCGCCATCGGCGACCTCATCTCCCGCACATTTTCTCTGCCTAGATCCTACTGGCTGAACATGACTGTGGCGCTGGTGCTGAAGCCCGACTTCGGCAGCACCTTCAGCCGCGGCGTTCTCCGGCTCATCGGCACCTACGCCGGATTGATGCTGGCGACGGTGTTGTTCCATTTCACCTTGCCCCCGGCTGCGACGCATGTTGTATGGATCGGCATCCTGGCATTCATCATGCGCTCCACAGGACGCGCGAATTATGGCCTGCTGGTTGCGGTCCTCAGCGCGCTGATTGTTTTTCTGTTCTCTCTGAATGGCGTGGCGCCTCATGATGTAATCGCCAGCCGCGCGTTGAACACCACCATCGGCGGAACGCTGGCGCTCGCTATTTACTGGATCTGGCCCACTCGTGAGCGAACCCAGGCGCCTCAAGCCATGGCCAGCATGCTGGACTCATACCGCCTTTATTTCCAGGCTGTCGCGCGTGCCTATATCGACGGACGCGCAGCCGACCCGCATCAGCTCGACCGGCTTCGTGTCAACGGGCGACTGGCGCGCTCCAACCTCGAGACGTCCGTGGACCGCTTGAGCGCCGAGCCCTTCGCCGACCCGGCTCAATTGCGCGTGGTCAACGCCGCGTTGGCCAGTTCCCACCGCTTCATCCATGCCGCCATGGCGCTCGAAGCTGGATTGACATCAGGTGTCCCAGCGCCCTCGGGCGCTGCATTTCAAACCTTCGCGCACGATTTGGAACTGACGCTTTATTTGCTGGCGGCGCGCCTCCGCGGATCGCCGGTTCGGCTCGAGAGCCTGCTGGATCTACGCGAAGACCACAATCGCCTGGCCGGCGCCGATACAGCGCTGCTGATAGAAACCGACCGCATGGTCAACAGCCTGAATACGTTCGCAGAACAGCTCTTTCGCTGGACCGCCAGCCCGTCCAGCGGGGCTCGACCGTAAGAAAGTTCCCAGGGGCCTGCTGGCCCACCAAAGGTCATGAAGACTGTCCGTGGCGCACGCACTCCTGCGTGCTGCGCCGAGACTCGTCTCGGCGTCGGCTTGACATCGACATGAGTGTCGATGCAGCACGCAAGAGTGCGTGCGCCACAAGGCCCATCCCACCCCTTGACATTCTACCGGAGCAGGAGTATCATTCCACTAGAATGTCTACCCAGGAAGATCGCGACAAGCTGGAACTGCTGCAAGGCACCCTCGACATGCTCATTTTACGGACCCTCCTGTTCGGCCCGGCGCACGGCCACGCCATTGCGCACGCTATTGAGCGCGGCTCGGACGATGTCCTGCAAATCGAGCACGGGTCCTTATACCCGGCCTTGCATCGGTTAGTGAGGAAGCGCTTCATTGCGGCCAAGGACGGGCTTTCTGAGAACAACCGCAAAGCGAAATACTATAGCCTGACCCCGAAAGGGCGCGCGCATCTAACTGCCGAAAACTCCAAGTGGGAACGTCTGGCCCAGGCCATCGCGCGCATTATGCGGCCGTCCACGGAAGAGGGCCAGCTATGAAACTCTGGCGCCGCCGCGAAGAGAGCTTGGATGACGAGATCCACGATTACGTAAACCGCGAAACGCAACTTAACATGGATGCCGGAATGCTCCCAGAAGAAGCCCGTTTCGCCGCGCAACGCAAGCTGGGCAGCTCGTCGCTGGTAAAAGAAGACACGCGCGAAGCGTGGGGCTGGGGCTGGCTGGAGCGGCTGTGGCAAGACCTGCGCTATGGCTGGCGGATGCTGTTCAAGAATCCGGGCTTCACGCTGGTGGCCGTGATTTCGCTCGCCATCGGCATCGGCGCTAATTCCGCCATGTTCAGTTTGGCGGACGCGTTGATTCTGCGGCCGCTGCCTGTCGCGCGTCCAGGTGAAGTGGTAACGGTGGGTTTCAATGCTTCCGTGAGCGGGTTCGGTTCCATCGTGGCGTCCTATCGCGACTATCTCGATTTCCGAAATACCGCGAAGAGCTTCGACGGCCTGGTGGCGTTCACCAATTACTCGTTCGGGTTCAGCAAGGGGCCGGACGCCGTCTCGCAAATGAAGATGGGTATGCTGGTGACCGGCAATTTCTTCCGCGTCCTCGGCGTGGAACCTGAGCAAGGGCGCGCGTTCCGCGATGACGAGGACCAGGTTCCCGGACGAGACGCAGTGGTGATTCTGGGCCACGATTTGTGGGAAAAGGATTTCGCCTCGGACCCTTCCATCCTGGGCCGCAAAGTCCAGCTGAGCGGCATTGAGTTCACCGTGATTGGCGTGGCGCCCGCTCGCTTTACAGGCATGGATTTATATTTCCGGCCGTCGTTCTTTGTGCCCGTGGCCATGTGGCCGAGGTTTGTGACCAATCCCAAAGACCGGCCACTCGAAGCGCGCGATTATCGCGCACTCGGCATCAAGGGACGTTTGAAGCCCGGAGTCACGGTGGGCCAGGCCCAGGCCGAGATGACAGGAATCGCCAAAGCGCTGGAGCAGGCCTATCCGGACACCAACAAGAATCGTATCGTGGAGGTTCGTACGGAGTTTCAAAGGAGGCTGGAGCAATCACCGCCGGACGCGAAAATAGCCGCTATGCTGACCCTGCTGGCGATGGCCGTATTGTTGGTGGCCTGCGCCAATGTCGCCGGTCTGCTGCTGAGCCGGGCGCCGGTGCGCGCGCGCGAAATGGCACTGCGGCTGGCCATCGGCGCTGGACGTCCACGGTTGATCCGCCAGTTGCTGACCGAGAGTTTATTGCTGGCCATTGCGGGTGGACTGTTGGGTCTCGCAGTGGGATATGCGGGCGTGGATTTTCTCAGCCGATTGCAGCCTCCGACAGACCTGCCGATCCAGATGACCATCCAGCTGGACCAACGGGCGCTGCTCTTCAGCATGACCGTGTCGTTGCTGAGCGCGATCTTTTTTGGCCTCGCGCCGGCCTTGCAAACTACCCGCACTGATGTCATCAGCGGCCTCCGCACCGCGGGCGCGGAAACTCCACAGCGGCGCCGGCTACTAGGCCGCAACGCGCTGGTGGTTGGACAGGTGGCCCTCTCTCTGGTGCTGTTGATGGTGTCCACATTTATTTATCGGGGCTTCCAACAGGTACTGGGCGAGGGGCCCGGCTTCCGCACCGATCACGTGCTGATGATGAGCTTTGACCCCAGCCTGGTGCGCTACAACGAAGCCCAGACACAGCAGTTCTACCGCCAGGTTGTAGAACGGGCACGTTCGGTGAGTGGTGTAAAATCCGCGGCGATTGCCTCCGCAGCCCCCATGGATCCGGAGGACGGTGGTTCCATGAGCATTTTGCCGGAAGGTTACCAGCTTCCCAAAGGGCAGGACAACCCCTCAGTGTTCGGGAACACAGTGGACGAGCATTTTTTCGACACCATGGATGTCCAAATCACGCGTGGCCGCGGATTTCGCGCGTCCGACAACAAAGGCGCGCCGCTGGTTGCCGTGATCAACGAACAACTGGCCAAACGCTACTGGCCCGGCCGCGATCCTGTCGGCAAACGCTTCCGTCTGGACCCTCCCGACGGCCCGTGGGTGGAAATTATCGGTGTAACGAAGACTTTGAAGTATCTGTGGATCGCCGAGGCCCCCACCGAGTTTCTTTACCTTCCTCTGGCGCAGCACCCGCAGTCCCGCATGCTATTGTTAGCGCAGTCTTCAGGGGATGCCGCCGGCCTGGCGGAGCCTCTGCGACACATGGTCCGCGAACTGGATGCCAACCAGCCCGTTTACGGCGTGCGAACCTTTGACGATTTCTACCGGTATAAGGCCGTGGGCCAACCGAACGTGATTATTCGAACGGTTGCGGCGATGGGGGTGATGGGCCTGGTGCTCGCGATGGTGGGATTGTACGGTCTGGTGGCTTATGCGGCCACCCGACGGAGCCGCGAAATTGGAATCCGCATGGCCATTGGCGCCGCCCGTGGCACGGTGTTGCGGATGGTGCTCAAACAAGGCCTGGTGCTGGCGCTGAGCGGGATCGCAATCGGATTGGCGGCCAGCATCGGCGCGCAGCGATTGTTGAACGCGATCTTCGATAGCAATGGAAGGGACTTCGGTACCTATTTGCTAGTGGCGCCGGCTCTGCTTGCGATCACCGCACTCGCGGTGTATATTCCAGCCCGACGCGCATCGCGGATAGATCCAATGCGAGTGCTCAGGTATGAGTAAAACCCTGTTCATCGGTTATTCAGTTCTTCGGTTCATCGGTTCGCGGACCTGGCCCGCAATAAATCAGAATTCAGTGACCTTGGAACCGAAGAACTGAGTAACCGAATAACCGCACGCGCGCGCAGGCGCGCTTGCGCTATTTGCCTTCTAGTATAAAGGTGGGCGCAACACCCGACACCGTCGAAAATCCCGACGGACCCACCGCCGTCAGCCAGCTCGAGCAGCCTTGCACCTTGCCGAGATACGAATGCGGATGCACATCCACGCGCATCTTCTGCATCTCCAGGTGACCGTATTGCAGCAGCGGGAAAGTGTCCACCACCGGCTCCATCGCTTCTTGCACCACGTAGGGATTGCGCAACGCCGTCTTCAGCGCTTTCTCCCAACCCGCATCGTCTGTCTCTGAACCGCGGAAGGAGTGCTGATCCACGCCGTCGTCATTGGGGCGCAGCACCAGCTTGTTGCGATTGTGCAGGATGAAGTCCGGCAGATCGATGGTCCGGTTGTGATACTTGGTCTTGGTTTCGTGCACCACGCGCGTCCAGGGAACGAACTCGCGGATGGCGTGCTTTTCCGCGGCTGGGAAACCAGCCGTGATGGATTCGTCGGTCAGCAAGTCAAAGATGGCCTTCTTCTGAGCCAGCTCCGAGCGGAAATTGTTGACCACGCACACCGCGCGGTCGCGATACGCGCGCAGCAGCGGATGCGTGAGGTCGAATCGAATCAAAAACTCCTGCACTTTGATGCGGCGGAACACCAGGTCGATGGCGAAATCGCCGCGCCGCAGCACATCGTTCCGATATTCAAGCTGATCGGGAGAAACCACTTCCACCCGCAATCCTTCCTTGCGGAAAAGATCGGCGATCAGGGCGTTCTCGCCCGATTCAGTAGTTTGAAATGGCTGCCGGAATTCCAGAATCGCGACATTCGGTTTTTTGCTTTTGCCGCCCCATTCTTTGTATGCCTTGAGAATGGCTTGCAGCAGGTATTTCGTGCCGGGCAGTTTCTCCACGTGATAACGCTTGCGGAGCTGCTTCACGGGCGGCGTATCGTAGAACAGGTCGGATAGCGCCTCGCCATAAGCCACGCCGGTGGGAGTATCGGGAATGTAACGCGCGAAACGCATCGTACCGTTGTTCAGATGCGTGTCAATTAAAGACGTCACCGTCAGCGATGCATATCCGGGATCCACGGCGGCCAACATCTTTTCAGCCGGCAGCAATTCCATCCGCGAGAGCAGCGTTGGATTCCCGATTGCCAAATTCTCAATCCGTTCGATGGCGCTCGAGAATGACTCCACCGCCTTCACCAACCCGGTGTACTGCCTGCGCGTGATAAAATGCGGACGAAGAACTGGAGAGACAGGTCTCCCACTGACGGCCAGATTTTGCGCCTTCATGCGTTCCTGGAGTTCGTGTGCCCAGGAAAGGTCCTTATAGTGGTCGCCTTCCAGTATTTTGTGGTAGCGGGCTATTGCCTCGCTCAACTGCGTCATTTTTTCGTCCGAAGCCTTCTGACTTCAGTATTGCACGGCGAAGCTCGAAAAGTGAAGCAAGGTAATCCCTTACCTAGTTATTTAGTTGTGTATTATGTTGTAGTTACGGAGAATTTTTAATGCCGCGTAGAGTATTGGTTTTTGGGTTCGTTTTTGCGATTTGTGCCTTGGCTGACGAGGGGATGTGGCTTTTTGACCACTTTCCCAAGGAGCAAGTTCTGAAGACCTATGGTTTCACAGTCACTGACGATTTTCTGCGCCATCAGGAGCGCTCCTCCGTGCGATTCAACAATGGCGGGTCCGGTTCGTTCGTGTCGCCGCGCGGTTTGCTCTTCACCAATCACCATGTCGGAGAAGATTGTATTCAGAAGCTGAGCACTGCCGAGCATGATTACATGGCCAATGGGTTTTCGGCCGCCTCGGACGCCGGCGAAAAAGCCTGCCCCGATCTCGAAGTGGATGCGCTGCTTTCTACGAGCGATGTCACGGCCAAAGTCAACGACGGAATTGGCGCGGACACAGCCAGCGCCGACGCGAACCGCATGCGCAAGGCGTCCATTGCGAAAATCGAAAAGGACTGCACGTCAGCCACCGGCGATCGCTGTGATGTAGTGACACTTTATTCGGGCGGCCAATACAGCCTCTATCAATACAAGAAGTACACCGACGTCCGGCTGGTGTTCGCGCCCGAGTACAGCATCGCGCAGTTCGGCGGCGATCCGGACAATTTTATGTACCCGCGCTACTGCCTGGATTTTTCGTTGTTCCGCGCTTACGAGAATGGCCGACCTGTGTTGCCGCCCGACTATCTTCGCTGGAGCCATGAGGGCGTGAAGGATGGCGAGCTCACGTTTGTCTCCGGCAATCCCGGATCCACTGGCCGCTTGCAGACGGTCTCACAAATGGAGTTTAGCCGCGATGTGTCTTATCCTTTAGTGCTTCGCATGCTGAAAGACAACATCGATAAATTACTGGCTTTCGCCGCGCAGAACGCAGAGAACAAGCGTGTGGCGCAGGACTATCTGGAGTCGTTCCAGAACTCACTCAAGGCACTTTCCGGCTTTGAGGAAGGTCTAAAAGATCCGAAGCTGATGGCTCGCAAAGCCGAGGAAGAACGAAAGTTGCGGGCGGCCATTGACGATGATCCGGCTAAGAAAAAAAAGTACGGCAAACTGTGGGATGAAATCGCGGCCGCGTACCAGGAATACGCGAAATTCTTCAAGCCGGATTATTTGCTGGAAGGTGCGCCCAACAATATCGAGCTTTTCGCGATAGCCCGCAGCGTGGTTCGCTATCCGGAAGAAACGCACAAACCGAACGATCAGCGCTTGCGTGAATATCAGGATGCGGGATTGCCGTCGTTCGAACAGCAGATGTATTCGCCCGCCCCACTTCACAATGCGCTGGAGGAGTTGGTTCTAAACATAGCGTCTTAAGTAATTGCGCATAATCGGCGTAGAGTATCGTTGGGTTTGGTCCACGCGGCGAACTGATCTTCAACGGCAGTAACGACACTTTCCAGGAAGCCGAAGTAGCGGTTGTGGAGACACAGCCGACGCGTGAGTTTCCAGACCCGCTCGATGGGATTCAACTCCGGGCTATAGGGCGGCAGAAAGTCCAAGCCGAATTGGGGAGCCTGCTGATCGCGCCACTTCCGATGGAGTTTGGAGCGGTGGTACTGAGCGTTGTCGCTGATGGCCAGAACGCGTTGGCCGGGAACGGCGCTGGCTTCCTGAAACATTTTCAGAAACTGCCAGAAGGTCTCTCCGTTGAACCTTCCCGTTTCCCGGCGGAAGAGAAACTGGCCGTCGCGCAGACGCACGGCAGCAAAGTAGCCGACGCTCTTGCGCGTCGGATGATGATACACAATGGGATCTTTGAGCTCCGGCGGAATCCACATGCGGCAGCGTGATCCTTGCTGCTGAAAATGCACTTCGTCCA
>Ga0187847_10003500_pt1 | contig 11952 bp, 9 predicted proteins | sample June2016WEW_4_10_FD_132458 | JGI IMG/M metagenome (GOLD analysis project Ga0187847, IMG submission 132458) | Peatland microbial communities from SPRUCE experiment site at the Marcell Experimental Forest, Minnesota, USA - June2016WEW_4_10 | ecosystem: Environmental > Terrestrial > Soil > Wetlands...
CGCCTCGGGCCTAAGCCTGCAAACACTCTCTCGTCCACGCTTGGTCTTGATCACAATCTGTGCCCGCACCAGGTAGGCAATATGTTTTGAAATCATCTGCTGCGAGAGTGCAAACGGCTCCGTCAACCGATGCACAGAGGCAGGCCCATGGGAGAGCCGCTCGATCATCGCCCGGCGGGTTGGATCAGACAAAGCCGCAAATGTTGTGTCCAGACAATTCACAACCATATGGTAGTGGATTATCTATCGATGTCAAGTGTGAATTTCGCGATTCCTGCTTTCTGAACCCTGACTCATTAATCTGACGATGAAAGTGCGTACCGCAGACTGCGCAGGAGCGCGATCCGCCACGGTTGCGGCGCTGGCATCAGCGGCCGGAGGAATGCGGATTGCGTCTGGAACCTGTTCTCGATGCGCCACCGGCTTGTCGGGCAATTGATCTGTGCAGTTGACTCTCTAGCGACTTTCGCGACGAGAGGTAAATCGCCAATGTCACCGGCACCGGTTTGTACCGATAAGTCAACTTGTTGGAAGTGATCCGTACCTACGTTCTTAGCTGATCTGGTCGAAGTACGCGGCATTGTCCGGACAGTCGTCGCCCGTTTCGAGCGAGCTCGAAAATCCAGAGCCCAACTCCCCGAGATCAAGAAATGTTTTCGCAAACCAACCTTCGCTCGGATCCATATAGGGTACGAACACCTCGGACAGCGAGCCCTCATAGAGAATCGATCTCAATTTGTCGCCGTCCTGGTAAAACACATTGCTGACGACCAACCCCACGCGCCGGTCAATACGGAAATGGAAGTTCCACTTTTGCCAGATCACCGACTGTCCCTCGATCCGGTAACTCGGCCCCAACGGCTGCTGCACGGTGATCGGCGTCGGTACCTCACGCAGCTTGCCGACCGACGCGAGATCGTAGTTCCATTCAGGCCGCGGTAGTGGAACCACGCCCGTATCTATCACCCGTAACACTTTTTTCTCGTTGCCATCCCACTGAATGCTGAGTCCTTCGATCACCCCCCCATCTTCCAGCGCCCCATATCGCTGAAAACATTCGAGGCGAAACAGCCAGCGTCCCTGCTCCTCCGCTGTGCCGAAATAGCCGAACCCGTTACCGGTGCAAGACACAGTTCCAAAATCGGTGATCCCCCTTCGCTTAAGAGCGGCCTTGACGTCTGGATTCTCTTTTACCGCGTCGAGATCATCTCCTTCTTCGTCCGGCGAATTTGGTTGCACCCCTTTCATTTCTGCCCACGACACGAGCTTCTTCCCATTCACGTCCACAACCGCCTCAAACGTTTGTGGTCCTTTCTTTACCACGGCGAACGATTCCCCTCCGCATCGACTGACCCGGCTTCCAAGCCAGCACCTCTTCTTTCGGTGGCTCTTTCAGCTGAACCGTCGGATACCGCGTCTCGGCGTCCCACTTTTCCCGAGGACTGCAACACCTCGTAGGCGGTCCAGATTTCCGGCGCCGTCAATCCATCCAGCGGATGCTTGAGCTGAAAACGCTCGGGTAGCTCCAAGCCGAGTTGGTGGAGCAGCGATTTCTGTTCAGCCGTCGGTTCGGTGGTCCGCCGCAAGCGAATCTCGCGCCCATCCGTTGTGGGCAGTACGATGTCGGCGCTCTGCAGCGTGGACAGCAACGCCAGTGCCTTCATCGGCGAGAAAAGCTGAGCATTGTCCTCGCCGCCCGAAGATTGTGGGACGATCGCTGGCCGTCGCTGCAGCAGATGTTTCAGCGTCACCCATAAGGCATACAACAGCGGGCGTGCTTGCGACGCCAGAGGCGACCGCTCTCTCCCTCGCCACCAAACCGCCAGATTCCAACGCCCGCTTCAGCTGCTGCAGATCTTCGCGCAGTTCTGAGGCGTGCTGATACCGTTGTTCTCGATCTTTTTCCAGCGCCTTGGCAATAATCGAATCCAATTCCGCCGGAAGCGATTTGTTCAGAGTGGTCGGAGCCTGTGGGTAAGCATTCAGAATTGCATTGATGGTGAGAATTCTGTTTTTCCCAACGAATGGCCTCTGCCCTGTGGCCAATTCATACAGAACGACTCCGAGCGAAAATAAATCGCTGCGCGCGTCGAGATCCTCTCCACGACCTTGCTCCGGCGACATGTAAGGAGCAGTGCCGGGATGACCCCTTCCATAGTTAGCGTTTGGTCATGATTCTCAGCAATCGCGGAGCTTACTTTGGCCAGTCCAAAATCCAGTAGTTTGACTCGCCCCGATCCAACGACAAAGACGTTTCCCGGTTTGACATCACGGTGAATGATTCCCTCGGCATGGTCAGCCTCCAGCGCGTCAGCGATCTGAACGCCGAAATCCAGCATTTCTTTCGTGGATCTTTGTCCCGTGTGGATTTTCTCCTTCAAGCTCTGTCCCTTGAGGAGTTCCATAACGATGACCGGCTGGTTCACATGTTCTTCGACTTCGTAAATGGTACAAATGCCGGGATGATTCAAGGACGAAGCGGCCCGGGCCTCACGTTCAAACCGCTGCAAGGTCTTTTCGTCCACTGTGTTGGAAGGCAGGAATTTCAATGCCACGCTCTGGCCCAAGCGTAGATCCTCCGCCTCATAAACGACGCCCGTGCCGCCTCGGCCAAGTTCGCCGAGTACTCGGTAGTGGGAGATCGTTTTACCTATCCACCCGACAGGTTCAGCATTCGGTGTGTTCATTGCGAGTTGGCTCTCCCCGGATCGAGCCGCAGGTGAGTACCAGAGCGTATACCGTTGCCGGAAATCCTCCCGCGAAATCACTTCATTGGGCGGCTGAGCAGAAGCGTGAGAGCGCGAAAGGGCAAGTCCTGAATTCTAATCTTCATCCCACCTTTGCGCGGCTCACCCGCGTGCAAGTCAGCCTCAAACAGACCAAAGTGGACTACCGATTGGAGTTCGATGGGTAGAGGAATACTGGACAAGCTCATAGTGGTTAGAGGGCCGGAGGATGGTTCAGTCCACCATCGTGAGCAGAATGTCTCGGACCGGCACTTTTGGGCCATGCGCGCTCAGACAATAACTTTTCATAAGTGCAAGATAAATCGGCTTTTAGCTCGTCGCTTCCAGGTCGCGCAGGCGTTGCCTGTCGAGCATTGACCCGCAGCCCTTTCTAAGCGACATTCGGCTGGCATTCGCGGCTGTTCCCATTCCCCGTGCGAACGACACCAAGCCACGAGGCGCTGTGCAAAAAGTCCCTCAGAGGATTGCATCGACCCTTGCTTCAAGGAGACATCCATGAATTTGCTCGACCGTAAAACAAAGTTCTGCATGGCCGCTATGGCGCTCACCATGCTAGCCGTGATCCTATTGGCCGGACTGGTAGCGCCGGCGCAGGCTCAAACCTATCCCATCGCCTTTCCTGCACCCGCCACCTTTACTGCTGCCTACTGCAGTTCCTACCCCTGCGATAACTCTGTGACGGCCGCCATCACCGGAGATTTCAACGGCGACGGCAAGTTGGATGTCCTTACCCTCGATGGCAGCAATCTCAACGTGATCTTGGGCAAGGGCGACGGTACGTTCCAGACACCCATCTCGCTCAATATATCTGCCACCGGTATATTTTCGGAAGCGATCGCCGTCGGCGACTTCGCTGGCGCCAACGTGCTCGATGTTGCCGTCTGGGCGGTTAACGCTAATACCGGCAACTCGGAACTTCACATCTTCCTCGGCAATGGCACCGGCAGCCTTACCTACAACGCAACCTATGCAGCTCCTAGCAGCGGCAATACCAATCCCGGCCCGAACAACCTCGTCGCTATGGATGTGAACGGCGACGGGAAAATCGATATCGTCGCCCTGACTCCCTACAACGGCGTGTTCGTATTTCTCGGCAATGGCGACGGCACTTTCCAGGCGCCCATTGCCAACACCACAGTTTGCACGGATAGTATTGGCAACTGCCAATCACTGGCCGTGGGCGATCTGAATGGCGATGGCAAGCCCGACCTCGCAGTCCAATCGAACGATACCATCGGGGGCGGGATCAGCATTCTGCTGGGCAACGGCAACGGCACATTTGGAACTCCTGCATACTACCCTGTGGCGATCGACGGTGTTTATGCGGGCGCCGGCATCGCCATCGGTGACGTGAACGGCGACGGAAAACCAGACGTGGTCGTCGGCAGCGGAGGTGGTGCCACAGCCATTGTCTACCTGAATAAGGGTGGCGGCACATTCAAGGTCAATGGGACGGTCGGCAGCGTTCCTCTTTACGCCACCAACAACGTTGTGCTGGCCGATATCAACAACGACAAGAAGCTGGATATCGTCGTCCCCGACGGGTTCGGCGACGTTTACACGTTTTACGGAACCGGCAAAGGCACTTTCACCGCGGGGCCGGTGTACCCGCTCCAAAGCTGCAACGATTGCAGCAATTTTCTCGTCGCTGTGGGCGATTTCAATGGTGATGGCACGCTCGATGTGCTGGATACTGACGGCTTCTATACCAACACCGTGTCCCTGGGACGCGGAGATGGAAGTTTTCAGACGGCGCAGTCCTTCCCGTTCGCCCTCGAGGGCCAGTACCAAAACATCGCGGTCGCGGATTTCAATGGCGACGGCGTCCCGGATGTGGCCGCGCAGGGACTAACCTCTGGAAGCATCGCCGTCGTCCTCGGCGCCGCCCACGGAGTGCTCACCACCAAGCAGTTGATCACTACCGTATGCACGGACACATTTACCTATGGCATCGCTGCCGGAGATGTGAACGGCGACGGCAAAGCCGACCTTGTGGCGGTCTTCGGTGGCGCTTCAGGCAATTGTGATCATATGGTGGCCGTTTTGCTCGGATTGGGCACAGGCAAATTCAAAAAGGCCGCTTTTTACCCCACGGGAGCTGGGACCAACGCGCAGGAGGAAGAAATCTATCTCGTGGACATTAACGGCGATGGCAAACTCGACATCGTCATCGCAAACTCCGATGGCACCCTCAGCGTGCTGCTCAACAAAGGCAAAGGAACTTACACCACGGAGCCGCTGGTTCCCGCCGTTGCCAATCTGTTTTACCAGGAGTCGTTGACGTTTGCCGACTTTAACGGTGACGGCAAGATGGATATCGCGTTGACGTCCAGGGGAGCCTATGCCACCGTCTGGGTACTGCCAGGGAATGGCAACGGGACCTTCGGCACGCCAATCGAAACCCAGACGCCGTACACTGTGGATGCGGCCGTCGCCGGGGACTTCAACAACGACGGAAAGCCGGACTTGCTGGCCGCGATCAATGGCATACCCAACTGCGGTTCTGGCTCTCAATTTCTTCAGGGACACGGCGACGGTACGTTCACCGCTGGCGCAATCAATTGCCTGGGCGAGGGCGCCTACAGTAATGCACCCATTGCGGCGGACTTAAACGGAGATGGGAACCTCGATGTAATCATCCCCTACAGCGCGGGCAACTTTGAGCTCGGCCCCTCCGTACTTCAGGGCAATGGCAATGGCACGTTCACCGCGACGGAGTTCTATTACACGGGCACGGGTGTCGTCGGCGCGGCGGTTGCGGACTTCAATGGCGATGGCATGCCCGATGTGGCGTTGCTCAACAAAGGCAACGGCACGTTCGTCAGCATCATGCTCAACGCCACCCAGCCCGTCAGCATTTCGCCGCTCAACGTCAACTATGGATCCGAGACGGTGGGCGACAAGAAACCTGAAACCGTGATCCTAACCAACGATCAAACCACCGTGCTGACCATCACCAGCATCACGATTGGTGGCACGGACCCGGGTGACTTCAGCGAAACCAATACCTGCGGAACGAGTCGCAAAGCGGGTTGGGACTGCACCATCACAGTGACGTTCAAACCAGCGGCCACGGGTGCGCGGAGCGCGACCTTATCCATTAAGGACGGGGCAGGCACGCAGACCGTAGAGCTTGCTGGAACGGGCAAATAGAAGTCCGTCCGGCAAATGGCGCCGGCTCATCACCCTAGGCAGGGGATGAGCCGCGCCGGTTTTGAGTCAACAATTCACCCCAGCTGGTCTCCTGGCTGTGGTGCCGGAGCGCGATGGAGGATTCGCGCTCCGGTCTTTTGTCGCTACGCTGTCCTCCCTTCCCCTTGCAACCGTGTATCTGCGCAGCGCGCTTATTGCTAAGCCCTGGTCATAAGCCGAGACCCACGGAGCCTTACGAAAGTCCTGCCCTGCAGGCAATCATGATGACTCAGCCAGACGACGGCGCCGTCCGCGCGGAGTACTGCATTCGACTCAAGCCAGTCGACCTGGTTCAAAAAAGCCACTCGGCTTCCCTCGTCGTGATGACGTCAGAAGTGGCCTAAATTGACCAATCTCCACCAGGCCATGTAGGCGGTTTTGTAGCTCCATAAAGGTGACAAAAATGAACCCACGTCAGACGCCATAGGACGGCGGGGTGCTCTAGGAATAGAGCTTATGCGGAACGCCGGGCTCGGTAACGGTCTGCAGGTTAAAGTACTCCCTGATCTTGAGCTTGTCCTTGCGGATATCTCAGATCAAGACGATTGGAAGCGCGATCTTCGTACCCGGAGCTGGCCTGTTCTCCGAAGCTGGCCATTCGTCGGTGACCACGCCCGTGTCCACATACTCCCAGCACAGCTTCGTCCTTTCTTCATTGATGAGACGTTTGTGGTGTGATGCCCGTTCCTGCCGGGTGATCTCGCCCCGCTGCGGAGCGTTTGCCAGTTGCCTGGTCTCGTCGAGTCCGCGGAACGTTTCGCCGGTGGCCAACTGCCGTCTCCGCTCCCGGTAGGCGGACTTGTGCTGCCGCAGTTTATTGATTGGCCAGAAATGGGCATCTGGGAAGTAACGACTCGCGTGCAGTCCTGCAGTAGAAGTTCGGTCAATGTTTGTTCCCTCGTTTGTTCCCTCGCTTGACTTCTACCCCGACGATGTTTCTCGCATCTCGCATCAACAACCGGATTTTTCTTACGGAAAGCGAAGCATGATGTCTCCGATTCTGATTCCGCCCATCACAACCAACAACGGCTGATGACGGTGCCAGTGGAGGATTCCCGCGCCGCTTCCGGTTGCATCTGCTTCCGCCCGGCTTTGTTCGCATTCGCAATTTCGGCTTCCTCGCCAACCGGCGTCGTGCTGCATTCCTGCCACTTTGTACTCAGTTGCTGAACGCCGCACCAAAATCGCGCCTCGTTTCAGCCCCGGCTGCAAGCGATCCTCCGGGCCTCGCTTTCTGGCACCTGTCCTCTTTGCGATGGGCCCATGCGAGTCATCGAACGGCTCGCCGCGGCCCAGATCCGACTCCATTCTCCGCCCCTTCCTTACGCGTGGGCCGCATGAAACCACAACTCCGAGCTCGACTCACCCCGCGTTTCGACACGAACCAGCTGCGTGTGTCTCAGCGGCCTTGTTCCGAATTCATTGCACGCGCTCCATGAGTCTTCCCAGCCCCGCTACGCCCGCAAAAACCAACCCGATCTTCATCTCACGCCCTATTCCACCCTCAGGCACCGAGTTGCGCGGCCTCGCGTCTCACCTCAACGGCATTCAACTCCCATAGCGTTCGTCGCACCAGCGACTTCCTTCAAGTCGCTGTATTGAAAGCGTCCCCCACATCCACTCCGATCAACCCGCGCAGTTTTTCCGTGGAGGGCGCTTCCAATACAGCCCTAGCACTTCTGGCCTCCGTAGTTGAGAGTTGTTCCGGCGCACAACTTCCGAGTAGTCCGTCACTCATTGACACTTGCACGGCGAGGCAGTCACGGTCTTCATAACTACTCCCTCCAGAGACGGACCGATCCAGGAGAGTATTGCTTTGGGTTGGATTTCGATTGTCGCCGACAAGGTTGAGTCCAGCATGGACATTGGCGTCGAGACGTTCTAGCATTCTTTGACTTATGGAGCCGCCTTCCGAGTTTGTTGGCCAGGTTCTCGGCCGCTATCGCATCCTCGAACAAATCGGTGCGGGCGGAATGGGCGTGGTATATCGCGCGCACGACGAGCAGTTAGACCGCGATGTCGCGCTGAAAGTGCTGCCCGCGGGTATGCTTGCCGATGACGGTGCGCGAAAACAGTTCCGGAAAGAAGCCTTGGCGCTTGCCAAGTTAAATCATCCGAATATTGCGACGGTTTTCGAGTTCAGTTCGCAGGAGGAAGTGGACTTCCTGGCGATGGAACTGATTCCAGGAAAACTGTTGAGCGAACGGCTGCATGGCGGAGCGATGCCGCAGCCGGAAATCGTACACCTAGCTACGCAGCTGGCGGAAGGCCTGGCGGCGGCGCACGACCAGGGAGTCATTCATCGCGATCTCAAGCCGGCAAACCTATTTGTAACGCCTGACGGCCGTCTGAAAATTCTGGACTTCGGGCTGGCGAAGCACGTTCCCACAGCCGGCGGCGGCGATGTGACGCGCAGCATGACGGTGGACACAGGCACGGTTTCGGGCACTGTCCCTTATATGTCGCCGGAACAGTTGCGGGGATTGCCGGTCGATCCGCGCAGCGATATATATGCGACCGGCGCGGTTCTGCACGAGATGGCGACGGGACGGCGGGCATTTCCGCAGACCCAGGGCGCGGAGCTGATGGGTGCGATTTTGTATGAGTCTCCAGCGCCGGCGCGGTCGGTGAACAAATATGTTTCTCCGGGACTCGAGAGCATCATTTCGAAAGCGCTGGCGAAAGATCCGTCGCAACGGTATCAATCGGAGCGCGAGTTGCGCGTGGCGCTGGAGGGACTTTCGGCCGCCACAACGGTGCGGGATTTCGGGGGATTGCTGCCGGCCGGGCCGCAGAAACAATCCTACATCGCAATCGCGGTTATCGCTGCTGCCGTTGTTGCGGCAGGATTGGGTATTGGCCTGAATGTTCTTGGAGTTCGCGACCGGCTGTTTCAGCATAAGGAAACCGGAGCGACCGGAGTATCGGGGCCGGTGAGAACGGCGGTTCATGGGCGGCGATCGGTGGCCGTACTCGGACTGAAAAATGTTTCCGGGCAGGCAGACAAGGCCTGGCTCTCGACTGCGCTGGCTGAGATGTTGACTACGGAACTGGGCGCGGGCGAAGAACTGCGGACCGTTGCGGGCGAAAATGTGGCAAGGATGAAAACCAACCTTGCGTTGCCAGAGGCGGACAGCTATGGCCGGGAAACGCTGACGAAGATCCGGGAAAACCTGAACGCCGATGAAGTTGTGGTCGGGTCATATGTTCCGCTGGGAAAGGATCAGATCCGGCTCGATCTGAGGCTGCAGGACGCGGTTGCAGGAGAAACACTGGCATCGATATCCGTCAAAGGACGCGAGGATCAAATTGACGATCTGGTGAGTCGTGCAGGCGCGGAACTTCGGCAAAAGTTGGGTGCCGGCGCAATTTCGGCGACGGATGCGGCAGCGGTTAGAGCTTCGTTGCCATCGAACGCGGAAGCAGCCCGGCTCTATTCCCTGGGATTGGCCAAGCTCCATACCCATGACACTCTGGCGGCGCGCGACCTGCTGCAAAAATCGTTGGCGCTGGAACCTGGCTTCGCGCTAGCGCACTCGGCGTTGGCAACCGCGTGGACGAACCTGGGCTATGACGGCCAGGCAACGATGGAAGCGAAGACGGCGTTTGATTTATCCGGCGGGCTGGGCCGCGAGGACAAGCTGGCGATCCAGGCGCGGTATTTAGAAGCGAACCACGACTGGGAAGGGGCCATCGGTATTTATCGCACGCTCACACAGTTCTTTCCCGACGATCTCGAATATGGCTTGCTGCTGGCGTTGGCGCAAAACTCGGCGAGCAAATCCAAAGACGCACTGGGGACGCTGCAACAATTGCGGCGGTTGCCGGCGCCGGCAGCGGAAGATCCACGTCTCGATTTGGCCGAAAGCAGCGCCTATTACAGTCTCTCGAAATACACGGAGGCGGGTGAAGCGGCGGCGCGGGCGGGGGCGAAGGCACAGGCCAGTGGACAGCGACTGGTGCTGGCGCAGGCGCTGAATCAGGAAGGAGGTGCCTTTCGTTATCAGGATCAGATTGACAAGTCGAACGCCGCATTACAGGATGCACGGCGAACTTACAAAGAAGCGGGAGATCGCTTGGGCGCAGCGGGTGCGACCATGGGATTAGCGAACAACCTCTATCAACATGGGGACATAAACGCCTCCCGGCAGCTCAATGAGCAAGCGCTGTCGGTCTTCCGCGAAGTGGGCGCACAACGCGACACGGCCACCTGTCTGGTCGATATTGCAATCGGACTCTACGATCAGGGCGATCTTGCAGGGGCACAAAAGATGTATGAAGAAGCGCTCGGCATTCAGCGCGAGATCGGGGACAAAAATAGCCAGGCGAATACGCTCAACAGCATTGCGAATGTGCTGGCCGATAAGGGCGATCAAGCGGGAGCCAAGGCGAAATACGAAGAGGCGCTAGCAGCCTTCCGAGAGACGGGCAGCCAATTCGATATTGCCATGACCATGGGCAACATCGGCGAGTTGTATCTGGACAAGGGTGATCTGCCGGAAGCAAAGAAAATGTTTGAGCAGGCACTGGAGATCAAACGCAACCTGCACAATCGGCATTCTGAGGCGTACACGCTTTCGGCGCTAGGAGATCTACTGCTGTATGAAGGCGACATCCCGGCAGCTCGGAAAGCGCATGAAAACGCGCTGGCCATACGGACACAATTGGGAGAAAAAGGAACTGCTGCCGAGGATTCGCTGGCGCTGGCGCGACTAACGTTAGAGGACGGTCATCCAGAGGAAGCGCTGGCTGCGGCACGCAATGCCCTAGCTGATTTCCACACTCGAAACCGGGCCGACTACGAAGCGGCTGCGCACACGCTGACGGCCCGCTGCCTGCTGCAGTCGGGAAAACTTGCCGAGGCGAAGGCGGAAATTCAGCAGGCAGAAAAACTGGTGAGGACTGACGATCATGTGGCGCATCTTCCGGTAGCGATCGACAGCGCGCGAATCGTAGCGGCGTCTGGAGATCTGGAAGTGGCCCGAAGGCTTCTCGGGGAGGCGCTGTCCGAGGCGACGAAAGCGAACCTGCTCTTCTTTCAATATGACGCCCGGCTTGCCCTGGGTGAGTTGGATGTCAAGTCAGGCAACGTGGCGACCGGTCGCGCACGGCTGACAAGACTGGAGGAAAACGCCCGCGGCAAAGGACTTCTGTTGATTGCGCGTAAGGCTGCTGCGGCTTTGAAGGGACAGTCCGAAGATCTAAAACCCGAAGGTCGCCGGATTGATTAGCAGGGCAGCACATTTTGGGCTCGATTTTCGGCGTGGGGTTAACGCTGCGAACTCGTTGAGGGGATTCGATTCCGTGGCAGCCTTGCAAGGCCATCGCTCCCTCCGATGCGCGCGCTGCGGTCGGCTACCGGAGGCTCCCCAGAAAACGGGCTTGGGGGAGATCCATGAGGTCGATGGCGATTCCCCCCCAATCCGACTTCTGGAGAGTCGGCGAGATTTCATGCCCCGATTACAGAGTTGTGAGCGGCATAACTTCAGGATTGCCCGTGATCCGCCCGCCATCAGTGGCGGTCATTATCTCTTGCTCCATAGTCGAGGCTGTCGTCCTTCGTGTTTGCCGCATCCATTCAGCTAGCTGCGTTTTGATTCTCGAATTCGGAAAGCGTGCAGATAAAACCTTCTGCCGCGGTCAGATTGCGTCCGGCAATGTCGTTCATCAGTTGCCGCATGAAAGGAACCCGGCCCATACGATCGCCGAACTTCTTCGACAACCAGAACACCAGCGGAATCAGCGAAAGTCCGAACAGCACGTTCGCCCACTCTGGCAGAGTCACAACCTCAAGCCGCACCGGGTGAAAACCTTCAAGCTGTCGCGGGATGCCAAGTTTCTGGAAAAGTTAACCGATGTGGTGGGCCTCTATCTCAATCCTCCGCAACAAGCCATCGTGCTGTGCGTGGACGAAAAGAGCCAAATCCAGGCGCTGGATCGCACGCAACCGGGCTTGCCCATGAAAAAGGGACGCTGCGGAACCATGACGCATGACTACAAACGCAACGGAACG
>Ga0187847_10003501_pt1 | contig 11951 bp, 8 predicted proteins | sample June2016WEW_4_10_FD_132458 | JGI IMG/M metagenome (GOLD analysis project Ga0187847, IMG submission 132458) | Peatland microbial communities from SPRUCE experiment site at the Marcell Experimental Forest, Minnesota, USA - June2016WEW_4_10 | ecosystem: Environmental > Terrestrial > Soil > Wetlands...
GAAATCTTACCGCCGCGGCCCGTCCAGTTCGTGTGGAAGTACTCGCCGCGGGGCTTGTCGACGCGCTCGTAGGTGTGCGCGCCGAAAAAGTCGCGCTGCGCTTGCAGCAGATTGGCGGGTAGCCGTGCGGTGCGGTAGCCGTCAAAAAATGCCAGGGCGGTGGAGAACGCCGGTGTAGGCACGCCGAGTTCAACGGCATGGATCAGTGCCTTGCGCCAGGACGGCTGGTATTGATTGAGCGCTGAAGAGAAGAAGCTGTCGAGCAGCAGATTATCGATGTTTTTGTTTTTCTCGAAGGCCTCTTTGATCTTGCCCAGAAAGCGGCTGCGAATGATGCATCCGCCACGCCACATCAGCGCGATGCCGCCCATATTCAGGTTCCAGTCATTCTCTTTGGCGGCGGCCCTGAGCAGCATATAACCCTGTGCGTAGGAGACGATCTTGGAACTGTAAAGCGCGCGACGAACATCTTCAATGAACGCGGCGCGGTCGCCGACAGAGGATTTGGTGCGCGGTCCTTCAAGAATTTTCGAGGCTTCAACTCGTTCGTCCTTGAGCGCGGACAAACAGCGCGCAAAGACCGACTCGCCAATGAGAGTTACCGGCTGGCCCAAGTCGAGCGAGCTGAAGACAGTCCACTTGCCCGTGCCTTTCTGGCCGGCTGTATCAAGGATCTTATCGACCAGCGGCCTGCCGTCTTCGTCTTTCTTGGCGAAGATCTGGCTGGAAATTTCGATGAGGTAACTGTCGAGCTCGCCCTTGTTCCAGTCGACGAATATTTCGTGCAGCTCATCGGCGGTGAGTCCAAGGCCGCGTTCGAGCAGATTGTAGGCCTCGCAGATCAACTGCATATCGCCGTACTCGATGCCGTTGTGGACCATTTTTACAAAATGACCGGCACCGTTTTCGCCCACCCAGTCGCAGCAGGGGGCTCCATCTTCAACCTTGGCGGCGATGGACTGAAGGATTGCCTTCACGTGCGGCCACGCAGCGGGATTGCCGCCGGGCATGATGGAGGGACCGAAGCGTGCGCCTTCTTCGCCGCCGGAAACGCCGGTGCCGATGAAGAGGATTCCTTTATCGGCCAGATATTTTGTGCGCCGATTGGAATCGGTAAACAGCGAGTTACCGCCGTCGATGATGATGTCTCCCGCTTCAAGGTGCGGCAGCACCTGCTCGATTGTCTGGTCGACCGAAGCGCCAGCTTTGACCATCAGCATGATGCGGCGGGGCCGCTTGAGCAGGCTGGCCAGTTCTTCAATGGAGTGTGCTCCGACGACCTGGGTGCCCTTGGCTTCATCGGCGATGAAGTCGTCCACCTTTGAAACGGTGCGGTTGAAGACGGCTACTTTGAAGCCGTGGTCGTTCATGTTGAGGACAAGATTTTGCCCCATGACTGCGAGGCCAATAAGACCGATGTCACATGATGCTTCTGACATACATTCTCCTAGATCTCTGAGTGTTAATTATTGCAAAATCAATTTCGCGCCAATCATTATTGGCAATTTATGTTGCGGGCATCGGGAAACGCAAGGAAGGTAATACTCGCGGGTGCAAAGGTGATTTTTCCTGCCCGCGTGGCCGTTCCATGCAGTTCAGGAAGGGCATCGTCGGGGCCAAGATTGAGTTCGCTTCCATTTAAAAAAACTACTCTGTCTGTCAGATCGCGCGCCGTGAGATTGTAGCGTTCTGACACCGTGGAAGCTTGAATGGATTGCGCGTCAGTCTCGCTGGTATTTAGCGCCAGCAGCGTGACGCCGCCGGGGTGATTGCGCAGGCAATGCGCAAAGAGGTGCAAATTTGGAGCGGGCGAGGGGCCGGGGTCGAGCACGGTGGTTCCCATCAACTTGCGCCAAATGAACGCTGACCAATAGTTGGGACGCGGGGTGTAAGTCCTGGTATCGATCAGTGCATAGTCGCTGGCGGCAAACGTGTTATGCATAGTTACCTGAACGCCGCGTTTAGCAAGGGTTCCAAGCTGGTTGAGATAGCGGAAGCTATCAAGATAAGTCGAGGCCCAGCGATCGCCTCCGCAGGCAGCCTGAGCTGTTTCAGTGAGCCACAACGGTTTGCCGGGCTCAAAGCGGTCGCGGAGATTGCTGTAGAATTCCTCGACAAGTCCGGTCTTACCGAGCCACTTTTCAGACAGTGCCGCATCCAGGTTTGTGTTTGCATCCCCACCGTAGGCCGCGCAGCGGCTGGAGGCTGCTCCGTAAAAATGGTAGGAGAATGCGTCGAAGATCGGGCCGGTAGCCTCTATCAAATCCGCAGTCGGGAGCGCGGGAATGGCAGCAACCGTAGCCGGAGTGGCCTCTCCTGAACCGCCGGGGCCGAGGAACAACATATCGGGCAAGTACTGCTTTTGAAATGCGTGGAAGACTGCCATATCGCGGCCGAAGTCTGCGGCACTGTAATTTTTGGGTGCGCCACCACCGTCCATGGCGATGTTTGGCTCATTCATAAACTCCGCTGCAGCAATGCTGCCGCCGACGGATTTGGTATATGAAACCCACTGTTGCGCAAGATTCGGGGTCCACACGCCGGAGGCGTCGCGGGTTCCCGGACTGATGGCGAAGGAAGTTACAATCTTCGCATCCACGGCTTGCGAAAAGTCGATCACGCCTTTCCACTCCTGTCGCGTGAGCACTCCGTTGAACCCTTTGGGCGGGGTGGACGGCGAAGGTTCGTCGGAGTTTTGGAAGTAAGTGTTATTGGCCCAGGTGCCGCTGATGCGAACGTATGCAGGTCCCAGAGCTGCCGCGAGTTTGCGAAGCCGGGGATTGGTCAGATCGATGGGAGGCCGGTATTGAAAGCGGGATTGGTCCTCATCGGCTGACTTATCCGATGGCGCTTCCTTAGTCGTGGACTGAGTTGCATTCCCCGGCTGGTCATATGGCTTCCAGAATCTCCCACCTGTAACTTCGACCATTTCGATGTTATAGGACTGAAAGCGCTCATCGATTGTGGCGACGCGCGGCATGGTCGCGGGAGAAACCCTGGCCGGCGACGCGCTCTCTTGTCCGGCAAAACACTTCGTTATTCCAAGCACGGCCAGAGCTGTACTTGTGATGAGCGCGATTATTTTGTTTCTATTCATACTGGCGACTCCTCGTCGTATTTATGACCTTCGAACTCTTTTTCTTATGGTACCCAGGAGTCCTTGGTTGATCCTGTTCGATGCCTACACGCCGCTGAATGCTGAAAAGCCGCCATCGACTGGGATCACTACGCCGGTTACAAACTCCGAGGCGGGCGAGAGCAGCCAAAGGACGCAGCCAAACAGATCTTTTGATTCTCCCAGGCGGCCCATCGGCGTGTGCCCGATGATCGTCTTGCCACGCGGGGTCCAGTCGCCAGTCTCCTTGTCGGTCATCAAAAAGCGGTTCTGATTGGTGAGAAAAAACCCGGGGGCGATGGCGTTAACGCGAATCTTTGGTGTGTATTCCTGAGCCATGTGCACAGCCAACCACTGGGTAAAGTTGCTGACCGCAGCCTTTGCCGCCGAATAAGCGGGGATGCGGGTGAGGGGACGGAAGCTGTTCATCGACGAGATATTGAGGATTACGCCGTAGCCCTGCTCCACCATCACTTTGCCAAATGCTTGCGAGGGCAGAATCGTTCCCAGCACATTCAATTCGAAAACCCAGCGAATGGCGTCGGCGGGAAGATCGAAGAATTTCAAGTCGGGGCTGGTTGTGGCCTGGGGCTTATTGCCACCCGCGCCGTTGATCAGGCAATCGAGCTTTCCGAAATGGCTCACGACCTCGTGAGCTGTCTGGCCGATGCTTTCGCGATTGAGCACGTCGCACTTGAAGAAGGTGAGTTGCTTGCCGCGCTTTCCGAAACCCTCAATCAGCGCGTTGCCGGCTTCAGCATTCACGTCGAGAATGGCGACTTTTGCGCCGCATCCGGCAAGTGCGTGGGCAATTTCCCCACCCAGAACCCCGGCGCCGCCAGTAATGGCCACGGTCTTCCCTGTGAAGTCGTACATCTTCGTCAGTTCCGCCAAATCGAAGGAGAGATTGTTTGCATTCTCCTGCTTCTGCCCACTTGCATCGGCTGTTTCCTTTTCCAATTTGTACCCCTTTTCAAAATTACGTCAGTTGATCTTGTTCGATCGATCTGCACTTAAAGCCGGCTGCGGTGCGCCCACAGCCCTAATCCTGGATTGGCGATAAAGAAAATCTCTTCGCCGTCGACTTTGTTTTGTCCGTGGCTTAGTTTGGCGGGATCGTAACACTTGAGCATGGTCGCTAGATCGCCATATTCAAAGCCCGCACTCTCAATTTCTTTTTTGGTGAGGTGGCCGGGACACCAGGTGATTTTGAATCGGCCTTCGGAAGAACCGTGAATAAGGTGCGCGGCGGCGCTCAGATCGTTGGCCAGATCGGGGTTGGCTTCAACTGCCTTGAGCGTTGCCGGTGTGCCGAAGTAGCCGTATTTGCGAATCAGTGCGTCGATGGTTTTGTCTTCGCCAAATTCTTTTACGCCCGGAGCGAGAATGATCAGTTCAGCGCCGTCGGCCAGCGCCATTCGGGTGCGATAAATGGCTTTGTTGCCGAGCCAGGTGGAGTGGAACTCACTGGGATCGAGATAGACGACGGCCTTTTTGATGGGCTCGTCGAGCATCTCAAAGTTGACCGCGAGACTCAATTCGGATGCAAGAGTGAAACACTCGACGTCATCGCCGATAAACAGGCCGCGCACGGCCAGAGTGTTGTTTGCTCCGCGCCCTACCACGGTGTGCACATAGACGATGGGCAGATGGTGGAGGAAACGATCGGCGGCGGAGTTGATCACGTTGCGCACGGGATTGAGCGCGCGGCCCATGATGCGCTCCATTCCGTAGACGGCGCCCAGATAGTGGCTGCGGTTGATGCCTTCGCGGCCACCCGTGCCCACCAGAATGTTTTTGGTGTAGTTTGCCATGCCGATAACTTCATGGGGCACGACCTGGCCTATGGAAAGGATGAGGTCGAAGCCGCCTTGCGAGATAATCTTGTTCACCTGCGCGGGCCACGCATAGTTCAGTTTGCCTTCTGACTGCTCGTGAATATATTCGGCCGGAACTTCGCCTAGGGTCTCGATATCCGTTCGCCAGTTATGAACGCGGAAAAGATCCTGCGGCACTTCGCCGAACATGTGCGAGATCTGATCGGGCCGCATAGCCGTATGCGTGCCGAGTGCGGGAAGAATTGCCTTGAGGCGGTCGCCATAGTATTGCCATGCATAGCGAGTAAGCTCGCCGGCACGGGAATGCTCGCGGCTCTGGTCTGGAGGCACGGCCAAGACTTTGTTACGGGGGCCAAGCTTGGCCAGGCTCTCCGTCAGCAGGTCGTTCAACTGTTGCGGAGTGAGATCGGTATCGAGACTTCCAACTGCGCAGTAAAGGCTCATGCGGCTAACTCCACTTTTTTTAATCCGGGTGCAAGAAGAACGATGACAAGGAATGCTGTAAGGTAGGCGGAGGCGGCGATAGCGAAGAGACTGGCGTAACTGTGCGTGAATTGCAAAATGTAGCCGGTACCGTTCATAAACAAGGCGCCGCTCGCTGCCCCCGCCATGCCGCCGATTCCGACAACAGAGCCCACGGCGCTGCGCGGAAACATATCCGATGAAGTGGTGAAGAGGTTAGCCGACCATCCCTGGTGTGCCGCCGTCGCCAGGCTGAGCAGTCCGATGGCGACCCATTCCGAGCTGAGATAGTTGACCAGAAAGACGGGGACTATTAGGCAAGCGCAAGTGAGCATGGCCGCAAGTCGCGCGCGAGTGGTTGTAAGCCCGAAGCGGCGGAAAGGAGCGGGCAACCAGCCTCCGGCGATGCTGCCTGCGGTGGAGGAGCTATAGACGATGATGAGCGGTAGTCCGAGATGGGCAATATCCAGATGGAATTTTGCGCTGAAATAAGAGGGAAGATAGAAAAGGAAGAACCACCAGATGGGATCGGTGATGAACTTGCCCGCGGTAAATGCCCAGGTCTGACGATGACCGAGCAATTTGCGCCAGGGTACGAATGGACCCATCTCCTCGGCAGCTTCCTGGTAGATATGCCGCAGTTCGGCGCCGGTGAGCGTGGGGTGGTTGCTGGGCTTGCGATATTTTCGGTACCAGAGAATGATCCACGTCGCACTGAAGAGGCCTGTGACCAGGAAAGCCGCGTGCCAGCCGTAGTAGATGGTGACCCAGGGAACGATGATGGGCGCCAGAATCGCGCCTAGATTTGTTCCGGAGTTGAAGATGCCGGTAGCCAACGAGCGTTCGCCCTGCGGGAACCACTCGGCCGTGGTCTTAATGGCGGCGGGGAAATTGCCTGATTCGCCCAGGCCTAGCGTGAAGCGCATAATGCCGAACTCCAGTACCGAGTTGGCTAGAGCGTGGCCCATGGCCGAGAGGCTCCAGACGGCCATGATGACCATGTAGCCGATGCGCGTGCCGACCTTGTCAATGAAGCGTCCCGCTACCAGCAGGCCAATTGCATAGGCGACCATAAAGAGGGCAGTGATGTGGCCGTATCCCACTTCTGTCATCCCGATGCCGTGTTCACTGATCGGTTTCATAAGAGTGGGCTTGAGTATGGCAAGGACCGAACGGTCCATATAGTTGATGGAAGTGGCGGCGAAAAGCATGGCGCAGATAGTCCAGCGCACGTGCCCGATCCGTGCGCCGAGGGACGACAAGTCTTTGTCCTGCGTGGCCAAATCCGCTTTTGTAGCCATTTATGGCTCCTTATAATTTGTATGCTTTTTTTACCAGCCCGTTGGCTAGGTCGTGCGCTACTTCGAATGCTTCGTCTTCTTCCAGGCGGTGTTCGTTGACGAGCCGGGCCAGGAATGCGCAGTCCATGCGCCGCGCCACATCGTGCCTTGCGGGAATGGAGAGAAAGGCGCGGGTGTCGTCGTTGAACCCTACAGTATTATAGAAGCCCGCCGTCTCCGTGGTCTGCTGGCGGAAACGCAACATGCCTTCGGGACTGTCCTGAAACCACCACGCGGGGCCGAGGCGCAGGCAGGGATAATGCCCGGCCAGCGGAGCAAGCTCGCGGCTATAGGTCGACTCGTCGAGCGTAAAAAGAATGATGGTGAGTTTGGTCTCGTTGCCGAAACGGTCGAGCAAGGGGCGCAGCGCGTCAACGTAGTTTACTGGACGGGGAATGTCCGCGCCAACGTCGCGGCCGTAACGTTCATGGAGTTTGCGATTATGATTGCGCGTGCTGCCCGGATGAATCTGCATTACCAGTCCATCTTCCAGGCTCATTGCGGCCATCTCGGTTAGCATCTGCGCGCGGAAGAGCTCCTGCTGCAAACGGTCGGCGTTGCCGGAGAGGACGCGGCGATAAAGCTCCGCTGCTTCAGTGGCGGAAAAATCGGCAGTCTGTGCAGTGGGATGGCCGTGATCGGTTGCCTTGCAGCCGAGCGTGATGAAGCGAGCGCGCGCCTCCTGCAGTGCGTTCAGGTAGCCGGCCCACTCGGTTGTGTCTTCGCCGGTTTGCTCTCCAAGCTGCTTGATGTTTGTGGCAAAGCCGTCAAACTCCGGATCGACGACCGGATCGGGACGGAAGGTCGGCAGAATTCGAGCCTTCCAGCCGGAGTCGCGAATGGCCTGGTGATCGGCCAGCGAGTCAATGGGAGAATCGGTGGTTGCCAGCACTTCAAGATTGAAGCGCTCGTAGAGTGCGCGGGGCAGAAATTCAGGCTGGCGGAGTTTTTCAGAGATTGTGTCGAAGTAGAGATCGGCGGTTTTTTCTGAGAGCCGCTCCTCTATGCCGAAGAGTTGCTGAAAAGCAAAATCGAGCCAGATGCGTGTAGGCGTTCCGCGAAATAGATAGTAGTGGCTGGCGAAGATGCGCCAAACCTTGCGCGCATCCTTCAGCTCCGGGTGGCCGATTTCAAGATCATCGAGTGAGACGCCCTGGCTGTAGAGCATGCGAAATACATAGTGGTCGGGTTGCACAAAAAGCATTGCCGGATCTGGGAAAGGCTCGTTCTTCGCAAACCATGCAGCCTGTGTGTGACCGTGCGGGCTGACGATGGGCAGGGCGCGAACGTGCTGGTAGAGAGCCCTGGCTATCTTTCGCGTGCCCTCTTCGGCGGGAAATAAACGGTCTTCGTGAATCAGCATAACTCGATCCTGCTCTTTCGCATTACTCGTGGGTGCGATATCCCATGCCTGCTAATACGCCCCTCATATATGTGAAGCTGCTGATGACGCCGGGCATTGGGTCGTCTTCATTCACTTCATACTCGAGATCGACAAATCCCATGTAATTGGTCACAATGAGGGCTTCAAACGCTTCACGCACCGGCATGATGCCAAATCCGACGGCTACTGAAGAATCCTTGGCATCAAAATTTTTCAGATCTTTCATATGCATATTGAACAGCCGCGGGCCAACGGTGTGAATGGCTTGAACAACGTCAGTGCCGGCGCGCGCCGCGTGGCCGATATCCATGCAGCATCCCATGCGCGGGTCCATATTTTCCACGGCCTTCAGCACAGTCAGTGGCGAAGGCCACAACTTATCCTCCGGCCCGTGGTTGTGGATGGCGATTTTTATGTCGTACTCCTTTACAAACTTTTCGAGGCGGGGAAGGATTGCGGGAGCCGCACCGCCGGCGACTATCACCGGAATCCTGGCTCGCTTGCAGTACTCAAACTTGCCGCGCATATCATCATCATCGTCTTTCAAGAAGCCGATGGTGCCGGCAGCGTGGATTTGAATGCCAGCCGCGGCATAGTCCTCCAGAGCTTTGAGCTCTTCCTGCGGATCGGACGGTAGATGATCTTTGACGTTCTTGGCGTTCAGAGCGGTGAGGTTGAGCTGCTTCATGAATCCGATCAACTGGGCGCGGGTGAAGTTACGGAAGGTATAACTCGCCAGTCCAAGGTGAATCGGCGATGACTTTCCTGAAGCAGGCGCAGTTTGAGCGAAGGACGGAACCGCTGTGGAAGCTGCGCATGCAGCCGAAATGAACGCGCCTGATTGAATAAAATTGCGGCGTGTGTAAGTTTGTTTCATATGTGATCGTTTCCTTGGGTGCCCCTGGTCGTAGTGCCTTCGATCCAAGAAGCACCGGACGCCTAGAGGTGCGGCGCCCAGCCTTTCTCGTATTGCCGTTCCCACATCTTCATTGCTTCTTCGTCGTGGCGAACTTTTCCGTCCGCAGAGTCGATTTGAAGCTTGCGGTTAACTTTCCAGGAGATATTTGAAAGTTGCAGCATGGTCACGGCGACGTTGCCGGCGGCGATGGGAGAGTGGAGCTTTTCGCCATGGCGGATTGCGGCGATGAAGTTTGCAAAGTGATGGTCCGTCATAGAGTCGCTGCCGACCAGATCGGAGGACACTTGCTTCTGTGCGGCCTTCACTTCATCGGTCTTTTCGCCCTTGAGATTGTAGAGTTCGTAGCCGCCCGGCTCGAGAAGGATTGAACCTGTGGTTCCCATGATGACCGTACCGCGGTCGCGATTGTAATACTTCATTCCCTGGCAGCACTTACCTTCCCAGGTGATCAACTTATCGTCGTATTCAAAGTTGGTGACGAGAGTATCGTAAAACTCCCAGTCGTCTTTGAAGTGATATCTTCCGCCCGCGGAGGAGACGGTGTTAGGATAGTCGACTCCGAGAGCCCAGCGGCAGATATCCACCTCGTGCGTACCATTGTTCAGAGCTTCGCCGGTTCCCCAGTTTTTGAACCAATGCCAGTTATAAGGATGAATATTGTCTTTATAGGGTTTACGCGGAGCGGGTCCCTGCCAAAGATCCCAATCGAGTTGGGACGGAACCGGGACTTGCTTTCCGATTCCGATGGACTTTCTGGTGTTGCTATACCAGGCTTTGGCGAAGTAAGGCCTCCCTACCAGTCCATTGTGTATCTTGTCGATAGCTTCATTGTAAGTGGGGTCGGAGCGGCGCTGGTTGCCCATCTGCACCAGCTTGCCGTATTTTTGTTGAACCGCGACCAGTAGCGCGCCCTCGGCCGGGTTGTGGCTGCATGGTTTTTCAACATAGACATGCTTGCCGGCTTGCACTCCGGCGATGGCCATGGGTGTGTGCCAGTGGTCGGGTGCGGCGATAGTGATGGCGTCCACATCTTTTGACTCCAGGATATTGCGGAAATCCTTGTCGGCGATGGGAGCATAACCAAGAGTTGCCTTCGCTTTTTCAGCGAAGGTATTCAGAACATCGCTGTCCACGTCGCAAACATGGGAGATACGGGCAGCATCCTTATTAGTCTGCAGCCCGTAGAGATGCGCATAGCCTCGCGAATGAAGGCCAATGACGGCAAAGTTGAGACGATCGTTGGAGCCCAGGATCTGTCCGTAGCTCTTGGCGGTGGATTGGACAGCAAGGCCAGCCGCACCTACTGCAAGGGTATCGAGAAATTCACGTCGTGTAGTCAATTTGTCTCTCCATCTAAACCAGATAAGTGCGCTAGCGAGTTAGTTTCCGAGTTAGTAACTTGGTCTTCCGCAGGGCTAAAGAGTCCCGGAGTCTTTAAGGGCCTGTTTCATACCTGCCCAGCAGATGCGGCTGCTCTCCTCTGGAGTTCCGCCGCCATGCCAGTGGGTCTCAAGACTGACAGCGTCGTGAAAACCGGCCTGCTTGAGCGCGCGGAATTGGGCCGTCCAGTCGATGATTCCTTTATCGACCGGCGATAACTCGACCTTGCCATCGGCGTTTTTGGCTGCGTTCTTTACATGGCAATGGTGAATGCGGCTTTTCGGCAGGAGCTCCCAGGCTGTGGGGAAGGCATCGAGCTCGCCTCGCATCACGGCATTGCAGGGATCCCAGTTGAGCGCGAAATGCGGCGACGGAATCGCGCTCAAGGTTCGCGCAGATTCGCGTCCGGTGGCGGTATTGCAGGCCGACTCGTTTTCAAGGACCAGCAGAATGTTTTGCTTTCCGGTGATCTCGGCAGCCGAGCGGAGTTTCTCATCGATCGCCGCGCGATGGGGCGCAATGTCGTCGAGGCGCCAGAAGTCGAAGCAGCGGACCTTGTCAGTGTTAAACGTTTTGGCGAGGGCAATGGCGCGCTCAAGGATTTCGTCCTGCTTCTTGAAGGCGATATGCGCCGCGCCGTGCATGTCTCCGGTGGTACTGAACTGCGACCTGGGCGCGTCGGGCCAGTCGGTCTTGAAGAGGGGACTGGCGATATCGGTTACCTGCAGGTTGTACTTGGCCAAAATCTTTTGCATTTCGGCGATCTGCGCATCGCTCAGATCCATGGTGTTCTTGTCCCATGTGGAGCGAAGCTCGATCCAACTCAAGCCGAAGTCGTGCGAGATGACGTAACAGACGTGGTCAAAGTCCTGCGAGATCTCATCGTTGATGACGGAGATTTTGAATGGGGAATTCGACGCCTTGGCCATACTGAGGGACGAGCTGGCGGCAAAGGACGCGGCAGTCATACCCGCACCCCTGAGAAAACTACGTCTTGAAAAGCCTTCCATGTTGCTCCTTTCGTTTGCGCACGTGCAGCGGCCGATTGGACCGGCGCAATCATGATAAAGGTCCGGTGCGCATTGGCGTGTGGCGAACCGAAAGTGAGGTTGCGGTTGGTGGAGTGGGAGCCAATGTTTTGAGGAATATAGAAGGTGGAGGCGGCCGCGAGGACGAGGCCCGATTTTCCGCCTGGTATCACCTTGAAGCCTCCGGGCCGAGCAAAAATCTCAGCCGCGAACGGTATTTTGTTCTAATAACGAACAAATGTAATTCCGGCGACTGCGGCTTGTCAAGTTGAGGGCCTCAAGTGCGCTGAACTGGCATAAAACGGTGAGCGCAGCTGCCGACAGAAATATAGATCCGACCTCCATCATTTTCATGTCTGCGCAAAATCCTGTCTGGGTAAACAACGGTCCCGCTAACCAGTGGATTTCTGTCGTCGCGTCCGGCTGCGAACGAATTGAAGATCCGCGGCCAGAGGGCAGCTTGCGCAGCGGGGGGTTCTGCCGCA